>WNGA01008501.1_pt1 | contig 27155 bp, 27 predicted proteins | sample 5400061 | NCBI WGS metagenome assembly WNGA01 (sample SAMN13153366, study PRJNA577476) | soil metagenome | isolation source: 100 cm soil or saprolite under grassland replicate 2 | place: USA:California | collected 2016-06-15
TGATCGACCGCGCCCTGAAAGGCGCAGACGCCCGCCGCGATACCGAGACGCGGGACTTGTTGCAGCAATGGCTCCAGCGGCCGCGACGAGACCTGTATCGTGACTGGCGCGGAGACCCGCGTTACCCGGCCTGTGGCGACGACAGAGCCTGCAGCCCAATTGCAGTAGTGGATCGCATCAACACCGATTTTCTCTGGCAACGCAGTCCGTTCCTCCTCTTTGGCGGAGGCGGGGGTACGATCGAAACGGCGGGCATCGACTACATACTGCCGTATTGGATGGCTAGATATTACGGAGTCATTCTGGATTGAGTAGAAAGTGATTCTCGCGCGCCGCAGGACGCCGGAACTATAGCATTCAATAAAATGAGTCTTTGATTTTTACCTCGAAGGAGTGAGAGAAAGTGGCCAGGGGTTGGAACGCAGCGGCCCCCTTGGAGACCGATTCAAAAAGACGCCGCATCCTGAAGAGATGTGAGAGTGAGAGGCGCCACAGATCGATCTCTCGTATCCTGGTTCACCCCCACGCGTGTGGGGACGACTTCAAGGTGGGCGGCTTTCGCCTCTTCCATCTCGGTTCACCCCCACGCGTGTGGGGACGACGCGCTGCCAGTACATTCTTGCGTAGCCGCCAGCGGTTCACCCCCACGCGTGTGGGGACAACTTCAGCGTATCGCTGGCTGACGATCTCTACGGCGGTTCACCCCCACGCGTGTGGGGACGACGAATCTGGGGACGACTGTCATCTATCCGATGACGGTTCACCCCCACGCGTGTGGGGACGACCCGGGCTGGCCAGACATCGGGGCGAATTCGCGGCGGTTCACCCCCACGCGTGTGGGGACGACCCTCTCTGGGGCTGAAGACAAAACGCCAGACACGGTTCACCCCCACGCGTGTGGGGACGACGTCGGCGACACGCACTCAGATAACCTCATCCGCGGTTCACCCCCACGCGTGTGGGGACGACGGATAGAGCTGGTTGATAATCTCCCTGAACAGCGGTTCACCCCCACGCGTGTGGGGACGACGGACGACTTCCTGGGCAAGCACGGGGCGACGGCCGGTTCACCCCCACGCGTGTGGGGACGACGCATGGGGCAACTACATGTCGAGCTTGATGGGCGGTTCACCCCCACGCGTGTGGGGACGACATACAAATGGTGTTCGTCTCTCCCCCAAAAATCGGTTCACCCCCACGCGTGTGGGGACGACGGGCTTGGAGCCCTCGTATTCGACTTTTGAAACGGTTCACCCCCACGCGTGTGGGGACGACGAAAGCGCCTGCCAGCGTTCGCGCCGTTTCCGCGGTTCACCCCCACGCGTGTGGGGACGACCTCTCCGCGATGAGCGCGTCAAGATCGGCTTGCGGTTCACCCCCACGCGTGTGGGGACGACACTTTCTCACGCCCGCCAGCGCAAGGGCCACCCGGTTCACCCCCACGCGTGTGGGGACGACGTACGCCTGGCGGATCTCTCCGCACTCGAACCGCGGTTCACCCCCACGCGTGTGGGGACGACCTCGGCGCCGTCTTCCCTCTTATTGACGCGGGCGGTTCACCCCCACGCGTGTGGGGACGACCTCTTTCTTCTCCCGCTCGATCGCCTCGCGGACGGTTCACCCCCACGCGTGTGGGGACGACTGCAGGTGTGGCATACCACGCGTATCTTCAGCGGTTCACCCCCACGCGTGTGGGGACGACCCTGTTCTGTCTGAAAAGTCACAAACTTCAGACGGTTCACCCCCACGCGTGTGGGGACGACTTGATTCTTGGACGAGCGAGTCGAGCGTGCGACGGTTCACCCCCACGCGTGTGGGGACGACGGCCTCGACGTCGCCGGCGAGCATGTCCGCTTGCGGTTCACCCCCACGCGTGTGGGGACGACGGTCGCGGCGGTTGAAATATCTCCCGCAAGTTTCGGTTCACCCCCACGCGTGTGGGGACGACGAACGCCGACTCTTAGCCGTGGAATGTCAACGCCGGTTCACCCCCACGCGTGTGGGGACGACAACAAGACGCCAGGGACGCCAACCGGGTTGCGCGGTTCACCCCCACGCGTGTGGGGACGACCCGACCGGCCCCAGCCGCCCCAGGTCATAAGCCGGTTCACCCCCACGCGTGTGGGGACGACTCCAGTCCGACTTCGCCGGCGTGGCGCAGGCCGCGGTTCACCCCCACGCGTGTGGGGACGACGGCTATTGAAACAACGTCGCCTGTTCCTGCTCCGGTTCACCCCCACGCGTGTGGGGACGACGCAATATCGTATAATCGCCTGAATACGAACGGTCGGTTCACCCCCACGCGTGTGGGGACGACGGATATCTCGCAGGTTTCGCCGTTACACCTGTGCGGTTCACCCCCACGCGTGTGGGGACGACTCTTCCCAGGCCTCGGCAAATTCAGGAAATCGCGGTTCACCCCCACGCGTGTGGGGACGACTTACTCATATCCACCCCTCCGATCTATCCGATCGGTTCACCCCCACGCGTGTGGGGACGACTACATAGACGGATCGCATAAAGCCGCCGACGTCGGTTCACCCCCACGCGTGTGGGGACGACTGGGGCGAGGATGCTTCGCCTCGCCCCACATTCGGTTCACCCCCACGCGTGTGGGGACGACGGGTCTAGAAGATCCGGAGCGAGCTTCTTAATCGGTTCACCCCCACGCGTGTGGGGACGACTCAACCCCCTTGGCCTTCAATTGCTGACAGATCGGTTCACCCCCACGCGTGTGGGGACGACGAGTAGATCGCCTGGGCGTAAGCCTGTGCGGCGGTTCACCCCCACGCGTGTGGGGACGACTGTTACACCATCGTCGTACACGATAGTTTTTACGGTTCACCCCCACGCGTGTGGGGACGACCGGCGTCGGTGATATTGCGGCGGTTCTTTTGTCGGTTCACCCCCACGCGTGTGGGGACGACGTCGCGGCGGATTTGCAGCGCGGAGATCTTGGCGGTTCACCCCCACGCGTGTGGGGACGACCTGACCTGCATTACCGAGTTGAGGCCGCGCATTCGGTTCACCCCCACGCGTGTGGGGACGACAAGACCTTTCCATCAAGCGCCGCGCATCTGGTCGGTTCACCCCCACGCGTGTGGGGACGACTGTTCAATTCGGTACTGATGGTGATATTGCCACGGTTCACCCCCACGCGTGTGGGGACGACCGTAAAATTAGTAACAAAATCAGCGCCCGATGCGGCTCACCCCCACGCGTGTGGGGACGACGTGATGTCGATTTTCCAGCGATGGGCGCCCAAATCGGTTCACCCCCACGCGTGTGGGGACGACTGTCTCCGTTGGTCGAATCACGCCGATGATCTCCGGTTCACCCCCACGCGTGTGGGGACGACTGTATTGTGGTTTTCCTGCGCATCCGGGCCGTCGGTTCACCCCCACGCGTGTGGGGACGACGTTGTTCGATTCGGACATCGTTTGCGCTTGCTCCGGTTCACCCCCACGCGTGTGGGGACGACGCTCCTCGATTCGATCTTATTCCTCTGTATGCCGGTTCACCCCCACGCGTGTGGGGACGACGTCGTTGTAGTCGGCGAAGTAGCGCAGCCGCTCCGGTTCACCCCCACGCGTGTGGGGACGACGGGAGTGTTGCGTACTCCCGACCTTCGAAACCCGGTTCACCCCCACGCGTGTGGGGACGACTCCCCCTTAGGGGAGCCGAGGGCGATTCTACCCGGTTCACCCCCACGCGTGTGGGGACGACGTATGTGTTCGGCGGGCTGTATAGCGCGCTCGTCGGTTCACCCCCACGCGTGTGGGGACGACTCCAACTTGAAGAGGACGATCACTTTCCCGGCCGGTTCACCCCCACGCGTGTGGGGACGACGTTGTTATTATTCATAATGATAATTCCGTTTCCGGTTCACCCCCACGCGTGTGGGGACGACCAGATCACGCACACATTACGTTGATTGATACGCGGTTCACCCCCACGCGTGTGGGGACGACGGCGGGGCCGGCGCGCTGAAAATCATCTTGCGGCGGTTCACCCCCACGCGTGTGGGGACGACGTCGAGCCCGGTGACCATCCCTGTCAATAGAACGGTTCACCCCCACGCGTGTGGGGACGACTCGTTTTTCAATTGGTCGCCTAGCTCTGACATCGGTTCACCCCCACGCGTGTGGGGACGACGGAGCTGGAGCGCCTGACGTGGCGCTAGGCGGCGGTTCACCCCCACGCGTGTGGGGACGACCGACGATTCCTTTTTCGTTCAGCCTCGCCAGAACGGTTCACCCCCACGCGTGTGGGGACGACGTCGAGTTCAGCCTTGGCGCTGGCGACGCTCTCGGTTCACCCCCACGCGTGTGGGGACGACTTGAACTGCCGTAACGAGCAAATCAATTCTTTCGGTTCACCCCCACGCGTGTGGGGACGACGTAATCTCGTTTTCGCCTACCGCAACAACAGCCGGTTCACCCCCACGCGTGTGGGGACGACGTATATCTCTCTCTCCGTAATATCGTACGCTACGGTTCACCCCCACGCGTGTGGGGACGACTTCTGACCGCGTGGATCTTCGGCGGCGCTGGCCGGTTCACCCCCACGCGTGTGGGGACGACGGGGGCAGGCGGCGCAACGCCGGTTGCACTCGCGGTTCACCCCCACGCGTGTGGGGACGACGCTCGCCTCCCAGACGTTCGCCTCCGTCCAGTCGGTTCACCCCCACGCGTGTGGGGACGACTGGTCGGGATGGTTTTCCGCAACGACCCAAAACGGTTCACCCCCACGCGTGTGGGGACGACGGCTTGAATCTCCTGAAGCTCTTTCGTGCGCCGCGGTTCACCCCCACGCGTGTGGGGACGACCGTGTTTGTTGATTGGTTGATTGTTTAAGCGACGGTTCACCCCCACGCGTGTGGGGACGACAGGGAAGGAGTGATTGATTGCGACCCAGAATGCGGTTCACCCCCACGCGTGTGGGGACGACTGTGTCGTTTTCGATCTTCGCCCGCTTCGTTTCGGTTCACCCCCACGCGTGTGGGGACGACAGCGCCCTCAATGCTCGCCCTTCTCGAAAAGGCGGTTCACCCCCACGCGTGTGGGGACGACTGCCGGGTCTGTCTCTGGATCACGTGATCTCTACGGTTCACCCCCACGCGTGTGGGGACGACGGTTGCTCTCTGCTTTGTGATCGCACACTTTTGCGGTTCACCCCCACGCGTGTGGGGACGACGTTGCGGCTGTTTACTGATGAGGATGCGCAGGAGGTTCACCCCCACGCGTGTGGGGACGACACGACACGAAGGGTTTGATAAGCAGTCCAGCGCGGTTCACCCCCACGCGTGTGGGGACGACCTATCTCCCAAAGTTTTCTCATTTGGTTTCTCCGGTTCACCCCCACGCGTGTGGGGACGACGAAGTTCGCGGCCTCCGAGATCAGGCTTCCGGCCGGTTCACCCCCACGCGTGTGGGGACGACCTCAACGCCGGCGACGATCTGACGGTGACTGACCGGTTCACCCCCACGCGTGTGGGGACGACGATTGTCTTGTCTTGGAACTTGCCGGTCCGGTCGGTTCACCCCCACGCGTGTGGGGACGACTCAGGGCTTTGGCCCCATTGAATTCGCCATCGCGGTTCACCCCCACGCGTGTGGGGACGACTATCCTGCGCCCGCATTCAACGACCGCCAACGCGGTTCACCCCCACGCGTGTGGGGACGACCTTCTGGGCCAACACGGTCTAACCATTCATACCGGTTCACCCCCACGCGTGTGGGGACGACGAGCAGGTAGGCATTGTCGTCGTAGATCCGCGCGGTTCACCCCCACGCGTGTGGGGACGACTGGGCGGCTGCGGTCTTCGGTTTGGCGGCGGCCGGTTCACCCCCACGCGTGTGGGGACGACTCGCGCGCCGCCATTTGAGCTTTTCTGCCCTGGGGTTCACCCCCACGCGTGTGGGGACGACTCCTTCGCGGGTTCAGGCTGGGCGGCTGCGGTCGGTTCACCCCCACGCGTGTGGGGACGACAGGAGCGCCAGGATGGAGCGCACGCGCGGTCGCGGTTCACCCCCACGCGTGTGGGGACGACGGAAGATTACAGACCGCAGCCCCTCAGGCGGATCGGTTCACCCCCACGCGTGTGGGGACGACGTCGACGTACCAGGGAGTTTCGTAGGACGGAGCGGTTCACCCCCACGCGTGTGGGGACGACTCGCCCGCATTTCCATTGATCAAGACCTGAAGCGGTTCACCCCCACGCGTGTGGGGACGACCGGTTGACTCTCTCTCTCCAATCAGGATTCTTCGGTTCACCCCCACGCGTGTGGGGACGACTCTTCGGTGGGCGTTGGCGATGTAGCCGAGTTCGGTTCACCCCCACGCGTGTGGGGACGACTTTTACAGAGAGGCTTTATGAAATCTTGTTGGCGGTTCACCCCCACGCGTGTGGGGACGACCGCCGCCAATTGCGATTGATAACGCGCCGTCCCGGTTCACCCCCACGCGTGTGGGGACGACGCCAGGCCCGGAGGCAGGATAGTCGCTGCGTCCGGTTCACCCCCACGCGTGTGGGGACGACGTCTACTCTACGCCACTTTGCACGCTAGAAAATCGGTTCACCCCCACGCGTGTGGGGACGACTGTGTACTGAACGCGCTTTCCATCCTCGATCACGGTTCACCCCCACGCGTGTGGGGACGACGCTCGACAGTTCGCGCGATTGTTGCCGAGTGGCGGTTCACCCCCACGCGTGTGGGGACGACGGATGCTCGACCCGCCGAGAGCCATCTGCAAACGGTTCACCCCCACGCGTGTGGGGACGACTGCCCCCTTTCAGTGAATCGATAACCACGACGCGGTTCACCCCCACGCGTGTGGGGACGACTCGGAGACAAGAAGGCCGGGCCGTGGGGCTGGCGGTTCACCCCCACGCGTGTGGGGACGACCCCTTCATTGAAGCGCCTTTGGCTTTGCCTCGCGGTTCACCCCCACGCGTGTGGGGACGACTACCGCTTCAGCCATTTCTTTTGGATACGCCGCGGTTCACCCCCACGCGTGTGGGGACGACGCGACCGGGTGATTCAGAGCCTGACCGACAACCCGGTTCACCCCCACGCGTGTGGGGACGACTGGATATTGTCGCAGCCGCAATTCGGGCAGAACGGTTCACCCCCACGCGTGTGGGGACGACGTTGCCGCACTGCGCGAGGGCGGGGGCAAGCTCGGTTCACCCCCACGCGTGTGGGGACGACGCTGATCAACGAAGCCGAGGACGGCACGCGGACGGTTCACCCCCACGCGTGTGGGGACGACCGCCATTGGTCGAGCCCTCTGCCTTTGTCGGACGGTTCACCCCCACGCGTGTGGGGACGACGCTAAAAACTCTCCGCTCGCTTGCTCGTCTTTCGGTTCACCCCCACGCGTGTGGGGACGACGATTGGAGAATCGCGCCGCAAGCGCCCGTCGTCGGTTCACCCCCACGCGTGTGGGGACGACGGCTTTTCTACGTGGCGGGGGCCCTCGACGGCCGGTTCACCCCCACGCGTGTGGGGACGACTCACGTAAACGGCGCGTTAAGCGCGGACAATCACGGTTCACCCCCACGCGTGTGGGGACGACAGCGCAGGGGCGCCATCGGGCTGGACCAATCTCGGTTCACCCCCACGCGTGTGGGGACGACCGCGTCGAGCTTGTATACCGCGCGATCCGCGTCGGTTCACCCCCACGCGTGTGGGGACGACTCATACAACAACTTTCGCGCTTGACGCGGTATCGGTTCACCCCCACGCGTGTGGGGACGACGGGATGCTCGACCCGCCGAGAGCCATCTGTAAACGGTTCACCCCCACGCGTGTGGGGACGACGCCGCGCCGAGCGGCCAGAGTCCTCTCACGAACGGTTCACCCCCACGCGTGTGGGGACGACCAGATACTCGACCGGCGAGAGAACTCCGGTGTCGGTTCACCCCCACGCGTGTGGGGACGACCGCTGGCCGATTTGCGCTCGGCCTTGCCGTCCCGGTTCACCCCCACGCGTGTGGGGACGACGAAAGGGAAGGGCGCGAAGTACGCCGGCGACAACGGTTCACCCCCACGCGTGTGGGGACGACATAGGTATGGAGAGGCCGCGCCACGCGCGAAACGGTTCACCCCCACGCGTGTGGGGACGACGGCTTTACCCTTCGCGGCCTGATCGCTCATCCCGGTTCACCCCCACGCGTGTGGGGACGACTCAGGCGCCCGGCGTCACGGTCCTGCGGGCAACGGTTCACCCCCACGCGTGTGGGGACGACGTGAATCGCTTCTCCGAACGCTTGCGCGCGTACGGTTCACCCCCACGCGTGTGGGGACGACCGCGCGCCATTCCGTTTCGGTGACGCCGGCCGCGGTTCACCCCCACGCGTGTGGGGACGACGACTTCGAGGCCGTCCTGGCCCTGCTTCAAGCCGGTTCACCCCCACGCGTGTGGGGACGACGCCCCGTCTTTCTCTTAAGTATTCACCCCATACGGTTCACCCCCACGCGTGTGGGGACGACCTCCGATGAGCTGTTACCGGTTTGCTCTCTATCGGTTCACCCCCACGCGTGTGGGGACGACAGGTATAACAATGGTAGAAGTACTACAATTTACGGTTCACCCCCACGCGTGTGGGGACGACGCACATTTTTGAGCGGCGGATGGCTGAGCGCGGCGGTTCACCCCCACGCGTGTGGGGACGACGGCTTCGGGATGATTGCTATATGGCGCATCACCGGTTCACCCCCACGCGTGTGGGGACGACGCCAAGAGCATCCGCGGCTCTTATCTCGGCGTCGGTTCACCCCCACGCGTGTGGGGACGACGGGATCGTCCGAGCTTCTGACGGCGAGGTCATCCGGTTCACCCCCACGCGTGTGGGGACGACTTCCTGGCACGCGGCGCGAAGATCGCGGCGGGCGGTTCACCCCCACGCGTGTGGGGACGACGATCCGGGGGCCGAACCGACCGCCTCGATCAACGGTTCACCCCCACGCGTGTGGGGACGACTAAGCATTTCTTGGGCAAAGTACGTGAAATGACGGTTCACCCCCACGCGTGTGGGGACGACGGCGAGAGTCGCGCCGAGGTGAACGGCGGGAACGGTTCACCCCCACGCGTGTGGGGACGACTTTCGCTCTCAAAGTCGCTAACGAGCCACTTGCCGGTTCACCCCCACGCGTGTGGGGACGACGAGAGAATCTCGACGCGCGGGCGCGCGCCCACCGGTTCACCCCCACGCGTGTGGGGACGACGCAATCCGACAAACTGCTTCAGGCCGTGGACCGGGTTCACCCCCACGCGTGTGGGGACGACCGTCCTGGCCGCCCTCTCTTCGTCGCTTGTGGCGGTTCACCCCCACGCGTGTGGGGACGACGAAAATGGGCCCGACCTGCTCGGCGGGGAGGACGGTTCACCCCCACGCGTGTGGGGACGACCAACGCGCTGCTCGACGGGGTACAGCGGGCATCGGTTCACCCCCACGCGTGTGGGGACGACGCGCCAGGATCGAGGCCGTGCGGTCTGAGAGGGGTTCACCCCCACGCGTGTGGGGACGACGAACTCTGCCAGTCCGCCCTTATCTCAAAGGGCGGTTCACCCCCACGCGTGTGGGGACGACCGGGCCATGAAGTATTCAGTCTGTTTCGCGCGCGGTTCACCCCCACGCGTGTGGGGACGACGCGCAGACGCCGCCGATGGATTGGGCGGTAGCCGGTTCACCCCCACGCGTGTGGGGACGACGTAGATCATCGAAAATTCATGGTCGCGGCCAGGCGGTTCACCCCCACGCGTGTGGGGACGACAGAAGATGAATATAGACAGACTAATCGCTGAGCGGTTCACCCCCACGCGTGTGGGGACGACACGGATGAGCAGATAATCGGGGCGCAAGTCTACGGTTCACCCCCACGCGTGTGGGGACGACTTTTCGGCTTTCTCACGCTGCTTGCGCTCTTGCGGTTCACCCCCACGCGTGTGGGGACGACGCGCGAAGATCGCGGCGGGCTTCGGGGCCGAGCGGTTCACCCCCACGCGTGTGGGGACGACGTAACCGGTCAGGTCTATGCGCTGGCCTCTAACCGGTTCACCCCCACGCGTGTGGGGACGACGATCCCACTGCCGGCGAGAACGACATTGACCGCGGTTCACCCCCACGCGTGTGGGGACGACTCAGGCGGCATTCCTCGGTGATGCCTCGCCCACGGTTCACCCCCACGCGTGTGGGGACGACGAGGACGCCGCCGGTAATCGTCCGCTCGACCTCGGTTCACCCCCACGCGTGTGGGGACGACGTGCTGATAAGCGGGTTTGTCAATGGGGCAGGCGGTTCACCCCCACGCGTGTGGGGACGACTATAGCAAGAGAATAATGCCCCCCCCTGCGAAAGGTTCACCCCCACGCGTGTGGGGACGACGGCGGGGGCGAGTCCCAAGCCATCAATCAGCATCGGTTCACCCCCACGCGTGTGGGGACGACGTCGACTTCAGCCTTTAACGCAGCGATCGCCTCGGTTCACCCCCACGCGTGTGGGGACGACGCTCTCTTCCGCGGTCAAGACTCGAAGGCCGCCGGTTCACCCCCACGCGTGTGGGGACGACGGCGGCGACGGTCCGGGCGGCGTATTTCCTGCCGGTTCACCCCCACGCGTGTGGGGACGACGTACGTCGACCACCTGATGCCCGTCGCCGCCTTCGGTTCACCCCCACGCGTGTGGGGACGACGACTTCGATTGAGGTCTGCCGTCGCGTTCCTGCGGTTCACCCCCACGCGTGTGGGGACGACTAGCTGACATTCAAATCACCCCGGTACGGTGGCGGTTCACCCCCACGCGTGTGGGGACGACAATTCCATGAATAGCGGCAATGCCTCGCATGCCGGTTCACCCCCACGCGTGTGGGGACGACCAAGGAAGCGAGGGCGTACATCGAGAGCCTCACGGTTCACCCCCACGCGTGTGGGGACGACCTGCTCCATCCCAACTTGCCGGCGACGACGAGAGGTTCACCCCCACGCGTGTGGGGACGACATGAGCATCGCGCGGCGGCATACTTCTCGCGTTCGGTTCACCCCCACGCGTGTGGGGACGACAAAACATTGTCTTTCCCGATTTCTACCCAGTTCGGTTCACCCCCACGCGTGTGGGGACGACAAGAGAAAAGCCGTCAAGAAATCTCTCGACAGCGGTTCACCCCCACGCGTGTGGGGACGACGCAGAGAATATCAAGCGCCGAGGGCAAACCCGCGGTTCACCCCCACGCGTGTGGGGACGACGAAGCGCCGAGTGATGCCGAACATTTCAAGCACGGTTCACCCCCACGCGTGTGGGGACGACGGTCGTGCAGGGCGTAGAGGCGCAGGATGAGAGCGGTTCACCCCCACGCGTGTGGGGACGACCGATTTATCAAAGCCGTCAAACCTTCGGGAATCGGTTCACCCCCACGCGTGTGGGGACGACGTTTTGTGGTTCACGACTGCAAGCCTGCGCGCCGGTTCACCCCCACGCGTGTGGGGACGACGCGTCCTCGGTAACGATCCGTCGTGTTCGCTGCGGTTCACCCCCACGCGTGTGGGGACGACTCAGTTTCGACTCGCTGCGCCCAATGATGAATCTTGACGGTTCACCCCCACGCGTGTGGGGACGACGACTAGCCTTTTACGTTCGGCTTCTTCGGTCGCGGTTCACCCCCACGCGTGTGGGGACGACGGTATGGGTCAGTGTGGTGAGCGCGGCAAGCGCGGTTCACCCCCACGCGTGTGGGGACGACGCCCCCGACCACATCTGCGGCCGTCCGATTCCCGGTTCACCCCCACGCGTGTGGGGACGACTGCGACGCAAGTCCTCGAACTGCTCGCGAGCGTTCGGTTCACCCCCACGCGTGTGGGGACGACTCACGGTCGCGGCCAATAACGTGGTCATCTGTACGGTTCACCCCCACGCGTGTGGGGACGACGCCCGCTCTCCCTCGGCCATGGTCCAGCGCTCCGGTTCACCCCCACGCGTGTGGGGACGACGTGATCGCGCGCCAGCAGCGTTAGCAATTGCGCGGTTCACCCCCACGCGTGTGGGGACGACGTGTCGTCGCTTCGTCGCATCTACGACTCCTCCGGTTCACCCCCACGCGTGTGGGGACGACGCGAAGAGGCTCGGCATCACTACGGTCGAACGCGGTTCACCCCCACGCGTGTGGGGACGACGGTTTTGTATTTCGACAGGCTGAGCGTAGTCGCGGTTCACCCCCACGCGTGTGGGGACGACGCGTGAGTCAGGACCGATAGATCACCATTGCCGCGGTTCACCCCCACGCGTGTGGGGACGACTGCCGCCCAGGGTGCGTGAGGGAGTTGCGGGACGGTTCACCCCCACGCGTGTGGGGACGACGTCGTAGCGTAGATCCTCGGGCGCCAGCCGGGCGGTTCACCCCCACGCGTGTGGGGACGACGAGACAAGCCCCCACTATAGTTCGCTTCGAACGGTTCACCCCCACGCGTGTGGGGACGACTTTGGCGTCACTCATTGCTTGTTGTCTCCTTTTCGGTTCACCCCCACGCGTGTGGGGACGACGTGCCATGCGCGTTCCGATTCGGGCACGGCGTCGGTTCACCCCCACGCGTGTGGGGACGACCGCAGTCAAAGAGTACGCGAAGGGCGAGTGTGCGGTTCACCCCCACGCGTGTGGGGACGACCCTTCGTCTATATCTTCTCTGCCGTCCGCTGTCGGTTCACCCCCACGCGTGTGGGGACGACGTAAGTGACCGTTGTTTTCTTTCCACCGTCGTCGGTTCACCCCCACGCGTGTGGGGACGACTCTTTCTGATTGACTCAGGCGAAGGATTCTTTCGGTTCACCCCCACGCGTGTGGGGACGACGCAGCGCAATCAATGCGCGATATGTTCTCGTGACGGTTCACCCCCACGCGTGTGGGGACGACGCCATTGATCTTGCGGAGTTGTTCCGTCGCATCGGTTCACCCCCACGCGTGTGGGGACGACGACAGTTCGATCTTGATGCCGGACCCGGACGGCGGTTCACCCCCACGCGTGTGGGGACGACGGACTTGTGGTCGCCTCACCTATCCCGCCCGTTCCGGTTCACCCCCACGCGTGTGGGGACGACGCGACGCTCTATTCCCTGGCGCGTGTCGAGGTCGGTTCACCCCCACGCGTGTGGGATAAATATCTTCATCGCTCCCCTTCCCGGTTCACCCCCACGCGTGTGGGGACGACGGATTCTGTTCGCTGTGATTATGTTGGCGCGACGGTTCACCCCCACGCGTGTGGGGACGACCGGCCGAAGGCACCCGAAGAATCCTCTGTGGCCGGTTCACCCCCACGCGTGTGGGGACGACTCACGACCACGTACTGAAGGACCGCGATAACACGGTTCACCCCCACGCGTGTGGGGACGACGCGCGCAGCGATCTCCGGATCGGAGCGGACGGCGGTTCACCCCCACGCGTGTGGGGACGACGGCGGCGCTCTCCAGCGAAACGGTCACGCTTTCGGTTCACCCCCACGCGTGTGGGGACGACGATCATCGGAAGTTGGTAAAACGCGCCGCCATCGGTTCACCCCCACGCGTGTGGGGACGACGCTGGCCGGCGATCGGAGACTGGCCGACGAGTTCGGTTCACCCCCACGCGTGTGGGGACGACGCCGTTGTGGCCCGGATTCTCCGTCAGCGCGCCGGTTCACCCCCACGCGTGTGGGGACGACGTTGCCGATTTTGTTCGCGACGTAGGTCGTGAACGGTTCACCCCCACGCGTGTGGGGACGACCGAGGGCTGCGGTCGCCGCCCCCCGGACATCACGGTTCACCCCCACGCGTGTGGGGACGACTGGATGCTGCGCTTCCACGGGGAAGCTCCGGGCGGTTCACCCCCACGCGTGTGGGGACGACGGATGGAGGCCTCTTTCACGAGCGCCATGTAGCCGGTTCACCCCCACGCGTGTGGGGACGACGCCATCAACCAACACGCCTTTCCAGACGACCAACGGTTCACCCCCACGCGTGTGGGGACGACCGGGGCGTCTTCGATAAGCTCCCCCTCGATGACGGTTCACCCCCACGCGTGTGGGGACGACGTAGTTCATCGCGGTCCCCGCTCGGCGGCTAACGGTTCACCCCCACGCGTGTGGGGACGACACTGAAAATTGAAAGACTTATCGGCGGAAAAGCTCGCTATGTCTGTTCGGCGATTTTGGTCTCACCAGCTTTTCCGGCAGGGATACGAATAAGTTGAAGCCCGTCGAAGTCCTCGACTGTTCTTGCAGCCTGGGCATGGATTCGGATGGCGAAGCCTTGTTCGTTGGCGGCGTTGTGAACCATCATCGCGCCGCCGCCACGAAGTCGGCATTTGACTTCTTCCCACAACCGGTCTCGAACCGCAGCCGAAACATTACCGACAAAGACTCCGGCTTGAGGTTCTAGCAACCAGCGAGTCAATTCTCCGCGCAGGCTCGTTGGCGCTCTCTCCAAAATCAATACCACCATTGCGCCCTCCTTAATTTTCGTCCGCCCAATTCACCCCTCCTTGCATTTCGCCTTGGTCGGGGTCCCACAAGCCGCCGGGGGGATTGTCCGCCGTATCGAAATCGCCGGGTTCGGACGGTAGTTTACCGTCGACGCTCAATGCTTTTTCGACGTCCGGCACGATGCGTTGCAGCATGCGCTCTTCGTGAAATTTATCGCGGCAGGCGCGGCGCACACGGCTTTCCAGCTTATCCGGCCCGCCCGCCGCCTCGCCAAAAGCGATTGGGAAGGTGATGTCGGCTTTGTAGAGGTCGGCGATGTCGTAAACGAATGACAGCATCTTGCCGGTGTGGATGAAGCCGAGCGCGGGTGAATAGCCGGCTGAGACGATCGCCGCGTGGCATACGCCGTATAAACAACTGTTGGCCGCCGACAAAGCCCGATTGACTGGGTCGGCGGAATACCAATCTTCGCGCCGGTAAGTCCGCCCTGACCATTCGATGCCGGTTTCACGACTGGCTCGCGCATAAGCCTCGCGGACGCGGATTCCTTCGCGCCCGCGAATCTGTTGCAAGGTCAGATCAGGATCAAGCGGATCGGGAAATCGCATCTCGTAAAGTCTGCGGACGACCCTCAGACGAAGCTGCGGATCGGAACAGAGGCGGGCTTGATGCAGTAGCCGACGCGAAGAACGCGTCTCGCCCATGCCCTGGGCGTAAAACCTCACTCCATTTTCGCCCGTCCACAAGACCAGACACCCGTTATCTGCCAGGGTCTTCACCGCCGCGTGGGTGATCGAAGTCCCCGGCCCCAGCAGCAGAGCTGTCAGGTTCGCGCACGGTACGGCGACCTTCCCGGCCTTATCGTGCAGCGCAATGGCCTTGTCTTCCTGGTCGATCTTTTTGTGTTCGACGTAAAGATAGCTGTTGCTATCGCGGACTTTCGGTAACACGTGTAAATCGTTCATCGAGGTCCTCCTTCAAGGATGGGAGACGACATTATTTTGCCGGCGCATTGATTACGGCGTTGGCGTCGCTTCGCACTCATTCCGCGCCTCGGCCGACGCCGGTCGGCGCGATTGAAAGCAGCCCGAAGCCGTAAGCTTTACCGGAGCCGACCCCGTCAGAGAGCGCTTGGCGGAACCGATCTGCGTCGGTGATCTCCAACTCGCCATTGAAGAGCGCCGAGCCGAAGCTGAGACGGCTTTTCTCGCGCCAGCCGGAGGTCTTCGGCCTGGGCGCAGTTTGAACATTCGGAACGTCGCGGTTGACGCGCGCCGCGAGCAGCCGGAATCCAGCCGCCTCTCCCCTGCGCCGCAACCAAGCTATCTGGTCTTCCTCGGAGCGAAGCTCGATGCGCTTGCCGCGCCAGCGGTCGTCCTCCTCGGTATTCTTGGTCGACACGCGTTTGGTTGGGTTGGCGAGCAGCCGAAAGAGAAGTCGCTGGCCGGTCGCCAATCCAGTGTAATGATTCAAAACTGGTTTGCAGGCCGGATTGCCGTCAGCCTCCAGCAGATAGCCCCCTGGCAACCGCGACCAATCGGGTTCAAGCCGTGACTGCACGAGTAGAATAACTTTGCCGTCACGTCCGGTCTCGACACGGAAAAGCACGCCGAATTCGTCACGAGCCGCCGCGCCATCGGCTTGTGGAAACGCGCTCATAATCGTGCGATGCAGATTGTGGCAATCGGCCAGATCGCGCCGTACATCACGATTGTGTGGATTCAAAAACAAGCGGGAAAGAAAAAGTTTCTGTGTCATAAGCCGTTCCTCCTTTCTGGCAGCGAAATGAACTTGTTAACGACATATCTGGTTGTGAAGCGTCGATGCTCAAACGAAGTTGGCACATCCTTTCTGGCAATCGCTTCGGCTAATTGCGCCGGGTCATCAGGATCAGCATCGAACACTAGACGGAGCGGCACCTCGTCCTTCACTAAGCGAGGGGCCGAAGAGATCGCTTCTTCCAATGGCATCGCCGACCATTGCTCAAGCTCATCATCACGGAACCAAACCGGTTCCGAAGGAACGAATGATTTCCGCCCGAGATAAATCTGCCACCGCGGTTTCTTCAGCCGTTCCTGAATCTTCCCCAGCCAATATTTGTCTTCCGCGTCCATTGCTTGTAATCCCACGAGGAACGCTGCGTCAGCAAGGTAGAAGCGGTAAGACAGCTCGGTTTTGAGATCTCCCTTTCTGGGAGGCTCATCAAATTTGCGTGGCTTTGAACCGGCTTCCAGGACGCCGTAAAGCTGCCAACTGCCCTCCGTCGTTTCTTCCGGCAAATGCGCGCCGCCCGCCGTGTGATAATCCACATGCATCACGCCAGGACGATCAACGCGCACTCCCAGGCGTAACCCGGCCAACCGGCTGAGCGGCGGGTAGTCGGGATGTTCGGCTTCTTCGTCTCTTTTGGGTTTGCCTAGCGCCGCGCAGAGCAGACCGATCACGCCGGATTTGGATGGTTCCAGCCCGGTCTCGCGCATCACAAAGCGACTGTCTATGCCCCACGATTGCATCGGGCCGATGAGACGTAAGAGCAATGTCCTCATGCGCCTCCCCCCTTCTGCGACTCATCTGGGAAAACTTCAGCGATGACTCTTTGAATCAGTTGCGGCAGTGAATAGACGACCGCTTCTTGTTGCTTGTGGCCATTGTCCGAGGACTCGACTTCCCGCAATGCGAGCTTGTCTTTCAGGTGTTCGAGACCTGCGAGTTGGCCGCAGATTTCCAGATGCTCTTCGGCATCAGTCGAAATGAAAATCCGCCGCGCCCCATTGAACTCACCGTACATCTTTTCGAGTCTGTACAACCGATCCAGCAGCCGCCGGATTGAACTGCCGACGATGCCATGTTCGTCGCGCTCCCTTCGGCTGATGGGCCGTTCAAACGCATTGGCGAGAGAGCATAGATCGCCGTCTCGCAGCACTATCAAAACCAATGATGGCGGCGTCGGAGAGGCAAAGCTGTTCTGTTTGCCGGAGGGGACTGCGCAGACGAAGGCGCGTAGAAAGGCTTCAAGAGCGCGCTTAGCAAGCGCCGTGTTCTTGTTGAGATTCTTTTCCCATAACTGTGTTTTGCTAATATTCGCATAGCGATAGTAGCAAGCCGAGTTGAACTCAACTTCACCAATTTGACCGGCGCCTTGTTCACCGAATTTCGCAAATTCCTCGACAGCCGTGAAGTAATCGAACTCCGCTTCGCTGACTTCGTGGGTTGAAATCGCGTGGGCGACCTGGCTGGCGGCGATGCGATTTTTCTCCGCAAAATCAGCCAGCATTCTGCCAAACATTGCAATGTCCGCCGCCTGTCTCAGATCAAGCGCCTTCTGAAACTCCTTTTGCAAGGCATCCACCTTCTCTTTCAATTCCTTCGGCAGTTTGATCTTTTTCTCTTCAGCCTCTTCCTCGGCATCCACGTTTTCCGCGGTAACGGCGTCCTCCTCTGGCGACTTCGACTTGCTCTTCGCCTTCGCCTTTTTCTCATCGGCCAAACGTTCGGCTGTCGCATGCGCTTTTGCATATGCCTCCAGCGTTTCCATGTGGTCAATGCATATCTGGACGATCTTGTCTTCTTCACTCTGGCTCAGGAACAGCAGATATGCAGTGAGGTCGTCTTTGCTTACCTTGACCTTGAGGCTCTGCACAGCCAAATGCGCGACGTAAGGGCACAAATCTTTATCGAAGTCGGCCTGCCGAAGCCTATCTATCAATTGTGCCTTGAATTTGCGAGATCGATGGCTGAGTTCTTCTTCAGACAACAGTCCCTTTTCCCTCACGTAGTCTCTGGTCGCTCGCTTTAATGACTGGCTCGATACTCTTGCGCGCTCGTAATCACCAAAACGGCAGGATTTGGGCGATCCTGTGTCATCACGATTAAGGTTCGAGGGCGCGAAGTTTTGCAGGATATGCAGTTCGATATTCATTGATCTTCCTCCTTGTCTTGAGTTGATTGTGGATTATCTTGCGTGTAGTCAGCCGCTTCTTTTTCAGAGCCAAAGGTCGGGGCTACGCGCCAGAATGAATTGGCCCAGCGGCGTTGGACGGATGGAATTGGGCTACTGCTCGAACGACGGGAATGGTCTTCATCCCACCATTTCAAGTTTTCCAATAACTGAATCCAGTCAATCGGAATTTCTTCCGCTTTGAGTAGGGCGACAGCGTATCGTAACCGTTTCGGCAAATCTGCCCGGCGGCTCATCAATAGCGATGTAAAACGTCTCTCGACACTTTTTGAGCGTTCATCATTTCCGGCCATCTTGCGTAACTCTTCGTCAAGCAAGCGAAACGACGCGCCGAGGTTCCGCTGCTCTTTCTTCGGGTTTTCGGCGTGATGCCAGCTTCGACACTTGGAATAAAACGCAAACAACGAAGCGATGAGGTGGTAACAACTCACCTGCCATTCATATCGCGGCTTGCTAATTTCCCCTTTGTCGAACAAGTCGTTGAGGTTTTGCGTCCAACACACGACATACGGGTAAGCTCGAATCGCTTGATCGGGGTCTTTGCCAAGCGTGCGCCGCAAACGCGCTAGCGCCGCACGGCCTTCTGATGATTGATTGTCTTTTCGACGCTCTTCGTTTTCTTCGCCAACCTCTTCCGTTAATCCGGCCAGACATTCCAGGTGTCCGATGAAATTTCGGATATTACGCGGCTCGTCCTGGTCGGGCTGAAACCTGGCTTCACAACTCATTTTCATTCTGCGCTCCTTTCGTCTGCGTTTTCGCTCTGATTATCTTCAGTCTCAAGCTTCACAGCTTTGCCTTTGAGGTATGTATTTTTGAGCTTGCTGAATTCAGGGTTGAACCAGCTTTCGGCAATCGCGGTTGCGCGCAGCGTACGCGCTGTTTTTCCCCGGCTACTGACAATCTCCATAAAAGATTGCCGCACGGCTTTTTCTACGGCGTCTGCCCAGCGCGAACGTTGTTCCAGCCATTTGCTCGCTTTGCCGGTTGAATGCGTTTCACCTTGTGACAAGATGGCGGTCAACAGTGGCTGAACCTGCGAGCCGCTTGGGACACGCGCTAATGCCACCAGCAATTGCCGGAATTCGTTTTCGAGGCGAGGCCAGTAACGCAATTCCGCGCCGCTGGTTCTCACCTTTTCGTCAATCGGATTCGGTCTTTTAGCATCAGCCTTGTAGCCGTTCTTTTTTTCGTACTTCTTTTGCTTATCCTCAGCCTCGATATAATCATCGCGCGACAAAAATGGCTGAAAGTATTTCGGGTTGACGCGATGATTGGCGGATAACAAGGACAACACGATAAGTCGCCGCACCGCCCCGTTGAACAGCTTGGCGCCCCTTTCTGAAAAGACCAACGCTCTGTCAAGTTCCAAGCAAAGCTCTTCGTCATTCAGGTAGCGCAAAGGCAACGGCAGCCTTTCATGCCTCCATAACAAAAACTTTGCGTCATCGGCGCACACGCCAAAGAAATCGATTGGAAACATGCGGGCATCCTCGATTGCGCCTTCGGCTTCCAGATTATTTAACCAATCGAAAATCAGCGGCTTGCTTTGCTTGCCTTTGATGGTGTGGAAGAGCGTATGCGAATCACGCCACAAAGCCTTGCCTTTACGAAAACCGAGAGGTTCAAAGCCTCGTCTGGCATTGGCGGACCTGGAGGCGATGAAAGCCATCATTGGTTCCTTTCCGACAAGCTCATAGCTTGTTTCTTTTTCTTTGGTTTTCTTTTTCTGCTGTTTACCTTTGAGCTTCGTTGTTGCGCCTATCTCATACCCTGCCATAATCACTACCTTTCTGATTACGACGCGATCTTCCTCATCTGTGGCGCCGCGAAGCCGGATTCGACGACTTTGCCAAGTCAACAGGTCCAAGTAACCGTCCGGCGGGCGCAGCGTAAAACTATCCGGGGCGTCGCGCTCCCAGGCAGGTTTGTCTTTCGCCGGGTCGCCATAATCTTTGAAATGCGGGAGGTCGCTCCAATAGAGATTGAGCATCAGCGTCTCAAAAAGATTTCGGCCACATACCAACCCCGTAGCCGCCAGCAACAAAGGCGCTGGCGAGGTGTAGTCCTTGTCTTCCTCTGCCGTCTTGGTGCCACCCGTATCGAATGACTGAAGCGCAATTAACCAACGCGCGGCTTGCGCGGGCGTAAGCGAAGGTGGATCTGTCGCCGCCAAATGCTCGAACAGCAAAGCGCTGCCTGGGTCTTGAAAGAGCAGCTTGCCCCAATAGTCCTGGTTGATAGTTTCTCTCGGCTCGATGGCCTTACTGGATTGATAGAAAGGATGTGTTGAGTGAAACAGGTCAAACCGCTCGGCAATTTCTGCCCGCTTCAGGTAAGCGGCAACCCCATCTTGGAAACTTTGCTCATTCCGCCAATACGCCTGCCATTCACCGTGATAGGAAAGCGGCCCCAAACTGCGATGCACAATGGCAAGCAATAAGCGGTAGAGCGCAATCGTGACGGGCGGAGAGTCGCCTACGATTTCCCGAACCAGTCTTGCTTGCTCAAACAATTTGGCAAGGCCGAAATACTCCAGTTTCGCATTATTGCCTTGCGCCATTCGGCACGGAACCCAATCGTTGTTGATGAGATTGAAACTAAATTGATCCTTGCTTTCACTCATTATTCACCTCTCCTTTCTCGATCAGTAAGCCAAGTCGTCTATCCAGTCTGAACACGTAATCGAGACCTTCAATTTCACGGTTCAAAACAATCTTGCGGTAATGGCGCAGCAGCGGAGACTTTTTCCAGCCTGGCGGAAGCGGCAAAGCGCGTAACTGTTGCACCAACCCTTTTCGTGAGATCGTGACCGAGCGGCGTAACAGCCTTTCCGCTTCATCAGGGTCAGGGATTGCTCTTTCATCGAACGGCTCGCCTTCATCAAGACAGATGACGCCGATGGAATCGCCGAGTCGGGTCAATGCGCGATGCGTTGTGTGAATGTTCTCGAGGTCTTCTTCCAGATCTCTTCTGAAAAATTCGCCCAGGTGCGATGTATTCTGCGGCTCACGCAACAACTTATCTTCTGCAAAGCCCTCGTGCTCTTTTTGCAGGTCATCGTGTTTCCGCTTGAGTGTTTGCCAGAAGTCGCGTTGCTGTGGAGTGAAATGCATGGGGCAATCCGTCGAACTGTCAGCGCCTTCTCTTGGATAAGTAGCGTCAATCAGCGACTCAATTTCATCAGGGATTTTGACGGTGCGTTGGCTAGCGGCAAGCTGCCACTGCTTGTCATTGAGCGCCAGCCACGAACGCAGCAAAATCCAGCCAGGCTGATAAACCGCTTCCGTCCCGCTGTCGAAGCGCAATTCGCTCTCGCTGATTTCCGGCTTGCAGAGCCACAGGGTTGGCTGCGCAATGTCGTAGCGTGGGTTGCCGCCGTGCCGCCAGATTCTGCCCGACCTTTGTAGCCACAAATCGGTCGGCGCGAAGTCGCTGATCATCAGATCGAAATCCAGATCAAGACTTTGCTCGATAACTTGCGTAGCGACCAAAACAAACTTGCGCGGGCGTTCGACTTCGCGTTCGCCGTCATTGCCGAAATCCACCTTTTTTTTGGCTTTGCTGAAGCGCCAAAGCGCCAGCTTTTCTTGCCGCTCGCGGTCCTCAAACAGGAAGCGCGCATGAAACAGGTCGAGTTCCGTTTCGGGGTCGAAGAACGCGCTCAGCGCCTGATACATTTGTTGTGCCCTTGTCACCGTGTTGCAAATGACCGCCGCACAACCGCCGTTTGTCAGCTTTTCCCGCAGCTTCTCGCCCAGGCCACCAACGAACTGCCAACTATTGGATTGCTCTTCGATCCCGCCGTCAACCCACTCAATGAGAAGATCGTTTTTTTTCTGAAACCCCGCTTGCCTCTCCTGATCCCGCTGCAATGTTTGCGCCTGCGGCTTGCCTCCGGTCGTCCACGTAATGCGCGGATAAGCGCATTCTGGGAGTTCGTCGTTACGTTCACGTTCGCCGCAAAGACCACGCGCGTAGGCGTTGATCAAGGCCCGGCGCTTGTCTGACGGCAAGGTTGCGGAAAGCAAGATCACAGGCGATTTGAGCGCGCCGAGCCATTCCAGCAACCGCTCGATCAGTTTGGTCATGTACGTGTCGTAAGCGTGAACTTCGTCAATGATGATTGTTTTGTGAGCCAGGCCGAACAACCGCACAAAAGCATGTGATGTCCGCAACGCTGCCATTAAAGTTTGATCCACCGTACCGACCCCAAAGGGAGGCAGCAAACCTTTTTTGCGAGAGGTGAACCAATCAGCCGCCACCAGATTACCAGGGCATTGGCTGCGCCCTTCCGCGCCATCGCAACTGATGTCGTGAATCTCTGTCGCCTTGGCCTTGTTGTCGCGGATGTCCTTGAAATCGGAAACAAGCGAGGCATGTCCGTGCAACAAGTAGACCAGCACATCAACACCTGGAAACCGAGTGGTCAGATATTCGCAGACGCGCCCAAACATTTGATTGCTGGTCGCCATTGTCGGCAGCGCGAAGTAGATGCCACGTTGCCCAAGTTCGACGTTCCAGCGGTCGGCAAGCGCAATTGCCGCCTCCGTTTTTCCCGCACCCATTTGTTCCTCAATGATGACGAGACCGGGAGTTTTCAGGGTGTTAGCTAGCTCTAGAATCGCTTGCTGAGCAGGCAATGGTTCGCCGTACTGCTCCAGCGTCGGGAAAAGTTCAAAAAAACCTTTTGCTTCTCGTTGTTCCGGCCAGCCGAGCCATCCCAGTTCGCGCAATGCTTTGCGCGCTTTCTTTTTGGCATGTCTCAGATAGTTCGCGGCATTGAGCCGTGAGAGGTCGGCAGTGGCGGCATTCTTCACCTTCAAGCGAAAATAGCTTGTGTTCGAGCCGATCCAGTCAGCCACTGAAACCAGACCGGCAATCAGCATTACCGTTGCGTTATCGAACCTCTGTGAAGGAAGTGATTTCAGACAATCCAGATTGAGGTCAAGCAACTCCGACAGATACCGCGCCAAATCTCGCCGTGCCTTTTGCCAGTCTGAATCGCCAACGTAGAGGCCATTCTTTTTCAGACTTTTCCGCAGCTTGTTCAGGTCTTCATTGGAAGCAAAGATGCCGTGATGGCCACCAATGAGTTCTCCAATTTGATTTGCTAAGGTCTTGTCAGTCTGAAACTCGTATAGCAAAGATGACAAAGTCACTGCGGTAACATAGCCATGCGGAGCCTGATTCGCTTGTGGAGGCTGTTTTCCCTGATATTGGAATGGCGGCGCTATGAATAGTCGGAGCAAACGCCTGGTTTCTTTATTGTCTCCACGCCACGCAAATGGCGGCGAAGCCTTGCCGAGATCATGTAAACCCGCGATCCAAGCGATAATTTTTCCGGCCAGGGCAATGCCCACATCATTCATTGGCAACCCCAATGCTTTTGTGACTCGCTTTTTTGCGGCTTGGGAAAGGACTTCATCCCACATCCACAGCGTCACGACCGCCACATCAATCAGGTGACAAAGCAAAGGGTGATAGGCGAATGGGAATCTAGCCTCATCTTTGCCCTTCGGAGTCTTGGCCCAAAATCGGATCAGTGTTTCAAGCGGGAACTCGGTCGTCATCTTTCCTCCTAATGGTCTGATTGTCGGGCAGTGTATGTCGCCAGCATCGCTCCGATTTCTTCACGAATAGCCTGCCGTAATTCGTCGGGCTTTATAACCTGTGCGTGCGCGCCGTACTGCATCACGAAGCGCTTCACGCCATCCAGCGCTGTCACTCGCATCCGCATACGCAAGCCGCCGTCGGGCAGGTCTTCGCGTTCTTCGGTGGAGTGGAACTTGGTGCGCTCGCGCATCCAGCGGGCCTGGTATTCGTCGAAGATGATTTCGACGTAGATCTGCTCGCGGCCTCGGATCATCCCGAAGCCCTGGTCGAGGTACTCTTCGAGGATGAAGTCTTGCGGCCAGTCGAAGCGTTCGTCCGTCACGGTCAACTCGCGGATGCGCGAGACCAGGAAATCACGAGGCGCGCCGCGCAGGTGATCCCAGGCGATCAGGTACCATTCGCCGAGAGCGTTCCGCAGGTGCAGCGGATCGGCTTTGCGCCGGGTCAGTTCGCCGCGAGTGGCGGTGAAATAGGTCATCTCGATTCTCCGGTGTTCGATGGCGGCGCGACCCAATCGGCTGAACAGTTCAGGGGCCAGTTCGGTGGTCGCGGCGGCTTCGAACGAATGGGCTTCAGAGAGCGCGCCCAGGTCAATCGAAATTGTGTTGGTCATCGCGGCGAGCACTTTGGCGAAGGCTTGTTCGACTTGATAGCCGATGGCCGTGCCGCGATATTGGCGCGCCAGCTTCTCGGCCAGCAGGATCGCCACCAGATCGCCTTCGGTCAGTTCGATGGCCGGCAACGCGAAATGCGGCTCAGTGTAATACCAGCCCCGACGCTCCGCCGAATAATCCATGGGCATTCGCAGTTGCGAGCGCATGAACTCGATTGTGCGCTGCGCCGTCTTCGCGCTGATCTCGAAATGCTCGGCGATGGTTGTGGCGTTCGGATAGCGGTCGGCGCGAATCTGTAGGTCGATCCAAAAGACACGTACAAGGTGTCTGAGGTGTTCGCGCCTCTGCGAATCGGTTTGGAGAGTCTTCTTCATCGCTGTTCATTTACCAAAGCCGCTCGGACACACAATGTCCGAGCAGGGGAAATCGGAAAATAATTTTGGCGCTGACGCGGGGCGGCGCAGCGAATGCTATAGATCACTTACAGATGGGCTTACCCTGCGGAAGCGTCTTGATCACTCTTGCGCTCAAGCATTTCGCCGAGGGCGCTTTGAACAGGGCTGATCCAATGGCCGCTGATAGAGTAGTCCTAACGCGTCAGGGCGTAAAGAAAAATATCGGAAAAGAAGAAGGTGGTGGCTCCGCCAATAACCAATGACCAATGACCAATGACCATTGACGGATTCACAAGGGGAGCCGCGCCCGCTCGCGCGGTTTTCGAGCGTCAGCATTCCGCCGTGGCCTTCGGCGATCTGGCGGCTGAGCGCGAGGCCGATGCCCGACCCGCCGGGTTTGGTCGTGAAGAACGGGACGAAGAGGTTCGAGGTGTGGGGCAATCCGGGGCCTTCGTCTTCGACCGAGACTTCGAGGAATGAGTTGGCGCCCGCCAGGTCACCAGCGCGCCGCCACCAGTCTCCAACGACGCGGCGACGGCGTTGCGGACGACGTTGATCAACAGTGATAGAAGGAATTTCGATTTGCGCTCATCCGCGAACTTCAACCGCAAGCCGCAGTCCGAGCGCTCGCAACAAAGCGTCAAGGCTTGAAAGGCGCGGATTACCCTCTTCCGAAAGCATCCGATATAAACTCTCCCGGTTCAGATCCGCCTCCGTCGCCACGCGGCCTATGCCACGCGCTTCCGCCACATCGCGCAGAGCCAGAAGGAAGACCCGGCTGTCTTCGTCCTCAAGCGCCGCGTCCAAGTAAGCCGCCGCTTCCGCCGGGTCTTGCAAACTCTCCAGCAATGAATCTCGATAGCTTTTCGTCAACATGTTCATCACTCGCCCCCTTCTTCATCCCCTTTGATCAACGACAATTAAAATTCCTCTTTCAGGCCGAAAGTTTCATAATAGGCGCCTGAGCGCCGATTGGGGTTGCATTCGTTTCGCGGATGTTGTTTCATCGAGGTGAAAGCTTGTCAATGCGAGGAGGAAATTATATGCCATCGGTCGCTTATGAAGAGATATTTCAAAGAATCCCCTTGTTGACGCCGGAGGAGAAAGAACAACTCATTGGCCTTCTCCGTTTCGACCGCGCGCGAACCGATGAGGGTTCCAATGCTACATTTGCACAGACCGGGAAAAACGGAACCGAAGCATCGCCAGTTCGACTTGTGCCGGTAAGGAGCTTTGACGAAGAGAGAAAGTGGATCAGCCAATACCGCGAGCAGTATCGGGGGCAGTTCGTCGCGCTCGCCGGGTCTCAGTTGCTCGCGCACGGCGCTGACGAAGGCAGAGTGATTGACCAGGCCAGACGCGCCGGCGTTCAATCGCCTTTTGTCACTTACATCGAAACCGAAGCTGAAGAGCGTTACCTCAGCGGTTTGCTTATCAGTTGACAATGGCATATCAACTCACCTTTGATCTGTTGCATCAATACGATCCCGGACGGCCCGGCATCAGTGTCCCGGTGTCCCTGAGGTTAGGCGAACAAGCTTTGGTGACCGAAGCGCATCTGGACGCTGGCGCGTCCAACTGCTTTTTCCGCAGATCGCTCGGCGAAAAGCTTGGACTGAATATTGAATCTGGTCATCTGCAAAGATTCTCCTCGCCAGGCGGCGGCGTGGAAGGGTACGGCCATTTCGTCACGCTTGAATCGCTCGGAATGGAATTCGACGCGATCGTCTATTTTGCGAAAGATCACGGCTTCAACCGCAATCTCCTCGGTCGTTACGGCTGGCTACAGCAGTTGCGGATAGGACTGATCGATTACGACGGGCTGCTTTATCTGAGCCGGTACAGTAGCGATCAACCGTAGATACGAACAAAACTCACATCATCTTATCGCACACAAACGAATAGATCGGCGATCGCCTGCGCCGCAATGACAAATGCCGAATGGCGAATGGCGAATTCACAAGGGTAGCCGCAATCGCGCTTCGCAGCCGCGACCGCTCGCGCGGTTTTCGAGCGTCAGCATTCCGCCGTGGCCTTCGGCGATCTGGCGGCTGAGCGCGAGGCCGATGCCCGACCCGCCGGGTTTGGTAGTGAAGAATGGGACGAAGAGGTTCGAGGTGT
>WNGA01002647.1_pt1 | contig 27149 bp, 20 predicted proteins | sample 5400061 | NCBI WGS metagenome assembly WNGA01 (sample SAMN13153366, study PRJNA577476) | soil metagenome | isolation source: 100 cm soil or saprolite under grassland replicate 2 | place: USA:California | collected 2016-06-15
GACCGCCTCGATGCCGCGCCAGCCGCGGGCGGGCGTCGCGCCGACCCGCAGTCCCGTCGGCGCCACATCGACCAGGACCAGGTCCGCGCCCTCGTCAGCGAACCGCCGAGCGATCGCCCGGCCGAGCCCGTGCTCCCCGCCAGCGCCCGTGATCATCGCGATCTTGCCGTCGAGCCGTGCCATGGTCTGGGTCTCCTCGGCGGGGGACGAGCCCCCGCCCTACGTCACCGTCGTGAGCGGCAGCGTGAAGGTGAACGTCGAGCCGACGCCGACCTCGCTCTTCACCCAGATCCGCCCGCCGTGGAGCTCGATGAACTTCCGTGACAGCGCCAGCCCGAGGCCGGTGCCCTCGACCTTCTTGGCCGCCGTCCCCACCTGACGGAACTCCTCGAAGACGGCCTCCCGATCTTCCGGCGCGATGCCCACCCCGGTGTCCGCGACCGACACCTCCACCAGCGCGCCGTTCACGGCCGCGCGGACGTCGACGCGGCCGCCCTGGGACGTGAACTTGATGGCGTTGGACAGGAGATTCAGGAGCACCTGCTTGACCTTGCGCTCGTCGGCGCGGATCACGCCCACGCGCCCCTCGATCGCGCGCCCGAGCGCGATGCCGCGGCGGCCCGCGCGCTCGCGCACGAGGGTCAGCGCGTTGTCGATGGCCCCGGGCAGATCGAAGTCCTCGAGCTCGAGCTCCATCCGCCCAGCCTCGATCTTGGACAGATCGAGGATGTCGTTGATGAGGGAGAGAAGATGGCGGCCGGAGTCGAGGATGTCGCGCAGGTACTCCGCCTGCTTGTCGTTGATCTCGCCGAACATGCCCTCGGCCAGGACTTCGGAGAAGCCGATGATGGCGTTGAGCGGGGTGCGCAGCTCGTGCGACATGTTGGCGAGGAACTCGCTCTTGTGCTGGCTGGCCACCTCGAGCTGGCGGCTCTTGTCCTCGATCTCGAGGAACAGCCGCGCGTTCTGGATCGCCAGCGCCGACTGCGTGGCGAAGGTGCTGAGCAGGCGCACGATCTCCGGCGCGAACTCGCCTGGTGTCTTGCGCGTGACGGCCAGAACGCCGATGACCTCGTCCTCGCTGAGCAGCGGGATGCCCAGCAGGGCGCGATGTCCGGTCTCGACGAGCGGTCGGCGGATCGGACTCTCGTACATGCCCTCGGTGGCGATGTCGACGATCTGCACGGGCTGTCGCCGCTCCATGACCTGGGTCGTCACGCCTCGCCCTCTGGGAATCGTGGTGACGCGCCCGAGGGCCTGCAGGCGAGCGGCATCGGCCTCGTCGGCGTAATGACTGGCGCGGAGCCGGAACTCCGCGCGCGGCCCGTTGTACTCCCAGATGGTGCAGCCAGCGGTGCCCGCGAGCTGATTGGCCTGGGTGACGATGGTCTGGAGCACGGTTTCTAAATTGAGCGTCGAGCTGAGAGCCCGACTGACCTCCCCGAGCGCCGTCAACTCGTCGACTGAGCGCGTCAGCTCGGCCGTGCGGGCCTGCACCTCGCTGAACAATCGCGCGTTCTCGATGGCGATGACCGCCTGGCTCGCGAACGTCTGAAGGAGCTCGACCTGCTCCTGCGGGAACGGCCCGGGTTGACGCCGGCCGACAGCGATTGTCCCGATCGGCTCGCCATCCCGCAGCATCGGGACGGCCAGAAGACTTCGCAGACCGCTGGCTTCCCACACGCTCTTGAACGAGTACGATTGCTCGTCGAGCAGATCCGGGATCTGTGCAACAGAGCGCGTCTCGATCGCCCGGCCTCCGGCGCTACCGTCTCCGACCCGCAACGGGTATGCAGCGCGGATCGCTTCATCGCCCTCAGGATTGACGCTCCGAAGAGCGGCCAGGTAGATCAGCACGCCATCGTAAAGCTGCACTTGGCTGTAGCTGGCGTTGCACAGCTGAAGCGCGCTTGCCGCGATGATGTCGAATACCGGCTGGGTATCGGTTTGCGCGCGGCTGATGGCGCGCAGCACCTCGCCGGTCGCCGTTTGCCGGGCAAGGGTCTCAGTCAATTCCAGGTTCCGCGCCTCCAGCTCCTTAAATAACCGCACGTTTTCGATCGCGATGACCGCCTGATCGGCAAACGTCTTGAGCAGCTCGATCTGCGTCTCGGTGAACGGGAGCGCCTCGACGCGGACGACGTTGATGGCGCCGATCGCCGCGCCGCCCCGGAGCATCGGCACGGAGACGATGCTGCGGTAGCCGATCGCCTTGGCCCGCTCGGCGATGTGCGGGTACTCGGCGCCGCTCTGGGCGTCCGCGATCGCGATGACCCGGCGCTCGAGAATGGCCTGGGCGGCGACGCTGCTTCGCCCGGGAGGCGTGGGATAGGCGCTCCGGATGACTTCCCGCCGCTCCGGCGAGGAGCCGTCGTCAGCGGCCAGCGTGATCATCTCCCCGTCGAACCGGAACACGAGGCTGTACAGCGCATCGCACAGCCGCGTCGCGCTGGCCGCGATGGTGTCGAACACCGGCTGCAGATCGGTCGGAGAGCTCGAGATGACGCGCAGGATCTCGCTCGTCGCCGTCTGCTTGTCCAGCGCCTCGGTGAGATCGCGGTTACTCGCCTGCAATTCCGTGAACAGCCGCACGTTCTCGATCGCGATCGCTGCCTGGTCGGCGAAGGTCCGGACGAGCTCGGTCTGCTTGTCGGTGAACGGATGCACGAGCACGCGCCGGATGACGATGACGCCGATCACCGAGTCCTCGCGCACCAGCGGCACGCAGAGCACGGTGCGAAAACCGCTGCCCTGCTGCAGATCCCGGGCTTCCCCGTACTCCCCGCGGGCCATCTCGTCGAGGATGTCGTGGATGTGGATCGCCCGCCGCTCGACGATGGCGCGGCCCGTGGGCGTGTGCGGGGTGATCGCGCGCGCCTCCGACATCGAGGGCACCGGCCCGAAGTGCGCCACCCGGAGCATCGTGCCGGCGTCCACCCGAAAGATGAGGGCGTCGTTGGCGCCACACAGGCGCGCGGCGCTTTCGGCCACCGCGTCGAGGACGGGCTGGACATCGGTCGGCGAGCTCGAGATCACGCGCAAGATCTCGCTCGTGGCGGTCTGCTGGTCGAGCGCCTCGGTGAGGTCGCGGTTCTTCGCCTCCAGCTCCGTGAACAGGCGCACGTTCTCGATGGCGATGACCGCCTGGTCGGCGAAGGTCTGGACGAGCTCGATCTCACGGTCGGAAAACGGCGCCACCTGTTCCCGGTACAGTCCGATACACCCGATGGGTTGTCCGTCACGCAACATCGGGACCCCGAGCCAGGAGCGGATCTGCAAGACCGATCGGGCGGCGGCCGCGACGGTGAGACTGGGATCCGCGGCCACATCGTCGATGCGTATGACCCGACGGCCGAGGATCACGCGGCCGACCAGCTGACTCGGATCCGGCGGCTGTGGCCAGATGCGGCGAAGCGTCTCAACGGCCTCGGGCGTCGTGCTGTAGGCCGCGACGAAGTGAATCTGATCACCGTCGAACCGGAGGACCGCGGTGCGCGGCGAGTCACACAGCCGCGCCGCGCTCTCGGCGATGATCTGCGCCACCGGTTCGAGATCGGTCGGCGAGCGAGAAATCACGCGAAGGATCTCACTCGTCGCCGTCTGCTGCTCGCGCGTCTCGGCAACCTCACGCGCGAGCGCGGCGACGCGCGCGAGCAGCTCGGCCTTCGTCAGCGGTCCGTTGGCTTTGTCGGAGCGAGGCGAACGCCCTGTCATCTCGCTCCGGTCGCCTGGAATCGCTCGGGGCGGAACGGCGCCAGGGCCGCGCTCGGGGTCCCGCCGACGATCTCGCCCGCGATGAGATGGCCGAGGAGCGGACCGAGGGTTACCCCGCTGTGCGTGGCCAGCACCCACGCGTTGGTCAGGCCCGGAATCCGTCCGGCGATCGTCTGACCGTCGCCTGGCATCGGTCGCACGCCGACGCGCGCGTCGACCAGCCGCGCGTCGCGCGCCGGTGGAAAGACGCGGGCGGCGCGCTCCAGCAGCGTGACGGCGACGGCCGAGGCGGTCTCGGGCGGGCTCGCGTCGGTCACCAGCCGATCGAGGTCGGTCGCGCCCAGGAGCAGGCCGCCGCTCGCATCGGGACGCAGGTGGAGGCCCGGCGCGTGGACGACGCGACCGAGCGGCGCCGTGGGCGGTGAGGTGACGGCGAGAAGACCGGCCACGCGATCGACGGGAATCGTGACGCCGAGCAGGGCCAGGAAGGACTGGGTCGCCGGCCCGACGCAGCTGAGCACGGTCCCCGCGACGATCTCTCCGTCCTCGACGAGCAGCGCCTCGACGCGATCGGCCTGCACGCGGAGCGAGCGGACGCGCGTGGCCTCGCGGATCTCCGCGCCACCTTTCACCGCCGCCGCCAGCATGCGCTCGATCGAGCGCGGCACGTCGAGCCAGCCGTCGCCGGGGTAGAACGCGACGTCGGCGACATGAGCGGGCAGCGTGAGCCCGGGCTCCAGGTGCCGGGCGCGTTCGGCGCTGATCCACTGCGCCGGGTAGCCGCGGGCCGCCAGACGCTCGACGCGGGCGCGTAGCTCGCGCTCGTCGTCACCGCCGTCGGCCCATTCGAGCGAGCCGTCCTCGTGATAGCCGGCGCCGTCGCCCAGCTCGCGCGCCAACTGGCGATGCATGGCCATGCCGGCCGCGTTCAGCCGATGGTAGACCTCGGGCTCCTTCCGGACCGCGTTGACCCACGCGAACGAGGTCCGGCTCGTTCCGGCGCCCGGGGCGCCGGCGTCGACCGCCACCACCCGAGCTCCCGCGCGCACCAGGGCATGGATCGCCGATGCCCCCACGATCCCCACGCCGATGACGGCCACGTCGTAACGCTTCATCGCCACCTCGTTCGATCCGGTAGGGGCATTATAGGAGAAGACATGAGGCCCGCCGCCGTGGCGTTGACCGGCCTTGCCGCGCTCGCCGTGGCGATCGGCATCGGGCGCTTCGCCTTCACGCCGATCCTGCCGATGATGCAGGAGGATGCCGGGGTGTCGGTCACCGCCGGCGGGTGGCTCGCGGCGGCCAACTACGTCGGATATCTCCTCGGCGCCCTGTCGATCGTGTGGCTCCGGATCCCCGCGGCCACCGCGATCCGCGTCGGCCTGCTCACCATCGGCGTGGTGACGATCGGCATGGGGCTGGTCGCCGGCTTCGTGTTCTGGGCCGCCCTGCGCGCCATCGCCGGCGTTGCCAGCGCGTGGGTGCTCATCAACGCCTCGGCGTGGTGTCTCGAGCGGCTCGCGCCGTTGCGCAGCCCGCTGCTGAACGGCACGGTGTTCGCGGGTGTCGGCGTCGGGATCGCGCTGACGGGCGCGGTGTGTCTCGGCCTCATGTCCGTGCACGCGAGCGCCGCGGGAGCCTGGATCGTGATCGGCGCCATCGCCCTCCTCCTGGCGGGGGGCATCTGGGGCGCGTTCGGGGCGGGGGATCGCCAGCCGTCGCGCGACGTCGACGCGCATCGCCGGCCCCGCGCGTGGGGGCGCGGGTGGACACGACTCGTCCTCTGCTACGGGGCGTTCGGCTTCGGCTACATCATTCCCGCGACGTTTCTTCCGCTGATGGCCAAGCAGGTGATCCGGAACCCGGCCGTCTTCGGCTGGTCATGGCCGGTCTTCGGGGCGGCGGCGGCCGTGTCCGCCGTCGGGCTGGGCCTGCTGCCCAGGACGACGAATCGTCGCGCGTGGATCGGGGGCCACCTCCTCATGGCCTGCGGCATCGCGCTGCCGGCGATCCGGCCGGGCTTCCTCGCCATCATGCTCGCCGCGCTCGCCGTCGGAGGCACGTTCATGGTGATCACGATGGTCGGCCTGCAGGAAGCGCGTGAAGCCGGCGGCGCCCACGCCACCCGGCTCATGGCCGCGATCACCGCCGCCTTCGGCCTCGGGCAGATCCTCGGCCCGCTGCTCGTCAGCGCGCTCGCCGGCCACGGCCGGGGATTTTCGCCGGCGCTGCTGATCGCTGCGTCCGTGCTCGCCGTCAGCGCCTACGCCCTGTCCCGCCCCGAGCGGTGACCTGAGAAAAGTTTTTCCCACCCGCGCACGCCAGCACGACCGGCAGCCGGCGATGGCTGCTATCATCGAACGACAGCCGGTTCGCATGCGTGGCGCGCAACCCCTGACGATTCGCTCGCATCTCGTGACCCTCGTGGTGGTCGCGCTGGTGCCCATTCTCGCCTTCGCGGTCATCGTCGTTCTGCGTCTGAACCATCACGAGCAGGATGCCCTCAAGCGCGCCACGGCCGAGAGCGCGCACGTGCTCCTCACCGCCGTCGACCGCGAGCTGGCCCGTTCTCTCACCTCGCTCGACGTGCTCGCCTCTTCGCGGCAGCTCGACCACGGCAACCTGCACGCCTTCTACGACGATGCGATCACGCTCCTGAAGTCGCATCCCGACTGGACGACGATCTCGCTGGCCAGCCCGCAGGGTGAGCATCTGCTCAACGCGGTGCTGCCGTTCGGCACGAAGCCGGGGCCGTTACGCGATCCGGCGGGTGTGCGAGCGGTCGCGCAGTCCCGTCAATTCCAGGTCGGGGCCGTCCGCCGTGGACAGCTGAGCGGCAAGCTGCAGTTTCCCGTCCGCGTCCCCGTCGTGCGCCGCGGCGCGACGACCTACGTGCTGACCGCGTTGATCTCCACCACCACGATCCAGAGACTGCTCGAGGAGCATCGTGTGCCCGCCGACTGGGTCGGCGGCATCGTCGATGCGCAGGGCCTCGTGGTCGCCCGCACCCGTGCCGCGGACCAGAGCGTGGGCCAGCCCGCGGGCGCGCTGGTGCCGGTGTCCGAGATACCCGCGCGGGCCGGGTGGATCGAGGGAGTGATCGTCGAGGGCAGCCGGAGCTACGTGACCTATATGCGATCGCCGTTCTCGGAATGGACGGTGAGCCTCGCCGTGCCCGTGGCCCTCGTCGACGGTCCGCTGCGACGCTCGCTCTTGAGCATCGGGGGTGCCGGACTGCTCTTCACGCTGGTCGGCGCCGTGGCGGCTCTCCTCGTCGGGCGCCGGATCGCGCGCGCGCTCGGCATCCTGTCCGCCGCCGCCGACGCGCTGGGCCGGGGAGAGTCGCCCGTCGTCTCGCAGACGCCGGTGGTCGAAGTGGATCAGGTGGGGGGCGCCTTCGCGGCGGCAGCGACCCAGCGGAAGCAGGCCGAAGGCGAGCTGCGTGAGAGCGAGGCGCGCTTTCGCAAGATGGCCGACGAGGCGGACGCGCGCCGGCGAGAGGCCGAGGTGCTCGCGCAGCTCTCGCGCACGATGAATGCGTCGCTCGATTTCGATACCGTGCTCCAGGCGGTGGCGGATGCGGCCAAGGAGCTGCTGGCATGCGAGCTGACCCGGATCGCGCTCTGGGACGAGCGGCGCCAGGCCATGGTCTACCGCTACACGGTGGGCACGCGGTACACGGCGTACGAGAACATCCGGCTCTATCCGGGCAAGGGCCTCGTCGGCGGGGTCATCACGACCGGGCAACCGGCCCGGACGGACGACGTGTTCGAGGACCCGCGGTCGAACCCTGACTATCTCGTGATGGCCCGGGCGGACGGCATCGTGTCCGGCATGGCCGTCCCCATCCGGGTGCGAGCCCGCGTCGAGGGCGTGATCTACTTCGCCCACCGGACCCGCAGGCCATTCACCGAGCAGGACGAGGTCATCGGGATGCGCCTGGCCGATCACGCGGGCGTGGCGCTCCAGAACGCGGAGCTGTATCGGCGGGAACAGCGGGCGCGCGCCGATGCGGAGATGGCCAACCGGAGCAAGGACGAGTTCCTGGCCATTCTCTCCCACGAGCTGCGCACCCCGCTGCAGTCCATGCTCGGCTGGGTGCGCCTGCTTCGCCGCGGCGTCCTCGATCAGGCCGCCGTCGACAAGGCGCTGGAGACGCTCGACCGGAACACGCACGCGCAGGCGCGGATCATCGGGGATCTGCTCGACATCTCCCGGATCATCGCGGGCAAGCTGCAGATCGAGCTTCGCCCGCTGAACCTCATGGCCGTGATCGATACCGCCGTCGAGTCGGCCCGGCCGCAGGTGGCCGCCAAGGGCGTCCGGCTCGCCGCCACGATGGATGCCACGGCCGCCGAGGTCGACGGCGATCCGGAGCGGTTGCAGCAGGTGCTCGCGAATCTCCTGTCGAATGCCGTCAAGTTCACGCCATCCGGCGGATCAATCGAGGTCCGCCTCGAACGCCACGGCGACCAGGCGCGAATCGTGGTGCGCGACAGCGGCGTCGGGATCCCCGACGAGATCTTGCCGTACATCTTCGACCGCTTCCGCCAGGCCGACAGCTCGGAGACGCGCGTCCACGGCGGCCTCGGGCTGGGGCTGGCCATCGTCCGCCATCTCGTGGAGCTCCATCGTGGGACGGTTCGCGCAGAGAGCGGCGCCGCGGCAACGGGCGCCACGTTCGTGGTCGATCTTCCCCTGCGCGCGACGAGACGTGACGTCGAGCGCCGCCGGACGGGCCTTCGCGAGGCGGCGGCCGACGAGGGTCTCTTCCTCGACGGTGTGCGCATCGTGGTCGTGGACGACGATGCCGACACGCGAGACATGCTCGCCGTCGCCCTCCGGAATCACGGCGCCGAGGTCCAGGTCGTGGCCTCGGCAGCCGAGGCCATGACGGCGCTCACCGACGTGCCCGCGGATGTCCTGATCAGCGACATCTCGATGCCCGGCGAGGACGGCTACAGCCTCGTCCGCAGGCTGCGCACCGAGGGAGGCCGGATCCGGGCCCTGGCCCTGACCGCCCTCGCGCGCGTCGAGGATGGCGAGCGCGCGCTGGCGGCCGGATTTCAGCGCTGCCTGGCCAAGCCGGTCGACCCCGCGGAGCTCGCGACGGTCGTGCGCGCGCTGATCAGGAGCGGGTGAGGGACGGCGTCACTTCAGGCGCGGGTCGAGGGCGTCGCGCAGGCCGTCACCGAAGAGGTTGAAGCCGAGCACGGTGAGGAAGATGGCGAGGCCCGGGAAGAGCGACAGCCAGGCGTTGGCCTGGATGAACGCGATGTTGGCCTTGAGATCCCAGCCCCAGCTCGGCGTGGGCGGCTGGGTCCCCAGCCCGAGGAAGCTCAGCGTCGCCTCCACGATGATGGAGGTCGCGATCCCGAGGGTCGTGGTCACGATGATCGGGGCCAGGCAGTTCGGCAGCACGTGGCGGAAGAGGATCGAGTGATCGCGCACCCCGAGGGCGCGGCAGGCCTCGATGAACTCCTTCTCCTTGATCGACAGCACGCTGCCGCGGACCAGGCGCGCGTAGATGGGGATGCGCACGATGGCGATGGCCCCCGTGACTTTCATGGTTCCGATGAGCCCGGCCGTCGGCGTGAACATGACCATCAGGATGATGGCCAGCAGATAGATCGGGAAGGCCAGGATCAGGTCCATGACGCGCATGATGCCGGTGTCGACGCGACCGCCGTAGAAGCCGGCGATCATGCCGAACGGCACGCCCACGAAGAGGGCGAGCAGGACCGACGACACCCCCACGGCCAGCGAGATCCGGGTGCCGTGGATGATGCGGGAGAGCATGTCGCGGCCGAGCTGATCGGTCCCCAGCGGGTGCTCCCAGCTCGGGCGCTGGAAGGTCTGGGCCTGGTTGGAGGCGATCGGGCTCCGGGGCGCGAGCACGTCGGCGAAGATCGCGACGAGGACCAGGACCACGACGATCCCGACGCCGATCAGCGCGGTCGCGCTCTTCCGGAGCCGTCGCACCGCCTCCGCCAGCGGCGACTCCGTGCGCCCGGCGCGGGCGCCGGCCCAGCCGACGCCGCCGACCGAGCGCAGCTCGGCCTCGCCCACGCTGCCGCCGCTGATCGATCGTGGGGTCGTCGCCATCACGCGTATCGGATGCGAGGATCGAGGAAGGTATAGGTCAGGTCCACCAGGAGGTTGATCACGACGAAGGCGAGCGCCGTGATCAGCGCGAAGCCCTGCACCTGCTGGTAATCGCGGGCGATGATGGCGTCGATGCCGAAGGTGCCGAGCCCGGGCATGGCGAACAGCGTCTCCACGACGATGGCGCCCCCGATGAGAAAGCCCACCTGCAGCCCCATCACGGTCACGGTCGGGATCAGCGCGTTCTTGAGCGCGTGCTTGAAGACGACCGGCCGCTCGGCCAGGCCCTTGGCGCGGGCGGTGGTGACGTACTCGGCGCGGATGACTTCCAGCATGCTGGCGCGGAGCAACCGCGTGAGCAGGGCCGCCCGGCCGATCCCGAGCGCGAAGGCCGGCATCAAGACGTGCGTCGCGTTCCCCCAGAGGCTCGACCCGCACACCATCGTCGGGCAGGTCCCGGGCAGGTAGATCCAGCCCGAGCTGGGGAGAAATCCGCCGAGGCCGATCGAGAAGACGAGCAGGAGGAGGACGCCGATGAAGAACTCGGGGATCGAGACCCCGACCATGGCGACCGTCGTCGCCGTGTAGTCCGCCCACGTGTTCCGGCGCAAGGCGCCGATGATCCCGGCCGGGATCGCGATGAGGAGCGCGACGGCCATCGACAGCACGACCAGCTCGAGCGTGACGGGCAGACGGATCATGACGTCCTGGAGCACCGGGCGTCCGGTGAGGATCGACGCGCCCCAGTCCCCCTGCACGAGCTTGCCGAGCCAGATGACGTACTGGACCACGATCGGCTTGTTCAGCCCGTATTCCGCCCGCGCCTTGATCGCGTCCTCCTCGGTGTAGGCGTCGCCGAGGAGGGCGACGACCGGGTCGCCGGGGACCGACCGCATCATCAGGAACACGATGAACGTGATCCCGAGCACGGTCGGGATGATCTGGAGCAGCCGCCGCAGGATGTAGGTCCGCACGGGCTACCGGTCCAGCCAGACCCGGTGGTAGCGCACCTTGAACTCGGCCTGGTAGACGTAGCCCTTCATCCACGGCTGCGCCACCTGGTAGAAGGGCGAGCCCGAGATCGTGTTCCAGTAGAGCTTGTCGACCGAGTACTCCTGGAGCTCCTTCGCGATCGCCTTGCGCTTGGCCGGATCCATCTCCCGCGCGTAGCGGGCGTAGAACTCGTCGACCTTCGTATCGGTGTGCCGCGCGCTGTTCCAGCCGGCCCCAGTGACCGACAGGTAGACGTTCTGGTCCACGACCAGGAGCGACGCCAGGTCCTCGACGTACATGTCGAAGGGGCCGTCCTGGGTGGCCGTGAGCATCCAGCTCGGCTTGTCGACGAGCCGAATGTTCGCGGTCACGCCGATCCGCGCCATCTGCTCCTTGATCACGGTAGCGATCACGCTGAACACGGACTTCTCGGTGTTGGTCATCAGCTCGAACGTCAGCGGCTTGCCCGGGCCGTAGCCGGCCTCGGTCAGGAGGGCCTTCGCTCGGGCCGGATCGTAGGGGCACATGTGGGTGACGTCGACCGTGTCCACCGTGCCCGGAGGGATGATCCCGACCCACGGCGTGGCCTGCCCCTTGTAGGCGATCTTGACGATCTCCTTGCGGTCGATCCCGTAGCAGCCGACGGCCTTGCGGACCCGGATGTCGTTGAAGATCGCGTGCGGCGCCCGGTCCTTGGACATGGGCTTGCCGTCGGCCGGCACGGTGACCTTCATCATCGCCACCATCGGTGTCGTCTCGATGCCGGTCATGATCTGGGCACGCGGGCTCTGCGCCCGGAGCGTGTCGACGTGATCGGCCGAGAAGTCGGCGATGAAGTCGATCTCGCCGGCCTTGAACGCCGCCATCTGCGTGACGGGATCCTTGATCGTGCGGATCACGACCCGATCCAGCAGGGGGACCCCCGGCTCGAAGTACTTGTCGAAGCGGTCCATCACGAGGTGGGCGCCCTTCACCCACTCGACGAGCCGGAAGGGCCCGCACCCGACCACCGCCTCGGGCTTGCCGGCCTTCCGGTCCTCGACCGAGTACTTCTGCGTGGCGGTGGGCGAGTAGAGGAGGAGCCCCGTGCGGTACTGCGCCAGCATGTGCAGCATGAACGCGTATGGATGCTTGAGCCGGATCTGCACCGTGTACGGGTCGAGCACCTCGACCGAGTGCACCGGCGCCAGGAACGTCCGGATGCTGGACCGGGTGGCCGGATCCAGGTGCCGGTCGATGGTGAACTTGACGGCGGCGGCGTCGGCCTTGGTGCCGTCGTGGAAGAGGACGTCCTTCCTGAGCTTGAACGTGTAGAGAAGCCCGTCGGGCGAGACTTGCCACGATTCGGCAGCGTCGGGGACGAATTTGCCGTCGGGGGTCAGGCCGATCAGCCCACACCCGATATTGGACGCGACCCAGAGCATCTCGTAGCCGGGTAAGCTGTGAAAGTCGAGCCCCAGGATCTCGTTGCCGTAGGCGACCCTGAGCGTGCCGCCACGCTTCTGCGCCTCGGCCGTCGTGACGCCCGCGAGGACGAGCGCGACGGCCAGGGACGCCACCATTGCGAGCAGGAGACGATTGGCGCGCATGACGCGACTCCTACTTATCCAGCCAGACCGTGTCGTAGTGCACTTCGAACTCGGCGTTGTACGTGTAGCCCTTCATCCACGGCTGGGCGACCATGTAGAACGGCGAGCCGGAGATCGTGTTCCAGTACATGTTGTTGGCCATGTACTCCAGAAGCTCCTTGGCCAGCGCCTTGCGCTTGGTCGCGTCCATCTCCTTCGCGTAGCGGTCGTAGTAGTCGTCCACCTTGGTGTCGGTGTGGCGCGGATGGCTCCACGCCGACGACTTGGTCGAGACGTACGCGGTCGAGAGATACCCGTTGCTGTCGATGGTGATCAGCGACAGGAGATCCTCGACGTACATGTCCCACGGCCCATCCTGCAGGGTCGAGTTCATCCAGGACACCTTGTCGACGAGCCGGATGTTCGCGGTCACCCCGATGCGCGCCATCTGCTCCTTGATGACCGTGGCGATGACGCTGAACACGCTCTTCTCGGTGTTGGTCATCAGCTCGAAGGTCAGGGGCTTGGACGGACCGTAGCCGGCCTCGGCCAGCAGCGCCTTGGCCTTGGCCGTGTCGTACGGGCAGAGGTGGTTGACGTTCACGGACTCCAGCGTGCCCGGGGGCGCCATGCCGACCCACGGGGTGGCCTGGCCCTTGAACGCGATCTTCACGATCTCCTGCCGGTCGATGCCGTAGCAGCCGATCGCCTTGCGCACCCTGAGATCGCCGAAAACCGGGTGCGGCGCGCGGTCCGGCGACATGGGCTTGCCGTCCCTGGGAACGGTGACCTTCATGGCCGCCATCATCGGCGTCGTTTCCTTGCCGGTCATGATCTGGGCCCTGGGGTTCTGGGCCTTCATGGTGTCGACGTGCTCGGGGGAGAACGAGGCGATGAAGTCGATCTCGCCCGCCTTGAACGCCGCCATCTCGGTGACGGGGTCCTTGATCACCCGGACGATCACCTTGTCGAGGTAGGGGAGCCCGGGCATGAAGTACTTGTCGAAGCGCTCCATCAGGAGGTGGCTGCCCTTCACCCACTCGACGTACTTGAACGGTCCGCAGCCGATGACCGCCCCCGGCTTGCCCTGCTTGCGGTCGGCTTCCGTGAATTTCTGGATCGAGGTCGGGGAGACCAGGATCAGGCCCGTCCGGTAAGCGGAGATCATGTGCAGGAAGAAGGCGTACGGGTGCTTGAGCCGTACGTGCACGGTCTGCGGGTCCAGCACCTCGACGCTGTGGACGGGCTCGTAGAAGGGACGCATGCCGGACTTCGTCGCCGGGTCCTTCATGCGGTCGATGTTGAACTTGACGGCGGCGGCATCCACCGACGTGCCGTCGTGGAAGAGGACGTTCTTGCGCAGCTTGAAGGTGTAGAGGAGACCGTCGGAGGACGTCGTCCACGACTCGGCGGCGTCACCCACGAACTTGCCGTCGGGCATGATGTTCGTCAGGCTGCAGCCGACGTTCATCGCCACCCACATCATTTCGTAGCCGGGCGCCGTGTGGAAATCGAGGTTGGCGATCTCGTTGCCGTAGGAGACGCGCAGCGTGCCGCCTCGTTTCGGCGTCTGAGCGTCGGCGGCGAACGGCGCGGCGATGATCGTGCCGAGGACGGCGGAGCAGAATAGGCGAAGCCAGTGCCGTCGTATACGCATGGCGTCTTGCCTCCATTGATTTTCTGCAGGTTCGGGGGAAACCGCACTGCCCACTGAAATTGGCGCGTACTTTACAACATGTTCCCCTTGTCAACAACCAAAGGCTCTCGTGGATCGGGACCACGAGGTTATGGCAGAGCACCTTGGCCAGCACTTCATTGACCATCGCCACGTCGGTCTTGCTGCGCAGCGCGCCTCGGAAAGAGAGAGCATCTCTAGATTGTTGGACTCATGCACGGCAGAACTGGCAGATGCCCGGAAAGACTTTATCGCTACGCGAGAACGGCTATGACGAACGAAAGATCGATTTGATGGATTGATGGCCGATCTTCGCCGGGAACTCGTGCTAGGTGAGTCGGGGGCGGCTGCCTCGGAAGCAAGGCGGGTCCGGCGTGCTTGGAACGCGCCGGGCCCTTGGCGACCGTCCCCCAGGGGACAACGGGAGGCCATCACCCCAGTCGAAAGGTTCTCTTGGTGGTCAGGCAGCCGTCGCAGACCGCCGGGGCGCTCTCGACCTTCAACACCTGTCCGATTCGCATCAGGAGCGATCCCGTTTGGCCTGGCGCAAGACCTGTCTTGTGCGCGATGCACTCAACGCACAGCGCGGCACCACCGGCAAGGATGTCGGTGATGAGGCTCATATCGTCAGCGCCGTTGGATCCACCGGCGATCGGCGGCGGCATCCGTTCGGCGCGCTCCTGGTGCCAGGCGTCGAAGCAGGTGCGATGAAACCGGAACGCGCCCTCCGGGCCGACGAAATTCGCCTCGTACTCAACCTCGGCCGGGGCGATCGGCAGATCGCAGGCGTCGCACGGATCGCCGTGGCCATCACCGGCCCATATCTGCGAGGGCCGGGCGACGGGAAGCCGCCTCTCGGCGATCTTCGCTCGGATGGCCGCGGTGAGATCGCGGCTGTCGACATCCGAGGCTCCGCGGATGCGTGGATGACCGCACAGGACCAATTCGAGGCTGCAAGCGCGCAGGGCACGGGACTGAGCGATGACAGCGATCAGGTCAGTATGGAGGGTTCGGCTCTTGTGGATCAGCGCGACGAAATCACGACTGGTCTGCTGCGACACGACGCACCGCCCCCTTTGTTCCGAGGGCTGGAGCCTAGCACGTGGCGCGGACATCCGGTATCCGTAACGGTCCGGATGGCTTCCTCGGCGTGCGCCGGCAGGATGCCGCTCGCGGCGTCCCGCCCCCTGGCATCTGGCGCCGCACGTATCCTTCGGCTGCCATGGCTCCCGCCGTGGCGCGGAGTCCACCAGATGGCTGACGAACCGATCCTTCGTGAGAAAGCCCGAGCAGTGATCCAGAGCGGCAAGCTTCCCTCCCGAGCCCCGGATCGCACGTGGGGCGGGCCGGGAGTCGGCGCACGCTGTGAGATCTGCGGCGTGCCCGTCACGTCGGACGAAATGGAGTTCGAGATCCAGTTCGCGCATGACGGAGACAACCCCGGGCTCGACAAGTTCCACGTTCACATCCGCTGCTTCGCGGCATGGGAGTTTGAGCGGGGGAAGGTACCTGGCTAGCCTCGCGTGACGCTGGCCGACGCCGTGCTCGGGTTCCTCAGAGATGAGCCAGGAACCCGCACGAGATGCAGGCCCCCACCGTGTCGTTCTCGGGCTCCGTCATATGCGGCCCTCCCGCCAGACGTGCTTTGGTTGGCGGGAATCATTACGCCGAACTGCTCGCCAAGGAAACCGGCCGGTACTTGCGGTTTTTGGGCAGAATCGGCCGCTGCCCAAGAAACCCCCGCCTGAGGGGCAGGTCTTGCGCCGGGCCGAACGGATCGCTCCTGATGCGGATCGGGCAGGTGTTCAAGGTCGAAAGCCTCCGGCGGCCCTGCCCCAAGAACGCCCAGGTTTACGGGCTTTCATGGGCAAAGACACAACCAGGGCCTGGTTGTGTCGGGGCAGATGACCGCGCGGGCTAGGGGCGACCGTGGGCGAGCGTGTATGCCTGATCGACGAGCTCGACAGCGCGGGCGCAGTCCTCGACGCCGATGGGAGGGGCAGCGCCACGCCGCCAGTGAACCAGGGCATCGCGCAGGGCCGTCAGTGCGGTCGGCTCGGCCGGCTCGCCCGGCATCGATTCCTCGCCGTCCGCCGTGATCAATCGTAGGGCGGGGGCCTGTCCTCCACCGGCGGTGCCGAGCACCAGGATCGCGTCCCGTCCGGCGACCTTCCACTCTCCGTCCGTCCCGTCGCGGGGGAACGTGTTGCCGACCTCGATCGTACCGAGGATGCCGCTGGAGGAGCGCAGCAGCACCGACGCGAAGTCCTCCACGGGCTGCCCCCGTGCCCGCCAGCTCAGCTGGGCTCCCGTGACCTGGGCGTCCTCGCCGGCGAGGAACAGGAACAGATCGAAGCCATGCGGGCCCAGGTTGCGCAGGCAGCCGCCGCCGGCGATCTCGAGGTCGAGCATCCACGGCGAGTTCCAGCCCGCATAGCGGGCGGAGGTCGGCCGGTTGAGCCGGAAGTAGATGTGCGAGAGCGGACCGAAGCGGCCCTGCGCGAGGAGCTGCCGGGCTCGCGTGACGAAGGGCTGGTAACGCTGGCCGAGGGGGACGGCGACGAAGGCGCCGCTGGCCGCCGCCTTGTCGGCGATCCGGCGCACGGCGGCGGCGTCGACCCCCATCGGCTTTTCCATCAGGAAGGGATAGCGGTGATCGAGCAGGTAGTGGGCGGTCTCGGGCATCCCCCGGTGCCGTCCGAGCGCGATGACGAAATCCGGCCGCGTGCGCTCGAGCATCTCGCGGTAGTCGGTGAAGACCGGCGGCCCCCCGAGGGCGGCCGCCCGCTGCGCCGCGATCTCGGCACTCGGATCCTGCACGCCGACCAGCTCGACGTCGGGCATGCCGACGGCGTGACGCAGGTACGCGGAGTCGTGGAGCGAGTGCCAGTGACTGACCTCGATCGCCGCGAGCCGGATCCGCACGAGCCGGATTCTACTCCTGCATGGACCTCCGTCCGCCTTCGGGGTAACGTGTCTGCACCGCTTCGGAGAGGAGATCCGGTATGGCCATCGTCGACGACGTCATCGCGATCCGCGAGCGCTGGCACACCAAGCGCCATCCCTTCTTCCAGGCCTTCGCCGAGGGCAAGCTGCCGCTGCGCGCGCTGGGGGTCTACAAGGCGATGCACTGGCACTTCGTGCAGCGGGCCGTGGCGAGCTTCGGCATCGTCTACGCGCGCACGTTCGCGCTCGCCGACGTGCGCAAGATGATCGCCGAGAACGTGTCCGAGGAGGAGGGGCTCCGGGCCATCCCCCGGGAGGGTCACCAGCCGCACGATCACGCGGAGCTGATCTTCCGCTTCTGCAGGGCCGCTGGCCTGTCGGAGGCCGAGGTGCGGAGCATGAAGATGACGCCGGCCTGGTGGGGCCGCTCGCTCCACTACTACCAGACCGCCGTGCAGGAGCCGGTCGGGGTCATCCTCGCCATGCAGACGACCCAGGAAGGCCAGCAGCCCGCCCTCAACAAGGAGGTCGTGCTCCCGGCCTTCGCCCGGCACTACGGCTACCCGGCCGGCTCGCCCGAGATCGAGTTCTTCACCGAGCACGCCGAAGCCGACATCGAGCACAGCCAGCGCCAGGCGGCGCTCTGCGCCAAGTACCTCGAGGGGGACGCGATGAAGTCCCGTGCCCTCGAGGTCGCGGAGCAGGCGTGCATGCTGCGCTGGGCGTCGATCACCGACCTCTATCGCCGCGAGTACCTCGGCGAGAAGGACATCCTGCCGGCCGGCGTCAGCTGAGAGGACACGATGACCATCGCCAGGCTCCGGGTTCTCCTCCCGGCCGTACTGGTGCTGCTCACCGCGGCGACGTGGAGCGTCGCACACGCCCAGCGTCCGCCCATCAAGATCGGCTTCACGACCGACCTGACGGGCAAGGTCCCCTCGTACTTCGCGGAGACCAACTACACGAGCGGGCGCTGGATCAACGACGCCGTCAAGGCGCAGAACGTCTACATCCGGAAGATCGAGCGCAAGGACGTCTACAGCCGCGATTTCCCGCCCTGCAAGGCCTGCTGACCACCGCCGTGCATCTCGACGTGGCCGCGTTCCCCGTGCGGCGCGCCCGGCTGGGCGCGCCGGCCGCCTACGATGGTGGCCTCCTGACGATCGATCCCGCCGTCGTGCGGCGCCTCGTCCTCGGCGATCCGCGCGTCGGTGAGATGCGACTCGAGATCGCGCATCCGGGCGACTCGGTGCGGGTGCTGCGCGCGCTCGACGCCATCGAGCCGCTGCACAAGCCCGCCGCCCCGGTGAGCGCCTTCCCGGGCTTCCTGGGCCCGCCGCACACGGTGGGTCACGGCCTGACGCACCGGCTCAGCGGCTTCACCGTCGTGCAGGTGACGGAGTTTCCCTTTCCCGCGAGCGGCGTGCAGGCCTTCGAGGAAGGCGTGATCGAGATGTCGGGACCCGGAGCCGCGTACTCGGGCTGCGCCGACCGCGTGAACCTGTTCCTCGTGCTGACACCCGGCCGGGCGGCGAGCAACGTCGACTACGACGATGCCGTGCGTCGCGCCGCGCTCCGCGTGGCCGACCATCTCGCCGCCCTGACCGTCGGCCATGCGCCCGAGGGCACCGAGGTCTTCGATCACGGCGGCGCCGACGGCGGCCGGCGACGGGTCGTCTGGGTCCACCAGGTGCGCGCGCAGGGCCCGATGGTCCAGTCGTTTCTCTACGGCCACGAGATCTCGGGCATGGTGCCGACCGTTCTCGATCCCAACGAGCTGCGGGACGGGGCGCTCGTCGGCGCCAACTACAAGACCGGCAGCAAGACGCCCACGTACGTCCACACGCGTCACCCGTCACTGCAGGCACTCGCCGCCCGCCACGGACGCGATCTGCACCTGGCCGGCGTCATCGTGGCGCGCGGTCATCACGAGAACGAGTTCCTGAAGGAGCGCTCCGCCCACTTCGTGGCCAAGCTCGCGACCCTGCTGCGCGCCGACGGCGCGCTCTGCACCTACGAGGCGACCGGCAACACCCACATCGACTTCATGCTCACCGTGCAGGCGCTCGAGCGCGCGGGGATCCCGGCCGCGTCCGTCGTTCACGAGTACGGCGGGCCGCTGGGCGACGATCCGCCGCTCGTCGATTTCGTCCCCGAGGCGGCGGCGCTCGCCAGCAGCGGGGGCATCGATCGGCGGCTCAGCTTGCCGGCGGTGGAGCGGGTGATCGGCGGCGATCGTCTGGCCCACCGGGGAGAGCCCGCGCACGGCCCGCTCGATCTGCCGATCCAGGAGCTGTTCGCCGCGACCGTCACGATGAACGAGCGCGGCACGGTCGCTGTCGACTATTGAGATGCGGATCGTTCACTACCTGAACCAGTTCTTCGCGGGCGTCGGCGGCGAGGACCGCGCGGACACACCGCCCGGCGAGCGGGCGGGCGCCGTCGGCCCGGGGCTGGCGCTTCGGCGGCTGCTGGGTGCTCAGGCCGAGGTCGCGGGCACGGTGTTCTGCGGCGACGGGCTCGTCGCCGATCGTCCGGACGCCATCGTGCCCGAGATCGTCGCGCTCATCGAAGGCTTCGCCCCCGACGTGGTGGTCGCGGGACCCGCGTTCGACGCCGGCCGCTATGGCCTCGCGTGCGCCCGCGTGTGCGCCGCCGTCGGCGCGCGCCTCGGCCTCCCCGCGCTCGCCGCGATGGCGCCCGAGAGCGTCGCGGCGGAGCTCCATCGCCGCGAGATCCTGATCGTGCCGACGACGCGCACCGCGATCGGGATGCAGGAGGCCCTCGTGGCGATGGCGCGGCTGGCGCTGCGGCTCGGCCGGGGCGAGCCGCTCGGTCCGGCCGCCGTCGAAGGTTACTTGCCGCGAGGGCGGCGGATGAACGCGTGGGCGCCCGTGTCGGCGAGCGAGCGCGCGCTCGGGCTGTTGCTGGCGCGTCTGCGGCAGGAGCCGTTCACGACGGAGGTGGAGCTGCCGCGCTACGATCGTGTCGCGCCGCCGCCGCCCATCGCCGATCCTACGCGGATGCGCCTGGCCCTCGTGACCGAATGCGGCCTGGTCCCGACCGGCAACCCCGACCGTCTCGAATGGGTTCGGGCCAGCAAGTGGCTCAGGTACGGCCTCGGTGGGATCGACGATCTCGCGCGCGGGGCGTACGAGGTCGCCCACGGCGGCTACGACGCCGCGTTCGCGGTCGAGGATCCCGACCGGCTCGTGCCGCTGGACGCCGTGCGCGAGCTGGCGCGACGCGGCGAGATCGGCGAGGTGGTCGACGCCTACTACGTCACGTGCGGCAACCACGGCATCCTCGGCCAGATGGCGACCCACGCGCGCGAGATCGCCGCCGATCTTCGCCGCCAGCACGTGGACTCCGTGCTGCTCGTGGCCACCTGAGGATCGGGCACTCGTAGCGGCGCTACGATGGCCAAGGAGCTCGAGCGTGCGGGATTTCCCACGGCCACCGTCACGAGCCTTGCCGCCGTCGCCGTGAAGGTCGGAGCGAATCGCATCGTCCGCGGCAATCGCTTCAGCCACCCGTGCGGGCGTCCCGGGCTGCCGCCGGCCGACGAGCGGGCCTGGCGGGTCGAGCTCGTCCGCGTGGCACTCCGTGCCCTCGCCACGCGCGTCGACGGCCCGACCGTCTTCGAGCCGCAGGGCCCGTGAGGAGATCGACTAGAGCGCCTGCGTCAGCTCGGCCAGCGCCTTCTTCGCGTAGTACCGCACCTTGCCCAGCGCCGACGATCCACCGAGCCCGACCGCGAGCAGGGCCGTGGCGCCGACCCGCCACACGACGACGGTTCCCTTCTCGAACTCGACGATCATGCTCGAGACCGCGCCACGTCCCAGCTCACGGCCCAGGCCCTGGGAGGCTTCGGCCAGGCAGGCGCTGAACGCGCCGCCGATTCCGGAGTCGAGGCTCGAGCCCTCGGTCGACTCGAGCACGAACCCTTCGCGGTCGGCCAGCACCGCCCACTGCACACCGTCCATCGCGGTGAACCGCTCCAGGATGGACCGGAGTTCGCCGGCCCCCGTTGGCGCCGAGACGGCCGGCGTCTCGAGCGCCAGCGGCGTCGGTGACGGAGGCTCGACCGCCGGCGGGGTGACCGTCGGCAGGAGCCGCTCGAGACGCTCCACGAGATCGTCGGCGGCAAACGGCTTGAGGAGAATGTCGTCGGCCCCGACGCGCGCCGCGCGCTCGCGCACGCTGTCGTTGACGATGCCCGACATCAGGAGGACGGGCGTCCGTCCGAGCCGCGGGTGGCTCTTCACGAAGGCGCAGATGTCGCACCCGTCCTGATCGGGCATGATCACGTCGCACACGATGACGTCGGGCGATTCGCGCTCGATCAGCTCCAGCGCCACGCTTCCCGACGCGGCCTCCACCACGTCGATCCGCCGGCCCGCCAGCGCCCGCTCCACCACCTTGCGCACGCTCAGGCTGTCGTCCACTACCAGCACCTTGGTCATGCCGAGCTCCCCCCCAACAGCTCCTCGAGGCTCTTGTGCACGGTGCGTGGCGTACCTCGCAGGTCGCCGCTGTCGTCGGCCACGAAGCAGAAGTCGCCGGCGCCCTCTCGCTGGGCCGCGCCGAGGAGCGCCGCGAATGCCGCCCCGCCGGTCTCGTCGCCGAACTCGGCGTGCACCACGCGACCGCCCTCGAAGGCCACGGCGCCGCCCGCGGTCGCGAGGCCGACCAGGAGGTGGCCCGTTCGTCCGGCCCCGGCGATCGCCCGGGCGAGCTCGCCCAGCTCGATGCCGTCCAGCGATCCCGCGAAGCCCTGCGACTCCTCCGCTTCGCGAACGGCCGAGGCGCCCGTGTCCACGGCCGCCGGAGGTTCCACCGGCAGGGGCGTGACATCGGGCATCAGCCGGGTGATCCGCGCCAGCATCGCCGGCGCCGACATCGTGGACGGCAGGATCACATCGATGCCTGCCGCCCCGGTGCTCGGGCTCACCTCGTCGGGCCAGGCGATGAGTGCGAAGCGCAGCTCCTTCATACCCGGGTCGTCACGCAGGATCGTGCAGAGCTCGTACCCCTGCATGTCGCCGAGGTCGGCCCGGCTCACGATGACGTCGTGGCGATTCCACTCGAGCATCGTGAGGGCGAACGAGCCGCTCGGGGCCAGCGTGATGCGCGCGCCGGCCGCCGTCAGCGCCTCGCCGAGAGCCGCGGCCCGGTCCCGGGCGGGATCGACGAGCAGGATCCTCACGGCGCGTTCGCTCCGACGTCGTGATCCCGTCCGGGCGCCAGCAGCGACGCGACGAGGCGGACGAACGCGTGCTCCTCGACCGGCTTCGTCACGTAGTGGCTCGCGCCCAGCCGCCGGGCCAGGCCGGCGTGCTTGTCGCCCGAGCGCGTCGTGAGCACGATGACGGGCAGGGCGCGGGCCTGGGGCCGGCGCCGGAGGGTGTCGAGCAGCTCGTAGCCGTTGACGCGCGGCATCTCGAGGTCGGTGACCACGACGTCGAAGCCGGCGTCCGCGATCTTCGCGAGCGCCTCCGCCCCGTCGTTGGCCGTCGTCACCTCGAATCCCGCCCGGACCAGCATCTGGCCGACGAACTTCCGCACGCTGATCGAGTCGTCGACCAGGAGCACGCGTCGGCCGCGGGCCGCCGCCGGAGGTGGCGCGATCGTGATCGCGGGCCCGGCCATCGAGCGGTCGATGGCGACCGACGGCCGGGTCGCGGCCGCGAGCAGCTTCACGGGATCGAGGAGCAGGCTCACCTGACCGTCGGCGGAGATCGTGGCCCCCGCGAAGGGTCCCACACCCTCGAGGAAGCGGCCCAGGCTCTTGATGACGATCTCTTCCTTCTGGACCACCTCGTCGACCTCGAGGGCGATCGTCCGGTGACCCGCGTGCACGAGCACCGTCTCGACGTGCGCGCCCCGCGTCGGCGAGGGCAGGGCGAGGGCTCGATCGAGCCGGATGAGGTCGATCGGCTCGTCCTCCACGACGACCGTTTCGCCGTGCGCCGACACGCGCACGTCGCTGGCCGGCTGGGTGGCGACGCGTCGGACCGCATTGAGGGGGATGGCGAATCGCTCGTCGCCCGCCCGCACCGTCAGCGCTTCGGAGACGATCAGGGTGACCGGCAGCTTCAGCGTGAGTCGCGATCCCGCGCCGATCTCGGTGTGCACCTCGACCTGCCCGTTGAGCCGCCCGACGTTCGTGCGAACCACGTCCATTCCGACGCCGCGCCCCGCCGCCGTCGTCACGGCCGGCGCGGTGCTGAGCCCCGGGAGGAAGATCAGGTCGAGCGCCTCCCGCTCGGAGAGCGAGGCGGCGACGTCGGCTCCGAGGAAGCCCTCGGCCACCGCCCGGCTCCGCACGCTGCCGGTGTCGATGCCGCGGCCGTCGTCCGCCACCTCGATGATCACGAAGGCGCCCTGATGGGAGGCCGTGACGGTGATCGTCCCCGTGTCCGACTTGCCGCGCGCCAGTCGCTCCTCGGCGTCCTCGATCCCGTGGACGAGCGCGTTCTGGATCAGGTGGAACACGGGATCGATGATCTGCTCGGTGATTCCGGCGTCGAGCACGACCGCCTCACCGCTGGCGACGATGCGCACGGCCTTGCCCACCGCCCGGGCGGCTTCCTCGCCCTGGCGGACGAACCGCGTCAGCAGCGGGCCGAGGGGCACGAGCCGCGCACGGCTGATTTCCTGCCGCAGGCGTCCACTGAGATGCTGGAGCTCGGCCAGCTCGTTTCGCGCCGACCGCCCCAGACCCGACAGCTCCGACCGCGCCTCCGAGAGGTCGGCGGAGATCTCGCCGACGCTGCGCATGAGCAGGCCGAAGTCGTCGTAGCGATCGAACTCGAGCTCGGCGAACAGATCAGCGAAGACCGGCCCCTCGCCGGCGGCGAGCGGCGCCGGCACGGGAGCCCCGGGCTCGCCGGGTCCGCTGAATCGCCCGTGCTCGCGCTCGAAATCGGCGACGACCCGGTCCATACGGGTCCGACTGGCGGAGAGCACCTCGCCCACGCGATCGAGATCCGACAGCCGCCGATCGAAGCGACGACGGGCCACCAGCAGCTCGCCGACCAGATCCATCAGCCCGTCGAGGTGCTCGAGGTTGACCCGGATCGTCCGCTGGACGGGACGGACCCCGACGCGCGGCGCCTCGCGCTCCTCGCGAACCGGCGGCGCCGGGGCGGCCGCCGCCTCGCCTGCAGGCGCTGAATCGCCGGGCTCTCCCGGTGCCGACAGGAGGTCGGCCAGCGTCCCCATCAGGCGCTCCGCGACCTCGGTGAGATTGATCGAGTCGTCGGGGACGATCCGGAGCATCGTCCGGATGGCCTCGACGGTGGCGAACATGCTCTCCACCATCGGCGACGTCAGGCGAAGCCGACCTCCCCGCATATCGACGAGCAGATCCTCGAGCCGGTGAGCGACGTGACCGACCGGGGCGCATCCGACGACGAGGGCGGACCCCTTGAGGGTGTGCACGATCCGGAAGAGCCGGCCGATCTCGGCGTCGGCGTCGCCGCCGCGTCCGAGCTCACCGAGCGCCGCCGCCATGGCGTCGAGATGCTCGGCCGCCTCCGGTCGGAAATATTCGACGACCTCGACATTCGCGAAGAACTTCTCGAGCTCGTCCCGTACCGGATCGGCGGTCGCTCCGCCGTGGCCGTCGACGGTGACGGGCGAGGCGCCGATCGCGTCGAGGCAGGCCTTCAACTCACCGGCCAGCGTCTGCAGGTGGGCGGTCGCGCCGCGGCGCGTCTCGGCGGATGCGTCGGGCAGGATGGTCAGGACCTGCTCCATGGCCTGGGCCAGCCGCGCGACCTCGAGGAAGCCGTACAGGGAGGCCGTGCCCTTGAGGCGGTGGGTGACGACGAACAGCTCGTCCGCCGGCCGCGCGTCGCCCGCGAGCGCGGCGATCGCGTCCTCGATGACGGCCAGGGTGTCCCAGGCCTCCATCAAGAAGACCGACCGCAGGAACTCCTGGTCGGCGGGCGCTCCCATCCGCCGATCAGGCGGCGGCGAGCTTGAAGCGCGCAAGCGTCGAGGTCAGCTCGTCGGCGAGCTTGACGAGATCCGTGACCGTCTTGCGCGCCTGGAGCACCGCCTGCTCCGTCTGGACGGCGACCTTCGCGATCGACTGCATCGCCGTCGCCACCCCCTCGGAGCCACGGGCGTGCTGCTGCGTGGCCAGCGAGATTTCCTGGGCCAGCGCGGACGAGGTCTGGGCAACGCTCGCGATCTCCTGGAGGCTCGCCTCGGCGCGCGCCGTCAACCGGTAGCCCGCTTCGACCTCGCGGGTGCCCTCTTCCATGGCCACGACCACTTCCTGGGTCTCCTGCTGCACGGTGCGGATGAGACCGGCGATCGCCTTGGTGGACGTCGCGGCCCGCTCCGCCAGCTTCCGGATCTCGTCGGCCACGACGCCGAACCTCCGGCCGGCGTCGCCGGCGCCCGCCGCCTCGATGGCGGCGTTCAGGGCCAGGAGGTTCGTGTGCGACGCGATCTCCTCGATCGTGTTGACGATGGTCGAGATCTCCAGCGAGCGGTCGCCCAGGCTCTTGATCTTCTTCGAGATCATCTGCGTCTCCGCCCGGATGCGCTGCATCCCGGCGAGGCTGTCGCGCACGGATTGCTCACCCTTGAGCGCCGCCTCCTGCGCTTTGCCCGCGGCCTCCGCCGAGGCTTCCGCGCTGGCGGCCACCTGGTGGACGGAGCGCGCCATCGCCTCCGTCGCCTGGTTCGCCGTGGTCGTCTCGCGGGCCTGCGCCTCGGCGCCACCCGCCATCTGGGTGGTGACGGCGGCCATCTCGCTGGCATGCGCCGTCACGCGGGTGGCGGCATGGCGGACCTCGGCGAGGATCGCCCCGATCTCCTCCATCATGACGTTGATGGCGTCGACCACGCTGCCGAGCACGTCGGGCGTCACCTCGCCCCGCTTGGTGAGGTCGCCCTGGGCGACTTCCATCGCGATGTCGAGGAAGCGCGTGATGTTCTGTTGCAGCTCTTCGCGCTTCCGCCGCTCCTCGTCACGCTCGGCCTCGCTCTGGACCTTGGCGCGCAGCTCGATGATCGCCTCGTTGAAGGTCTGGGCGAGCTGCCCGATCTCGTCGCGGGAGGCGACGGGAACCAGCTTCGAGAGGTCGCCCTGCCCGACCGATCTCGAGACCTTGACCATGAGGGCCACGGGCCGCGTGATGCGACGCGCGAAGATGACGCCGGCGACGACCGCGCCCACCGCGACGGCGCCGAAGACCGCCAGAAGGCTCCAGCCGGCCTGGCTCGCGGCGGCGGTGATGATCGCCTTGTTCATGCCGACCCGGACGGTGCCCAGCTGACCACCGAGCAGGGGCACGCCGATGTCGATCATCTCGCGCGTCTGCCCCGTGACGGGATCGGGGTACTGGATGTCGTGGACCGTCTGCCCGGTCTCGGCGGTGACGACGTTCTTGTCGAAGAGGCCGGGGGGAACGAGCGGCGCGAACGTGTGGGCGATCAGCGTCTTCTGCGCGTCGTAGATGACGACGTACGCGACGCCGTTGATGGCGGCGAACTGGTCCACCAGGGCCTGGACGGTCGAGGCGTCGCGGTTCAGGATGAGGTCGACGCTGGAGCTGGCCAGACTGTTCGCGATCGCGGTCCCCTTCGAGGTGAACTCCTCCGTCATCTTCGCGCGGATGGTCTGGACCGAGATGGTCCACGTGATGATCGCCAGCGGCACGAGGATGAGGGCGAAGAAGAGTCCGATCTTCACGGGGAGCCTGAAGATCAGCGCATGGTCCTTCGGGATCGTTCGTGGCATCGTCAGCTCCTCATGCCTTCACCGCGGCCGCCCAATCGGTGACGGGCACCCATCGACCGTTGTCGACGCGCGTGAAGTAGACGCTACTGAGCCCCTGGTGACGCTCCGGCCCGAAGGTGAGCGGGGCGCCGATGCCGAGATCGACGTTCTTCATCGACTCCAGGCCCTGTCGGAGGCTGGCGCGCGTCGGACGCTGCCCCGCTCGCCCCAGCGCCTCGACGACGACCTTCGCGTTGACGAACCCCTCCAGGCTGATGAAGCTGAGTGGCTGCGGCGTGTACTTGGCGTCGCGCAACGCCTCGGGCACCTGGGGGGCGTGCCTGGCCATCAGCGCGCGGTACTCCGCGACGGCCGTCAGGCTCGTGTCGTCGTAGCTCGGAACGAC
>WNGA01006590.1_pt1 | contig 27149 bp, 20 predicted proteins | sample 5400061 | NCBI WGS metagenome assembly WNGA01 (sample SAMN13153366, study PRJNA577476) | soil metagenome | isolation source: 100 cm soil or saprolite under grassland replicate 2 | place: USA:California | collected 2016-06-15
GCCCCATTGGGCTACCATCCCGATGACCGATTCGTCGCGTTCCAGCCTGTTCTTACAGTCTGACCATCCTGGTCGGCCCTATACGTTGCCACCAGCGACATGATGCTGTCCTCGCCGCCCGGTGACCTGCCGCCCGCCTGGCGGCGGCTGGATCAGCTCTTCCGGGACAAGTGGCGGGCCCGCGGATCCGCAGTGACCGCAGGCACGGCTCAGCCCGCGGAATCCGCGATCGGCAAGTAGATGGGGGAATTGCGGACCGGGCACGCAGGCGACGCCCACCCGGGAGTGGAAATCTGCGGCGGCTTCCATGTCAGGATGGCTTTCCCAGATGTACCCCCAAGGCCCGCGACGAATAAAAAGCTGTATGCATTCCAACGGCTTTGGCTTTTTTAAGATCGTTATCGATCCTGTCCCCGACATAAAGGATCCGCTCCGCCGGGCACCACGGGCGACTGGTGGGACGCGTGCATGATCACGCCGTGGAAGGGGGGAGTCCGGCCCGCACGGGGAGGTCCGCCAGCCCGCGCGGGCATGGAGGTGATGCGCGACTACCACTGACGGCAAGCCGCTCAGCGAGTGTGCCGCAGCCACCACAAGCCGACAAACGGCAGCACGAGAGGGACGAACCCGTAGCCGCTGCCAAACCCCGTCCACACCGTGGCGTCCGGGAACGCCTTCGAGAACAGCTCGCTCGCCGCCCCGGCCGTGATCACGCCGACCAACTCGATGCTGATGGCCACGGTGGCAACTCGCCGCGAGGCGTCGCCACCCTGGGCCAGCGACACCGTGGCGACGATGTACACGACCGCCGCGAAGGCCGACAGCAGGTACGCCAGCGGCGCCTCGTGGAACTTGGTTGCGATCTGGACCGCCGAACGTGCGGTCGCCGCGAGGGCGAACAGGCCGTAGACGGCGACCAGCACCCGGCCGAACCCGCGGCTGGTCGACCGGGCCGGTGCCCGCTCGCCAGTCTCAGCCAACGCCAGCCCAGACCTGCTGCACCCGGATCACCATGACCGGCATGATCAGAAACCCCACCGCGAGGACGGCCGTGCCCGCCCGGCTCCGTTCCCCCGAGCCCCACGCTGCGGCGGCAGGCGGGATGGCCACGCACGCCAGCAGGTAGCCGACGAACTCGGCCCGCGCGAAGTGCCGGTGGCTTCCGGCCATCTGCACGATGCCGCCGATGAGGAAGCCAAGGAGCAGCACCTCAAGCACCGCGCCGCCGGCCAGCAGGGGGACGGCGGGCGGACGGTTGGCCAGAACGAGCGCGAAGGCCCAGGCCGCGAGGACGAGCGTGACGGCCATGATCGCCGCTGCATAGGGACCCGTCACGACCGCGATTCTTGCACAACCCACCAGCCAACGATTTAACCGCAGGCGGGGGCAGCCGAACTCCCGGCGCGATCATCCCGGTGACCATATCGAGTGCTGTCAGCGGCAAAGCATGCCCGTGCGGTCGCGCTGAACGCCGCGTAGGGATAGGCATGCGGGCGCAATGCGCACGGTGTCCCCCGCTGGCCACGCGCGCTCCGGGTGGCTAACTCTGCTATCGGTGGTCCGCCGGACCGCCAGGACCAGGCCAGAACGTGTGGTCGGCCGGGGATGAATGGGAAGCGGCCGGAGAATTAGCCCGTCGTGTGGTAGAACCGCGTCGGCCGGGGCTGTGTGTGGTTCCCCGGAGCAGACACCACCACGAGGAGGCAGCGATGTCAGTGATCAGGTTCGAGCCGTTCCGGGACCCTTTGCGGGAGTTCGACCGGCTGATCTCGATGGCCACGAGCGGGAGGCGCGCCCCACTCGGTATGCCCATGGATGTCTACCGCAGCCAGGACGGCAGTTACCACGTCGAGGCCGACCTGCCCGGCGTCGACCCGGACAGCGTTGAGGGTGACCGTCGAGCACAGCGTCTTGAGGATCCAGGCCGAACGCACCCCCCACTACGCTGAGAACGACCAGGTCATTGTCACCGAGCGGCCCCAAGGGTCGTTCACCCGCCAGCTGTCCCTCGGTGAGGGCGTGGACTCCGAGAACCTCAACGCCGGCTACGCCGACGGTGTCCTGCACGTGACCATCCCCGCGTCACCAAAGGCCGAGGCCCGCCGGATTGAGATCACCCATGCGGCCGGCGGCGGCCGCACCATCTCGGGGAGCACCGCCGAGCAGGGTGAGGCGCCCGCCGGGGGCACCAGCTGAACAGGCCGCCCACGCCACAGCAGCCCGAAGAAAACGCTCACCCAATAAGGCCCACGCGCGGCAGGGACAAACCGATCCGGCTGCCGCGGGTCCGGATGTTTGGAGGGTGCTGCGCTCGGTGGAATCCCGGCGAGGATCCTGGGCCGCACTTGGCGGCCCGCCCGGTCCCTTGCTGCGGAGTGCGAGCAGTTCGTGGTGCCACCGGCACCGTGGCCCACGCCGTCGTGTACGACACCGCCGACGGCCACCAGGCCGTGTGGCGCCAGCACGCGGCAGCCGTTAAGGACTATTCCGAACGGCTCCGCAAGGGCGCGACACCGACCGGATGTACTCTCGATTCGGCGTGGGAACCTCGCGCCCAATGCCGAGGTGGTCCCCGTACCGAAACGGACGAAGACGTCGGCGCTAGTTTGCAGAGCAGACCGCGCACCTGCGCCGGGTCAAGAAGATCAGCAGGTGAGCCCCGCCGGGAGGCCTCTCGGGTCGCCAGGTGTGTGTGCATCGGAATGGCGCTGATCTACACGTTCGGTAGACAGGCCGAGCCGACCCGACGAAGGAGGGATCGTGAAGTACATGATCTTGCTGTACGGCCGTCAGCAGGAGCGCCACCTGGACCCGCCGCGACCGCGCCACCCGACTCGCTGCGCTCGTCGCTCGCCGCGTCCGCTGACCCGAACGGAGGGGCGATCATGAACGACACCGAGTCGGCCCGGCGCCGAGCGCTGGCGCGCCTGGACGCGCTCGCCGGTGACTGGACCGAACAGGTCGACCTCCCCGGCGTGCCAGCCGGGCGGATGAGCTTCCAGTGGACGCTCGACCGGCAGTTCCTCCTGCAGCGCTCGGAAATCCCCAGTCCGGACTTCCCCGACAGCGTCGCGATCATCGCCGTGGCCGCCGACGGCACCGGCTACACCCTGCACTACTTCGACTCGCGCGGCGTCGTCCGCACGTACGCGATGACGCTCGACGAGCGCACCTGGACGCTGCTGCGGGACCGGCCGGACTTCACGCCCCTGCGCTTCGCGCAACGGTTCACCGGCACCTTCGCCACCGGCGGCAACACCATCATCGCCGCCTGGGAGACCAGCGACGACGGCGAGCACTGGCACAAAGACTTCGACCTCACCTACACCCGCGTCCCCGGGACCCCGGCCTAGCCGCCGGCCAGCGAAAGGAACGACACACCATGAGCGCCGTCCGGTTCGAGATCAGCATGTCCCTCGACGGCTACGTCACCGCGTCCGGCGTGCGGCCCGACGAACCGATGGGCGACGGGGGCCAGGTCCTGCACGAGTGGGCCTTCGGCGGCGACGAGCGTGGCCGCGACGTGCACGCCGACAGCCAAGACACGGTTGGCGCCAGCATCGCCGGCCGACGTACCTACGACCTGTCCATCCCCTGGTGGGGCGCCAACGGGCCCGGCTTGGAGGCGCGCACTCCCACCATCATCGTGTCGCGCAGCGAACCCGAGAACGTGCCCGAGGGCGGCGTGTATACCTTCGTCGCCAGCCCCGAAGACGCCGTGGCCACCGCCACCGCGATCGCCGGAGACAAGGACGTCGACGTCTTTAGCGCCAGCATCGGCGGACAACTGCTGCGCGCCGGCCTCGTCGACGAAGTCCGCGTCCATCTCGTTCCCGTGCTGCTCGGCTCGGGAACGCGCCTGCTCGACGACGCCGGTGGCCACATCCGGCTACAGATCACCAGGATTGTCGAGGAACCGAAGGCGACCCACCTGCGCTACCGAGTCATTAAGGACTCCTAGCCAGCGGCGGCATCGTCCGGGCAGCGTCAGCCGCCCGGACGATCGGAGCCGAAGCTCCACAGATTGCCTACCGGATCGCGGGCGCTGTAGCCACGCATCGTGCCGTCAAAGGCATCATGCGGATCGCCCAGCACCTGCGCGCCGGCATCGCGCGCACGCGCGAAGTGCGCGTCCGGATCCGGCACGGCAACATACACCCAGCCCTGTCCGAGATGGCTACCGTGCAGCTCATCAGGAAGATCAGGCTGAAGCAACACGCGGCCGCGGCCATGCTTGAGGGAGGCGTAGCGCACAGCGTCGGCAGCCGCTCTTCCAAGTCCCCGTGCTGCAGGTCCCCGACGGCAGCAGCAGCAGCACCCCCTCCCCGGCTGACTTCCGTAAAGCGGACGCCGACTCCATGCGCCCTGTGGAGACCGTCGCCGGTTACGCCTATGTGTATGCCGCGTGCCCAGTGGCCGCCGCCCGGGCAGCTCCCCGGATTCGCGCTCATCGTCATCGGCGTGCTGATCGTCGTCCGGCTCCGCGCCGCGCGGGCCCACGGCGCCCAGGCGGGGCTCGATCTGGTCGAGGTGCAGGGCGCCCACGAACGGATCACCGACGACCACGGGCCGCACGCGGTGCGCGGCCCCCTCCTCGAGCTCGCCGGCGATCACGCCGCCGCTCCACTGCCTTGCCGCGGCGGCCCGGTTCACGGCCAACCGCTGCCCCGCTTCTTCGACGGGGCGACACACCAGCGCTCGCGGCGATTAGGTTGGCGAGGACCGTGTTCCCTCGCGCCGCTAGCGTAGTCCAAGCTGGCCAGCGCCCTGGTCACACGCTCGGTGCCCGGGATCTGTTCACGGCGGTGGCCACGGTATGGATTGCCGAGGGTAAGGACAATAGGGGCCTGTTGGCAGAGGCGCGCAGTTGCCTCTCGGTATTTCGAACGGGTTGGGTGGGGGTCCTTTTTCTGGTGGGACGCGACCCAGCAGCTTGAACCTCGCATAAATCAAACCCGCACCCCCGCCAATTGCCGCACCCTCTAGCGGATTCTTGCGGTCTATCCAAGCGGTGATCGCTCCTGCTGCCGCGTTTGTCCCGACGACGCATGCGGCCGCAGCCAATCCGACGCTGGCAGTGATACAGAGGTCAGTCGCCACCATGGCCAGAGCGAGTACTGCTACGTCCGCGAGGTCGCGCCAGCTCGCCTGGCCGGCGCCGTCTGTTTCGGCGAAGTCGGCATTATAGGCGGCTTGGAACTGCTCGTAGAGCCGGAGGTCATCCTGGGTGTGTATGCCTTCTTTGAGGTCCTGGAGGCGCTGGCGGAGCCACTGTTGTCTGGCCTGGTCGGGCATCGCCTGCACCTCGTCGGGCACCGCGCCGGCCGGGTAGGCGCGCCTGGGCGAATGTTGCGCCAGCCACATGCTCGTTTCGTCTGCGATCCGCCAGCTATACGCGGAGGGAACGTAGGGCCGGTTGTCTGCGATCGCCCGGTCGGCCGGGGTGGCCGGGCGCGGGGTGTGCACCCCGCTGTGCGCGTCGACCCATGCGCGCTTGGCCGGGGAGTCGCTGAACTTCCATTTGTTCTGTTCCTCCGCGTAGCGGAAGTCAGCCGGGGAGGGGGAGGGGCTGGCGGTAGGGGTCGGGGTGGGGCTGCCGCCGCCGCCGCCGTCTGTGAGGGCGAAGTGGCCGTCGTATTCGATGGCACTGAGCGGGTTGCTGGCGGCGAGGCCGTAGCGGTTTTGGGTGAGCGGGTCGGTTCCGAGCTGCAGGTCGGCGAGGGCCCCCTGGTACTGGTCGAGTTGCAGGAACCGCTGGGTGGCGGGGTCGAACCGGCGGGCGCCCATGTCGAGGGTCTGGGATCCGCTGTCGTAGCGTTTGCCGGTGTAGCGGTAGGGGTTGAACGGGGTGGTGAGGTTGGTGTCGCCTTTGGACAGGGTGGTGTCGGCGGCGCCGTAGGGGGTGTAGCCGTAGCTGGCTTTGACGGCGCCGTTGGACTGGTCGGCCAGCAGCGACACGCTGCCGTGCACGTCGTAGCCGTAGGTGAAGCTCCCGGTAGTTGTGGTGGTGCCGGAGACGGTGCGGTCGTTGAGCGTGACGCGGTGGCCGTAAACGTCGTAGTTGTAGGTCTTGGTGTCGGTGCTGGTGGTGGCGCCGGTGTTCTGCTGCACCTCCTGGGTGGCCAGGTTGGTGAGGCCTTGGTAGTTGAAGGTGGTGGTGCGGGTGATGTTGGCGGCGGGGTGTTTCTCGGTTTCGGTGGCGGTGCGGTTCAGCGCGTCGTAGCTGTAGCTGGCTGAGCCGGTGGGGGTGCCGGCGGAGTAGCTGTGGGTGGCGGTGAACCGGTCCATGAAGTCGTAGCCGTTGGCCGTGACCACGGCCGGGCTGACCGTGCCGCCGGTGGCGACGGTGTCGCAGCTGGCCGCGGAGCCGGCGGTGGTGGTGACACAGGTGAGCCGGCCGAGCCCGTCGTACCAGTAGTCGCGGGTGAACCCGCCGGCGGTGGTGCTGGTCAGCTGCGCGCCCTGGTAGGTGGAGGTGGTGGTGCCCTGCGGGGTGGTCTGGGTGGTGATGTTGCCGGCCCGGATATCGGGGTCGGCGCTGTTGTTCTCGTCGAATTTGTAGCTGGTGGTGCCGCCGCGTCCGTCGGTGGAGCTCTTCAGCCGGTCCCGGGCGTCGTAGCTGTAGCTGGCGGTGCAGCTGGGCGTGACGCCGGTGCAGGCGGTGGAGCCGGGGCCGTTGAGCGCAAAGGCGTCGCTGGCCCGGTTGCCGTCGAGGAAGATGCCGCCGGTCTCATATCCCACGGTGTGGGTTCCCAGCACGGTGCCGGCGCCGTTGGTGATCTTGTCGGTACTGAGCTTGCCGTTGTCGAAGTAGGTCCAGGCGGTCTTCTGTTTGAGGGTGTAGGCGCAGGCCGAGTCGGCGGCGGCGATCGTGCGGGCTGCTTCCCAGCCGGTCGGGGTCCAGGTGGTGGTGATCCGCCTGCGGCCGGTGCACGAGGTGGTGGTGCCGTTGCCGTCCTGGGTTTTCAGCCAGTCCGCGGCGTCGTAGCTCATCGTGTTGACGTCGGGCGCACCGTTAGCCGTCTGGGTGAACGTCCAGCTGACCGGCACCCCGTCCGGGTTGGTGGTCTGGCTGCTGCGCGTCTGCTGGGCGTTGTCGTCGCGCTCGGCTACGTTGCCGTCGTGGTCGTATTTGTAGGCGGTGGCGGTGTAGGTGGCGGCGCTGGTGGGCCGGTAGTGGGTGGCGGCCAGCTGGTCGTAGCCGGTGTAGTCGGCGTAGATCTCGACCGGGGCCTGGCTGGGGCCGGTGAGCCCGTGCGCGGTCGTGGCATAGCTGAGGTTGTTCTCGGCGTTGTAGTGGTAGGCCGACGACTGCCCGCCCTGGTCGGTGTAGCTGGCGGTCCGGCCGCCCGGGTAGTAGGCCCAGGACTGCTGCAGGCTGGTGTCCAGCCCGCCGGACGGATCCTCGGGGATGCGGGTGGCCTGCCAGCCCTGGGCGGTGTAGCCGAAGTGCACCGCCGGCGTGGCCGGGTCCTTGCTCGAAGCGACCCAGCCGGGGTCGAACAGCGTGGTGAGCGTTTTCGCCGCGTCTGGCACCTGCGCCGGATCGGATTGGGTGACCGGCAGCGACACCGCGGTCTGCCGCCCGCCGGCGTCGTAGTAGTGGTGGATGAAGGCCGGCTGGGTGGCGGCGTCGGTGGGGGTGGCCTGTTTGACCAGCTCGTTGTCGGCGTCGTAGCTGTAGCCGGTGACGTAGTCGGTGAAGGTGGTCTTGTCCGCCGACGCGTCGTAGGCACGTGGGGAGATGTCGCGGATCTTGTTCCCGTTGCCGTCGTAGGCGTACTCGGTGGTGATGTTCCGCCCGCCGTGCACGTACGGCGCGACCACCTTGATCAGCCGGCCGTTCTGGTCGTAGCTGCTGGTGGTGATGTTCCCGGCCGCGTCTTTGACCTGGGTGATGTTGCCGTCGTGGTCATAGATGGCCGACTGCAGGTGGCCGTCTGGGTCGGTGACCGATGTCCGCTGGTGGGCGTTGTCGTAGCTGTAGACGGTGGTGTTGGGGGTGGTAGTGGCCGGGCAGGCCGGCGCGGCGGTCAGCCGGGCGTTGGGCGCGGTGAGGGTGACCAGGTTGCCGACGTTGTCGTGGCAGTAGTAGGTGATGCGGCTGTCGGTCACGGTGCCGGAGTTGTCCACCGCGTAGTGGGTCTGGCTGGTGAGCTGGCTGGCGGCGTCGTAGGAGTAGGTGGTGGTGTGGTCCTTGGCGATGCCGCTTTGCATGCCTTTGGGCGATATCAGGGTGGTCAGCCGGCCGGCCGCGTCGTAGACCGCCTGGGTGCGCTGCCCGGCCGGGTCGGCCTGGGTGTCGGGGCCGGTGGTCAGGGTCCGGCGGTCCATCACGTCGTAGCCGAACGTGGTGACCGCGCCGTCGCCGCCGTCTTGCTGCCCGTAGTGGGCGTCCTGCACGGCGGTGACGTCGTTGTTGGCGTCGTAGCTGGTGCCGGTCCAGACCAGCTCACCGCGGTCCAGCGCGGTGGATTTCGGCTGGCTTTGCCGGCCGGGCCGGCCGAAGCTGTCGTAGCCGGTATAGCTGCGGTAGCTGCGGGTGTCCGGGCCGGCGTCGGCGGGGGTCTGGTGCAGCGGGTCTTGGGTCCAGACCAGGTTGCCGTCCGCGTCGTAGCCGAACTGGGTGACCCGGCCGAGCGGGTCGGTCACCTTCTGCGGGAAGCCGCTGGGGTCGTGGTCCGCGTAGGTGGTGGTGTGGCCGTTGAAGTCGGTGACCGCCCGCACGGTGCCGGGCGAGGCCGGTTCGTTGGCCGGGTTGCAGGCCGGCGCGGTGGCCAGGTTGTAGCAGTAGCTGGTGGCGTGCCCCAGCGGGTCGGTGACCGTGAGCAGGTTCCCGGCCGCGTCGTAGCCGAACTGCCACTGGTAGCCGGAACCTGTGGCCACCCCGTTGGGGGCGGTCTTGGTGGCCAACAGGCTCCAGTGGGTGCCGGTGTCGGTGCCGTCCAGCGGCCGGTCGGTGTAGGTCAGCTTGGTGTGGTTGCCGTCCTGGTCGGTGTAGTCGGTCAGGTAGCCGTTGGCGTTGTAGCTGTAGCTGCGGGACGCCCCGTTGTCCTCGGTGATCTTTTTGACCTGGTTGTCGGCGGTCCAGTTATCTGCGGTGGTGGCATGGCCGAGCGGGTCGGTGATGGCGGTGACCCGGCCGGTGGGGTCGTAGCCGTAGGTGGTCTCGTGCCTGAGCGGGTCGGTGACCGTGGTGACCATGTTGGCGGTGTCGTAGCCGAAGCTGGTGATGCGGCCGTCGCGGTCGGTGACCGACTTGACCCGCCCGGCCAGCGCGGGCCCGTCGGACTTCAGGTAGTAGGCGTAGGTGGTCTCGTGCCCGTTCGGGTCGCGGACCGAGTAGATCTGGGAGTCCTCGTTCGGGGTTTTGGGGTTCGGGCTGACCCGGTCGGCCGGGTTGGGGATGGCCGGGCCGGACCCGTTGGCGGTCAGGTAGGTGAACACCCACGACCGGTCCGCCAGGAAGCTGCCGTCGGCGTTGGTGCCGCCGCGCTGGGTGATCCGCAGCAGGTTCCCGTCGTGGTAGTAGTCGAAGTGCAGCACGTGGCCGAGGTGGTCGGTGATGTCGGCGATCCGGCCGCGCTGGCGGGCGTTGTCGGTCTGCGCCTTGGTGTAGTAGCTGACCGTGATGGCCCGCTCGCCCGGGTCGGTCACCTGGGTGATCCGCCACGGCGGGCCGCCGGGGTCCTCACCCTGCGGGGGGGCGGTCTCGGTGAAGCTGATCGTGTTGCCGTTCGCGTCGGCGACGGAGGTGGGCCAGCCGCCGTGGTTGTAGTAGAAGGTGACGTGATCTGGCCGCGACAGCGCCCAGTACCGGGCCGCGGTGGTGTCGGTGGTGACCGGCCGCAGGTACAGGTGGAACCCGGGCGGCGCGGCCCAGGTGGTGCTGCCGTCCGGGTTGGTGGTGCCGGTGTAGACGTGCAGCGTGCCGTCGCCGTCGGTGACCCCGATCAGCTTGTCCGAGACCCCGGCGATGGCGTCGGCCTTGTTCGGGTGGATGTCCAGCGGGGTGCCGAACCGGGTCAGGCTGGACACCGCAAGCGACCAGTTGTTCCCGGCCGGGGAGCGCGAGTGGTTCTCCAGCCCGTTGTAGGTCAGCCCGAGCACGCTGGCCAGCCCCCGGCCGGGCAGCTGCCACGGCGTCAGGTTCAGCAGCATGTTGCCGCTGGCCACGTTGGTCAGCGTGTCCAGCCCAGCGCCCACCGGCTGGGTGGCGTACTGGTAGTACTTCTCCAGCCCCAGCCCGACTGGGCTTTTGCGCAGCACCTGCACCTGCGCGGTCAGCGGCGGGTTGCCCCTGGCCGCGAACCACGACCCGGTCGCGGTGTCGTACAGGTCGAACATCAGCCGGTATTCGGCCGAGTTCACCCCGTCCGGCAGCGAAGGCGGCGGCACCAGCAGCGTCAGCGTCACCGACTTGCCCGGTTTCAGGTCCGCGCCGAGCGGGGTGGCCGGGCCGGTGGTGACCACCGCCGGGCTGTCCGGGCTGTACCAGCGGTAGGCGAGGGTGTCACCGAAAGCGGTCAGCGTCGACTTGCCGGTGTTGGTGATGGTGACGTCCGCGCCGAACTGCTGCTGGCTGCCGGCCCCAGGGGCGTAGGTCACCGTGGCGGGGATCATGCCGCCCGATGCCAGGGCGAGCCCGGCCTGGTAGCTGGTGCTGGCGGTGTTGGCCACGGTGACGCTCACCGGCGCGCTGGTGGTCACCCGCCCGGTGCTGTCGGTCACCTTCGCCGTCAGCGTATGGGTACCGTCGTAGGCGGTGGCCGCCGGGTCGAGGGTGTTCCACGTACCTGTGTACGGGCGGGACGTTGCGGTATCAAACAGCTGGCTGTCCCAGTAGAACTCGACCTTGGCCACCGTGGCCGGCGACGTCGCGGCGGCGCTGGCGGCCACCGTCACCGAGGCACCGCTGGCGCCGCCGACGGTGGCACCTCCCTGCGGTGAGGTGACCGACACCGCCGGCGGCGCCAGGTTGTTCACCGTCACGCTCACCGGGCTGGAGGTGGTGGTGTTGCCGGCGGTGTCCACCGCCCGCGCGGTGATCGTATGCGTGCCGTACCCGGCGGTGGTGGAGTCCCAGGCCAGGCTGTAGGGGGCGGTGTCGTCGGTGCCGGCCAGGGTGCCATCGACCAGGAAGCCGACGGAGCCGACCGCGCCGTCGTCGCTGGCCGCCGCGGTCAGCGTCACATTGGCGCCCGACACCATCGCACCCGGCGCGGGGCCGGGCAGCGACACCGCCGGCCCCTCCGCGTGGCTGCCGTCGGTGTAGGTCAGCGCCAGCCGCGGCCGCAGGCCCGGGTTGAGGGTGAAGTCGCCGCTGGGGTAGACGACGTAGTTGCCGCCGGTGAGCGGTTCGCTGCTCAGCTTCAGCAGCACCCCCAGGTTGGGCTCGATGCCGCTCACCCACTTTTGCGCCATGCCGGTGATGTCCAGGCTGTCCCAGGCCGGCTGCTGGCTGGCCGGTTTGGCCAGGGTGGCGGCAGAGGCGTAGTAGTCACCGCCCGCGCTGGCCCAGCTCACCCCGGTGGTGGCGTCATACCAGGTCGCACCGCCCCCGCCGCAGACCTGGTTGCTGTTGCTGCCCGATCCCTGGGTCCAGGCGCGGGTGACCCGGTGCGCTTCCAGCGTCACCGCGGCCGAGGTCGGGTACTCCTGCCACAGCGACAGGGTCGCGTTGCTGATGGCCGCGTTCGCCGGGATGTCGTTGAGGCTGAACCGCAGCAGCCCGCGGAATATCTGTGAGCTGTCCGAGCCGACGAAGATCGCCGGGTCCGCGCCGTAGTTGCCGCAGTTGGCGTACGGGGCGTAGTACTGAAAATAGGTGTCCTGGTTGGTGGGCGGGCCCGGCTGCAGCGTCTTGGCGGCCTGCCCATCGGCGGGCAGGGTCACCGTGACCTCGTTCGACTTGGCGCCGTTGGCCACCACCGCATAGCTGAACGCCCGGTCCGGCGCGGCGGTGGTGTCCCGGTAGGCGGTCACCGCCGGGTCGGTGATCGTGGTCAGCAGGGTCGCCGCCGACGGGGTGAACCGCGGGGCCGGCGACCGGTACACCGCGTACTGCTGGAACGGCGCGCCGGACGGGCCGGTGTAGCGGGTCCAGTTCAGTTCCGCCCCGCTGGAGTGCAGCGTCGTCGGCGGCAGCAACGTCACCCCGTCGCCGGTGTAGGTGACCTGCAGCTCCGGCTGCACCGCGGTAGAGCCAGGGTAGCTGCGGCCCGGCGGGACGATGCCGCCGTTGCCCAGCGGCTCCGTGCTCTGTTTCAGCAGCAGCCCGTCGTTGGGCTGCGCCCCGGCCAGCCAGTTCCGCACCGTCGTGGTGACCGGCCAGTACAGCCAGCCCCGTACCTGCCCGTCGGTGACCGTCACCGCCGACAACGCCGTAGCGCCGAACTGAAGCTGGGAGCTTGTCGTGGCGGCCGACCACGGGGCGGTCATCTGACGCGCCTCGATCACATGGCTGTTACCCGGGCAGCCGCTGGTCCCGCTGACCGCGAGGCAGTACCCGTCGTCGTACAGGCCCAGCTGGGCGCCGGTCACCGCGGCCCCGGCCGGGACCGAACTCAGGTCGAACTGCAAAGCAGCCCGCCAGGCATTCGACGATTCCGTGCCGATCGCCAGCCGGTCCCCCACATAAGGCGTGCAGTTGCCGCACGTCGCGGCGAAGCTCGCGTCCTGGGTGTCCGGCTGGATCGTGATCGTCGGGTCCAGCCGCACCGGAAACCGCCGCCGCGGCGAGGACAGCCACGTGGGGTCGATGCTCACCCGCACGTCCAGCCACGAGCCGTGGCCACGCACGGTCATCGCCGCGTAGGACGGCCCGCCGGGCGCCACCGCCCGCCCGGCCTGCGCCTCAGTCGCGCGCGGCGCCGGCAGCACAAACACCGGCCCGGCCGCCGGTGCGCGGAACACTGCCCACGACCCGCCAGCCAGCCGCCGCGCCGTCACCGGCGCCCCGCCGCCCCGCGCGCGGATGACGAACTCGTAGGAGGACGGCGCGGACGCATCACGCAGCACGATCGCCTCGTTCACCGCGTCCGCGCCCACGTCATAAGTCAGGTCCGCCCCCGGGTACGCCGACCCATACCCCAGATGCGACCCGGACACCGCCCCGGCCTGCCCCGCCGCCCCTTTGGCGTCGAAATCGAACGTCTGACCCCCCGCCGTGCGTACCCGCAGATACCCGGCGCCGGCGCGGCGCGCGAACGACGCGGTGAACCGGTTCGCCTTGTTCCGCCACGCGAACCCCGCCTCCCCCGCGGCCACCAGCGACGAATCAATCGGCCGCCACCCAGACGGCGTGCGGTAGTTCACCGACCCCGGGTAGATCGTGGTGGTGTAGCGGCCGTTGGCATGCCGCACCGTCCGCGAATCGCGGGTCAGCGGCTGCGGCACACCCACCCGGCGTCCGGCGCTCGGCGCCGCACGCCGCGCACCAGACGGCGACCCCGCTGCCGCACCAGCCCGCCCGAGCGGGTCGTGATCGGCGACCCTCGCACCCGCCGGCACCGCCAGCACCCCAACAGCCGTGGCGGCAGTGACCGGGATCGCCAGCCAGCGAACACACCCGGAAAACAGCTTCCTGCCAGCCGAAGCACGTGACCGCACCTTCAGCCTCCCTAGCTAACCTCCCGCCGCATCACACCCGTGGCGGCGAACATGTCGTGGGTTCGTGGCCAATACCCGCCTGATGGGCCTGGCCAGGACGGTTAGGAAGCGGCTATGACGCAGCCAGGGACAAGGACGCCGTTGCTGAAGGTCTAGAACCCACGAGCTTGAGCGGCACGTGGCCGCCTCCGTCCCCGAATAGGTGCTGCCGGTGCCGACGGCGACCGGGTGGGCCAGCAAGCTGAGCCCGTCCAGCAGGCCACCGCGGAGCAACCGGGCCAGCGTGAGCCGGCACCGGTGCTGATTTGCTTTCAAAGAGCGGAACACCATCAAGAGGAGCTTTCAGGATGCCGAGCCGCAGCAATCTGAAACGGAATGACCGCGATATGAGCCGCATCAGGAATCCCCCTTTCGCGAGTATTTGCCGACGGGTCGTGAAGGCCGCGGCACATGTTTGCGCACGGTCGGGCGTCCGCTTGGCTAACAGGCCGCGAACGCGATTCCGCCCGGTCATCAGGCTAGGGCTTTGCACTTTACGGCGACTGCATGATTGGTTGAAGGCCGATTCACGCGCCAGCACTTAGTAAGTATTCGGAAGTCCTGTGAGCGGGCACGCGAGTAGCTGGCGTGGACTTCTGCGAGGTCGGCGCCGTTGAGGGGCGTGGTCGTGCGGGCTAGCCGGGCTGCTGTGGTGGCTGTGCCCAGGACTGGAGGTGTTCGGGGCTGGCGTTTCAGGGCAGGAACCGTTCCAGGTCCGGGCCGGCGAGCGGTTTCCCGCCGTTGCGGCCGCATTCATCGAGGTAGGCGGTGAGCCAGGTCAGGATGTTCAGGCCGGCCATCTGGATGGTGGCGGTGGCGGTCCAGATCGTGGCGGCGTTCCGGGCGGTGTCCCCGTTGCGGGAGCCGCCGGCGTTTTTCCTGGTCACGACGGGGCCGCGGATCATCCGCTCGGCAGGGTTATTGTCCAGGCCGATCATTGGGTGGTCCCGGTGCGCGGCCAGGCCGTCCCATTCGCGGTCCAGGGTGGCGAGCGCCTTGCTCGCCGGCTCCTGAAGGCCGGGGGCGGCCGCCGGCTTCTTGCGGGCCGCGACGATCACGGCGATCGCGGTGTCCCAGGCGGCGTAGGCTGCTTCGAGCCGGGCGGCAGCCGCTTCCTTCTCCCGGGGCGCGGGCGCGGCGGCCTCGCTCCACCCGCCCATGAACGTCTCGTGGGCGGCGTACAGGTCCCTGATCCGGTCCAGCCAGGCCTGCGTCCAGCAGGTCAGCTGGGCGGGGTTCGCGTCGCCGGCCCGGACGAAATGCCCTCGGATATGCGCCCAGCAGTAGAGGTTGACCAGGCCGTCCGCCTTCTTCCCCGCGGGCTCATACACCGTGTAGAAGTCGCTGGAGATGACCAGCCGCCGCGGCCCGCCGTCCTCATCCGGCGTGAGCTGCCCGGACTCCCCGTCGATCCCGGCGTGGCGGGCCAGCACCGCCCCCGATCTTGTGGGGTCCATCACGAAACAGCAGGTGCCCGGGCCCAGCAAGACCCATAGCCACCACTTCGCCGGGCCGCCGCCTTCCCGCGGGGGAAACACCCGCCACGTGGTCTCATCCGCGTGCGGGTGCCACGAGCCGCGCGACCGCTCCGTGATGGCGTCCGCGGCCGGGGCCAGCAGCGCGCCGGCCTGCGCGCACGTCCCCGCCAGCGTCGCCGGCGAGATGCCCGCGCCCCGCCGGGCCAGCCCCGCCACCAGGGAATTCATGCTCCGCCCGGCCGCGTACCGCTCCGTGAGCAGCATCGCGGTGAACGCGTTCGTGAACAGGCCCTTCCCGATCGCCCTCGGCGGGCCGGGCGCCATCACCGCCGCCGGGACCCGGCAACCGCAGGCCCGCCGGTACCGGCGGCGGCAGTGCGCCGCCACCCGCACGATCACCACCCAGTCCAGCAGCTCCGTGATGTGACCGCCGAGCAGCGTGAACCGCTCCCCGCACCCCGGGCAGCAGTACCCGCCACCCGGGAAATCCCAGACCACCTTGAACCTTGGCAGATGCGAGTAATCCCGCCGCCCCGCCCGCGCCCCCGGGCCGCGCTTCCTTCTTCCCGCTCCCGCCAGGGCCGCCCCGCCGCTCCCCGCCGCCAGCCCCGTCATCACCGGCACCCGGCCCCGGACGCGACCGCTCCGACGACCACCCGAACAGCAACCTCTGCAAAACCGCCAGGTCAGCCCGCATCCGGTCAAGCTCAGCCGCCTGCTCCGCATCACGCTCAGCCAGCCGCGCGTTCTCCTCCCGCAGCCGCGCGTTCCCCTCGCGAAGCGCGCCAGCCATCTCCGCCAGCCGCCGGTTCGCCCCGAGGGCGGCAGCCAGCACATCCCGCAGCGGCGCCTCACCACCCTCCGCATCCAGGACCACGCCCGCCGCAACCGTCACCCACCACAGCAAACACCCTCAACAACCGCAACCCACACATCCCCCGTCAGCGTGCCGCAGCCCGCAGCGTCCACGCCCACAAACGCCACCGCTCCGTCACATGATTTCCGAATACTTACAGCACTTAGGCAGCGTTCGCTGGATGCGGACAGGCGCTCGGACCAGGTTCAACGGCGCCGTCAGCATCGACGAGTTCGGTTTCCCGGCACTTCGCCCCCGCGGACTGACAATTCGGCTCTTCGACCCGCTGGACGGGACCAGGTTGATATACTCGGCCACCATCCGAGACGGCCATCTGCAGCCATCCGTTTCACCGCCCTTTCGCGTGCGCTACCGGCGAGTGTCACGGTGACGACGAACACGACGGGCGGCGAGTCCGTGTCCGATATCTCTGGTAGCACCCGACCGGCGGTCGCCGCGCCGGGAGCACGGCTTCTCGACCCGCAACGGCCGGCGGTCATTGAGCCTGGGTACGCCGCAGCAGCAGGCGGTGTTGGCGGCGCTGTTGCTGCGTACGCGCCAGGCAATGTCGCGAGATCAGCTGGTGGAGGCGGTCTGGGGTGCGGGTGTCCCGCCGAGTGCGGTCGGCGTGGTGCAGTCGTATGTGGCTCGGCTGCGGCGCGTGCTGGAGCCGGACCGGCCGGTGCGCGCGTCACCGCAGGTGCTTGTGGCCAGCGGCGACGGATATGTGCTGCGGGTCGAGGCGTGTCAGGTCGATCTCGGTACGTTCGAGGAGCGCCGCGCCGCCGCGCGAGCGGCGCGTGCGGCGGGAGACCTCGGCGCGGCCGCGGCAAGGCTTGCTCAGGCGATGGAATTGTGGTGGGGAACGGCTCTGGCCGGAATTCCTGGCCCATTCGCACAGATCCAGCGAGACCGGCTCACCGAAGCTGATGATGGCTTTGGCCAGGTCGGGGCGTCAGGCCGAGGCTCTTGCCGCCTACGATGAATGCCGCCATCGGCTGGCCGACGAACTCGGTATCGATCCCGGAGCGCAGCTGCAAAAGTTACATCGTGCGATTTTGATCAATGCCCCTGAAATCGCCCCGCCCCGCCAGCCCGCTTTCACGACGATGCGTCGGCAAACGCCGCCTGGCCCAGCGCAACTGCCACCGGATGTGGCGGATTTCACGGGTCGTGAAGATCATGTGGCATCAGCGCGCGCGCTGCTGGAACGCGGGGCTGGGCCGGACGACGTGCAGGCGGTGGCGGTAGTGGCGATCGCCGGAAAGACGGGGGTGGGCAAGACGGCGTTGGCCGTGCATGTGGCGCATCGGCTGCGGTCATGTCTCAGTGATGGGCAGTTGTTCGTCGACTTGCGGGGCGCCGGGGCGGAGCCCGCTGACGCGACGGATGTGTTGGGCCAGTTTCTGCGGGCGCTGGGAGTGGATGGATCGGCGATTCCCGACGCCGCGGAGAAGCGTGTGGAACTTTACCGAAGCACGGTCGCAGACAAGCGGCTGCTCATTGTGTTGGATAACGCCGCGAGCGACGCTCAGGTGAGGCCGCTGGTGCCCGGCACGCCCAGTTGCGCAGTGCTGGTTACCAGCCGCCGCAGGCTGGGTGCGCTCGTCGGCGCGTCAACGATCGACCTGGACGTTTTCACGGCTGAGGAGGCTCTTCACCTGCTCGCGCCCATCGTGGGGCCGCAGCGGCTTTCCGCCGAGCCTTTAGCCGCCCGCGAGATCGCCCGCTTGTGCGGATATCTGCCGCTGGCGTTGCGGATCGCGGGCGCCCGGCTAGCCGCCTACCGGCACTGGCCGCTGGCCCGACTGGCCGACCATATGTCGGACGAGGAGCGGCGTTTGGACGAGCTGATCGTCAGCGACTTTGATGTGCGCGCCAGCGTGCTGGTCAGCTATCGGGCCCTGGCCGTGGACGAACGGCGCGCGTTCCGGCTGCTCAGCCTGCTCGACGTGCCAAGCGTGCCCGGCTGGGTCATCGCCGCGTTGCTGGATGTTCCCCTCGACCATGCCGAAGGGGTCGCCGACGCCTTGGCGGCCGGGCACCTTCTTGAGGTGGCCAGCCCGGGCGCGGCGCCCGCGTCCCGCTACCGGTTCCACGACCTGGTTCGGCTGGTGGCCCGCGAAAGAGCCGCCCAGGAAGAATCCGATGCGGCTCGGCGCGCGGCGGTGGAACGGGCGCTGGCGGCATGGCTGTGGCGCGCCGACGCGGTGGCAGGCACGCTGCCCGGCCATGCGCTCGGGACGATCCGTGGGCCGACACGCCGATATCCCGTAGGCGGGCTCGCCGGGGTGCCGACCAGCGGCGCACTGGCCTGGTTTCATGGCGAGCAGGAGGCGCTTGCCGCCGCGGTCCGGCAGGCTGCTGATTACGGCTGGGCTGGCCTTGCCTGGGAACTGGCCGCAGCGCTGACCGACTACTTCGTGCTGGAGGCACACTACGACGAATGGCGTAACAGCCACGAACGCGCCCTACAGGCCTGCCGCCAGGCCGGCGACCGCCGCGGTGCGGCGGTCATGCTGCGGGGTTTGGCCGAGCTGGCGACGATGACCGCCGAGTTCGGCGCCTGCATGCGCTATGCAGACGGTGCCTTGCCGATCTTCCGCGAGCTCGGCGAGCGACAGGGGGAGGTAGACACACTTGTCCAGTGCGCCACCGCCCACTATGAGCAAGGTAGGCACGACGAGCAGGAAGAATGCGCGGAACTCGCACTTGCTTGTGCGAGACAAACGGGCTACCCGCTCGGCGAGGCGATGGCGCTGCACAACCTGGGCTTGCTGTGGATCGTGCACCGCGACCTGGATAAGGCGGCCACCTACTGCGCTCGCTTCCGCGATCTAGCGCGGGAGACTGGCGACAGGCACCAGCACGCGATGGCCTTGATGACCCTGGCCGTCGTCCACCGCGACCAGGGCCGACTGGACGAGGCCGCAGCTGGTGTCACCGCGGCGCTAGCGGAGTTCCGTCAGATCGGCCACAAGATCAGCGAGGCCTGGGCGATCGCCAACCTGGCCAACATCCTTGTCCGCCAACGCGACCCGGGCGCGCGTGCCGCCGCCGGACGAGCTCACCTGCTGTTTACCGAGCTGCACGTGCCCGACGGCCAGGCATACGCTCAACGCGTACTCGGCATGCTCGATCTCGACGAAGGGCTGTTTGACCAAGCGATCCACCGGCTTCGGGACGCGGCGCGGTTCGAACGAATCGCCGGAGGAAAGTTCAACCTGGCCAGGGTGCTGCGCGAGCTAGGCCGCGCCTACGTTGCCGTCGGCGACCCCGCCGCCGCTCGCGCAGCCTGGACCGAGGCGCGCGACCTTTTCGCCGCGCTCGCCAACCCCCAGGCCGCCGAGGTCGCGGCGATGCTCAATGCCGCCGAGCACCCAGCAGATGGCACACAGCGCTGCGCGAGCACATCGAGGTCGGGCGCTGTCGGAGGGCTTGGCCGCCGTTGAGCGCGACGACACGCAAGAAGAAGGAAAACTCCAGCCGCGAAGCCGCCAGCTCCCGCAGCCCCGCGCGCACCGCATCCGGATCCAGCCCGGCGGAGGCGCTGGACCGTTTCGCCGAGTTCTCCGGCAAGTGGGAGAAACCCTACCCAGCCATCATACGGCTCTGGGAGAACGCGTGGGCGGAATTCGTGCCATTCCTGCGCTTCGACCGGGAAATAAGGACCGTGATCTGCACCACCAACGCGATTGAATCTATTAATGCCAGGCTCAGGAGGGCCGTGAACGCCCGCGGTCACTTCCCGACCGAGCAGGCCGCCATGAAGTGCCTGTATCTGGCGATCATGAGCCTGGACCCCACCGGCAAGGGCCGTTATGCCGAATCCAGCGTTATGCCGACCTGTCCTTCACTTGGCTGGCCGGGGTTGCGGTCGGGGTTGTGTTGTCGGGATTACCTGGGGACCGGTCCTCAGCTGCTGCCTGTCAGTTTGTCGAGGAAGTCCAGCATGGCGTCGGTGGGCTGGTATCGGCCCGGCGGGGTGCCGTCAGCCGTGGCGCGGTCCAGTGCGCGTTCCTTGGTCATCAGGTCGGCGTGGAGGTATTTCTGTGTCGAGGAGATGTCCTCGTGGCCGAGCCATAGCGCGATCATGCTGATGTCGTGCCCGGCTGCGCGCATCCTCATGGCCCGGGTGTGCCGGAGGACGTGCGGGGTGATCTTCTTGTCGGCCAGCGATGGGCAGGTGAGGACGGCGGTCTGCTGGTATTTGCCGAGGCGGGCCTGGATCGCGTCGGCGGCGATGAGCCAGGGGCGCCGGCCGACCGGGCGCGCATAGGCGACGATGGACAGCACCGTCCATCCGGTCATGATCGCGAGTGCGCCGAGACCGGCTGCAGGATAGGCGTACCGATCGTGATCTCTGATGATGATCACTGCGGTGTAGGCGAGGGTGACCACGCGGAACAGCGCCACGGCGCGCCACATCTGCTCCCGCATGACCGTGACCCTACGCGCCGAGTGTCAGCGTGCGCGTGTGCGCGCCAACTTTAACCATCGCCGGCCGCAAGCATTGGGGACTCCGGCTGATGGCGTGATCGTTTAGCCGACCGGGATGGCGACGCAGGGCGCCCCACCGAAGACGTCGACTACCGGCCGGGTCAGCAGGAACTGCGCCGCTTGTACTCCGGCGAACTGTATGCAGCTCTCCGCGGATCAGGAAGAATCAGTGCCATGCCCCGTGCCGTGCAGATCCCCCACATCCGCAAGGTTCACCTGCCAGAAGCCCGGCAGGCCATCCCGCATGTGCATGCCTACCTCCGGGAGTGCATCCTCGACGGCACGCTCACGCCGGGCACGAAGCTGTCACAGGTGAGCCTGGCCAGGCAGCTGGGTGTCAGCCGCACCCCGCTGCGCGAAGTGCTGCGGATGCTCCAGGAAGAAGGCCTGGTCGAGATCGAGCCCAACCAGCGCACCCGGGTATCGGGCCTGGACCCGCAGGAGCTTGATGACGTTTACGCGAGCCGGATCCTGCTGGAAACGCTGGCCCTGTCGATGACCATGGGGAACTTCGGCGCGGCGTCCCGCCGGGAGGCCAAACGGTTGCTGGCGGCGATGCGGCGCGCGGCCACGACCGGAGACTTCGACGCATGGTTCGCTGCGCACGCGGACTACCATCGCCTGATCACCGCGAGCGCCGGCGATGCGCTGCAGCGGCTGCTGCGGGTCCTCGCCGACCGCACCATCCGCTACATCCGCATCTATCAGCTGTCGGAACCGAACACCTGGCAGGCGGCCGGCGACGTCGAGCACGCCCAGATCCTGGAGGCGCTGACCGCAGGGGACGAATCAGGCGCGCTCACCGGCATGGCGCATCACCTCGCGCGCACGGCGCTTCGGGTGCTCACCGACTGCGCGCATGACTACGTCCCCGTGGCAGTGCCGCACGCGGTGTCGCTCATCGAGAGCCGAGCACCCGCCGCGCTGCACCTGACCGGGGCCAGCTGACGCGCGGAGGATCAGGGAGCGAGAAACGGCTGAACGACCGCGAGGAAGTCGGCTGTTTTCTCGATCATCGTCCAGTGCCCGCAGCCGGAGAGAACGTGCAACCGCGAGTCAGGGAGCAGGTCAAGCAGCTGGGCGGATGAGCTCCGCCAGGGAACCACGCGGTCATCGCGGCCATGCACCATGAGGACCGGTGCGCGGATCGCCCCGAGCTCGGCGCCGGACAGCGCCAGGTCATCCACCCAGCGTTGCCGCGGTTGGGGGAACATCGCCTGCCACGAATCCCGCACCTGGGGGTTCAGGCTTGCCTGGTAGCGCATTTCGACCAGCTCGTCGGTGATAAGCCCGCGATCATGCGCAAACAAGCCGATGACGTGGCGCATCTGCTCCATCCCGGGGGCGTAGCCCCACACCATGGCCAACCCATCAGGGAGAGCCATGGCCACGCCCATCGAGCCCATCAGCACGATGCGCCGCACCGCGGCGGGGCGGGCCGCCGCTATTGACAGCGCGATCGCGCCGCCCATCGAGTTGCCGATGACGTCCACGGCGGCGACCCCGAGCGTGTCGAGCAGCGCGAGCGCATGGCCGGTCCACGCCGCACGGCCGTAGCAGCGCTGCTCGCCGGTGGCGGTGCCGCCAAAACCGAGCTGATCGGGTGCGATGACGCGGCGGTCCACACTGAGCGCCGGAATGACCGGGCGCCAGTTCGCTGCGGCGGTCACGCCCGGGCCGGACCCGTGCAGCAGCAGCACGGGCCGCGCGACCGCTGCCGGCGGCGTGCCGGTGTCAATGACGGCAGTGGCGACCCCGGCCACGTCGAGCCGACCCGCCACGGCGGGTGTGCTCACGAGGCGCGGCCTCCGGCTCTCTGCGGCTCCAGCTGGGCTTGCGACGAGACGCGACTGATCGGGCCGAGCCACATGTCGATGGAGCCTGGCTCCTCAGGGTCGAATGTGCGAGGGACCCACGCGGCGTCGTCCTCGATCCGGCGCACACCGAAGGAGTACTCGTAGGTGAAACCCTCCGGACCGAGGAAATACAGGAAGATTGCCGTGGACTGCGGATGGCGTCCAGGGCCCATCTCGATCTCGACGCCATGCTCGATCAGGAAGTGCCAGCTGCGGAAGACATCGTCGATCGAGGCCACCTGGAAGTTGACGTGGCACAGTCCCGGCTTGTCACCACGGAAGACGGCGAGCTTGTGGTGTACCGGATCGATCCGCAGCAGGCAGGCGCCGTCGCCGATCCAGTCCGACACCCGGGCGTTGAAGCGTGTACTCCAGAACCGGTAGGCCTCGTGCACATCGGGCGCGTCCAGGCACAGGTGACCGAACTCGCTGATCCCGGCCGACCGGGTAAACGAGACCGGCCGGGCAACGCTCTCCTGCTGGCTCACCAGCTCCAGGCGGTTGCCGAACGGATCGTCGAAGGCGATGAACTCGCGGACCCGGCGGGACCGCGCTTCCGCCGCGGCGCCGCGGCGCACGGTTATGCCGGAACGTTCAAGCTCGGTCTCGGCGGCGGCGAGTGCGTCGGAGTCGGCCACGCTGAAGCCGGAGGAGATAACACCGGACGGCCCCTCGACGAGTGCGAGGCAATGGTGGCGATGGTCGGCCCGCAGGTGGGAAACGCCGATGTCGGTGGGTGAGACCAGTTCGAGTCCGACCATGTCGGTGGCAAACCGGGTGGCCGTGTTCAGGTCGGCGACACCTGAGCGGACATATGCGATGTCGGTGAGCGTAATCATCGAAGTGCGTCAGGCGAAGAGGGGAGCCATGTCGATGTAGATCTGCCAGTCGCGGACCAGGTCGCCGTCGTAGACGAGGATGTCTGCGTTGGGCACCGTGACGGTCTTTCCGTCCTTGCGGCGGTACTCCACATCGATCTGGGCGACGACTGTGTCGTCGATCTCCCATACGTTCATGATGTGGTGGGTGAGGCCGTCGATCGTGGAGAAGAAACCGGCCACGGTTTCCTTCACGGCCGCGCGCCCAGTGACCGGATCGGCATTGCCGAAGCGGAACGTTACGTCGGGCGTGAGGTGGGCGACGAACTTGTCGGGGTCGAAAGCGTCGATGTCGGCGAAAACCTTGGCTGCGTCTCGGCTCATAATGCGCTCTCTCATCGGAAACCAGCGGGATGGATCGGCAATCGTGGGGCAGTTGGGGCGGCATTGGCCGCGTCGGGTACCCCTGGTCTCAACTCGGGGGCTCTTGGTTGGCGAGGAAGGTCTCGGGCGGCGGGGTGCCCCACAGGTGCGGCGGGACCTCCCAGTCGCGGGCGACCCAGGAGTCGTCGATCTGGTCGATGTCGGAGAACCACTCGATCCACGAACCCCAGGGATCCGGGTTGTAGTGGAAGAAGTTCGAGCCGATCGTGTGGCGGCCCAGGCCCCACCCGGCCTCGCGTCCCCCAGCGCGCATCCGGTCAGCGCCGAGCGCGATCGCGTCGATGGAGGGCACCTCGAAGCTGGCGTGGTGGAACCCGCGGTGCGTGCTGCTGATGAACCCGAAGATGTGGTGGTCGCCGGGCCCGGCGTTGAGGAACGTCACGAGGCCGCGGATACGGTCACTGACCCGCAGCCCCAGCACCTGGGTATAGAAGTCGGTCATCTGCTGGGACTGCGCAGTGAACAGCAGCGTGTGGCCCAGCCTGCGCGGCAACACGTCTTCGGTGGCCCGCTGCCACTGCGCGATCCCGATCCGCTGCCGGCTGGCGCCGATGTTGGTCAGCACTTCCGCGACCGGCCGGGCGGGCGCCGGGCGCTCGTCGAGAAGCTGCACGGCCGTGCCGTCTGGGTCGCGTATCCAAAGCCCGTCTTCCGTGGCGCCCACAGGGGGCTCGGTGACCGGCGTGCCCGACCGTTCCAGCGCTTCCCGTACGGAGTCCAGCGTGCCGGGGCGCAGCGTGAACGAGATGTGGTGCAGCCGCTTGACCCGGGCCTGCACCAGCCGGACTTGCTCCTGGTCGCGGCCGGGACACTGGCCGACAAGCGACCCGTCCTTCTCCCCGGTCTCCAGGCCAAAATCCTGCAGGAAGCCTTCTGCCACCGCTAGGTCCGGTACTTCTAGCGCGTAATGATGCAACGCTGAGATCATGGCTCGCCCCTTCGCTAGCATGCTCTCCCGCCTAAACTGCATACAGTTTAGGCGTACTCTGGGCATCTGGGAAGACACCTGTCGGGAGGAAACAATCGGCGACCCGCAGAGGGCCTCCACGGGTCCCGGGCGACCCGCGGAGGGCCTCCACGGGTCCCGGGCGACCCGCAGAGGGCCTCCACGGTCCGGGGTGACCTCCACGGGTCCCGGGGCCGACCCGCGGAGGGCCTCCACGGGTCCTCGGCGACCCAAAACAATCGGGGAAGGGTGGCGAGCTTACGGTGATTCCTGAGCCGAGGCAGCGGCGTGAGTTGGCGGAGGCAGCGCACGTGCTGTCCCGCCTCGGCCTGGTCACCGCGTATGGGCATGTGTCCGCCCGCGCGGGGGCTTCCATGCTGATCACGCCTGCCGCAGACCTGGCCACGGTCACAGCGTCCGCCATCATAGGCGTGCCGCTGGACGCTTCCGCGCTGCCCTCGGCCGCGCCCGCCGAGGCGTGGGCGCATCTCGCCCTCTACCGCGCCCGGCCCGATGCCGCCGCGATCGCCCGCGCCCAGCCCGCCAGCGCGTTCGCCGCCGCGGCCACCACCAGGTCGCTGACTCCGCTGTACGGCCAGGCGGCCTGGCTCGGCGAGTCGGTGCCAGTGCACGACAGCGCGGCCCTGCTCAGGTCGGCCGAACCAGCCGGGAGGGCCGCCGGCAGCCTCCCGGCCGGCGAAGCGCTGCTGCTGCGCGGCAACGGCGCCCTCACCCTCGGCGCGACACCAGGCATTGCCGTGGCCCGCATGTGGCTGCTCTCCGCCGCCTGCGACGTCTTCCTCGCCACACGGGCGGCAGGCCAGGTTGAGGCGCTCAACGCCGAGGAAATCGCGTCGTGGCGTGCTGTATGCGACGAACTGCTGCCACGGCTGTGGCAGCACCTCCGCCGCCAGGCTGCGCCCACCGACAGCGCGCGAATTTAATCTGAACAGGCTCGCAGTGAATACATTACGTTCTACTCTCATGGCAGGGCCGCCAAAGGGGAGGGTGAGATGAGGACCACACTGGAGCCAGCGGACACGCGGACGATGGGATCGTGCACGGCGCACTGCGCCGCGACCTGCTCCGCACGCGTGCGGCCTTGACCACGGAGCCCTATCCGCAGGGCCGACAGCGGCGTGCGCTCGGTGAGCACGTGGTGTGGATGATGGAGTTCCTCCAGGCGCACCACACCGGTGAGGATGAGGGCCTTTGGCCGCTGGTACGTGAACGGAACCCGGCAGCGGGCGCGCTGCTCGATTCGCTCGAAGCAGAACATCGCCGGATCAGCCCGGCGGCCGCGACATTGACCGCCGCCGGGCAGCGGTACGCGGCGGCGGCAACCGGCCAGCCGCGCGCCGAGCTCGTCGCGGCGCTGGACGCGCTGACAGCGGTGCTTCTGCCACATCTCGACCGGGAGGTCGAGGAGGCGATGCCGGTCGTGTCGGCGAGCATCACATCAGCCGAGTGGAACGCAGTTGACCAGAGGTACAACATCAAGCCGAAGTCGTTCGCCCAGCTCGGAATGGAGGGGCACTGGCTGCTCGACGGGATCGACCCCGAGGGCTACCAGGTCGTGGTCCATACGGTCCCGGCGTTGCCGCGGTTCATCCTGCTGCACGGCTTCGCGCGTGCTTACCGGCGCAGGTCTCAGGCGCGATGGCAACCTGACATCCCTGCACCGCAGGCAGCGGCGGTGCGTTCATGACCGCGGATCAGGCCGCGCAAACGCGGCGCCGATACCGGTCGCCAAGACGCGAGCAGCAGGCTGCCGAGACACGGGCGGCCGTGCTGGCTGCGGCCGCCCAGCTGTTCGGCGACCGCGGCTGGGCGGCGACCGGGATGCGTGATGTCGCACGCGCGGCGGGCGTCGCCGTCGAGACAGTGTACGTCAGCTTCCGGTCGAAAAGTGATCTGCTGATGGCGGCGATCGATGTCGGCGTCGTCGGTGACCCGGAGCCGGTGCCGCTCGACCAGCGGCCAGAGTTCACCGCGCTCGGTTCCGGGGCCAGGCAAGAGCGGGCACGGGCCGCAGCCCGGCTCGTCACTGGCATCCACCAGCGCACCGCGGGTGTGCATCTCGCGCTGCGGGAGGCCGCGGCGTCGGACGCCGAGCTGGCTCGGCGGCTGCGTGCGGGAGAGCTGCGCCGGCGGATCAGCGTCGAGCAGGGCGCGTCGCTGGTCACCGGCCGGGCCGTCACCCGTGAGGAGTGCGACGGGCTGTGGGCGGTGCTCGCCGTCGAGGTCTACCAACTGCTCACCGAGCTGCGCGGCTGGACCCCGCAGCAGTACGAAACATGGCTGGCCGACGTTATGGACCGGCTGCTCCACGACGCGGACCAACGCACGTGAGCTCCGGGCAGACACGAAAAGGGGCGGGTATGGACATCAAGACAAGGCGCGTGGCGGGGACATGCCGCGCGGAGGTGATCGTCGACGCGCCGCCCGAGTCGGTGTGGCGGGTCGTCGCCGACGTCACCCGGACCGGTGAGTGGAGCCACGAGTGCCACCACGTCGCCTGGCTCGACGGGGCGACCGCGGCGGCGTCCGGCGTACGGTTCCGCGGGCGTAACCGGTCGGGCTGGCTGCGCTGGAGCCGAA
>WNGA01015929.1_pt1 | contig 27147 bp, 23 predicted proteins | sample 5400061 | NCBI WGS metagenome assembly WNGA01 (sample SAMN13153366, study PRJNA577476) | soil metagenome | isolation source: 100 cm soil or saprolite under grassland replicate 2 | place: USA:California | collected 2016-06-15
CGGCCTTTTCTGGCTGAACGTTCTGTTCATCGGGATAGCATGGATCGTCGCCCGTTCTGTCCGCGGAGCGGTGGCGATGATCGTGAGCTTGACTCTCGTGCCCCTGTGCATGCTTGGCGGCATCGGCTGGCTGCATGTACCGATGGATGTCATCTCGGCGCCGGCCACGAACGTTTGCATCGGCATAGCCATCGACTCGATGATTCATCTTGTCTTCGGCGTTCGCCGCGCGCAACGCGACGGAAAGAAAGGCTGGCCAGCTTGGGTGGCCGCGCGCGAAGAACAATGGCGCGGGATCGTCTATTCGGACGTGATTTTCGCCGCTGGCTTTGCCATTTTCGTGCTCTCCGATTTTCCGCCGACGCAGCGTTTCGGTCTAGTGGTGCTCGCGGGGCTGATCATCGACATCCTCGCAAACCTGTTCGTATTGCCGCTGCTCGGTGGCGCTCAGTGGAAAAAGAAGTGATCCTCGACAACCGGATCGTCACTAGTCCATATGGGCCGCGGTTTCATGTAAGCGCGGTGTCCAATGAAATAATCTGACGTTTGCGCGAAAATGTTCACTTGAACGTATTCCTCTTTGACACTAAATTGAGTGCATGAAGCGCTCTTCTGAGTCGAATTCCGCGGCGCCCAAAAATCGAGAAGACGAGATTCATCAAATATTAGAGATCCTGCACAAGTGGGGGATTCATACCCTCGGGCAGTTCGTTGCCCTCGATAAGGAGCAGCTTGGCGCCCGGCTTGGTCCCGAAGCAGTTCGAATGTGGGAGCGCGCAAACGGGCAATCCGATCGACCGCTCAAGCTCATCCGACCGCCTGAATCATTCGAGGAGATTTTCGAGTTTGAAAACGAGATTGAAACAGCCGAGCCCCTTCTCTTTATGCTGCGTCGCTTTTTGGAGCAGCTCGCGCTGCGGTTGGCCGGAATTTACTTCGTCGCAAAAGAACTCACCCTGCGAATTACTTTTGCCAATCCGCCTGCCGTACGGCAGGACGGATTCGCTGCGGCGAACAAGCAGCAGTACGAACGCTGCTTCAAAATCCCGCAACCGACCAACGATGTCGATCTTCTCTTTCGGATGCTCCAGACGCACCTGGAAAATTTTAAGTCCGAACATCCGATCATTGCAGTTTCATTGCAGGCGCACCCGATCAAACCAAACTCGCAACAATTCGGATTATTTGAAACGACATTACGCAACCCGAATCAATTATCAGAAACACTCGCGCGCTTGACCGCATTGCTCGGCGTCGATCGCGTTGGCACGCCTGTTTTGGACGAAACACATCGGCCGGATGCATTTCGGATGGAGCCGTTTGCATGGAGTTTGGACGATAACCCCTCATCCTCACCTTCTCCCCCAAACAGGGAGAAGGGATCGCCTCTCGCTGAGGGAGAGGATGGAGGTGAGGGTCATCGACGTTTAAGAATAACTTCTAAGCTCAGAGTTGCGCTGCGAAGATTTCGACCGGCGGCATCGGCAACGGTTTTCATTTCGGAAAATGTTCCGGCGCATTTTCAGAGCAAAAAAATCAGCGGCAAACTTGTCGATCAACGCGGCCCTTATCTGGCTTCCGGGAATTGGTGGGATGAAAAGATTTGGTCGCGAAGTGAATGGGATTTGCAATTGGAGAACAACGTTTTGGTTCGCTGCCACCAGAGCCCGCCTTCGCTGAAGCTTCCTACGCTCGCTTCGGCGCGACGAGCCGGCGTGGCAGGGGTCGAAAAATGGGAGGTCGATGGGATTTATGATTAGCCGCCGTTACAGCAAAAGATCGCTGATGAAGGCCCGATTCAACGATTCAACGCTTTAAGGCTTCAACGAAACACATGTCTTATATTGAACTTCATGCGTGCAGCGCGTTTAGCTTTCTGCGCGGCGCTTCGTTTCCGGAGCAACTAGCTAAGACGGCCGCCGAGCTTGCAATGCCCGCAATGGCGTTGCTCGATCGGAATGGCGTTTACGGGGCGCAACGATTTTCGGTTGCAGCACGCGAGCAGAATATTCGACCGATCATTGGCTGCGAACTGGAGATGGAAGATGGCGGCATCCTGCCCGTGCTCGTGGAAAACCGAACAGGCTACAGAAATCTCTGCGAGTTACTGACCCAGGCGCATTTGCGGAGTGAGAAAGGAAAGTGCGCAGTGCGATGGAAAGAGCTGCCGCAATTTGCGGGAGGACTTGTCGCGTTTCTGAGATTGGGGAGCGCAGGCTGCCAGCCTGCTGTTTGCGGCAGCTTGCCGCAAACTTCTTTTAATTCCGCGCGCGCCCACAAACCCGGCGTCCGGCAAGCTGCCGGACGCGACAGGCTGGCAGCCTGTGCTCCCCAGAACTCCGCGATTCGCACTCGGTTTTTGATCGATACTTTCGGGCGCGAGAATGTGTTCGTGGAAATTCAGCGACATTTCCTTCGCGGAGAGGAACGCATCAATCAGCAACTTGTCGATCTTGCCGCGCATTATCGATTGCCGATCCTGGCCACGAACGGTGTGCAGTACGCCCGGCCTTACGGGCGAGAGGTTCTCGATGTTTTCACCTGTATTCGCGAGCACACGCATCTGGATGCTGCCGGGAAATTGCTCACCCGAAACAGCGAGCGACATTTAAAAGGTGACGCGGAGATGCGCGAACTTTTTCGCGACTTGCCCGAAGCAATTGAAAACACGTCGCGGTTAGCTGAGCGGCTCACGTTTTCTCTCGAAAACATCGGCTACGAATTTCCCTCGTTTCCCGTGCCGGAGGGTCACAATATGGATTCGTTCCTGCGCACGATCGTTTGGTTCGGCGCGCAACAACGTTACGCGGCGATCAGCGCCAAGGTGAAACGGCAGCTTGAGGAAGAACTCGCGCTCATTACGAAGCTGGGATTTCCCGGCTATTTTTTGATCGTCTGGGACATCGTCAATTTCTGCCGCGAGCACAACATCATGGTGCAGGGCAGGGGGAGCGCTGCGAACAGCGCGGTCTGTTATTGTCTGGGGATCACGCCGGTCGATCCGGTGAGCAGTCATCTCGTCTTCGAACGATTCTTAAACGAGAGCCGAAAAGGGTGGCCGGATATCGATCTCGATCTTCCAAGCGGCGATCGAAGAGAGAGTGTGATTCAGGAAATTTATCGCCGCTACGGCAAACAGGGCGCGGCGATGACGGCGAACGTCATCACTTATCGTGGCCGGAGCGCAGCGCGCGAGATCGGAAAAGCCCTAAATTTTTCGGCGAGCATTCTGGATCGTTTCTCGCATTTATTCGCGAACGGCGATTTCCCGCACACGCTCGATCTCCAATCGCAGATCGAGCAGGCTGGTTTGCCGAAGGAACATCCGCGCATGCCCGCTTTCGTCAGGCTGTATCAGGCGATCTATGGTTTGCCGCGACATCTTGGCCAGCATTCCGGCGGTATGATTATTTGCCAGAACAAGCTGAGCTCGTTTGTGCCGCTGGAGAACGCGTCGATGCCGGGGCGCGTAGTGGCGCAATGGGATAAGGACGATTGCGAAGATCTCGGCATCGTGAAAGTCGATTTGCTTGGGCTCGGGATGATGTCGGTGATGCAAGATGCGTTTGAGCTCTGTCGCGAGCGTGGACGCCCTCTCGATCTTGCCCACATTCCAAAAGATGACGCCGCCACCTTTGAAATGATGCAGAACGCTGACACGATCGGCGTTTTTCAAATCGAGAGCCGCGCGCAAATGGCGACTCTCCCGCGGATGAAGCCGAAATGTTTTTATGATGTGGTCATCGAAGTGGCGATTATTCGGCCGGGACCGATCCAGGGTGACATGGTGCATCCGTACCTGGCGCGCCGCGCTGGCCGCGAGCCAGTTACATATTTCGATCCGCGATTGGAACCAATCCTGGGACGGACGCTCGGTGTTCCGTTGTTTCAAGAACAAATGCTCAAGATCGCGATGATCATGGCCGATTTTTCCGGGAACGAAGCCGAGGAACTGCGGCGCGCCCTTAGTTTTCATCGCTCGGAGGAACGAATGCAAAAAGTGAGTTTGAAATTACGCGCGGCGATGGAACGCAAGGGCGTCGCGCCTGACAAGATCGACAAAATTATTCACTCGATTACCTCATTTGCGCTTTACGGTTTTCCGGAATCGCACGCAATCAGCTTCGCCATTCTTGCGTATGGCAGCGCATATTTAAAAGTGCATCGCGCGTCGGAATTTTACGCCAGCCTGCTCAATAATCAGCCGATGGGTTTTTACACCTCGGCGACGATTGTTAAAGATGCCCACCGGCATGGGATCAAGATCAAGCCAGTGTGTGTTATGCAATCGAACTGGCGTTGCGTGGTCATTTCGGATGACAGCCTGCGCCTGGGATTTTGCGTGGTAAATGGATTGCGACAGGAACACGCAGACGAACTTGTGCGGCAACGCCAGGATCGGCAATTCAACTCGCTCGAAGATTTCAAGCGGCGTGTGCCGCTTTCGAGAGAGGAACTCCGCACGCTTGCGGAACTCGGTGCGCTCAATTGTTTCGCCGAACATCGCCGAGCGGCAATGTGGAACGTGGAGGAGACAATGCATGACGATTTGCTCGATCGCGGAGCTCTGGGGAGCGCAGGCTGCCAGCCTGCAGTTTGCGGCAGCTTGCCGCAAACATCTTTTCATTCCTGGGGTGCAAACATACAGAGCGTCCGGCAAGCTGCCCGACGCAACAGGCTAGCAGCCTGTGCTCCCCAGACTCTGCGATCACCGCTTGCGCCAATGACCGTGCCTGAGCGCGTGCGGGCCGATTACGAGACGATGAACCTGACGACCGGGCCGCATCCAATGAAACTTTTGCGACCAAGTTTGCCTAATATTTGGCGGGCCAGCGATCTGCCGCAGGCGCCGCAGGGTACAACTGTCCAAATCGCCGGCAATGTGATTTGCCGTCAGCGCCCGGGGACAGCGAAGGGATTTGTTTTTATCAGTTTAGAAGATGAGACCGGTGTCTCAAATGCGATTGTCGATCCAAATTTGTTCGAACGGTTTCGTCTTTTAATCACTGAAGAAGCATTTCTACTCATCGAAGGCGAAGTGCAGAATTCTGATGGGGTTGTTTTAATCAAGACGCGGGATATCAGGCCGCTGCCGCACGAGGAACTCGTCGGGTCTGATTCGCACGATTTTCACTAAAATCTTTCGTCGGCTCGACAGAGTCTCGCTCCACCGCATTATTCACCGGCGTGATGTGGCGCGGGCGCTTTTGGCTCGGCCGGTTTTCCGACGGGTTCACGCTCCGATTCGATCCACTCGGTGTGAAAAACGCCCGGCCTATCGATGCGCTCGTAAGTGTGCGCACCGAAGAAATCGCGTTGCGCTTGCAATAGATTCGCAGGCAAACGCGCCTGGCGATAACTATCGAAATAAGCGAGCGAAGCAGAAAACGCGGGAACGGCGACGCCGTGCTTGATAGCTGTTGAAACGGCGACGCGCCAATTACGCTGCGTCTTTCTGATGATCTTCGTGAAATAGCGATCGAGCAGGAGATTATGCAGAGCGGGGTCGCGCTGATATGCCTCGACAATCCGATTGAGAAATTTAGCGCGAATGATGCAGCCGCCTCGCCAGATAATGGCGATGTCGCTAAGGTTCAAGTTCCACTTGTATTCGGTGCTAGCCGCTCGAAGAAGCTCCATTCCCTGCGCGTAAGAAACAATTTTGGACGCATAAAGCGCGTCACGCACTGCATCGATGAGACGTGTCCGGTTGCCTCTAAACTTTCGCGCCCTCGGTTGCGGCAGAATTTTCGATGCGGCGACACGCTCCTCTTTCCGCGACGAAATAACGCGCGCTTCGACGGCAGCGTTAATTGTCGAAATGACGACAGACTGCCTGATGGCGGATTGAAGCGTCCAAATGCCGGTTCCCTTCTGCCCAGCCTTGTCGAGGATCATATCGACCAGAGGCTTGCCGGTCTCGGGATCGATCTTTCGAAATATTTGGGACGTGATCTCAATGAGATAACTGTCGAGTTCACCTTTGTTCCATTCTGCGAAAGTCTCGGCGAGTTGCGCAGCGTCCATCTCCACGATGTCCTTGAGGATTGCATAGGCTTCGCAGATCAATTGGATGTCGCCGTACTCGATTCCGTTGTGGACCATCTTGACGTAATGACCGGCACCGTCTGGTCCCATGTAACGGCAGCACGGTTCGCCATCCACTTGCGCGGCGATCTTGCGCAAAATGGGCGCGATGATCTCCCAGGATTCGCGCGAGCCGCCCGGCATGAGGGATGGACCTTTGAGCGCCCCTTCTTCGCCGCCCGAGACACCGCAACCGACGAAATGAATGCCGCGGTCTTCTAATTCTTTGCCGCGCCGTTGCGTGTCGGTGAAGAGAGAATTTCCGCCGTCGATGATGACGTCGCCTTTGTCGAACAACGGCGCGAGTTGATTGATAACAGCATCAACTGGCGCGCCCGCTTTGACCATGATCATGGCTTTGCGCGGTTTCTTGAGCGCCTCGACAAATTCCTCCATCGTGCGCGCTGGCTGAATATTTTTTCCCTTGCCGCGACCGCTGGCGAATTTCTCCGTGACTTCAGTGGTGCGATTGAAGACGGCGACCGAAAATCCCTTTGATTCCATGTTCAAGGCGAGGTTTTCGCCCATCACAGCCAGACCGATAATTCCAATATCACATTGATTCGGGGTCATTTTAGTATCTTCTTGCCTGAGTACTCGAAACAGAGATGACTCAATGTAGCGAGCACACAGAGCGCATGGCAAATCCCGTTTGCAAAGTTTTATTGACCGAAGCGCTGCTTAAAGCGCCAGAGAACGATGCCGATCCTGCAGCCGGCGCCATTGTCGTTTTTTGGGGCGTTGTTCGCGAGCTTGAGGATGGACGCAAGATCGAGGGCATCGATTACGAAGCGCACCAGGCAATGGCCGAGCACCAATTGCAATTGGTCGCGGGGGCCGCGACGGAAAAGTTCCAATTGAAGAAGGTCATGGCTCATCATCGGCTCGGTTTTGTGCGCGCTGGGGAGCCATCATTGTTTCTTCAAGTCTGCGCGCAGCATCGCGAGGCTGCCTTCGAGGCGAGCAAGTGGATTGTGGACGAGCTAAAGAAAAACGTGCCAATCTGGAAGCGACCGCGATTCCAGGTCGATAATCGCGTTGCCAAGCAGACGCACAGAGGCCCGGGATCACCGATCCCGGCTACAGCAGAATGAATTGGGCCAATCGTTTAACCCTTAGCCGGCTGGCGCTGACGGTGCTTTTTGTTCTGGCGTTAAATTCCTCCTGGGAATATGCGCGCACGTCTGCCCTTGTGATTTTTCTCATCGCCGGACTAACAGATTTTATCGATGGAGAAATCGCCCGGCGCTACGGAGTCATCACGAATTTCGGCAAATTGATGGATCCGCTGGTGGACAAGATCATGATGGCAGCGGCGTTCATTTCGCTGGTGCCTCTCAAGGCTGTGCCGGCATGGGCAGCCACGACAGTGGTCGCGCGAGATTTTTTGATTACCGGTTTGCGTTTGATAGCCAGCGCCGAAGGGCGGGTCCTTCCAGCCGAGCGGCTCGGCAAACAGAAAACCTCCTGGCAGATCATCACGGTGATTTTTTTCCTTACACTTTTTTCAATAGCCGAGCTGCAACATGCGACTGAAACATCGACATGGTGGTTGCGGGCACGCGACGAAGCCGGTCCAGTCTTGGTATGGGTTACAGTGGCGCTAACGATTTACTCCGGTTTGGGCCTCACCTGGCGAAATCGCGAGTTGATTGCGCCGGACCAATAGCGGGCAACGCAGCGGAAACGCCTTGCACGACTGCCAGAAGCCCCAATGTGTATGCACGGAAGCTTTGTCTTCTGAGCGATACCAACGCTGGTGAGTGTTTTTGTATCGCGAGCACCGGGGATAACTCCCCGTAGACCACCGCGTCGTCCTTAGAGTCGATAAGTCATATCTTTTCGTGCCAGGTGACGGTCCTACCAACGTTGATGACCATTAGATCCTTGGCGACGACAAACGCGCCTTTGTATTCTTTCTGCACCGCATCCCAAAGCCCCGTTTCGTGCTTGTAGTGATAGATGACACCCAGCTTTGGCCTTACAATCGCGAAGGCGCGCCCTGCATCCTCTGCGGACGCAAGCGAGCGTAAGGACGGAGGCGTTGGATTTTTCGAACTAGGACTCCAAGCAGCATGAATCAGGCAGCCGGCATGTTCAGCGAACTTTATTAGATTTTGCGAGAATTTCGTATCGCCGGAGATCACAACTGAATGTCCTTCGTATTCCACGCGGTATCCAAAAGCTGGCTTTACAGAACCGTGATCCACGAGAAATGGAGAGACCCGAATGGAGCCTTCATTGTACGCATCTCCTTGCTCGATATCCCGCGCATCGATTTTTGCTCCCGCGGACGAGAGCCCCTCCGTCGACGTACGAATTGCAACGTCAAACGCGAATGCCTGGGTAAGGTGCTCCGACATGTGGCGGGTTCCTTTCGGTCCCCAGACCCGGAGAGGTCTATCGCGCCCCAAAAACCACCCCGAAAGCCACAAATCCGGAATTCCCACAACATGGTCGGAGTGAAGATGAGTGAGAAAGAGGCCGTCGATTTCGCTCGGACTCACTCCGGCCTGCTTCAGGCGAATCACGGCACCGCGGCCACAATCAAACAGGAGCCTCTTGCCGGCGACTTCGATGAGAATGGCCGAGCCAAATCGCTCAGCATTTGGGAAAGGAGTTCCCGTACCGAGCATCGTGACTTGCATCGTATCAGAGCGCTCGGCTGCCGAAATGTCGCCTAACGTGCATACCCAAAGGATCAGGGCAATTATTGCTGAGGGTCCCGTGTTTATAATCCTATGTAGACTCCAATTTCGGCACAGCAACTCCTTACCCATCCTTCGTTGTCCGACTTTGCGTTCTGATTTTCGGGATTCAAACGGACTTTTTTAGCCTCGTTTTCATAGGTAAAATAGCGGGCAACGGGAATCGAACCCGCATGGCCAGCTTGGAAGGCTGGAACTTTACCATTAAGCTATGCCCGCGTCCGGCAGCTGCCGGATCAGAAGTAAATAGTGAGCGGTGAATGGTGAATAGTCAAAGCCAACCAGCCCCTTCGCACGGCGATAAAAGAATAGCGATTGGGCGAGGGGCGCCAATCGCAAACATGCGAAGGCGCGCGCTCCCGCTATTTCTCGAATGCGGTCGCGACCAGCGTGGCGTTGTGGCCGCCAAAACCGAAAGAGTTGGTTAACGCCACCCGCACTTTCTTCTCGCGAGCGACGTTCGGCGTGTAATCCAGGTCGCATCCCTCTCCGGGATTTTCCAGATTGATCGTTGGCGGGAAAAGATCGCCGATGTCGGTGGAAGTTGCGTGTGCGTTGATGTAATCAACCTCGTCTGGAGAAACGCGGGCATGATCGAGCGCCAGTTGCATGGCGCGCACGGCGCCTTCGCCGTCCGGAGGCGGTGCCGTCATGTGGTACGCGTCTGAAGAAAGCCCGTAGCCTGTGAGCTCGCAATAAATCTTGGCGCCACGCGCCTTGGCGTGTTCCAGTTCCTCCACCACCGCGATCCCTGCACCCTCGCCTATAACAAAACCGTCGCGGTCGCGATCAAACGGTCTCGAAGCGCGGTCGGGTTCGTCATTGCGTTTGCTAAGCGCTCTCATAGCTGAAAATCCTGCAAGGCCAATTGCGACAATCGAAGCTTCCGAACCGCCAGCGAGGAAAATATCGGCATCGCCAAACTTGATGGTCCGCCAGGATTCACCGATGGCGTTGTTCGATGTCGCGCAGGCGGTAACGATGCACATGTTGGGTCCTCGCAGGTCGAACTCCATCGAGATGAGTCCGCTGGCCATGTTGCTGATCAACATCGGAATCGTGAACGGTGAAGTTCGCGAGGGTCCCTTTGTCAAAAGGATCGTCAACTGATCCTGCAGCGTTTTCAGTCCACCGATTCCGCTGCTAACAATGACACCGAAGCGATCGCGGCACCTCAGCTTCTCGAGATCGATCCCGCTGTCGTCGAGCGCCATTTTTGCCGCTGCCAATGCGAGCTGAGCAAATCGATCCGTGCGCCGGACATCCTTCGGATTTTTAAAGAATGCTTTCGGGTCGAAGCCGCGTACTTCGCCGCCGATCTTGCAGTCGTAAGCGCTGGTATCGAACGCTTCGATCTTGCGAATACCGCTGACGCCGTTCTTCAGATTCGACCAAAAGGTCTCCACGTCGTTGCCAAGTGGCGTGATGGCGCCCAATCCAGTAATGACGACTCTGCGATCGTTGTTCATTGAGTGGTGGTTTAACGATTTAGCGATTTAACGCGCGAAGTTTTGGTGCTGATGGTTCGAGGTCAAAGCACAATCGCTCAATCTTTAAATCGCTAATGCGCTTAATATCTTAGCTCGTTCCCATCCCGACGCTTTGCACGGTCTGGAAGAGCTTTCCTTCGGTCTTAATAGAAGGCGCGATAATAATCTCGGTTTGCTGAAATTCGGCGATACTGCGAGCACCGACGTTACCCATGCAAGTGGTAATTGCACCGACTAGATTTTGGCTGCCATCATCAACTTCTGCCGGACCGAAGAGGATCTGCTTCAGTGACCCGGTCGTGCCGACTTTGATGCGCGTTCCCCGTGGGAGATTTGCGTGCGGAGTGGCCATGCCCCAATGGTATCCGCACCCGGGAGCTTCCTGCGCTTTGGCAAACGCGCTGCCGACCATTACGGCGTCCGCGCCGCAAGCGAGCGCTTTGCAAACGTCACCGCCTCTACTCATCCCGCCATCCGCGATGATCGGTACATAGCGCGAAGTTTTTTTGAAGTAAGCATCGCGTGCCGCCGCGCAATCGACCGTCGCGGTCACTTGCGGGACACCGAGGCCGAGTACGCCGCGTGAAGTGCAAGCCGCTCCTGGTCCGACGCCGACCAAAACCGCGGCCGGTCCGCATTCCATGATCTCGAATGTCACATCGTAGCCTACCGTGTTTCCGACGATGACCGGGATCCGCATTTCGCGGCAAAATTTTGCCAGATCGAGCGATTTATATTCCGACGAAATATGCCTGGCGGTGGAGACCGTGCTTTGCACAACGAAAACGTCGGCACCTGCTTCTTGCGCGATCCTGCCGAATTCAGCCGCGCGCTGGGGGATGGAACTAACCGCGGCCAACACACCGCCGTCTTTGATCTGGCGTACGCGCCCGGCGATTAAATCTTCCTGGACCGGTTCCTGGTAAATTCTTTGCAGCAACGCAGTAATATCGGATTTGTCAGCTTCGACGATTTTTTGCAGCACTTCCTGCGGGTTTTTATAGCGCGTTTGCACTCCTTCAAGATTCAGAACGGCCAGCCCGCCGAGCCTGCTCATGGAAGTGGCGAAACGGACATCGACCACACCGTCCATCGCGCTGGCGAGAATCGGAATTTTTAGCTCGAGCGGCTCCGCTTCTTTGCGCGCCAAACGGAAGGTTATATCGACTTCATTAGGATTAATCGTCACACGGCCAGGCACGAGCGCGATTTCATCGAACCCGTAGGTCACGCGTGCTTTGCGATTGCGGCCAATCCACATTCCCATATTAAATCTTCTCCATCTTAAATCGTTCGTTTAAACTTCCACAGCGCGGGCACCGGGGAAGCAATGCGTCAGTTCGATCCTCAAATTCAAACGCGCAAATCACGCAGCGCAAGCGGTGCTGTAAAGCCTGCCGCTCGCGTCGCCGCCGATTCCACTCTCCCACTATCCAGAGGAGAAAAACTGCCGCAAGAAAAAGCAGCAAATAAATCGTGACGAGGGCGGTGAGACTGACGCGAATCACGGGGTCGCGGTTTCTGTCGGCGTTGCCCGCGGGTGCGTGACATCGCTGCCCCATTCGATCGTCGCGATTCCCCAGGTCAGAAATGGATCGAGTTTCGCGGCGTTTTCCGAGCTTTGGGGAAAACGGCAGCGCGTGAGATAGCGGCGAGCCTGTTCGTCCAGTGCAGGATCGCCCGAGGAATTGAGATGAAAGCAATAGCGAATTTCTCCGAGCTTACTCACGGCGACCCGGAAGCGGATCGTTTCCGGTGTCTCGTTGGTAGAAGCGGCAAAAACCCGATCTGGCAGCATGGGAGCGCCAAGAGCACCGAGCTCTTGGGAAAACGAGACAGACGTTGTAATCGGGCTAATGGCAGGAGGAGCTTGTCGATGGCGGAACGGCACGGCGCCTGGTGGCTGGGAGCTCGGAATGCGCAAGTCGACATCTTGCGGTGGAACCTCCTTTAAGACCGGCTCCGTCGCGAGGTAAGATGGTATGTGCTCGACCCTGGGCGCGGCGCGGCGCGGCGCATCAGGTGGACGCTGCGTTGTGAAGGCGAGCGCAGGATCTTCCGCATCGATCCAGCGAAGCAACGTGCGGCCTTCCTCGGAGTTGGGTGTGATCATATTTACCCGGGCCGGGGGTGGGAGAAGCGCTACTGTTGGCGGGTAAACAATTTGGAAAACATAGAAACAGAAAGCATGTGCGACTAAAGAAAGCGCTAGGAAAACGGCGATCGCTACTTTTCGGCGCCGAGGCGACTCCCAATTAAAAAGAAGCGGCTCGGCAGCAAATTCAGGGGTGGATGCGTTCATCGCGACGGAGTCGCAGCCAACGCGACAGATGTGATGCCGTGCTCAAGCACAGCGTTTGTCACCTGTGCAACTATTTCATAGGGAGTCGAGCGGTCGGCCCTAATGATAATCGACACGCCCTCACGCTTCGCAGCATCCAGTAATGGTCCAAGTTGCGCGATGGTGACTTTCTGCTCCCGGTAATAGATGGCCGGGACTGTGCCGCCGGTAATGCTAATGATTTGCTGGTTAGTCTGCGGGCCAAGCGTAAAGCGCGAGAACGGCAACGAAACGGAAATGCCTTGCTGCAAAATAAAATTCGAACTGAGCAGGAGAAAAAAAACGAGGAGGAAAGTCACGTCCACCACCGCCAGGAAAACGAGCCAACCGAAGTTATATTCCTTCGTACGGCTAAGCTTCATGAAGCGCTGCAGTGCTTATCGATTTCACCCGAATCGTCGCTTAAGAATCAATTCGTGTCTCGGATTCGGCCATCTGTCCGGGCTGTTGGAAGCTGATGATGCCACTGATCGGCTGGCTCTCCGTCAACATATGGACGATCTCAATCCCCGCGCGCTCCATGTCGTGGAGCATCGTGTTCACGCGCGAAGAAAGATAACTATACGCGACAAAGGTTGGCGTGGCTACGACCAGGCCCGCCGCGGTTGTCAGTAAACTCTTATAGACGCCGCTCGAAAGCTCAGTGACCGTCGCATAACCGCCGCTTGAGGCAATGGTGCCAAAGGCGCTTCGAGTTGAGCGGCTTCCTGCACGATATCGCGCAATTCCGCACGCGGCGCATCGTGCCGAATGATCGCGGCATGAATCACCCGCGCCGCCGGGCCGGGTGTTCCGGCCGATTCATGCAAAGCCTCAGCGAAATTGCGACGCCGAATAATGTTCGAGAGTCCTTTTAAGAATTCGCCCACGTGGATCGTAGCACGATGAAAATAGAAGAGACGCTCGGCAAAGACGGCGATCGAAACGATGCTGCAGGCCAGAATTGGCCACATCAACAACCCACCCTTTTGAATGTACTCAATCACGCCGGTTTTTGTAGCTCTTTTTGGCAACTGTGGCAAGCCAGCAACAAAAGATGATCTCGGTGAGGCTCGCCCTACCGCGAGCTTTTCTCGCGCGACTTTGGTGCAGACGACGGGCCGGTGATTAGCGGAGTTACGCGGCCCAGCAACTTGCCGGATGCATCGAAAATGGAATAGCCCGTTCGTTTCCCGTTTTGATCGTAACTGTAAACGATCTTATGCAGAATGGTGCCGTCTTCCGTGCTTTGGGTTTCTTCCTGGAGACGGCCCGCATTGTCGTATTTGTACTGACTCTTGAATCGAAAGTGCCCATCAGGTCCGAAAATTTGTCCGGTGGAGAAACGCCCCGCATCATCCAGTTCGTAACGAATTTTCTCACGAAGTTTGCCGCCCTGATCAGTGATCGTCGCGACCGCCGTGTGCTGTGCATCATTGAATTTGTAAACGGTGCGTGAGCCATCCGTGTTCATTGACACGGTCACTCGGACAGCGTCGCTCTCAGTTTTCTCTGGAGGTTGGGTACGTCCATCATTAACGCCGCACACAAGAACGGTGCAGATAATCGTCACCCCAGCGTGAGAAAATTTCATGCCTTGAGGAGCTTACGGTTAAGGGAAGGGGCTGCAAATGAGCGTAAAATTTTTATTGACCCAGTGTCGCGGAAGTGGTTAAAGATGGGGGCAAGTGGGGTAAAATGGATGAATTCTCCACCGACGCATGGATTCCCTTCCTCAATCTGAACGATTCTACGCCGGAGAGTTCCGCCATTCCCTTGACGAGAAGAATCGCGTTACCATCCCATCGCGCTGGCGGCGGGACCAGGGGGAAGAGTTCATTCTTTTACCTCAGGCAAATCAGCAATTTCTGCTTGTCATATCGCCGGAGGATTTTGCCCGGATGAGCTCAGCGGTCGAATCAAACGAGGGCGTTTCCGCACGCGATCGGCGCGTTTTCCTGCGCCAGTTGCACTCCCGCGCTCAGCACGCCATTTCGGATCGACAAGGCCGCCTTGTTTTGCCGGAAGAAGTTTGCAGGAAAGTTGGACTGAAAGGTGAAGTCGCCCTCGTGGGCGGCCGCGGGCGTTTTGAGATCTGGAATTTGCAACGCTGGAAACGAGCGCACGAGGAGGAAACGCCCACTTATGAGCACGTCGCCAATGTAATTGGTTTGTAAGCGGATGATTTGGTCAAAACGTTATGAACGCACTGTTGTTTGAGCGGCCCGTCTGGTTCGCCACGGATCCGCTGATTGTTGAAGAAGAGGCCCACGAAATGGAGGATTTTATTTATCATCGTCCAGTGCTCGAGAAGGAAGTGGTGGAGTTGCTCGAGCCGAAACCCGGTTCTTTCATCGTCGATGGCACCTGTGGCGGCGGTGGCCACACGGAAGCGCTATTGGAAAGCGGCGCAGATGTTCTGGCATTGGATCAGGATCCCGATGCAGTCCAACATGTGAGCGAGCAACTGGCAAGCTTCGGCCGACGCGTCACGGTGCGGCAGGCGAATTTTCGGAACGCGGCCAAGATTCTCGACGAGCTTGGGATTCGTGCTATCGGCGGTGCCCTTCTTGATCTCGGTGTCTCGTCGCGGCAACTCGAAAATGCCGAGCGCGGTTTCAGCCTGGTGCGCAACGGACCGCTCGACATGCGCATGGATCCACGAACCGAACTGACTGCTGCTACTATCGTAAACGAGTACAGCGCAGAAGAACTGACCCGATTATTCCGCGAGCTGGGAGAGGAACCGGCTGCGCGCCGTATCGCTAGCTTGATCGTAAAAATGCGCAAAAGATTCCCGCTCCGTGAGACTCTTCCACTGGCGCGTGCGATCGAAAAACTTGCCGGCCGGCATGGTCGGCGTCATCCGGCTACTCAGGTTTTTCAAGCGCTGCGCATGGAAGTGAATGACGAGCTTGGCGCGCTCGAAGAGGGCCTGCGCGTTTTGATTACACGTCTCCATCCCGGGGCGCGCATTGCAGTGATCGCTTTTCATTCACTGGAGGATCGGATCGTGAAGAACTTCTTTCGCGATCACAGCCGGGAATGGCTCGACCGACCAGAGTGGCCCGCGCCGCAGCGCAACCCTGACTACGACCTCAAGCTAGTTACACCGAAACCCGTGGAGCCGAGTGAAGACGAGCAACGCACCAATCCCCGCTCACGCAGCGCAAAGTTGCGCGTGGCTGAAAAAATCTAAATGAACCGTTCGCGTCGAAGAAACTGGAATGCGGTAAACGCCGCCTCGCTTGCGCGCTGGATTGTTGTAACCGCGTTTCTCGCCCTCGCCGGACTGGGCTACGTCTATTTGACGCTGCAACTCTATCATTTGGGTGAGCGCAAGAAGGCGATCGAGAACGAGCTGGCCAGTCTCCGCACTCAAAATGACGTGGCTAGCGCGCAAATCGCGGCCCTGACTTCGCGCTCTGCGTTACAGCGCCGATTGAAAGAGGGCTACTTGAAAATGATCCCGATTTCCGAGAACAGCATCGTCCGGCTTACAATTCCTGCCCGATCGGCGGAGGAAAACGCAGTTCAACCAGTGGCAAATCCGTCCGGCCCAAGATGATCCCGAATAGCCGAACCCGCTGTGCCTTGGTTTGCGCCGCTTTTATCGCGCTCTTCAGCGTCTTCTCATTCCGTCTGATTTATCTGCAAGTGATAAAGCACGACGAATACGCCGGGCTTGCTGCTGAGAAACACGTTTACAAACAAATTATCTATGCAGAACGCGGCACGATCCTTGATGCGAACAACGAAGTACTCGCGCACAACATTCCTGTCGAAACGGTAGTGGCGGATGCCACGCATTTTAATAATCGGCAAGCAGTTGTCGATCTTGTCAGCAATGAACTCGGCATTCCGGCCGAGCAGCTCACGGAAAAATTAAGCAACGAACGCCGATACATCGTGATTAAGCGTGAAGTGCCGGAAGCGCTGGCAAGCACGCTGCGCGAAAAACTCCGCGCCAGAAATTTGCACGGGATTTATTTCGAGCACGACGCCACGCGCATCTACCCGAATGGCTCCATGCTTTGCCATGTCATCGGATTCACCGACTTCGAACATCACGGTATTCAAGGCGTGGAAGCGTCGATGGAGGAATACCTCCATGGGCAGGACGGTTATCGCTTCATCGAACATAATCGGGCCGGTCAGGAGATCGTGCCTTACCGAGGCCAGGAGCGCGCGCCGCGCGACGGCTACCAAATCCATCTTACCGTCGATCTTAGTTTACAGAATATTGTTGAGAACGAAATCGACGCCGCGATGCAAGAATACACTCCCCAAAAGGCGACTATTATTCTGATGCGGCCGCAGACAGGCGAAATCCTGGCAATAGCTAATCGCCCGAATTTCGATTTAAACCTCCGCTCCGAAGCAAAGCCCGAGGAAATGAAGAACCGCGCCATCATCGACATGATGGAGCCGGGTTCCACGTTTAAAATCGTGGCCGCGGCCGCCGCACTCAATGAACATAAGCTCCGGCCTGATTCGACGATCTTCTGCGAAAATGGTCTGTGGAATTTCGGCGGCGCCGCGCTGCACGATCATCGCTCGTTTTCGTACCTGAGCGTGCGCGACATTCTCGTCAAGTCCAGCAACATCGGGGCAGCCAAGCTTGCGCTGAGCGTCGGCGAACAAAAGTTTTACGAGTACATCCGGCGCTTTGGATTTGGCGAGCGCACCGGAGTTGAACTTCCCGGTGAGATCAACGGCCTCATTCGTGCTCCGCAATCGTGGAGCAAAATTTCGATCACGCGTATCCCGATGGGGCACGAAATCGGGGTCACGCCATTGCAAATGACGTTGGCAATCGCGGCGATTGCCAACGGCGGCAAATTGGTCACACCGCGCATCGTAAAATCCATTACCACCTCCGAAGGCAAAACCGTCAGCTCACTTTCCTCGGCAGTATTGCGTCAGGTAATTTCTCCTGAAACCGCCAGAGAAATTGGGGATGCACTTCGAGGTGTCGTAAGCGATCGCGGCACCGCAGCCGCAGCTGCTGTTCCAGGTTTTACGATCGCCGGCAAGACCGGAACCGCGCAGAAAGTTGATCCCAAAGGCGGATATGAACACGGAAAGTACGTCGTTTCTTTCGTCGGCTATCTGCCGGCCGAGCATCCCGAGTTTGTCGGTCTTGTGGTGCTCGACGATGCGCACACGAGCAAACCAGAGTTGAATTACGGTGGGCTCATCGCGGGACCGATCTTTTCCCGGGTCGCCGAAAAGGCTGCCCGATATCTCGATCTTGAGCCGCATGAGGAAATTCGCAAAGCGATTCCCGTAGAACGGGCTAGAAAACCGATGCCGGTGGAGCGAGTTCGCAAGGCCGTGCCAGCGGAACGAGTCGCCTTAACCAATGCTCCGCACCATTGAACGCCTTCCCCCGGTTCGCCGCAGCGAATCCGTCCACTGGTGGACATGTTGAACCCTCATGCAGCTCAAAACTCTCGTCGCCGCGCTTCCAACTCGCCAGGTCATCGGGACACTTGATCGCACGGTGGAAAGCATCGCGTATGACTCGCGGCGAGTGCAAAGGAATGGCTTGTTCGTGGCATTGCGAGGCGAGAAATCCGATGGCCACGAATTCATCGGCTCAGCGATCGAAAAAGGCGCATCGGTGATCGTTACAGAACGCGAGGAACAACATCCGCGCGTTACCTGTCTTGTTGTCGAAAACACGCGCGCTACGCTCGCTGCTCTTTCGGCCAATTTTTACGGACATCCCGCGTGGAAACTAAAACTGGCCGCGGTAACTGGCACGAATGGAAAAACCACCACGACGTTTCTGATCAAGCATATCTGTGAAAATGCCGGTTTGCGTTGTGGATTGATCGGAACGGTTCGCTACGAAATCGGTGAACGCATTCTGCCTGCCATTCGCACAACGCCGGAATCGCTCGATTTGCAGGAGTTGCTGGCGCAGATCGTTAACGCGGGTTGTCGCGCTGCCGCGATGGAAGTTTCCTCGCATGCGCTCGCGCAAGACCGCACGCGTGGCCTCGAATGGAATGTCGCTGTCTTTACTAATCTCACTCAGGACCATCTGGATTTTCACGGGACGATGGAAAGCTACTTCGATTCAAAGGCGAAACTTTTCGCACGACTTGGCAGCCAGGAAAAAAAGCGAAAACCGGTCGCAATTGTCAACATTGATGACCGCTACGGCGAACCACTGCTTAAAAAGATCGATCCCCGCGTCGCTGTCGTCACTTATGGCAGGAGCGTTCGGGCGGATTTTCGCGCTTCAAATTATCGCGTGGAGTTCAGCGGCACTTCCTATCAGCTCGATGCCCACGGCAAGAGTTATCTGGTTCGTGTCCCATTGATTGGCGGGTTTAACGTCGCAAACTCGGTGGCGGCGCTGACGGCGGCAAATGCTTTGGGAATCAGTCTGCGCGATGCAGTACTTAGTCTCGGTAAATCGCCACAAGTGCCCGGACGCTTGGAATTAGTTCCGGCGAAGCGACAATTTCAGGTTTTTGTCGATTACGCGCACACACCGGACGCGCTCCGGAACGTTCTCAAAACTCTGCGGGAACTCGAGCCGCATCGATTGATTGTCGTCTTTGGCTGCGGCGGGAATCGCGACCGGGAAAAGCGTCCGCTGATGGGCGAAATGGTGGATCGACATGCTGATTACGCGATTATCACCTCCGATAATCCGCGCAAAGAGGACCCGGACGCGATCATCGTCGAGATCGAGAAAGGCTTTCGCTCAAATCGCTATGAAAAAATGGTCGATCGAACGCAAGCGATTGATCGCGCAATCATGCTCGCTCAGCCGCGCGACATTGTCTTGATCGCGGGCAAGGGGCACGAAAATTATCAGGAGTTCGCAGATCACACCGNTGAATCGATTGTCAATCTTTCAGATTGCTGAGTTTGCAGGGGCGGTCGTCTCTTCCGGAGACGGCAAACGTTTCATCGATAAGATCAGCACGGATTCGCGCACGCTGAAACGCGGCGAATTATTCGTCGCCTTGCGCGGCGAAAATTTCGACGGACACAATTTCGTTGAATCCGCCGCAAAAGCCGGGGCAGCCGGGGCAATCGTAGATTCCACTTGGAAGGGAAAAGTTCCGGAGAACTTCGCGCTCATCCTGGCGGAGGATCCGTTGCAGGCGTACCAAAAACTCGCCGCCAACTACAGGAGATCACTGTCGCTTAAGGTGGTCGCCATTACTGGAAGTAATGGCAAGACAAGCACGAAAGATTTCGCCGCGGCCGTCCTTGCCCGCGGTTTTCGAGTCACAAAAACAGAAGGAAATTTCAACAACCATGTCGGCCTTCCCCGAACAATTTTGGAGGCGACGTCGCAAGATGAAGTCGCTGTTTGGGAGATCGGCATGAATCATCCCGGCGAAGTTGCGGCGTTGGCGAAGCTGGCTGCGCCGGACGTCGCAATCCTTACAAACATCGGTGTGGCGCACATCGAGTTTATGGGATCGCGCGAAGCAATTGCGGTGGAGAAAGGGGCACTTGTGGAAGCCGTTGACGCTCAGGGAACGGTCATTCTGAATGCGGACGATCCATTTACGGCGAGCATCGCGGCGCGCGCGCGCGCCAAAGTAATTTTAGCGGGCACAACGGCCGGGATGATTCGCGCCAGCGAAATTAGTCAAAGCGGCAGCGGAACGGACTTTACCATGCTCGAGGGCGCCCACCGTTGCCGCGCGCAATTGCCTGTGCCGGGGCTGCACATGGTCCAGAACGCGATGCTCGCAGTCGCCGCAGGGCGCGTCTTTGGTCTTTCCCTCGAGGATTGCGCCGCTGGCCTGGTCGCCGCGCCGCTCACAAAGGCCCGTTTGCAGATCAAGGAAATTCAGATGGAAAGCGCATTGCTGTGCTCGGCGAGATGGGAGAACTTGGTTCCGAATCGGAGCGCGGCCATCGAGAAGTTGGCGAAACCGCGGCGACATTTGGGATCGATCAACTCATTACCATCGGCGATCTGGGAGAACTTATCGCGCGGGCGGCGCAGGCGGGCGGCCTGGAAAAAACTACGGCCGTAAGATCGACAAGTGAAGCTGCGGAGTTGTTAGGCGAAATTGCCGAGCCAGGCGATCTCATTCTCGTCAAAGGGAGCCGGTCCGCCCGCGCCGAGCGAGTCATCGAGGCTTTCGGACTTCGTGATTCGTCACCCGTTATTTTCCCATGATGTACTACCTCCATCACCTGAGCGATCGCTTCATCGGGTTCAATGTTTTCCTTTATGTCACGTTCCGCGCCATCGCCGCGGCGGTGACAGCTTTCCTGGTCACGTTGGCTTGTGGAAATTTCATCATTCAAAAACTGACCGCGCTAAAGCTGGGACAACCCATTCGTTTGGCGGCAGAGGTTCATCGCCTAGCCGAGCTGCATGGCGGTAAACAGGGCACGCCAACCATGGGTGGCGTACTGGTCATCGGAGCCGTCTTTGTATCGAGCTTCATTTGGGCCCGCCCAGACAATCGTTTTGTTTGGCTCGCCTTGTTCAGCATGATTTATCTCGGCGCGCTCGGCTTCGCCGATGATTACCTCAAGGTCACGAAGAAGAAGTCCGAAGGGATAAGCGGCCGGCTCAAACTTATTTTTCAAATTGCCCTGGCGGCTATTGTCACGAGCGTTTTCCTCAGCAGCCCGTTGCTCGAAGTGCAGGCGCGCTCGCTTTACGTCCCGTTCGTTAAGGCGCCGGTCATCGCGAATATGGGCTGGTTTACCTTCGCGTTTTTTGCTCTGGTCATCGTGGGTTCCTCGAATGCCGTCAACCTCACCGACGGACTGGACGGCCTGGCGATCGGTTGCAGCATCACAGTGGCGTTTGATTACGCCTTGCTCTCTTATGCGGCTGGCAATTTTCGGATCGCGGAATACTTGCAGGTTCCGTTTTATGCCTTTGCCGGAGAACTTACGGTCGTCTGCTCGGCACTGATTGGCGCGGGTCTTGGTTTTCTCTGGTTTAACTGTCATCCAGCCAAAGTTTTCATGGGCGATACCGGATCGCTGGCCATCGGCGGCATGATCGGCGTGGTCGCGATCTGTTGTAAGCAGGAGCTGCTTTTGACTGTCGTGGGCGGCGTTTTCGTGATCGAAGCCGTCTCAGTGATCTTGCAGGTGATCAGTTTCAAACTGACGGGCAGACGGATTCTCGTCATGTCTCCGCTTCATCACCATTTCGAACTGACTGGCTGGAAGGAAAACACCGTAATCGTTCGGTTTTGGATTCTCTCGATCATCTTTGCACTGCTTGGTTTGGCGACACTGAAATTGAGGTAAAAGTTGCGGTACAAAAATCAAAATATCGCCGTTCTTGGCGCGGGCTTGAGCGGGACCGCCGCAGCGCTCTTACTCAGCTCGGAGGGCGCACAGGTTACGGTGCTCGATAGCGCTGAAGAAAAGAATTTACTCAAATCGACGATTGACAGTCTCCGGGCACAAGGGATTCGCGTCATCTGCGGCACGGCGGCGGATGAAGATTCTTCCACTTACCAATTGGCTGTCTTAAGTCCGGGTATCGATCCTGCCTCTCGGCTCGCGCGCGAATTTTCCTCGCGCAAGATCGACATAATCGGCGAGCTCGAACTCGGTTGCCGGTCCTGTGAAATTCCGGTCATCGCCATTACGGGCACAAACGGCAAAACCACGACGACCGAGTTACTCGCCCAGATGTTGAACGCGTGCGGCCAGCGAACAATCGCTTGCGGGAACATCGGAAAACCGCTCTCCGAAGTGGCGCGCGAAAAGAAACCATTCGACGTGCTGACGGTCGAAGTGAGCTCATTTCAACTGGAAACTATCCGCAGATTTCATCCGTCAATCAGTCTCTGGCTCAACTTCGCCCCCGATCATCTCGACCGTTATCGCTGCGTGGCCGACTATCGCGCGGCCAAGCTGCGCATTTTCGAGAATCAAACCGGCGACGACGTCGCAGTTGTCAATGCGATTGAAAAGGTGCCCGGGATTCCCGCACGCACGATCACGTTTAGTGCTTATATCGATCAGGCGGACTTTCGCCTCTCCGAAGGAGCGATCGTTTATCGAAACGAGACTGTTCTGCGGTTATCCGATACGAAACTGCGCGGCTTGCATAACATCGAAAACTTGATGGCAACACTTGCCGCAGGGATGGCGCGAGGGCTGTCATTTCGCGAGATGGTGCCGCCTCTTAGTGCTTATGAGCCGCGTCCGCATCGCTGCGAATTCGTGCGCGAACTCGGTGGCGTTGGTTACGTAAACGATTCCAAGGCGACGAACCTCGACGCGGTGGAGAAGGCGCTGCGCGCGCAAAGCAAGCCCGTCATCCTCATCGCGGGCGGTAAGGACAAGGGATTCACGTTCGATCCGCTTCGAGCCCTGGTGAAAGAAAAAGTGAGATCGACGATCTTAATCGGCGAGATTGCCGAGAGCATTAGGAGCTCCTGGAGCGGCGCGGTCACCTCTGAAATTGCGAATTCGCTCGCGGATGCAGTCGAGCGCGCACATGCGGTCGCCAAGCCGGGCGAAGTCGTCCTTTTTTCCCCGGGCACATCATCCTTCGACATGTTTAAAAGCTACGCCGATCGCGGCGATCAATTTCGCGCCCTGGTGCGAGCTCTCCCTAAATGAAATTGAGAATTCCCAAGCTTCTCAGGCGCAAAAGACTCCTGGCCGCGACCGCGCGCCGCGCCGCCGGCGCATCTGCCGAACTCGGTTACGAAGAGCTGGAGCCAAACATGAAGCTGTCTCGGGCGTTGCTGATTGTATTGCTTCTTCACGTCGTTGCGGTGTCTGGAATCATCGCGTTCAACGCAATCAAAACGCGACAGAGCTCGTTTGTGCCCGCCGCCCCGGAAAATGCCGAAAATAATTCGACCGCCTCCCTTGGATCGACAGGTAGCTCGGATGCTTCAAGTCCGCGATCGGCGGCGGCACAAAAGGAAAACGCGCCGCGTGATGAGACGAGGACGTCAGGTTTGCTTTCGAAAGCGCCTGCGAAAGACGAGCACGCGAAACCGGCCGGACATGGGAAAGTGCCCGTCTCCTCTGGAAAAGTCTACACGGTAGGGAAAGGCGATAAGCCAGTGACGATCGCAAAAAAACTAAAAGTCTCTTACGACGATCTAATGGCGCTCAATCACATCGAGGACCCGCGCAAATTGCAGATTGGCCAAAGACTTTTGGTCCCGAAGACAACGCAAACGCCGAAAACAAAAAAATCGGACAAATGAATTCTGACGCAAGATTCTGGGTCGCGTGCGCTACCCAGAACAACAAGCATGCCGCGCATAACTAATTATGCATCGTAAAAGCGCCTATATCCTTTTTCTTGCTGTGCTGGGATTGCTCGTCATTGGCATTGTCATGCTTTTCAGCACAAGTGCGTTTGCGCGCGACAGTCATGGAGACATTTATTTTTTCATAAGACGGCAGGCGATCTGGTTCGGGATAGGCCTTGTCGTCTGCACCTTTGCTGCGCTGGTTGACTATCATTTCTGGCAACGGACATGGTGGCTTTGGTTTGCGCTCGCGCTTGTCGCTTTGGCGCTCTGCTATTTCCCGCATATCGGGATGCGCATCAATGGTTCACGCCGCTGGGTTGGACTGGGACCAGTTACCTTTCAGCCCTCCGAGCTGGCAAAGCTTGCCGCGATCTTTTTTCTCGCCGCATGGTTTACGCGGCACGAAAAAGCGGGCGGCAATCTGCTCTCTGGGTTTGTGTTTCCGCTCGCAATCGTAGGTTTGCTGGCTGGGCTTATTCTGGCCGAAGTCGATCTTGGGACGACGGCTTTGCTCGGAACGACTGCGTTTGTCGTGATGTTCGTCGCCGGAGCGAATCCGCTGTTGCTTGGTATCATGTCGTTGGCCGCTCTCGGGGCCATTCTCATCGTTGCCACGCAAATCTCGGAACGGATGGGAAGACTTTCCGCCTTTCTTCATCCGCAAAATTTCAAGGAAGATGCTGGTTTGCAGCAGATGCAGGCCTTAATCGCGTGGGGCAGCGGTGGAATGGAAGGGCTTGGCCTGGGCAATGGTCGCCAGAAGATGCTTTATCTGCCTTACGCGCACACCGATTTCATTTTTCCGATCATCGGCGAAGAGCTCGGTCTGCGGGTCAGTCTGCTCGTGGTCTTTTTATTCATCGTCATCATTGTTTGCGGGATCATGATTGCGTTGCACGCCAAAGATCGTTTCGGCTTGCTGCTCGGGTGCGGCGTTGTATCGCTCCTGGCTCTGCAAGCAGCGATGAACATTGGCGTGACGACCTCGCTCTTGCCCAACAAAGGGCTGCCGCTGCCCTTTATCAGTTATGGAGGTTCGAATCTCGTCGCATGTATGTTCGGGGTCGGTTTGTTGCTGAATATTTATCGGCAGGGCATTCTTGAACCGCCACATAAAAAACGTGCCACCATGCACGCTCGGGTAACACCGCGGATTTAGATGCGACTGATGATTTCCATAAGTCCTATGTGCCAACCAAAGATCGAAAACCAGCCTTTATGAATGCAGTGATCGCATGCGGAGGGACTGGTGGACATCTCTTTCCCGGCATTGCCGTGGCAGAAGTGCTTCGTGATCGCGGCCACAAAGTCATGCTGCTGGTCTCCGAAAAAGATATCGACGCACTTGCACTCTCCGGCCGGGCGAGTTTCCCGTTCGAAAGATTGCCGACTGTAGGACTGCCTTCGCCATTTTCGCCGGCCATTCTCGGTTTCGTTCGCCGCTTTTACGAAAGCCTGTCGCTTTGTCGCTCTATCTACCGCAAATTTAAACCCCAAGTAGTGCTCGGCATGGGCGGGTTCACTTCTACCGCACCGGTGTTGGCTGGACGGATGCGCGGCATTACTACCTTCATACACGAATCGAATGCCGTCCCGGGAAAAGCGAACCGATTGACCGCACGCATGGTGCGCGCTGTGATGCTCGGCTTCAAGGAATGCGCGCCCTTTTTTCCGGCAGCGCGCACGGAAATTACCGGAACGCCGATCCGGACTGAGTTGAAGCCTTTAGACTCGCATCTTGCGCGTCAAAAGCTCGAACTACGTGACGATCTCACGACGCTGCTCGTGATGGGAGGTAGTCAGGGTGCGAGCGGAATTAACCAGGCCATGATCAAATCGTTGCCATTCTTGCAAGGCGTCCCGCTGCAGGTGATTCATCTTTCCGGCGCGCGGGATGAGCGTCTCGTCGCCGATAACTATCGCCGCGAAAGTGTCCCGGCTTACGTCGCCCCTTTTCATCATCGGATGGAGGAAGTTTATAGCGCTGCGGACCTCCTCGTCGCACGGGCCGGCGCGGCGAGTCTCGCTGAGTTCGCGGCCTTCTCATTGCCGGGAATTCTGATTCCGTTTCCCTATGCCGCCGACGACCACCAAACACGCAACGCAGAAATTTATGCTCGCGCCCAGGCGGCGGTTCTCCTGAAGGAATCCGAACTTTCCGGTGAATTGCTTGCAAGCAAGATTCGGGAGTTGATCGAAAGCCCGGAGCAAATTCAACGAATGGCTGCGAGTTGTTCGCGTCTCGCACCAACAGACGCGGCTGGGCGTGTGGTCACGACCATGGAAAAATATACGACTCATGAAGCCCGTCTCTGAGCTCGATTTGCCAAAGTTGCTCACGCATGAGCGTCACAGGATTCACCTCGTCGGCGTGGCCGGGAGCGGCATGAGCGGCATCGCGGCGCTTTTGCTCCAGCTTGGGCACAACGTCAGCGGCTCGGATAAAGTGAGCACGCTCGAGACGGATCGATTGCAACGCCTGGGCCTGCGTTTTCGTGAGCAACATCGCGCGGAAGATGCGGCCGACGCCGATCTGATTGTCTTTTCCTCCGCGATCAAGATCGAGAATCCGATTCTGATGAGCGCGCGCGATTCTGGAAAACCGGTCGTGCGCCGCGCTGAAGCCCTCGCCGCGATCATGCGGGGCAAGCGCGGCATTGTCATCGCCGGAATGCACGGCAAGACGACAACCTCAGCGATGGCCGCGCACGTTTTGCGCGAAGGCGGGCTGCACCCAGCGCATTACGTCGGCGCCGAGAGTCCGATTCTTGGGACAAACGCGCATTGGGATCCGCGCGGCGAATATTTCGTCGCGGAAGGAGACGAAAGCGATGGAACTCTGCGCTGCTTTCATCCCGAGCATTCCCTCATTCTAAATATCGAGGAAGAGCATCTCGATTTTTATGTCGATCTTGCCGCGATTGAAAAAGTTTTTGCGCAACTCATCGAACAAACCGTTGGCACGGTTTTTTACAATATCGACGACGCGAACGCGGCGCGATTATGCGCAAAACGGAAGGGCTCAATCTCGTTCGGCTTCTCTGAAAAGGCCGATTATCGCGGTACCGATATAGAGCTCCAGAATTCTGCCTCAGTCTTTTGCGTTTGTCAGCGCGGCAAGCAACTCGGTGAGGCGGTTCTGAATGTTCCCGGCCAGCACAACGTTCAGAATGCCGTTGGTGTGATCGCCCTCGCCACCGAGCTTGGAATTCCATTTGAAAAAATTGCCGCTTCGCTGCGCAAATTCGAGCACGCGCGTCGCCGCTTTGAAATCAAATATGAGAGCAATCGTTTTC
>WNGA01004663.1_pt1 | contig 27146 bp, 32 predicted proteins | sample 5400061 | NCBI WGS metagenome assembly WNGA01 (sample SAMN13153366, study PRJNA577476) | soil metagenome | isolation source: 100 cm soil or saprolite under grassland replicate 2 | place: USA:California | collected 2016-06-15
ATTGCGCAAGTGATCCGGCAGATTGCGAAGCAAACCGCCGGCGACCGCGGGGTGAGCGCGTATCTTCGTGAGCGGCACGCGCTGGCAGGACTCGCGGCCGGCGTGCTGATCATGTACGTTACGGGTCTGATCGTCGGATGAGACTTGGACGTACAACCATTGTCAGCTTCGCGTTTTTCGTTGCGCTAGGGTGTACCGGAACCGGCCCTCGCGAGGTCCTGCTCGTCGCGCGAGGAATGACCTTCAATCTTGCTTCGACTCCTAATCACGCCAACCCTGTCATTCACCTCCGTGCCGGAGAACGCGTCCGGATCACGCTCCGCAACGACGCTCCCGGACTCATGCATGACTTCGAGATCCCTTCCTGGGATGTCAAGAGCGAGCAGATTCGCGGAGGGCAAACAACCAGCGTATTGTTTACGGTGCCGGAGCGCGAAGGCCGAGTCGAGTACATCTGCCGGCCGCACTCGTCGCTGATGCACGGCTACATAGAAGTCTCGGCAAAGTGAACGACCTCGACCGGGCGTTTGCATCGCCCGAAGGGAAGCGGCAGTACGTCCGCGATCTGTTCGCGACTATCGCTGACAGGTACGACTTCATCACCGTGGTTCTGTCATACGGACAGGATCGACGATGGAAGCGCCGTCTGGTCGGTGAGGCTGCCATACGTTACGGCCATCGCGTCGTGGACCTGGCCTGCGGCACCGGCGACATTGCACTCGAGAGTTGTGCGCGCGGCGCGAGCGTGGTCGGCCTGGACATTACGCCCCGGATGATCGAGCTGGCTGCCGCCAAGGCGAGACGCGCACGCAACGAGGGCCTCTGGCCGGTTCCCCGGTTCCTCGTCGGAGACATGATGGCGCTGCCCTTCTCCACCCACAGCATCGACGTCGTGACGACCGGATATGGACTGCGCAACGTGCCGACGCTCGAGACGGCCCTCGCGGAAATTTCGCGCGTGCTCCGGCCTGGCGGCCGGCTGCTGTCGCTCGATTTCAATCGTCCGGAGAACGCCCTGATTCGATCGATGTACCTCGGCTATCTCTCCGTTGTCGGCTCGGCGCTCGGCCGCCTCCTTCACCGGAGCGCTGATACCTACCGCTATATTCCGGAATCGATTCGCCGCTACCCAGGTGCTGCAGGGTTGACCGAGCTGCTGAAGGCGCACGGCTTCGCGCGAGTGACGGTACGCCCGCTGCTTGGCGGCTTGATGACCCTTCATGTCGCGCAGCAAGCGACTGGAGAGGAAAGATAGCCACAGATAAACACAGATGGGCCACAGATGGGCCACAGATGACACAGATAAACGCAGGTACGTACGTTTTTTATCTGCGGTCCATCTGCGGTCCATCTGCGTCCATCTGCGGTTTATCTGCGTCCATCTGCGGTCTATCTGCGTCCATCTGCGGCCGTTTACCCCAGCCACGGCTTGATTTGATCGAGCAACAGGTCGACGACACCGTGATGACCAGCGGCTGCGGGGGATCGAGTCCGGTATCGAGCTCCAGCTCGATCACATCGTCGCGATTCTTGTCCGAGACGAGCCGCACACCGCCCGCCGGCGTCATGACTTCGAAGGGCAGGCCTTCCGCGCGAAGCACGTTCGCCATAGCGCGAAACGCCGGGATCGCACGCGTGTCGAGAAACTCTTCGTACTCGCGGCTGGCCGCGGCAGCGCGCTCGCGTCGCGTCGCCGACGCCCGGCGGGCCGCTTCGATCGCCATGCGGACACGGTTGCGAAGCTGGCCGGCATCGATCATTCAAATCACTCCTGCGCCTTCGAGCGCGACAATCGTCTGTCGATCGTAGCCCAGCTCCATCAGAATCGCTTCGCTGTGCTGTCCCAGCGTCGGTGGCGGCGTGCGGATTGAGGGCGGCGTCTCCGAGAGCTTGAGGGGCGACCCCATGACTTTGATCGGTCCGACTGTGGGATGGTGGAGCTCGGCGATCATGGCGCGAGCCGCGAGCTGCGGATCCTGAATGACCTCTGCCACGTCTCGAACCGAGCCGCACGGAACGCCCGCGGCACGCAGCACGCCGAGCCATTCGCTGCGCGTGCGTGAGACAAACACGCGGTCCAGCAGCGGCTTCAACTGCGCGTAATTCTCCATTCGATCGCGATTCGTCTGAAACCGATCATCCGCGGCAAGATCCGGCGCACTCGCGGCAGCACAGAAGCGCCGCCACATCTCATCGTTGCCGACGGCGATGACGATTTCACCGTCGGATGTCTCGAACAGTTCGTACGGCGCGATGGTCGCGTGGCGGTTCCCGATTCGGCGCGGAGTCTCGCCCGTCGTGAAGTAGTTGCCGGCCTGGTACGTCAAGAGCGCAGCGGCGCCGTCGAGCATCCCGATGTCGATGATCTGTCCTTCGCCGCTCATCGCTCGCGCGTAAAGCGCCGCCAAAACGCCATGCGCGGCGAACATGGCGGCAGCGAGGTCCGTGATCGCGACACCGAGCCGATAACCAGGGCCGTCTGCGGCGCCGGTGAGGCTCATCAGACCGCCTTCAGCCTGAATGACGGCGTCGTAGCCCGCTTCGCTCGATCGTGGACCGGAGTGACCGTATCCGGAGATCGAGCAATAGACCAGACGAGGATGCGCTCGACGCAGCGTGTGGCCATCGAGTCCGAGCGCCGCGAGTGTTCCGGGACGGAAATTTTCAACGAAGATGTCCGCACGCGGCAGCAATCGGTCGAGGACAGCGCGGCCCTCCGGATGTTTGAAATCGAGGGTGAGGCTTTCTTTGTTGCGGTTGATGCTGAGAAAGTACGCGCTCTCTGCGCCGATAAACGGCGGACCCCAGTGCCTCGTGTCGTCACCGCGGACAGGGTGTTCGACCTTGATGACACGCGCTCCGAGGTCCGCCAGGATCATCGTGCAGTAAGGGCCGGAGAGCACGCGGGTGAAGTCGAGAACCGTGATGCCGTCGAGCGGACCTGGCACCGCGCTATTGTTACAGATCATGGAGATCACGATTTTCAGCGGCAGCGATTGACAGCCCTGCCAACAAGTGAAGGAGTTTCTTTCACACGCCGGCCACACCTTCACCGTTCGTGTCGTTGACGAAGACGACGAGGCGTACGATGCGCTGCTTGCCTTGGGCTATCGAACGGTGCCGGTGACGGTGATTGGCGATCGCATCATCAAAGGGTTTGATCCCCAGGCGCTGAGAGCCGCGCTCGAAGCGACGCGCTGATTCGCGAGACATCGCTCAGAAGCGCGTAGGCCGTCTGCTTCAGCGTGCTCGTGCGCTGCACCACGCCAACCTCTCCGAGCACATCCGTGTGCAGGTAGAGCGCATTCTCCAGACCGCCCAGCGATGCGAGCGGATCGCGCGGATCCAGAAGCTCCGGCTCGACGCGTGCCTCGACGCGAGAGCCATGCCGCCTCGCAGACGCGACAAGCCGCACTCTGCGGCCGCTCGCCGCCGCTTCAGCAGCTTCGTGCGACGACACTTCGCGGATGCCCGTCCGCGCGACGTCATGAGGAGTGATGCTGGTGCCGAGCAGCACATTCGTGAGCGCCGCGGTCTTCGCCGCTGCGTCCCATCCGTCGATATCGAGCGACGGGTCGGCTTCCGCGATTCCGCGCGACTGCATCTCCGCGATCGCATCCCGGAGCGACACGCCGCGTTCGAGCTCGCTCAGAGCGTAGTTGCACGTGGTGTTGATGACCCCGCGAAACCCCTGGATCTTTATCGCCGGCATCGTTTCGCGCACGAGATTGAAGATCGGCACGCCGTCCATGACGGTGCCTTCGAACAGGAACTCGCGATCGACGGCCCTGGCGAGCTGTCGAAGCGAGGCGTACGCAAACGCGACCGGGCCTTTGTTCACGGTGACGACGTGCGCGAGACCTTCGAGCGAGGCGCGGATGTGAGCAGTTGCCGGTTCCCCGCGATCGATGTCGAGAAGAGTCGTTTCAATCATCACCACCCGGCCTTCGCCGCATTCATCCGCGAGGAGGTTGGTGAATTGACGGATGACATCGATGCCGCTGCAGTTCCGCGACGTGCCACCGACGCGATCGAGCGACCGTCCTCCCTCAACGGCCGCGATGGCGCGCGGCGCATCGATTCCCTCGGCATCAACGACACTGCCGTGTCGCGCCGTGGCAATCGTCACCAGTTTCCAGGAGAAATCCAGCCGGTCTGCCGTTTCGTCAAGAAGCCGAAGAAAACGCCGCGCGACGTTGCCGAAGCCGATGAGGGCAAGCGCGAGCTCCGGCTCGTTCATGCGGAGGAGGCCGCGGTCTCCGATAGCGGCAGCGTGCTCAGGAGATCGTGCACCCGTTCGAGTCCCGCGCGCAGGTAGTCGGGACGCTCACCGTAGCCAACCCGCAAGTAGCCGTCCATCCCGAAGTGATCGCCGGGCACGATCAACACACTCTTCGTTTCTCGGAGCCGCGTGACGAGCTCGGTGGAGTTGATCCCGTAGTTGTAGCGCACGTAAAAAATGCCGCCCGCTTCCGGTGAAATCCACGAGAACGCCGGATGATGATCACGCAGCCAGTCCTCGACTAGCCGCAGATTGCTGCGGAGGATTCCTCGCGTGCGTTCGAGCAGCCGCGGCCGGCGCGCGGGCGCCAGCGCCGCACGCGCCATGCGATCGCTCAGTGCGGCGGGCGCGATGGTCGTGTAATCGTGATACGCCCACGTCGTCGCAACGAACGAGGGCGGCGCGACGATCCATCCAATGCGGAGTCCGGGCAACCCATACGCCTTGGACAGACCGCTCGTGACGATCGATCGCTCGTACCGTCCCCACATGGATGCCGATTCCTTTTCGTCGAGCTCGGCTCCGCGATACACCTCGTCTGACAGCACCCACGAACCGTGACGGCGTGCGATGCGAGCGACCCGATCGAGCTCGTCTTCGGTAAACCGCGCGCCAGTGGGGTTGTTGGGCGTGCAGATGATGATCAATTTCGTGCGGCTGGAAACAATCGCCTCGAGCGCGTCCAGGTCGGGGCGCCAGCGTCTGGAACTCGTGTCCTCGATGAGTGGCCACTCGCGAACGGTGGCACCGAACGCCTTCGAAAGCCCGAACGTCTGCATGTAGTTCGGCACGAGCAGCGCCACTTCGTCTCCCGGTTCGACGAGGCGCCAAACGACGATGTAGTTTGCTTCGGAGCCGCCGTTTGTCACTTCGATGTGATCGATCGAGGAGCCGGCATAGAGCGAGCTGATGAGCGATCGCAGCTCGATGGTTCCGTTCGATTGGGTATAGCCAAGCGCTTGATCGAGCAGCGACTCGGCGTCGCCTTCGAGCAGCTGGCGGGGCGTAAGCGGGTGTACGCCGCTTTCGGACAGGTTGTAGTCCACGAGGTTCTCCCAGGTGGACTGCATCCGCTCCATTGCAAACTGTTCGACTCGCATCCGGGCAGTATACTTGCGCCGCGTGCATGCTGTGGATCATCCAAACGCGCGGCGGCAGCGTCTAAGGAGATAAGGTGCACCGACTGTTCGTCTCGTTCGCCCTGTCAATTGCGCTCGTGACGCCGGCCTCACTTGTGGCGCAAACGCCGGCACCGCAGAACGAGCCCGTTGTCGTCATGTCGGGCGAAGGTCTTGTCAAGGTCGCGCCCGATCGGGCATGGGTTGTGCTCGCGACCGAAAGCCGATCGAAGAATCCGAAGGACGCGCAAGCGCAGAACGCCGCCTCGATGTCAGCCGTGCAGCAGAAGCTGGTCGCGGCAGGCATTCCGAAGGATGCGATCCGCACAATCTCGTACGACCTGCAACTCGAGAGCGATTGGGTGAACGGACGTCAGGTCCCGCGTGGATATGTCGCGCGAAATCTGGTCGAGGTGCGCCTCGACGATATCGCCCGTGTCGGCGAAGTGATTGATATCGCCGTCACGAGCGGCGCCAATTCGGTGCAGGGCGTGCGTTTCGATTTGAAGAACCGTGACGCGGTCGAGCGCGACGCGCTCAAACGTGCGACGGCCGACGCGCGTGCGCGCGCCGAAGCCGCAGCCGCTGGTGTCGGGCGTTCGATCGACCGGGTGGTCAAAATCGAGGAGCCCGCGAACCGTCCCTATCCTGTGCCGGGCCCAATAGTGGCGCGTACCGCGATGGCGGCAGAGCAACGGGCCGAGACGCCAATCGTTGCCGGAGAAATCGAGGTCCGCGCGAACGTGGTCCTCACCGCAACACTGAAGTGAACCGACCGAAGCGACAGAGAAGCCTCAGAGACACAGAGAAAACTTCTTCACGAGGACTCGACCAAAAGGATTTCTCTGTGTCTCTGCGTCTCGGTGGCCCGTACGTGGTCGCGGTTGTTGTTGGTTCTTCGTTCTAGACGATCGACAGACTCCGCCACAGGTACCACGCCGCCACAGACCGGTACGGCCTCCACGGTTCCGCAATCTTCATCAACCTGTCTCGCGACGGACGTTTCCTGAGTCCGTAAACGCGCTGCACGGCTTTGACCAGACCGAGATCGTCCGCGGGGAAGACGTCCATGCGACCCAGTCGAAACACGAGAAAGACTTCCGCTGTCCATCGCCCGATGCCCTTGATCTCCGTCAGCCTGCCGAGGATCTCCTCGTCTGGCATCGCGCGCATCGCGTCGATTGGCAGGCGGCCGTCCACGACATGCGCCGCCAGGTCACGCAAGAAGCCGACCTTGGGGCGGCTGAATCCCACGCCGCGGATCAATTCAGCGTCCATCTCGAGGAGTCGGACCGGATCGGGAACCCGATCGGGAGGGAACAGGTCGCGGAAGCGGCCAAAAATCGTGTCCGCGGCTTTCACGGAAAGCTGCTGCGAGGCGATGGAATAGGCCAATGCGACAAATGGCGGCTGCTCGGGCCCGTGCCCCAGCTGGCAGGCGCCAACTTTCTTGATGACGCCGCCGAGCACCGGGTCGCGACGCATGAGGTGGCGGCGGGCGGTCGTGTAGTCAGGAGGAATCCTCTTGATCTAGCCCATCGCGTAGGCGTTAAACTAGGACCTTTCGGGTCGGACATATGTCGTCCATTGTGCAATGCGAGCGAGAACACGGGACGTCGCTTCTCGATCTCATCGGGAATACGCCGCTCGTTCGCCTCCCGCACTTCGAAGCGGGGCTGTCCGGCGTCGCCCTGTACGCGAAAGCCGAATGGAAAAATCCGGGCGGATCCAACAAGGACCGGGCGGCGCGCCGCATGATTTGCGAGGGTCTCGGCCGCAACCAGCTCACGGAGGGCCGGCGCATTCTCGATGCGACTTCAGGGAATACGGGCATCGCCTACGCCATGATCGGCGCGGCGCTCGGCTACGGCGTCACGTTGTGTGTTCCAGGAAACATCACGCGCGAACGCCACCGTATCCTGCGCGCGTACGGCGCTGAATTGATCGTCACCGATCCGCTGGAAGGCTCCGACGGCGCCATTCGAGAAGCGCGGCGACGCTTCGCCGCCGATCCGGACCTCTATTTCTATCCGGATCAATACAACAACGCGTACAACTGGCGCGCGCATTACGACACGACAGCGGTCGAGATCTGGGAGCAAACCGGCGGGCAAGTGACGCACTTCGTCGCAGGGCTTGGCACGAGCGGCACATTTGTGGGCACCGCGCGCAGGCTGCGCGAGCTGAACGAGTCAATCGCGGTCGCCTCGGTGCAGCCGAATTCGCCGCTCCATGGCCTCGACGGCCTGAAACACATGGAGTCTGCGATCGTGCCGGGCATCTACGACCCGGCGCTTGCCGATCGCGATCTGCGCGTGAGTACCGAAGCCGCGTACGACATGACGCGCCGCCTTGCGCGTGAAGAGGGCTTGCTCGTGGGCGTTTCGAGCGGCGCCGCGCTCGCGGCGGCGCTTCAGTGGCTGGGCGGCGAATTCGGCGAGGATCGCGGCGGGACGGTGCAAGCTGCGGCATCCGCGGCGCCGGCAGCGACGGTCGTGGTCGTCTTTCCGGACGGCGGCGAGCGCTACCTGTCGGAGCGGTTCTGGGAGGAGTAATGGCCATCAGTCTGTTGCGGGCGGCGATAGCCGTCATTCGCGCACACGCTCGCGAGACGTATCCGCATGAAAGCTGTGGCGCGCTTCTCGGACGCGATGGGAAGGTCACCGAAACCGTGCCGCTGCCGAATACGACGGAAGAAGGCCCGCGGCGCCGCTTCCTCGTACGGCCGGGCGACTACCGCGCTGCGGAAGCGCGCGCCGCCGAAACGGGACAACAGCTCCTCGGCTTTTATCACTCGCACCCCGATCATCCCGCGCGTCCATCTCAGTACGACCTGGATCACGCGTGGCCCCATTTTTCCTATGTGATTGTGTCCGTCATTGCCGGCGAACCAGCGGATCTGAAGTCGTGGCGCCTGCGCGAAGACCGATCGCAGTTTGACGAAGAGGCTATCGATGCCGATCAAGATTCACATCCCCACTCCGCTGCGCCCGTATACGGATAGGCTCGATGTCGTGGAGCTCGATGGCTCCACCATTGGCGAGCTGCTCGGCAATCTCACCAGCCACTTCGGCGGTCTGAAGCAGCATCTCTACACCGAAGATGGCCGCCTTCGCAGCTTCGTCAACGTGTACGTCAACGACGAGGACATCCGGTATCTGCAGAAGGATCAAACGCCCGTGAAATCCGGCGACACGGTCAGCATCATCCCTTCGGTCGCCGGCGGAGCGCCGGCCACCCTCACGCCGGAGCCAAGAGTCTTACCGCAGCTCTCGCCTGAGGAGATCAAACGTTACAGCCGCCACTTGATTCTGCCCGAAGTCGGGATGGACGGGCAGCGCGCGCTCAAGGCCGCAAAGGTCCTCTGCATCGGCGCTGGCGGGCTCGGTTCCCCAGTGGCGATGTATCTTGCCGCCGCAGGCGTCGGCACTCTCGGCATCGTCGATTTCGATGTCGTCGATATGAGCAACCTGCAGCGTCAGCTGCTCCACGGCACACCGGACGTCGGCCGGTCAAAGCTCGCATCAGCGAAGGATCGTCTGAACGCGCTCAATCCCAACGTGCATGTCGAGACATACGAGACGGCGCTCAGCTCACAAAACGCGCTGCAGATCTTCGAGCCGTACGACGTCGTCGTCGACGGCACCGACAATTTCCCCACGCGTTATCTCGTGAACGACGCGTGCGTGCTGCTCGGCAAACCAAACGCCTACGGCAGCATCTTCCGCTTCGAGGGACAGGCATCGGTGTTCGGCATGAAGGATGGGCCCTGCTACCGCTGTCTGTATCCAGAACCGCCGCCCCCCGGGCTCGTCCCGAGCTGCGCGGAAGGCGGCGTGCTCGGCGTACTGCCCGGGCTCGTCGGAACGATTCAAGCCAACGAGACAATCAAGTTGATTCTTGGAAGGGGCGAACCGCTCGTCGGCCGCTTCCTGATCATCGACGCGCTCCGGATGAAATTCCGGGAACTGAAGCTCCGCAAAGATCCGGATTGTCCCGTCTGCGGCACCCATCCGACGGTGACCGAGCTGATTGATTACGAGGAGTTCTGCGGCGTGCATCCGCAGGGACAGGCTGATGGCGACGTGGTGACCGACGACATGACGGCGCGTGAGCTGAAAGAGCGGCTGGACCGCGGCGAGCCCATCGTGGTGGTCGACGTGCGCGAGCCGCAGGAGTACCAGATCAATCGAATCCCCGGGTCGCGGTTAATCCCCTTGGGGGAGTTGCCCCAACGATACGAGGAGCTCGACCCCGAGGCGGCCATCGTCTGTCAGTGCAAGTCGGGAATGCGCAGCGCCAAGGCGACGGCGTTTCTCCGTGGCATTGGCTTCAAGAACGTGCGGAACCTGGCGGGCGGGATTCTGGGCTGGATTGACCAGGTGGATCCGTCGCAGCCCAAGTATTAGGTCAGGTTGGTCGGGTGGGCCGGGTCGGTCAGGTAGGTTGGTCGGACAGGTAGGTTGGTGAGGTGGGCCCGTTTGGTCAGGCGGGAATGTGGGCCGACCAGACCCACCAGACGCACTACCAAGCCTGTTAAAATAGGACTTATCGGGTCGGATTTGACTGGCACGCGATGTTGAGGCTCTCAAAGAAAGCTGATTACGCCCTGATTGCCATGAAGCACCTGGCCATGCGGCCGGACGGCGCCTCCGCCAGCGCGCGGGAGATCGCCGAGGCCTATGACATTCCGCTGGAGCTCCTGGCCAAGGTGCTTCAGCGTCTGGTCCGGTCGCGGCTGCTGCTGTCGGTTCAGGGGACGCGCGGCGGCTATCGGCTGGGGCGTTCGGCGCAGTCGATTCCCGTTGCCGATGTCATTCAGGCCGTCGACGGGCCCGTGACGGTCACCGCGTGCTCGACTGACGATCAACGCTGCGACCAGTATTCGAAGTGCAACGTTCGCGACCCGCTCTGGAAGATTCGGTCGCGAATCATCGAGGCGTTGACCACCGTGTCCGTTGCCGAACTCGCGACCGACGAAACGGCTCGCGTCGCTGAGCCGGTGCGCGTCGCGTCGCGCATGACGTTTATGCTGCCCCATGACTGATCGACGTTTCGTTTATCTCGACTACCACGCCACGACGCCCGTCGATCCCGAGGTGCTCGACGCGATGCTGCCGTGGTTTACCGAGCGATTCGGCAATGCCGCCAGCCGTCAGTACCGGCTTGGATGGGAAGCGCTCGAAGCCGTCGAGAGCGCGCGCGAGCAGGTCGCGGCGCTCATTGGCGCGGACGCGAAGGAGATCGTCTTCACGAGCGGCGCGACGGAATCGAACAACCTCGCGCTCAAAGGTCTCGCGGAGGCGTGTCGCGAAAAGGGATCTCACTTTGTCACGGTCGTGACCGAGCACAAGTCGGTGCTCGACACGCTGAAACGGCTCGAGCACGACGGCTACGACGTCACCTACTTGCCTGTCGCGAACGACGGCCTCGTCGATCTGAATCGCGTTCGCGAAGCGGTCACGACAAACACCATTGCGCTCAGCGTGATGGCGGCCAACAACGAGATTGGCGTGCTTGCGCAACTCTCGGATCTTGCGGCCATCGCGCACGAAAAAGGCGCGCTGCTGCACACGGACGCGGTGCAGGCGGTCGGAAAAGTGCCGTTCAACGTGAACAAGATCGGCGTCGATCTGGCCTCACTGACGGCGCACAAGTTCTACGGGCCCAAAGGCGTCGGCGCGCTCTACGTTCGTCGCCGTCCTCGCCGCGTCTCGGTCACGCCGCTGCTCGACGGCGGTGGGCATGAGCGCGGGATGCGATCGGGCACGCTGAACGTTCCTGGAATTGTCGGGTTGGGAGCGGCGGCGTCGATGGCCGCCAAGGTTCTCACCGAGGAGTCCACACGTTTGAAGCGTTTGCGAGATCGGCTGCTCAAGGGACTGCAGGCCAGAGTGCCGGATCTCGTGTTGAACGGATCCATGCAGGCACGGCTGCCCGGCAACTTGAACGTGAGTTTTCCAGGAGTGGACGGAGAAGCGCTGCTCGTGAGCTTGTCGGACGACCTTGCGGTGTCGTCGGGTGCAGCGTGCACGGCGGCAGAACCTTCGTATGTGTTGAAGGCGCTCGGCCGAAAGACCGAGCTCGCGCTGGCCACGCTGCGTTTTGGACTGGGTCGCTGGACGACGGAAGAGGATGTGAATTTTGCTGTGGCCCGGGCCGGTGAAGTCGTGACGCGCCTCAGGGCGATGAGTCCTGTATGAGAGCTGGGTGCGATCGGGTGCGGCAGGTGCGCCCAGGTGCGCAGGTGCGGTGCGATGAGGTATTCGAACGCAGTTCTCGACCGCGTACGTGATCCGAAATTCGTGGGCGCGCTGCCCAAAGACGAGCGGAACGTCGGCACAGGTGAGGCCGGCACGCTGGACGAAGGATCGATGGCGCGCATTCAGATTCGGATGGATGGCGACGGCGTACGAATTGCGGATGCGGTGTTCAAAGTTTTCGGGTGCAGCGCGGCTATCGCAAGCGCCAGCTTCGTTGCTGAGCGGCTGCAAGGTGCGTCGCTGAGCCAGGCGCGGTCGCTGGAGCCGATGGTAGTTGCGGCGGAGTTGCAGCTGCCGATTGAACGAGCGCATGTCGCGGCGATGGCCGTCCGGGCCGCCCATGCGGCGATTGAGGACTGGGAGCGCAAGCAATCGCAGACGGGCAGATTGAGGGCTGCAGATTCAGATGATCGAGATTTCAGATAGCGCGGCGCGCGTGATCGCGCGGCAACTCGAGAAGAACGGTCTTCACGGTGGCGGCCTTCGTGTCGCAATCAAGGCCGGGGGCTGCTCGGGTTTCAGCTACGTATTTCAGTGGGACGCCTCTCCGCGCGAGACCGATCAGGTCTTCGAAGCCGCGGGAGGCGCCAAGGTCTTCGTCGATCCGCGAAGCTTCAAGCTGCTCGACGGGACTGTCTTGGATTTCGACGAGCAGAACCTGCTCGCGACAAGTTTCACGTTGCGCAATCCGCATGCAAAGAGCACGTGCGGCTGCGGAGAATCGTTTACGGCTTAAAACAGATAGGGGCGACGCATGCGTCGGCCCTGCAAAATCCAATGTCAACATCCACCGAAGTCATCGAACAACTGGCGAACACCGAATACAAGTACGGGTTCATCACCGATGTCGAGCAGGAGATCGTCCCGAAGGGTCTCAACGAAGACGTCGTTCGTCTCATCTCGACCAAGAAGCGCGAACCGGAGTGGCTTCTGCAGTGGCGTCTGAAGTCGTACCGTGCGTGGCTCAAGATGACCGAGCCGACGTGGCAGAACGTGAAGTACGACCCGATCGATTATCAGGACATCAGCTACTACGCGGCGCCGAAGCCGAAAAAGTCGTTGAACAGCATGGACGAAGTCGATCCGGAGGTGCGTGCCACGTTCGAAAAGCTTGGCATTCCGCTGATTGAGCAGCAGTTGCTGGCGGGGGTTGCGGTCGACGCGGTCTTCGACTCGGTCTCTGTCGCGACGACCTTCCGCGAGAAGCTCGCGAAGCTGGGCATCATCTTCTGTTCGTTTTCGGAGGCCGTTCGCGAACATCCCGACCTCGTCAAGCAGTACCTCGGATCGGTGGTCCCGCACACCGACAATTTCTTCGCCGCGCTCAACTCCGCCGTGTTCAGCGACGGCAGCTTCGTCTACGTGCCGAAGGGCGTGCGATGCCCGATGGAGCTCTCGACCTACTTCCGCATCAATGCGAAAGATACGGGACAGTTCGAGCGGACGCTGATCATCTGCGACGAGAGCGCCACGGTGAGCTATCTCGAAGGGTGCACCGCCCCGAAACGCGACGAGAATCAGCTGCACGCGGCCGTGGTGGAGCTCATCGCGCTCGAGAACGCCACGATCAAATACTCCACGGTCCAGAACTGGTATCCAGGCGACAAGCAGGGCAAGGGCGGCATCTACAACTTCGTCACGAAGCGCGGACACTGCAAAGGACGGCGATCGAAGATCACGTGGACGCAGGTGGAGACCGGCTCGGCGATCACGTGGAAGTATCCGAGCTGCATTCTTCAAGGCGACCACTCGGTGGGCGAATTCTATTCGGTGGCCGTGACGAACAATTATCAGCAGGCCGACACCGGCACCAAGATGATCCATCTCGGGAAGAACACCCGCAGCACGATTGTGTCCAAGGGCATCTCTGCCGGGCATGGCCAGAACACGTACCGCGGCGCGGTGAAGATCGGCAAGAACGCAGCGCACTCGCGCAACTACTCGCAGTGCGACTCGCTCCTCATCGGCGATCGCTGCGGCGCGCACACGTTCCCGTACCTCGAAATCAAGAACACGTCGGCCAGCGTGGAGCACGAGGCGTCCACGTCGAAGATCGGCGAAGACCAGATCTTCTACTGCGAGCAGCGAGGCATCTCGAAGGAAGACGCCATCAACATGATCGTGAGCGGCTTCTGCAAGGAAGTGTTCCGCGAGCTGCCCATGGAATTTGCCGTCGAGGCGCAGAAGCTGCTCGGGATTTCGTTGGAAGGGTCAGTCGGGTAGGGCCGGTAGGACGGGAGGTCTGGTGGGACCCACCCGACCGACCCGACCCACCTGTCCACAGGATTCATCTATGTCAATGCTCGACGTCAAGAACCTCCAAGTCAAAGCCGAGGACAAACTCATTCTCCGCGGCATCAATCTCTCGGTGAACAGAGGCGAAGTGCACGCCATCATGGGTCCAAACGGATCCGGGAAAAGCACGTTCGCCCGCGCGATCGCCGGTCATCCCGGCTACGAGGTCACGGCCGGAGAAGTCCTGTACGAAGGGAAGGATCTGCTCGATATGGATCCGGGCGAACGCGCGCGCGAAGGCGTGTTCATGGCGTTCCAGTATCCGGTTGAGATTCCCGGCGTCAACAATGCCTACTTTCTGAAGGCGGCGGTAAACGCACGGCGCAAGCACCAGGGCCTCGAGGAGCTCGATGCGATGGACTTCATGACGATCATTCGTCAGAAGGCCAGGCTCCTGCACGTGGACGAGGCGATGCTGCAGCGATCGGTCAACGAAGGCTTTTCCGGCGGCGAGAAAAAGCGGAACGAGATTTTTCACATGGCCGTGCTCGAACCTGCTCTCGCGATTCTCGACGAGACGGACTCCGGACTCGACATCGACGCCTTGAAGATCGTCGCCGAGGGTGTCAACGCGATGCGCTCACCCGATCGGGCGTTCATTGTCGTGACGCATTACCAGCGGCTATTGAATTACATCATTCCGGATTTCGTTCACGTGTTGAGCGATGGGGTGCTCGTGCGCTCCGGCGGCCGTGAGCTGGCGCTCGAGCTCGAGGAAAAAGGCTACGCGTGGCTTGAACCCGCAGGGTCGAGGGGCTGACACGAATGGCCTCTGTCGCTGAACGGAACGAAACGTATCTTTCCGAGTACGACCGCTTCATCAAGGGCCGCGGGAACTCGGCTCCAGCGTGGCTCCGCGAATTGCGCGGCCGCGGCGCCTCGCGCTTTTCGGCTCTCGGATTCCCGACCGTGCGTCAGGAAGACTGGCGATTTACCAACGTCGCGCCCATTGCCGATACACCGTTCCGCCTTACTGAGAAGGCGCCGACCAACGCAGCGGAATTGGTGGCGCGGGTCGCGATCCCTGACGCTTCCGCGCGAGTGGTCGTCCTGAACGGCCGCTTCTCACCCGAGTTGTCGCACGCCAGGGATTTGCCTGCCGGGTGCGCTGCTGGAAGCCTCGCGGAGGCGATTGGAACGAGCGCCGCCGAAGTCGCGCACCTGGGGCAGCTCCCGTGGGAGCGCGCGCCGTTTGTCGCGCTCAACACGGCGTTTCTCGACGATGGCGCCTTTGTCGTGGTTCGGCCGCGCGTGGCGCTGAGCGGGCCGATCCACATCATCGTCGTCAATGGCGGCGCGGGTAAACGCATGGCGCATCCGCGCACGCTCATCGTCGCGGGCGCGGGGAGCGAGGCCAAAATCGCCCAGACGTTTCTCGGCGCGCCCGGAGAAGCGCATTTCACCAACGCGGTGACCGAAGTGAGTGTCGGCGACGGCGCCGTGCTCGATCTCTGCACCGACCAGCGCGAGACGGACCTTGCGTACCACATTGCGTCGACACATGCGCGTCTCGATCGTGCGGCGGTGTTTCACGGCCGAACGATTACGCTCGGCGGCAAACTGCTGAGAAACGATACGGTGGCGGTGCTGGACGGTGAAGGCGCCCACAGCACGATCGACGGCTGCTACCTGGTCGATGGCGAGCGGCTCGTCGACAACCACACGACGATCGATCACGCGATGCCGCACTGTACGAGCCACGAGCTGTACAAAGGCATTCTCGATGGCCGCGCCCGCGCCATCTTCAACGGCCGCATCATCGTCCGGGCCGACGCGCAGAAGACCGATTCGAAACAGACCAATCGAGCGCTGCTTCTCTCTGACGAAGCGCAAGTGAATTCCAATCCACAGCTCGAGATCTTTGCCGACGATGTGAAGTGCACGCATGGTGCGGCGATCGGGCAGTTGGACGAAGAGGCGGTGTTTTACCTGCAGGCGCGGGGCCTGACGCGAAGGGACGCGCGCGATCTGCTGATCCACGCGTACGCCGGTGAAGTGCTGGCAGGCATTGCCAGCGAGCATCTGAAGAACCAGTTACTGCGTGAATTGTTCATGCAGCTCGATCGGGACCTTGCAGATCATGAGCATGCGTAGCGACGAGCGCTCGGCCGCGGCGGTCGTGAATGGACACGCGTTCGACGTGCGGAGGATTCGTGCGGAGTTTCCCATCCTCTCCGAGCCCATTCATGGCAAGCCGCTCGTGTATCTCGATAGCGCCAACACGAGTCAGAAGCCCCAATCCGTTCTGCGCGCGATGGACGATTACTACCGCCACGCGAACGCCAACATTCACCGCGCGACGCACCTTCTGAGCGAGCGGGCGACCGAGCTCTACGAAGGCGCCCGGCGCAAAGCGGCGCGGTTCGTCAACGCACCCGATTGGCGTGCCATCGTGCTGACGAAAGGCACGACCGACGGCATCAACCTCGTGGCCCAGAGCTATGCGCGATCCGTGCTCCGCCCTGGCGACGAGATCCTGATTTCGTGGCTCGAGCATCACTCGAACATCGTGCCGTGGCAGCTGCTGTGTGAACAGACCGGTGCCGTACTGCGCGTCGCGTCCATTGACGAAGCAGGCGACGTGGATCTCGACGAATACGAACGGCTGTTGTCGGAGCGCACGAAGATTGTGGCCATCAGCCACGTCTCGAATGCGCTCGGGACGATCAACCCGGTGCGCAGAATGATCGGCAAGGCGCATGCGAGCGGAGCCGTCGTGCTTATCGATGGCGCGCAGGCGATTCCGCATCTGGTCGTCGATGTTCAGTCGCTCGACTGCGACTTCTACGTGTTTTCGAGTCACAAGATGTACGGGCCGACCGGCGTCGGCGTCCTCTACGGCCGCCCGGCTTTGCTCGAGGGGATGCCGCCGTATCAGGGCGGCGGCGACATGATTGCGTCCGTCACGTTCGAGAAGACGCAGTACAACCAGATTCCATACAAGTTCGAGGCGGGCACACCCAACATCGGCGGCGTTGTCGGGTTCGGTGCAGCCATTGATTATCTGGAGAGCATCGACCGCGAGGCGGCGCTTGCGCACGAGGACGCCGTGCTCGAATACGCAACGGCGCGCGTACGAGAGATCTCCTCCGCGCGGATCGTCGGCGAGGCACGGAATAAAACGGCCGTTCTCTCGTTTCTGCTCGAGGGAGTGCATCCTCACGACGCCGGCACTATCCTCGACCGCGAAGGTGTCGCCGTGCGAACGGGTCAGCACTGTGCGCAGCCCGTTATGGATCGCTACGGCATCACCGCGACCATCCGTGCGTCGCTGGGCATCTACAACACGGGGGAAGACATCGATTCGTTCGTGCGCGCCCTCCGTCGCGTCAGAGAGGTGTTCGGCTGATGTCCGACCTCACGGATCTCTACCAGGAGGTCATCCTCGATCACAACCGACGGCCACATAACTTCCGGGCAATCGAGGAACCGACGCGCACGCAGGAGGGCTTCAATCCGCTCTGTGGCGATCGCCTGACCGTGTACGTCAAGCTCGAGGGCGACGTCATCCGCGACGTCGCGTTTCAGGGAACGGGCTGCGCCATTTCGAAAGCGTCGGCGTCGCTCATGACCGACACGCTGAAGGGCAAAACCGTCGAGCAGGCGCGGACAATCTTCGATCGCTTTCACGAGATGATTACGTCATCTCCTGAAGTGCCTCCGCCGGATCTCGGTAAACTGTCTGCGCTCGCCGGCGTGCGCGAGTTCCCGACGCGCGTGAAGTGCGCCAGTCTGGCGTGGCATACACTGAAGGCCGCGGTGTCGGACCATACATCCGCTCCGGTCAGCACGGAGTAAGCTTGACGCGTACGGTAGCGCGGCCCTTGCCCCGAGTGGCCAGGGCCCGCGATCTGACGAATGGATCCACAATTTCTTCCTATGCACGATCCGAGCGCCGTCGATAGCCCGGCCAACGAATTCAGCGAATCAATCGAGGACATCGTCCCCGATCCGCTGAAGATGGCCGAGCTCAGGCCGCTGATCCTCGACGCACTGTCCACCGTCTACGACCCCGAGATCCCCGTCAACATCAAGGAACTGGGGCTCATCTACGACGTGATCGTCGATAAAGACGCCCGCGTCGGCGTTCGGATGACGTTGACAGCGCCCGCTTGTCCGGCTGCGCAGAGCCTGCCAGTCGAGGTCCGCAACAAAGCCGCGGCGGTGGCGGGCGTGACGACGGTCAAGGTCGAGATTGTGTGGGACCCGCCATGGGACAAGGATCGGATGTCGGAGGCGGCCAAGCTGCAGCTGGGGCTCTGGTAGGCCAATGTCCGTCCATTGGCATTATTCTGGCGTCAGAATAGTGGGTATGAGGCGCCTGACCGCATTGATCACGGCCGTTGCTTTGGCCTGTCCGGCGATCAGCTTCGCGCAAGAGCCACAAGGGCAATCTATTGACGCGTCGAAGATGGGCGTGTCGCTCGATCGCATTCGGAGAGAGCTCCGGCAGACGGAGTCGACGGAATCGGTGAATGGACAGCCGCTGAAGCTCAACTTTCGGGTTGATGTGTTCGGCACGGCTCCGCAGCTCGACCTGATCCCAGAGGATTTCTCGTTGACGTACGGCCCGGTTCCGCATAGCGCTCCAACCCATCGGGAGCACATCGAGTACGTCACACCGCAGGAATTCAGAGCGCCCGCGATTCCTATTTATGGCCTCGCCATCTGGGCCGCTCAGAAGCTCGCCGAGCGCAGCAAGAAGGCGCAGTGTGAGGACGAGGTCGCGACCTATCGCGCGCTCGTGATGCAGGGCATCGCCGTCTCGGCTCCGCGCTGTACGCAGTAGTGGCGCGGCGGTCAGCCCCGCCGGCTGCCGGCACGCTACACTCGTCCCATGAAGATCACCGTCGCGCACAGTCCCGACTCGGACGACGCGTTCATGCATTACGGTCTGGCGAGCGGGAAGGTGCCGGATGAAGGCATCGAGTTTCATCACCTGCTTGCCGACATCGAGACGCTGAACCGCGCCGCGTTCGAGGGCAAGTACGAGGTCAGCGCGGTGTCGTTTCACGCCTACGCGCACCTCACGGACAAGTACCTCCTGCTGCCGCACGGCTCCAGCATGGGCGACAACTACGGGCCCATTGTCGTTGCGCGTGCCGATGGTCCCTCGTCGCTCGACGGGGTGAAGGTCGCCATTCCCGGCGAGCTGACGACCGCGTATCTGGCCCTGCGTCTGTTCAAACCCGACGTGCAGCACGAGGTCATGGCATTCGATCAGATTCAGGATGCCGTGCGCGACGGCCGTGCCGAGGCCGGGCTGCTCATTCATGAAGGGCAACTCACGTATCGCGATGAAGGGCTGAAGAAGATCGTGGATCTTGGCGAATGGTGGAACAGGCACACGGACGGCTTGCCGCTGCCGCTGGGCGGCAACGTGATCCGCCGCGACCTCGGTCTTCACACCGTCGGCAAGGTGTCGCGGATTCTGCACGCGTCCATCGCCTACGGGCTCGAGCACCGCGCGGAGGCGCTCGATTACGCGCTGAAGTTTGGACGCGGCCTCGATCGCAAAAAAGCGGATCGTTTTGTCGGCATGTACGTCAACGACCTTACGCTCGAGTACGGCGCCCGCGGAAAGCAGGCCGTGCAGAAGCTGCTCGACGAGGCGTTTGGGAAAGGCATTCTGCGAAGGCCCGTCACAGCGGAATACACAGCGTGAACGACACGGACGTGCGACTTTTACATGGTCTCTCCAGAAAAATTTCTCTGTGGCTCTGTGTCTCTGTGGCCCGTACGTGACAACGTTCACATCACGAACGCCTCGCGCTCGCCACGCCTTCCAGAATGCCGTGCAACTGCTTGACACCCTCCGTCAATGACGCTGGTCCTGGCTGCAGGATGTACGTGGATTTGATTTCGTAGATGTCGCCGTTACGCACCGCCGGAATCGCGTCCCATCCCGGCCGCCCGGCGATCTTCTCTTTTCGAACGGGTTTCCCGCACCACGATCCGATGATCACATCAGGCGACGCGGCAATAACCTGCTCGCTTGTGACGACTCGGTCCTTTGCCAGCCGCGCCCGCCGCAGTGCTGGAAAGACTGGGTCTCCACCGGCAGTCTCGATCAGCTCCTCGACCCACTGAATGCCCGAAATCATCGGGTCGGGCCATTCCTCGAAATAGACGCGCGGCCGCCGCTTCCACGCTGCTGCCGATCGTCGAATTGCGTCCAGACCGCTTTCGAGCTCCGCCGCGAGCGCCTCGGCTTTCTGCAGAACACCGACGATGCCGCCGAGCATTCGAATCATCTGGAAGATCTCGGCAACGCTGCGCTGGTTGAAGGTGAAGACCGGATAGCCGCGGCGCACGAGCTCGTTGGTGATGTCGGCCTGAAGATCCGAAAACGCGAGAACGAGATCCGGCTGCAGCGCTTCGATCTTCTCGAAGCGCGCATTCAGGAAGGAAGAAACCTTGGGCTTCTCGCGCGCCTGCGACGGGCGAACGGTATAGCCGGAAATGCCGACAACGCGGTCGCCTTCGCCGAGCAGATACAGCGTTTCCGTCGTTTCTTCCGTCAGACAGACGATGCGGTTGGGGAACATGAATCAAGGTCAGCGAAGCAAAAGCCATCGCGATCGACTACGTCGCCGACACGCACATCGACAGGATGGACAAACATGGGGCCGTCGTACGCGAACGAGTGAAACTCGCCGCTTTCGCCGCACGGATCTACACCAGCCGGCAGATCGGCCAGTAGCGCGGCATCGAACGCGCGGCCGGCAAACGATCGATCGAGCTTCTTCGGATCGACACAGGTGAGGTACGCGCGAAGGCCGCCGGCGATCATCTCGTAGGCAAGCTCAGTGGTGGACTTTGTCTTCCAAATCGGAAACATCGGAGTGAGACCAGTGCCGGCGAGCCGGTCCTCGCGATACCGGCGCACGTCCTCGAGAAACAAATCGCCGAACGCCACGTGTGTGAAGCCTTGTTGCAGGAAGCTGGCGATTGCCGTTCCCATTGCCTCCTCGTACTGCGCATTCGAGCAGGGCCACGGAATGTTCACGGCATGGAGAGGCAGGCCCACCGCGTCGGACTGCGCGTGCAGGAGCGTTCGCCGCACGGCATGCATGGCCACCCGATCGAATGCCTCGTTCACCGTCGTCAAGAGACCGGCGACCGCGCCTGGATATTGCTGGCGCAGCATGTAGAGCGCCCACGCCGAGTCTTTGCCGGTAGACCAGCTGAGAAGGATCTTCATTTGAATAGCTCCGGATGAAGAACGCGCGCGATCTGCTCGACGCCGTCCGCGACGAGCGGTCCCGGCACCACGAGCGACTTGCCGCCGAGGAGATAGACGCGCAGGTTGCGAACCGCAGGCACCGTCGAGAGCGCGCTCCAGGAATCGATTTCCGTCTTGCGCGCAGCAAGTGAGGGGATATCGACCGATCGAAGCTCGACGATCGCCGCCGGCCGACGCGTCAGGATCATTTCCGCGGATACCTGAACGGATTCGCTCGCCATACGTCGGCACCTTGTTTGCCGCAGCGGTTCGCGTCTTCACCAACGTGATCCGGCGCTCGATATCACCAACGACCCGCTCCGCTTCACTCGTGTGGCCGGTGGTTTTTCCCAGCTCGCGCATCGTCGCGATCACATGCGTCAATCCCGCATGCCGGTAGTTGAAGACCGGTATCGAGGCGCGCGCGAGCTGCGTCACAAGATCTTGTTGCGTGCCATACACGAGCACGAGATCAGGCCGCAGGCTGATGATTCGCTCGACGTCCGGATCGAGCAACGCACCGACGCGAGGCAGATCTTTCACCTCTGGCGCGTCGTCATAACTGCTCACGGCCGCCAACTGCGGCCGTGCGCCGATGGCGAGGAGCATGTCTGTGAGCGCTGGCACCAGGGAGACTATGCGCTGCGGTGGCGCCTGGGTGGCGACGACGGCTGTCGCTGCAAGAATCGCTGTCAGCCGGAAGGCGTTCCAAAAGGCGATTCTCCGCCTATTCCTTGCATCAAGCATCGACGGTCGATGCTTGACTCGCGACTGATGCGGACTGTCGATGGTCACGCGTTCCTCACCAGCAACCACATGAAAAACGGTCCGCCGATGACAGCCGTCACGACACCGACGGGCAGCTCGATTGGCGCCATGATCGTGCGCGCGACGAGGTCGCATAAGACGAGAAACGCCGCCCCGAACAGCGAAGCCGCTGGTAAGACGATGCGGTGATCGGATCCCACCAGCAGCCGGACGAGGTGGGGGACGACGATCCCGATGAAGCCGATGGGACCCGCGAGCGAGACAGCAGCGCCCGTGGCAAGCGAGGAGCTGAGAAACGCAATCCGCTGCATGCGTCCAACGTCCACACCGCGCGCCGATGCGACGTCCTCTCCAAGGGTCAGCAGATTGAGCGATCGCGGAAGCGCCGCAAACAGCCCGAACGACAAGAGGAGCAGGGGAATCGTGGCCACAATCGGACGAAAGCTGCTGACGTCGAGATTGCCAAGCAGCCATCGCGCGGTGCGGTACCAGTCGGTGAAGTCGATCAGGTACTGAACAAAGGTGATGATCGCCGAGAAGAACGCGTTCAGGGTCACGCCGGCCAGCAGGATGACGTTGGTCGACAACGCGCCGCGGATTCGCGTCGCCAGAATGTAGACCAGGCCTGTTGCGGCCAGTGCGCCGGCGAAGCTTGCGGTCGGCACCGAGACGGCACCGAAGGGTCCGGCGTCCAACTGAAAGGCAATCGCGAGCACCGCGCCGAGCCCCGCCCCCGTCGACACGCCGAGCGTGTACGGGGTTGCGAGAGGATTTCGAAGCAGCGCCTGCAACACAACACCCGCTGCGGCAAGCAGTGAGCCGACAAGGGCGCCGGCGAGAACCCGCGGCAGCCGCGCAATGAAGAAGATCTGCGCGTCGACGTTCTCCGTCCAGACGAGCCGCGGATCGAACGCTCGCCGAAGGCTGATCGGCGTCGTGCCGAGCGTTGGCGCCACGACAATCACGGCCGCGGTGACCGCTGCGAACATCGCGATCACGATCCAGAGCCGCCGGGCCATGGTCACCGCGCGATCCGTCGCAAAGGGACGACAACCAGGTGTCCGCTGGCGTCATGGCGATGAACGTCGGCGTCGACCTCGTAGAGCGCCCGAATGTTCTCGGCCGTGAGGATTTCAGCCGTCGGTCCTTGCGCGACGATCGACCCGCCGCGAAGCAGCACGAGATCGCGGCACACGCTCGCCGCAAGATTCAAATCGTGGGTGGCAACCACCACCGTGACGCCGCGCGTGCGATTGAGGTCCGTCAGGAGGGACGCGACCTCCAGTTGATAGGCGAGGTCGAGCGAGGCAGTGGGCTCGTCGAGCAGCATGATCTCGGCGGTCTGCGTGAGCGCCGCCGCGATCACGACGCGCTGTTTTTCGCCGCCGCTCAGCGTGCTGAAGCGGCGCTGCTCGAGATCGGCCGTTCCCGTCGCCTGCAGCATCTCGCGCGCGATCAGCAGATCGTCTGGTCCTTCGAGCTCGAACAGCCCGAGATGCGGATGCCTGCCCATCAGCACCATCTCGAGAACGGAGAAGTCGAACACCACTTCCGTTTCCTGCGGTACGACAGCCATGCGTCTGGCGACGTCCCGTCGCGACATGCGATCGAGCGGGCGATCCTCGAGCAGCACCCGACCGGAGGTCGGCCGCCGGGTGCCGCTCAGGAGCCGGAGGAGCGTTGTCTTGCCGGATCCGTTGGCTCCGAGGATTCCCACCAGTCCGCCGCGCGAAATCGTCAGCGTCGCCTTCGCGATCGTGAGGCCGCTGGTAGTCGCTGGCGCAGCACGGCCGCGCGGATATGCGAACGAAACGTTATCGACCCGCAGCAACGCGAACACCCGCAAATGCGGTGCGACCAGGCGCCGGGTAGCCGAGGACTTCCTCGTACGTCTTGTCGAACAGGTTCAACACGCGCGCGAAAACGTCTACGCTGCGGACGACGCGAAACGACCCGCCGACGTCGGCGATCGTACGTCCGGGATTCTCGAACAGACCGCCGCTCGGGCCGAACGCCGGCTCGGCGTCGAGCGTGACGCCGCGCGCCACGACCGTCGCGAATGCCGTTACGCGAGTACCGGTCCAGATGTAATCGAGCGTTCCTTGATGACGCGGCCGGCGCAGCAGACGGTCGCCCACACGGTAGGGTGAGGGCGCCGTCGACGCGCGGTCGACGGCGCGGATTTCCGCGTCGAGATATGTGTAGGTGCCTCGCACCTGGCCCTGCCGCCCGTGTCTCCATGCCGCGCCAGCCTCGATGCCGCGCGACGTCGCGTTGGAAATGTTGTCGGTGCGATAGCGGCTGATGTCGGACAGCCGGCCGACGGAGATGATCAAATCGTCGTAGTCGTTGAAAAATGACGTCACATCGAGCGTGACTTTCCCGCTCGCGAAGGCCTGCGTGACGCCGGCCTCGATGCTCTTGCTGCGCTCCGGTTTGAGCGCAGGATTGTCGGTGAACGCAATCTCGAACGCGTCGGGCGGCCGAATGCCGGTGCCCGCGGCGAACCGAACGCGTGTCCATTGACGTGCGCCTTCCGCCGGCATGCTCGGACTGATTAACCACGCCGCCGACACTTTCGGGTTCACCGACACGATCGAGTGGTCGTCGAACGCGGGCCGCCGCGAGAAAGCATCGCCCTGGAGCGACTCGCGTGTAATGTGTTCCGCGCGGACGCCGGCCTGCACACTCAAGCGCTCGTGGGCAGCCCAGCGCCCTTCGCCGTACGTGCCGATCACCCGCCTGCGAACGGGAACGGGTGACGCCCCGGCCGTGATGAACGTGCTCGAGGCGTGTTCGCGAAGCCACTCGACACCGGCCGACAGGCTGAATCCTGCGTCGAGCACGGCGTCTGTCTGCACGCGCCCGTGCGCGCGTCCAGTTTCGGATTCAGACAGGCCAAAGGCGCTGCGAAACGAGAGATCGAAATCCGCAACATCGAGGTCGAACCGCTGGCGCACCCGGCTCGACGCGCCGCCCCATGGGTGAACGGCGCGCAGCCCGCCGCTTCGACGCGCGGTTTTGCCCCGCGCGACGCGATCGACACCGGCAAATCGGTGCGCGGGATCTGACCCGTAGGGTCCTGGCGCGCCGCGATCGCTGTCCACGTAGCGGAAGATGGCCTGTAACTCCGTGCCCTGTGCCCATCGATATCCGCTCCCCAGCCATCCTTGCCGCTCCTGCGCGTCGTCGTTCGACACGCGCTCGCCGTTGGCCGCCGGACCGGTGAAGCCGTCGTCGGCGAAGTAATCTGCGCCCGTCTGCCATCTGAAGCGGTTGTGCTCGCCGCTGGACGATCCGGCGAAGCGTCGCGTTTCGCGGCTGCCGGTCTCGGCGCGAGCGGTCGCAGAAGCGGGTCCGCTGCCGCGCGTGACAACGTGCACGACTCCGCCGATGGCGTCCGATCCGAACAACGCGCTTTGCGGCCCCCGGATGACTTCGATTCGATCGACCTCGCCGAGCGGAATCTGTGAAAGATCGATCCCGCCGCCAAACGCGTTTGCGCGAATGCCATCTACGAGAACCAGCGTGAAATCGGACTCGCCGCCGCGCGGGAACACGGATGCGAGCGTCCCGGGGCCGCCGTTCCGCGCAATCGTCAAGCCAGGCACCGTCGCCAGCGCTTCCGCCACAAATGAGAGCTGACGTGCGTTGATCTCGGAGCGATCGATGATGGTCACGGTGTCGGCGACACGCGACAGCGGCTGATCGATCTGCGACGCAGATACGACGAGCGTCTCGGAAACGGCGCTCACATGAAGCGGGATATCGACAGTCGCCGGTGTCGAGCTCGCGATCAACACACCGCGGACCTCACCGGTGAGACCTGGCGCTGAAGCCGCCACGTCGAAACGGCCTTCACCGAGCGCGTCGAATTGAAAGCGTCCGTCAGCGTCGCTGCGGACGGAGACCGGCGCGCTCGCGACGCTCTGCACAATCACCGTCGCGCCGGCCACAGGACGTCCATCGGGATCGCGTACGATTCCGGACAGCGCCGCGCCCTGAGCGGCAACGGAAACAGAATGGAGAAAGAAGAGGAGAAGGAACGCTCCGCGGGTCATGGTCGCCTCCCGGCGTCGTCGCGCCGAAGGGACGTGCCCCATGCAGGAGGTCTCCTGACTCGCGGATCGTCGCAGCGCGTTCACGTCTTCCCGTCGTTTGCACCGCGCGAACGTCCTGGCCGCCGCCGCTTCAGCGAAGGCCGGTCAGTCCCGCGATCTCGACAGTGACGGTTGCCTCGTCGGCAACACTAAACGCGCGCTCCCCGCTTACAGTGGCGGGACCGTGTGGGCTTTGCACCCAACTTCCCTGACTGCGTGGGTACGCGTCGGTTGTGGGCGCGAGTATAACATGTGGGAAAATAGCCAGTTGATGAGCAAGAGTTCGGCCCTGACCGCGCGCGAAACGCCGGTGCAGCCGGTTGCGTCCGCGACAGCCGGCGATCTTGTCATTCACGGCGAAAGCTTCGTCATTGATACCACGGATCGCATTCAGGTCCTGGATTTGACCGATCGCGTGACGAAGCACGCCGCGCAGTTTCGCATTCGTGAAGGCGTGCTCACGCTCTGGTCGATGCACACGACGTGTGCGCTCTTCATCAACGAATTCCAGACGGCGCTCGTCGCAGACGTGACGCGGTTCCTCGAGGACATCGTACGGCGCGACCGCTACTACATGCACAACGATCCGGAACACTCCGACTGCGATCGCATGAACGCCGACTCACATCTTCGCGCAACGCTGCTCGGTCACTCGCTCACGCTGCAGATCAGCGGCGGAGAAGTGGTGCTCGGCCAATGGCAGCGCATTCTGCTCGCCGAGCTCGATGGACCTCGCGCACGCACCATTCGTTTGCAGGTGATGGGGATCGGGTCGAACTGAGAACGAAGAACTGAGAACGAAGAACGAAGAACGAAAAACGAAACGACAAGCAAGGGTCAACGTGCGCTCGCGTCTCATTGCCGCTAAACTCGCCGACGTCGCCGACAAACTCGAACGACGCGAGCGATTGTCGTTCGAAGATGGCGTCCGGCTGTTCGACTCGCCTGACTTGCTCGCGCTTGGATGGCTTGCAAATCGCGAGCGCGAGCGGCGGCACGGCGCGCGGACCTACTTCAACCACAATCTTCGACTCGAGGCGACGAACGTCTGTGAAGCGTCGTGTTTGTTCTGTTCCTTCGCGCGCCTCAAGCCTG
>WNGA01003207.1_pt1 | contig 27143 bp, 27 predicted proteins | sample 5400061 | NCBI WGS metagenome assembly WNGA01 (sample SAMN13153366, study PRJNA577476) | soil metagenome | isolation source: 100 cm soil or saprolite under grassland replicate 2 | place: USA:California | collected 2016-06-15
GCCGTGTCGTTCGTGCAGTTCTCGAACGGCTACCGCGCCGACCTGAAGAAGCTGGGCGCGGCCTGCCGTGCCAACGGGACGTACCTGGTCGTGGACGGCATCCAGGGGATCGGGAACTCGGTGCTCGACCTGCGCGAGACGCCGGTGGACATCCTCGCCTGCGGCGGCCAGAAGTGGCTGCTGTCGCCGTGGGGCTCGGGATTCGTGTATGTACGCAAGGAGCTGGTGCCGATGCTCGAGCCCGCGATCACGAGCTGGATGGCATTCGAGGGTACCGACGACTTCTCGCGGCTTACCGAGTACAACCCGACGTTCCGCTCCGACGCCCGCCGCTTTGAAATGATCACGCTGCCCTACCAGGATTTCGTCGGGATGACGACGTCGCTCGGCTTATTGCTGGAGATCGGGGTGCGCGACATCGCGGAGGTCACGCGCGCGGCGCAGGAGCCGGTCGTGAAATGGGCGCAGGAGAACGGGGTTCGGATCACGTCGCCGATTGAAAACGGGCACCGCTCGGCGATTCTGTGCATCGCGCCGGCGAAACCCGTCGAGGCCTATCACGGCATGAAACGGGCGCGGGTCGTGTGCAGCTTACGCGAGGGCTCGATCCGCCTCTCGCCGCATTGCTACAACACGGTGGAGGAGATGGAGAAGGTGATCGAAGTGTTGGATGATTTGATGTGACCCCGGGCCACCGGCCCGGGGTCAGCCAAGACGCGATTGGGATCGGTAAAGGATGGCGGTACTTTCCCGATGTCGATCCGCCCACCACGCCATCAACACGAACAGCCACTCGAAGATGATGCCGAAAATGGCCACCGCACGCATGTCGGTCGGCGCAGGCGTGAACAGCGTACTGTAGTACGAGCCGGCGAGCAGCACGACCAGTCCCCACAGGCCCCAGCGGCCGATACCGTCGCGCGGGCGCGTGACGCGCGCGTAGATCGCGACGCCGGCGATGAGCAGCACGCTCTCGACGATGACCGTCGCTGCCGGCGAGTTCCACAGTCCTAATCCCACCTCTGGGCCACCGGGATAGAGCGGCTCATCCGGACGATGCGTGACGAAGTCGAGCACCCAGTGGCTGACGACGAGGAGCGCGATCACGATGCCCGCTCGCTTGTTGCCGGTGCGGCGCTGGTAAAGGTAGCCGAACAGCCCACCCCAGATGATCAGCGTGAGGAGGCTGTGCGAGATCGGGTAATCGTCGAGCCAGAGCGTGAGAAATGGATTGGGCCCGGGAACGACATGCGCGTGCTCGATACCGACCAGTAGGAAGATCGGCCACAGCAAATCGGCGAGCGTCGGGGCAACGAACAACGTGCCCAGGCTCGTTTGGGGCGCGACTCGCTTGGCCGCGAAACCCAGCGCGTAATGGCCGATGAACATCGCCTTCTCCTAGCGTCGTTTCATCAGTCTCTTGAGCATCTGGATCTGTCCCGCGTGATACAGATCGTGCGAGGCGATGCCATAGATCTCGGCCTTGACGCGCCATTTCGAGCGCCAGCCACGGCGACTCAGCTCGGCGGGCTTCAGCGCCGCAATCGCATTGCGTAAGAGCCGGTGCTGTTCGTCGAGTAGATCGCGGTCGCGTTTCCACGCAGCGTCGTTGGGTCGGTCCGGGAGCGCTGGCCAATTCGCGCCGTGACGCGGGAACGCGATGGCGGGATCGCGCAGCAGCCGGCGGCGCACCATGCACTTCCAGTAGGCGGTGTGGAGGACGAGATCCCAGATGCAGTGCCGCTTGGGGGCGGGGCGCCACCGCGCCTCGCGGGCGCTGAGGCCGCGCAGCGTTCCCTTGAGCGGCGTGCCGTGCCACGATGGGGCGGTGTAGGCCTGATCGAAGACTTCGAGCAACAGCCGGACGCGAGCGTCCATGTCAGACGGCTCGTCGCAACAACGCGTAATCCTTCTTTCCCTTGCGCAGGAGCAGATTCCGACCGCCGATCCAGTCGCCCGAGGCGATGGTTCGGGTGACGTCGTCGATGCGCTGCTGGTTCACATAGATCCCACCCTGCTCGATGCTCCGGCGCGCCTCGCTTTTGGACTTGGCGAGGCCCGAGCGCGCTACGAGATCGACCAGCGTCGCGCCGTCCGAGTCTCTCTCGACGACAATCGTGGGGATCTCGCCCGCCAGGATGTCGAACACCTGCGGATGCACCTCGGCCTGTTCGTCGCCAAACAGAATCGCCGACGCCGCCTGCACGCCCGACAGCACCTCTGCGCCGTGCACGCGGTTCGTGACGTCCGCGGCGAGGGCGCGCTGCGCCGCTCGCGCCGAGGGCTCGCGTTTTTGCTCCGCCATCAAGGCGTCGATGTCCGGCCCGGATTTCAACGTGAACAGCTTCAGGTACTTCTCGACGTCGCGATCGTCCACATTGATCCAGAATTGGTAGAACTTGTACGCCGACGTGAGCTGTGGATCGAGGTAGATCGCGCCCGCCTCCGTTTTGCCGAACTTTTGACCGGATGCCATCGTGACGAGCGGTGCGACGAGGCCGTGCGCGTCCTTGTTCTCCACGCGGCGGATCAACTCTATTCCCGCCGTGATGTTGCCCCATTGCTCCGTTCCTCCCACCTGCATGGTGCACTGCCGTTCTCTGAACAGGTGCTGAGCCGCGACTGCACGGATTCTTTCTGCAGCATGATGTTGACGGTGAAGTGCTTCCCGACGTCGCGCAGGAAATCGATCACGCGCTGCTCGACGAGCCACTTCGCGTTGTCCAGCAATAGCGCCGCCGTGGGACCAGCGCCGAACTCGAGGATCCTCGCCGCCTGATCGCGCATCCGATGCACGTTCTCGCGGATCTGTTCCTTGGAGAGCAGCTGGCGCTCACCGGGTTTGCCCGCGGGATCACCGATCATTCCTGTCCCGCCACCCATCAGCACGATGGGCCGATGACCGCCGCGTTGCAGATTGGCGAGCAACATCAGCGGTACGAGATTGCCGATCTGAAGACTGGGGGCCGTCGGATCGAAGCCGCAGTACACGGTGACCGGACTCTTGGCCAGGTGCGGGGCGAGCCCTGGGGTCGCCTGCTGGACGAACCCGCGCCACTCCAGTTCCCGCAACACGTTAGGCGTCGTCATGGCGGCGAATCTATCGCCTTGCTAGGTTGTTACACAGATGGCCTTACCGACTCCGACTGTGCTGCCCGCCCCCGCTCGCCGCCCCTGGATCATCCGCTGGTGGTACGATCCCGTCCAGCGGCGCCGCGCGATCATCGCGGCCGTGCTGGCCCTGCTGTACGGCAGCGGCCTGGCGTACGGCTCGTGGACGCGCGTCTGCGCCGCCGAGCGCTGCCCGAGCATCATGCGCATCGATCCCCGCGGCGGGCGGTACGAGCAGCTCCAGACGTCCAAGGTGTATGCCGCCGACGGCCGGCTCATCAGCGAGCTCGGAATCCAGGTGCGCACGGTCCTGCCGCTCGACCAGATCCCGATGCACGTACGACAGGCCTTCATCGCGGTCGAAGACAAGCGCTTCTACAAGCACAATGGCATCGACTACTGGCGCATCCTCGGTGCGCTCAAGGCCAATGTGCTGACGTTGCACTACACGCAGGGCTTCTCCACCATCACGATGCAGCTCGCGCGCAACGTTTTCCCCGAGCGCCTCGGCCGTGAGAAGAAGGTTGCGCGCAAGCTGCGCGAGGCCCGGGTCGCGGTGGAGCTGGAGCGCAACTTCAGCAAGGACACGATTCTCGAGTTGTACCTGAATCAGATCAGTCTCGGGCCCAACGTGTTCGGTGTGGAAGCCGCGTCGCAGGTGTTTTTCGGGAAAACGGCCCGCGACCTGAACGTCGCCGAGGCCGCGACGCTGGCGGCGTTGCCCAAGGCGCCCGGCAACTACAACCCGCGCACACATCCCGACCGTGCCGTGTTGCGCCGCAATGCCGTGCTCAACCTGATGCGCGATCAGGGATACTTGGCGCCCGAGGACGCCGAGTTCTGGAAAGCGTATCCGCTCGTCCTGACGACGCGCCGCACCAGCTACGGCGACGTGGCGCCGTACTTCGTGGAGTGGCTCAGGTCTTCGTTCCTCGAGCCACGCTTCGGGCGCGATTTGTACGAGAAGGGGCTGCGCATCTACACGACGCTCGACCTCGACATGCAGGAAGCGGCGGAACAGGCGCTCGAGTCGCAGCTGGACGAGATCGAATCGGGCGTCTACTCGAACGGCAAGTTCGAGGGCACCTCGTATCGTCAATACATCGAACAGGGCCGCGCCACGCCCGACGAGCAGACCCCATACGCGCAGTATCTGCAGGGCGGGTTGCTCGCGCTCGACGCCAAAACCGGCAACATCCTCGCGATGGTGGGTGGCCGCGACTTCAGCGACTCGAAATGGAATCACGTCACCCTGTCCCGGCGGCCGCCGGGGTCGACGTTCAAACCGTTCGTGTATTCGGCCGCGATCCGCGCGGGACATCCCGTCACGGAGATGCTGGACGACTCGCCGCTCAATCCGCCGGTCATCCAGCTCGACAGCTCGCTGTGGCAGCCGAAGGACTACGACGACACGACGCTGGGTCTCATCCCGATGCGGCAATCGCTGTACCTGTCGCGCAACCTGTCGACGATCAAGCTCGGCATGGCGTTGGGCGAGCAGACGGTGATTGGGGAAGCGCGGCGGTACGGTATCACGACACCGTTGCCGCCGTATCCGTCGATTCACATCGGCGCGCGCGAGACCATCCCGATGGAGCTGATCGCGGGGTACACCGCGTTCGCGAATAACGGGACGCGCGTCGAGCCGATCGGAATCCAGCGGATCGAGGACAAGCAAGGCAACATCCTGTACCAGTCCACGGTGAAGCGCGAACAGGTGCTCGACCCAGAGCACAACTGGCTGATCCTCGACATGATGCGCGACGTGATGCGCTGCCAGCCGGGCACCGGGCTGCATCGCTGCGGCACCGCCGCGGGCGCCGTCGGCGGTCTGCGCATCCCCATGGCCGGCAAGACGGGAACGACGGACGACTACACCGACGCCTGGTTTGTCGGCTTCACGCCGGAAATCGTCACGGGCATCTGGGTCGGCTACGACCTGCAGCGCCGCATCATGAACAACGCCGGCGGCGGCCGCATCGTCGCGCCTGCATGGACGAAGTTCATGCGCGACGTGTACGAGCGGCGCCCGTCGCCCGGCGATTGGGCTCGCCCCGACGATCTCGTCACGCGCGAGGTCGACTGGTCGAACGGATTCCTCGCGACGCCGTTCTGCCCGCTCGAGGTGCGGCGCTGGGAATGGTTCTATCCGGGCACCGAGCCCTCTCAGGTCTGCCAGGTGCACTCGCCGTTTGGCGTGGGAGTGACGCCGTGATGTCCTCACCCCCTGACCCCCTCTCCGTTCCGGAGAGGGGGAACTGCACCTCGAGTTTCGTTCCCCCTCTCCCGGAGGGAGAGGGGGGCAGGGGGTGAGGACACTGCGCATTCGAGCTGGCCGGGTTCATCCCGTCACGGCGCCGTCAATCGAAGACGGCGCCGTTCTTGTCGATGCGAGCGGAAGAATCGCGGCCGTGGGTCCGAACGGGCGCGTGCCGGAGCCCGCGGGCATCGAGTCGCGGCATTTTCCTGACGCCGAGCTGGTGCCCGGGCTCGTCAACTGTCACACGCATCTCGAGCTCACGCATTTGGGCGGCGGCGCGAAGTACGACGAGCCGGACTTCACCAAGTGGATCCGCCGCATTCGCGACCTGAAAGACAAGACGAGCGCAGACGCGTTCTACGAGGCGGCGGTCCAAGGGGTGCGCGATTGCTGGGCGCGCGGCGTGACGTGCATTGCGGAGACCGGCAGCACCGGCGCGGTGATGCGTGCGCTCCACGATCTCGCCGGCCGCGGGATCGTGTATCAGGAAGTCTTCGGGCCCGATCCGGCGAAGCACGATGCGAGCATGGCGGAGCTCCGCAGTGCCGTCGCGGCGCTGCGCGACCGGGTCTCGTCACAACTCAAGCTCGGGGTTTCACCGCACGCGCCATACACCGTGAGCGCGCCGCTGTATCACGCCGTTGCGGCGTTCGCGCAACACGAGCGGCTGCCCATCGCCGTTCACGTCGCGGAATCGAAGGAGGAGACGGCGCTGGTCCACGACGGCGCGGGGCCGTTCGCGGAGGCATTACGCGCGCGCGGCATCACGGTCGTCCCGCATAACGGCTCCCCGGTCGCCTATCTCGTACAACGTGGCGTCGTGCGACGTGCGACTCTCTGCATTCATTGCGTGCAGGTGGATAAGGCCGATGTTGAACTGTTGCGCGCCGCCGGCGCCACGGTTGCCCACTGTCCGCGATCCAACAGCGCCCATCGCCAGGGTCGCATGCCGCTCGAGCTGTTCCGCACGGCCGGTGTGCCGCTCGGCATCGGCACCGACTCCGTCGTGAGCGTCGGCGATCTCGATTTGTGGGCCGAAGCGGAGGCGGCGGGCTTCACCGGCGACGACGCGGTACGGATGCTTACAATAGAAGGAGCCCGCGCCCTCGGTTGGGAATCCGAAATCGGGTCGTTGGATGTCGGAAAGTCTGCGGACTTGGCGGTTTTTCCCCTCGCCGCCCTCCGCCGCCCCTCGCCGCCCCCGGCCGCCCTTCTCACAGTGGTCAGCGGCCGGATCGTGCATCAGATTTCCGCCCCATGAAAACGCAGCGTCACGCGGCCATCCTCCGGATCGTGCGGCAGGAAACGGTGGGTAGCCAGGAGCAGCTGCGCGAGCGCCTCAAGGCGGAAGGGTACAACGTGACGCAGGCGACGTTGTCACGTGACATTCGCGAGCTCGGACTCGCGAAGGTCGCGGCGCCTGACGGCGCGTCGCATTACGCGGCCGGGCCGGAAGGCGCCTCCGGGGGGGGCGTCCGGCCGCACCTGGAGCAGCTGCTTCCCACCATGCTCGTCTCCGCCGAAGGCGTCGGCCCGCTGCTCGTCCTGAAGACGACGACGGGCGGCGCGCAGGCGTTGGGCCTGGCGCTTGACGGCGCCGGCTGGAGCGAGGTCATCGGCACCATCGCTGGTGACGATGCCATTCTGGTCATCACTCGCAGCGAGCGAGGCCGCCGCGCCGTGCAGGCGCGGCTGCAAGAGCTCGCAGGACTCCCCGCATGAACCTGATCCGCAGATCTGTTCCTGCCGTCGCCCTGCTCGCATTAGGGATCGGCGGCTGCACCACGACCGCTCGGTCCACGCGATCCCCAGCCGCCGTCGAGTCGGCCACTGCGCCCTCGGGCAGCGCGGCGATGCGGCTCAACACGCTCACCCCGGAGGAGCGCGCCGCAGGTTGGCGTCTCTTGTTCGACGGCCACAGCACCGTCGGGTGGCGAGGGTGGCAGATGGATTCGATGCCCTCGGGCTGGGGTGTTCGTGAAGGTGCGCTAACGCGCGTGCGGCCGGCGGCCGACATCATCACGACCGAGAAGTTCCGGAATTTCGAGCTGTCGCTCGAGTGGAACGTCGCCCCGAAAGGCAACAGCGGGATCTTCTATCGAGCGAGCGAGGACGACGACGCGATTTACTGGACCGCCCCGGAAATGCAGGTCCTCGACGATGCCGGACACCCGGATGGGCAGTCGCGTCTCACTGCCGCGGGCGCCGACTACGGATTGTATCCATCTCCCGCCGGTGTGGTGAAACCTGCGGGCGAATGGAACCAGGTGCGCATTCTGGTGGACGGCAACCACGTCGAGCAATGGCTCAACGGCGTCAAGGTCGTGGAGTATGAGCTCGCCAGCCCGGACTGGGAGGCGAAAGTGAAGGCGAGCAAGTTCGCCACGCACCCGCGGTACGGGCGCAACGCCGAAGGCTACATCGGCCTGCAGGAGCACGAGTATCGGGTCGCTTTCCGCAACATCAAGATCCGGGTGCTACCATGAGCAAGACACGCATCTCGCGCCGGAAGTTCGTGCGCGACGTCGCCACGGGGCTCTCCTTCACCATCGTCCCGCCGCACGTGCTTGGCGCGCGCGGCAGGAATCGGCTGGCGCCGAGTGACAAGCTCAACATCGCGTGTATCGGTGTCGGCGGGATGGGAGGGAACGATGTGCGCGGGGTGGGGAAGACCGAGAACATCTACGCCCTGTGCGACGTGGACGACCGGCAGGCGGCGGGATCATTCGCGGCGTTTCCGCAGGCAAAGCGCTTCAAGGATTTCCGCGTGATGCTCGATAAAGAAGGAAAGAACATCGACGCGGTCACCGTCTCGACCCCCGATCACACCCACACCGTCGCCGGAATGATGGCGATGAAGCTCGGCAAGCACACGCGTATTCAGAAGCCGCTGGCACGCACGCTGTGGGAAGTGAAGCAGCTCGAGGAGGCCGCGCGGAGGTACAAGGTCGCGACGCAGATGGGGAACCAGGGCCATGCCGAGGAAGGCACCCGCCTGATCCGCGAATGGGTGGAGGCCGGGGTGATCGGCACGGTGCGCGAGATCCAGCTGTGGACCAACCGGCCGATCTGGCCGCAGGCGATCGAGCGGCCGCTCGACGAGTACTACACGCCGTCATGGCTCGACTGGGATCTGTGGCTCGGTCCCGCGCCGGCGCGGCCGTACCATCCCGCGTACGCACCGTTCAAGTGGCGCGGTTGGTGGGACTTCGGCACGGGCGCGCTCGGCGATATCGCCTGCCACTCGATGGACGCGTCGTTCTGGGCGCTGGACCTCGGCTACCCGTCGCGCATCGAAGCGGAATCGACCAAGCTGTTCAGCGAGAGCGCGCCGGCGTGCTCGCGTATCACGTACGCATTCCCGGCCAAGGGCAACCGGCCAGCGGTGACGGTCGTCTGGCGCGACGGCAGTCTCTATCCACCCCGACCGAAGGAAATCGCCGATCCCGCCGCCTGGCCGTTCGACACCAGCGGCCAGCTGTGGATCGGCGATGCCGGCAAGCTGGTGGCGGGGATCTACGGCGAGAATCCACGACTGCTCGATGAGGCCAAACAGGCCGAGATCGCGGCCCATCCGCCGGCGCAGAAGTATCCCCGGACGGAAGGTGTCTATGCCGAATGGATCGCGGCCTGCAAGGGCGGCACGCCGGCCGGCTCCAACATACCCGAGCATTCGGGGCCGCTCACGGAGATGGTGCTGCTCGGCAATCTGGCCGTGCGCACGGCGCAGGCGATCGACGTGAATCCGCAGACGGGGGCCGTGCTCACTCCCGGCGTGCCGGAGGAGTACATCAAGCCGCGGTATCGGCAGGGGTGGGGCTGGTGATACGACGGAGGGGCGCAACATGCGGCGCCCCTACCTGGCCTTGCGGACGATCCCGCCCTGCATGTATTTTTATTCACACTTATGCATAAACAATCTCGCCCTAACGGCACGCCCAACCCGCTCGTCGTACTGGCGTATTCGGGGGGGCTCGATACGTCGGCGATTGTCCCCTGGCTGCGGGAGACGTATGGCGCGCGCGTGATCTGCTTTGCCGCGGATGTCGGGCAGGGCTCAGGCGAGCTGCAGGGCCTCGTCGACAAGGCCAAGCGCTCCGGCGCCGAAGACTGCATCGTCGAAGACCTGCGCGAAGAATTCGTGCGCGACTTCGTCTTCCCAACGTTGCGTGCCGGCGCCGTCTACGCCCGCACCTATCTGCTCGGCACGTCGATGGCGCGGCCGCTCACCGCGGCGCACCAGGTCGCGCTCGCGCAGCGACTCGGCGCCGACGCGGTCGCCCACGGCTGCACCGGGAAAGGCAACGATCAGGTCCGCTTCGAGCTGACCTACGCGGCGCTCGCTCCCGAGCTGCAGATCATCGCGCCCTGGCGCGAATGGAAATTCCAGAGCCGCGAAGACCTCATCGCCTACGTGCGCGCCAAGCATGTGCCGGTGCAGGCGACGGCCGAGAAGCCGTACTCCACCGACCGAAACCTGTGGCACTGCTCGCACGAGGGGGGCATCCTCGAGGATCCCTCGCAGGAAGCGCCCGAGCACATCTTCGTCATGACCAAGAATCCGCTCGAAGCGCCGGATGAGCCGGTCGTCGTCACGATCGGCTTCGAGGAAGGCAATCCCGTCAGCGTCGATGCCGTACCGCTTGGGCCTGTCGAACTGCTCGAGCAATTGAACGAAGTCGCGGGCGAGCACGGCGTCGGTCGCGCCGACATCGTCGAGGATCGCCTCGTCGGCATGAAGTCGCGCGGCGTGTACGAGACGCCCGGCGGCACCGTGCTGTATGCCGCGCATCGCGAGCTCGAGCAGATGGTGCTCGACCGCCGCACCTTGCGCCTGAAAGACGAGTTGGCGCTACGTTACGCCGACCTGGTGTACGATGGCCGCTGGTGGACGCCCGAGCGCGAAGCGCTCGACGCCTTATTCACCGCGACGCAGAAGAACGTCACCGGGACCGTTCGGCTGAAGCTGTACAAAGGCAACGTGATCGTCGCGGGCCGCGAAAGCCCGTACGCACTGTACCAGCCGTCGTACGCGACGTTCGGCAAGGACAACGTCTACAACCAGAAGGATGCCGAGGGCTTTATCCGGCTCTACGGACTCGCCAGTCGCATCGCCGCGGGTCTCGAGGCCGAGCGGACGGATGTCCCAGCAAGCTGACACCCATCACATGTGGGGGGGCGGCGGGCGCTTCGCTCTCGGACCGAGCGAAGCGCTCGATGCGTTAAACCGCAGCCTCCCCGTCGACCACCGCCTCTGGCCACAGGACGTCGCCGCAAGTAAAGCGTGGGTCCACGCGCTGGGCTGCGCGCACGTGCTCTCACCTGGCGAAGAAGCGCAGCTGCTCGACGGCCTCGACCGAGTCGCCGACAAACTCGCCGACGGCGCGGCCGTCGGCGCGCCCGACGAAGACGTGCATACGCTGGTCGAGCGGCTGCTCTACGCCGAAGTGGGTGCCGTCGCCGGTAAGCTACACACCGGCCGCTCACGCAACGATCAGGTCGCGACCGACCTGCGTCTGTGGACGCTGGGCGCGATCGACGAGCTCGACGCGGCCGTCGCCGCTCTCGGCCGCACACTCGTCGCCAAAGCCAAGCAAGGGCTCGACGCCATTCTCCCCGGCTACACCCACGGCCAGCGCGCGCAACCGGTGCGCTGGGCCTACGTGCTGCTCGCGCACGCCTGGCCACTGGTGCGCGACCGCCAGCGGCTCGCTGATGCACGGCGTCGCACGTCGGAGATGCCGCTCGGCTCGGGCGCGCTGGCGGGCTCCGGATTCCCAGTTGACCGCGTCTTACTGAAAGAAGCGCTCGGCTTCCGGGCGATCTCCGCGAACGCGCTCGATGCGACCGGCGATCGCGATTTCGTGGCCGACGTGCTATTCGCCATCGCGCTCGTCGGAACTCACCTGTCGCGTCTCGGCTCCGAGCTGATCACGTATGCGAGCGGCGAGTACGCATTCGTTACGCTGTCAGACGCCTTTAGTACCGGTTCCAGCCTCATGCCGCAAAAACGAAATCCGGACGTGTTCGAGCTGGCGCGCGGCAAGGCGGGACGCATGCTGGGCGATCTGATCGCGCTGCTCACGACGTTGAAGGGCATTCCGGCCGGTTATCAGAAGGACTTGCAGGAAGACAAGGCGCTGCTGTTCGACGCGTGCGACACACTGGCAACGGTGCTCCCCGCGGTCACCGGGGCGATCGATACGCTCACGGTGAACGCGGAAAGAATGGCGGCCGCGCTCGACCCGGCGATGCGAGCCACTGATCTCGCCGATCTACTGGTTGAAGCGGGCGTACCGTTCCGTGAAAGTCACGGGCTGATCGGGAAGCTGGTGCGGGCGGCCGAACAGGCCGGTGTCACGCTCGATAAGGTGCCCGCCAAAATGGCAACCGACATCCATCCCGCGTTGGGATCGGCTCTGGCGCACCTCGGAAGCTGGGAGGAAAGCGTGGAAAGCCGTGCGACGCCTGGAGGTGCCTCACGTGCCTCAATTGAGTCGCAAATAGAAGAGTTACGCCGCTCGTTCCAACCCGCAGCGAGCCCGTAAATCCGTCACTTGCTGCAAGTTGCTGGTCGGTATTAGCATATCCCATGCGCTGCCTTGCCCTCAATGCCTCGTTCGAGCCGCTGACCATGGTGCCCGTGCGCCGGGCGCTGCGGCTGGTTATCGATGGCAAGGCCGAAGTTGTCGAGGCGGAAGGCACGCCAGTCCATAGTGAACGACTCGCGATCCCCCGCCCAGCAGTCATTCGACTCGTTCGCTTCGTCCACGTCCCTCGCCGCTTCCGCCGCCAAGTCACCAACACCTTCCTCTTCGCGCGCGACAACTACCGCTGCCAATTCTGCGGTCGCTCGCAGCAGGAACTGCGGCAGCGCGAGTGCCTTACGCGTGACCACCTCGTACCGTTGTCGCGGGGGGGCACGAACGCCTGGACGAACGTCCTGACGGCCTGCTCGAGCTGCACTACCCGCAAGGGTAACCTGCTACCCGAGGAAGTCGGCATGCATCCGCTGCGCTCGCCACACGAGCCCCACTTCGTGCACCTCTCGTGGGCCGTGCGCCGCCTGACGCGGACGCAGGCGAAGTACATCCGGCTCTTCTACGGAGCCGATGTGCTGGCCACCCTCGAGGCCATGTAGTGTCGAAGACGCCGTGGATGGTGGCGGGCGCGGCGGCCGTCGCGCTCGCTGGCGTGGTGTTTCTCACGCGTCCGGCCAATGGATCGATTCACCCGACGCCGCGGCCCGGCATCACCGCTGCGAAGATCCTCCCCGACTTTGCGATTCCGAAGAATCCCGGAGCGATGGACGCGTACGCGGCGGCGCGGCGGGCCGCCCCGACGCTCGATGGTGTGTATTGCCACTGCGACTGCTCGAAGCACGCGGGGCACCGCTCGCTACTCACCTGCTTCGAGTCCGATCACGGTGCCTTCTGCGACATCTGTATGGGTGAAGCCATGCTGGCGAGCGGGATGGCGGCGCGCGGTCAGTCACTGATGGACATCCGCGCGGCTATAGACCGCCAATTCGGATCGTAGGACTGCGGGCCTCAAGCCGCTGACGCGGCAATCCCGCGAGCCGCACCAACACGCGCTGCGCTCCACGCGCCAACGCTTCGCCAAAGTTCCCTTCCCCGGACACCGCGGGACCCACGTCGCCCGATAGCCAGCGCGACAATTCCTGCAGGTCGGTGTCATTGAGCGTCGTCACCTCGAGCCGCGCGATGAAGTAATAACGGCCTCCCGACGGACTGTTCGGCCGGAGCGTCACGGTATAGGGAATCTCGAGGGCGGCTGACAGCTCCTCGGGCGTCGCGTAGCGGCTTACGGCGCCGCCCTGACGGATGAGCACGAAATCGTCGGCGAGAGGATCGTTGCGCGCCACCGCATCCCAGCCGGCTTCGCGCACGAACTGATCGAACCAGCCGGATCGCACGCGCCACAGCTCGAGTCGATAGTGCAGCCGCAGCGGGAAGCCCGAGCGCATCAGTCCGACGAACTTACCGTCCGCCAGAAGGCCCGTGCTGCGCACGCGTGGGATGTTGTTCTGCAGCGTGACGGTGAGGGTGGGCGACTGCGCAGCCCCCACCTGCGGCGTGAGGGGGGGGGCCAGGGCAAGAGCCGCCCACCAAAGCAAGCGCACTCTAGAACCGGTGATCGAGCCGGACCGTAAGGCGCAGTCGTTCGCCTGTAGTGACCGCCTTCGCTATGTACACGCCGAATCCGCCCCAATCGACGCCCAACCCCACATCCACGAGCCAGTTATCGAACCGCGGGATCCGGCCGGCCGGCACGCGGTTTGGCCCGTTGCCCACGAGCCATGCCTGGCCCGCGTCCGCGAAGACGACGACGTCGAGCCCGTCGAGCCAGAAGAAGCGCGGGCCTGCACTTCCTTCTTCGCGATCAGGCTTCTCGTCTTTCCACGGGTTGTAGCTCCAATTGAGCTTCACGTGCCCGCGGTACTCGGTCTGGAATGCGATCGCCCGGTCGCACGCGGCGACGCGCGCATCCCTGAACGCCGGATCGACGAAATCGTTGTTGCATGAGCTGGAGCGGAACGGATGGCCGGGCATGGGATCCGGACCGCCGAGTGCCAGCCGTCGCTGCAGCGGCAGCGGGTCGCCTCCCACCCAGCCGCCGCCGACCAGACGCACGTTCACGCGACCCGATGGACTGATGCGCGCGTAGTGCCGAATATCGAAAAACATGCGGTCGAAGTGGTAGGAACCGGTGGGGATCGGGTCACGCACCGTTGCCGGCACACCGGTGTGCGGCACCACGTCGGTGCTCCGGGAATCTTCCAGCGTCGCTCGCACCAACCATCCCGACGTGGGCTCTTCCGGATCGTTGCGCGCGTCCAGCACCGCACCGGCGGCGATCGTCGTGAAGTGGCCTTCGTCGATCGGTGGGTTGGTACGCCAGATGTCGGAATTGCGGAACACGGTCCACGGATCCTGATTGGCGACGCTCGTCTGCCACTCGCGGCGCAGCTCGAGCGACAGGGCGATCTGCCGTTCCGGTTGCGCGAATGCACGCGCGGCCCATCCCTTGTTCAGGAAGTAATCGCGGTAATCGCGCCCGAAGAGAAACGCGCCCCACCCGATCTCGGCGTTGTGCAGGCCCCAGTCCTCCACGGGCGATACCACGTCGAACGCGCGCACGCCGATGCCGACGGGGCGCACATCGCCGGACCGCAGCTCGCCGCGGAACATGTAGCCAAGATCGCTGCGCTTGTCCGAGAGGTCGCCGGCCGACCGGAAGACGCCCAGCGCGTCCACCCGCATCCGGAAATTCTGCTGCAGCTTCCAGTCGAACAGCGGGCCGAACACGATCGGCAGCCCTTCGACGCGGTTGAACGTTCCGCCCGTGGCGATGGTCAGCGTCGAGCGCGACTCCGCGGTACCCCACGACACGTGCGCGCCCGGGTTCCAGAGCCGGCGCCGCAGATTCGGCGCGTAGACCAGCTCGTCGCCCTCGCGGCGCAACCGGTAGAGCAACGGCTCGCGGTACTGGCGCACTTCGCCCCCGATGCGCGCCTTGGCGGTATCATCGACGATCCCGCCGACGACGATCACATCGCCGGTTATCTCGGCGCCCGTGTCGAAGAGCAGATCGCCGTTGATCACCACGAGCGTGCCCTGCACGCGCCCGGCGATCGCCACCGGGCCGTTGCGGACCGCCACATTGCCGCGCCATTCGTTGCCGCGTGGCAGCCGCGTCCGGCCGACGAGTCGCGTGGTCCCGGCGGCGTTGTAGAAGCGGATGACTTCCTCGGACACGAGCCGCGGCAGCGCGCGCGCTTCGAGCGACACGCTCGAGCTGTCGGGATGGATCACGATCGTCGTGTCCTGAACCGTTGCCAGCGCTAACAGTAGAGTGATCATAGGTCAGCTTTCAGTGGAGGCTCGATCCCGAGACGCCGCATCCGACGGTACAGATTCGCCCGGTCGGTTTGCAGCCTGCGAGCGGCTTCGGCGACGTTGCCGCGCGACGCGGAGAGCGCTTGCGCGATCAGCTCGCGTTCGTACTGGTCGAGCGTCTCGGTGAGCGCGATGTCGTGCCACACGGTCTCCCCGCCGTTGTCCGTGGTGCGCCGTGGGGCCGAACCGTCCGACGGGAGCACGCGGGAGACATCGGCCGCCGTGATCAATTCTGCAGTTGCAAGAATCGCCATCCGCTCCACGATGTTCGCGAGCTCGCGCACGTTGCCCGGCCAGCCATACGCGGCGAGCAGCGGCACCGCGCCCGCGTCGAATTTGACGGGACGGCGCAGCCGTGCGGCACATCGTTCGGCGAAGTGGCGCACCAGCGGGGCGATGTCTTCGGGGCGTTCGCGCAGCGGTGGAATGTGAATCGGCAACACATTCAGCCGAAACCACAAATCCTCGCGGAACTGTCCCTGCCGCACCGCCTGGGGCAAATCTTTGTTGGTGGCGGCGATGACCCGCACGTTCACGGCGAACGGCCGTTCGCCGCCAACCCGCTCGACGACGCCCCCCTCCAGGACCCGGAGCAGCTTTGCCTGTGCCTCCGGTCCCAGGTCGCCGACCTCGTCGAGGAACAATGTGCCGCCGTCGGCCAGCTCGAAGCGGCCCTGGCGACGCTCGGTGGCCCCGGTGAAGGCGCCGCGCTCATGGCCGAACATCTCCGATTCGACGAGGTCGCGCGGCAGCGCCGCGCTGTTGACGGTGACGAATGGCTTGCTGCCGCGCGCGCTCTGGCGGTGGATCGCCGATGCGACGAGCTCTTTGCCCGTGCCCGACTCGCCGGTGATCAGGACGCGCGACTCCGTCGGCGCGACGCGCGCAATCAGCGCGCGCAGCTCGTCCATGGCGGTGCTGGTCCCGACCAGGGGATCGGCGTGGCCGAGCTGCTCGTGCAGGCGCTTGTTCTCGGCGAGGGTGCGGCCCAGCTCCAGAGCGCTGCGCAGTGCCACGAGGACACCTTCGGGCGTGAGCGGCTTCTCGAGGAATTGGAAGGCGCCGAGTTTCGTCGCGCGGACGGCGTCGGCAAGATTGGCCTTGCCGCTCATCATGACGACGGGAACGTGCGGAGCCCGCTTGCGGATCTGCTCGAGCGTCGCCAGGCCGTCCGGGCCGGGCGGCATCATCAGATCGAGAAGCACCACGTCGGGCGCGTCTTCCGCGAGCCGCAGCATCGCGGCGGTGCCGTCGGCCGCTTCGACGGTTTCGAAACCGTCCGATTGCAGCAATGCGCCGACCATGCGGCGGATGTTGGCTTCGTCGTCGACGAGCAGGACCCTTGGGCTCATGAGGCCGGGACGAAGGATGGGGGAGGGGGGAAGACGATCACGAAGGTCGCCCCACCGCCCGGTGTCTCGCTCACGCTGATCGTCCCGCGGTGCGCTTCCAGTGTGACCCGCACGAGCGCGAGACCGAGGCCGGTGCCGTCGTCTTTCGTGGTGAAGTAGGGCTCGAACACCTGCTGGCGCAGCTCGGCTGGGATGCCCGGGCCGTGATCGGCGATCGCGACCGCGAGGCCGGAGCCGTCGCCCGTCACGGTCACCTCGATGGCGCCGCGTCCCTTCATTGCCTCGGCGGCATTGCGGTAGAGGTTGGCGAACGCACGGCGCAGCGGTTCGTAGTGACCGAAGAGCGCGTGCGCGCCGCCGCCGTTCGTGTGCACCGTGACGCGTACATCGTTTGGCACACCCGTGCGGCCCAGCTCCTCGAGCAGTTCAACGAGGTCCACCTCGCTCTGCGGCCCTTCGGGCAGCCGGCCGAACTCGGAGAACTCTCGCGCGAGACGCTCGAGTCTGTCGGTTTCCGCATCGAGGACTTGCATGGCGGTGGCGGTCCGGCTGTCCGAGGGTCCGAGCATCCGACGCATTTGGTCAACGGCGATGCGCATCGATGTCAGCGGGTTCTTGATCTCGTGAGCCACGCGGCGCGCGACTTCGCGGAACGTGCGCAACCGCTCGGCCTCGAGCTCGCGCTCCCGGGCCGCCGCGAGCGCGCCGGCCAGCTCGCGCAGTGCCTGCCGCAGCGCCTCGAACTCCGGCGCCCCGCGCGTCGGCGGGCCGCCCGGCAGCGGCTCGTGGCGGCGGATCAGTTGGGTCCAGCCGACCAGCTCGTCGATGGGGCGGGAGAGTTGCCGTGACAGGTGGCCCGCGAGGTTGACGGCGGCGTACAGAACCGCGCCACCGATCAACAGGATGACCACGGCGAAGCCGGCCGTATAGTAGCGCAGGAACGTCTCGGCGCGACGCGCCAGGCTTACGGATGCCGAAACCTCGTTCAGATGATCGCGCAGCAGCGCGCGCTCGCGCACGGTGAGGTGCAGCGTGTCCACGCCGTCGAGCAGCGAGCGGGCGGTCGCGGCGACGCGCTCGGTGGACGCCCGAGCGCCGGCGGCCGGCAGCAGGCGCCGGACCGACAACACCCAGCCGGCGACCGCGAGCACCGTCGGCACCACGGTCATGACGACGAGGATGACGAAGATTCGCCGTCTGAATGGCAAAGCCATATCCGGCCGAATCTAGGGAATTGGATTGCCTGTGACAAATCGACACGGTGGAAACCAGTGGGTGGGGTGTGGTGCGTGGTGCGTGGGGTGCGATAGACTCCCCCGTCGCGTCCCCACGCACCACGTACTACGCACCACGCACGAGGGTTCAGATGAAATCCCACACCCACTATCTCTGGTTCAACACGAAGCGGCGTCAGGAGATCATCGACATTACTGACGAGGTTGTGAGGGAGGTGGAGGCGAGCGAGGTGCGCGAAGGTTTGGTGCTGGTCAGTGCGATGCACATCTCTGCCTCCGTGTTCGTGAACGACCATGAGTCGGGATTGTGGGACGACATCCTGAAGTGGCTCGAGGGGACGATCGCCCCATGGGATCCGCCGCGCTATCGCCACAACGAAACGGGAGAGGACAACGCCGCAGCCCATCTGCGCAGCCTCACGGTCGGGCACGAGGTGATCGTGCCGATTACGAACGGCAAACTGGACTTTGGACCGTGGCAGCGGGTGTTTTATGGGGAGTGGGACGGCCAGCGAAAAAAACGGGTGATCATCAAAGTCCTGGGAGAGTGAGGGATCATGATCGCGGTTCTTCTAGCGGTGCTCCTAGCAGTCAACGTGCAGGATGCCGATACGCGCGCATTGCTGCAATTAGAGGATGACTGGGCGAGCGCGCTGGTGAAGCGCGATCGGGTTGTCTTTGAACGGCTCTTGGCCGACGGCTTTGTCTATACAGAGAACAACCAGATGATGGATCGCGCCACGGTGCTGAACTCGGTGGTCGCGGGATTGGATACCGTCCTTGTGGCGCACAACGAGGAGATGCAAGTGCATCGCTACGGTCCGGTGACCGCCGTCGTCACGGGGTGGCTGGTCGTAGGTGGTCGGGGCTCCAGTGGTGAATTCACCCGTCGCTACCGCTTCACGGACACATGGGTGAAGCGCGGTGGGCGGTGGCAGATCGTCGCCGCGCAAGACTACGTCGCGCCATGAAAGAGTTCGTCGAGACTCCGAAAAGGGCGTAGCTTCTCGGACGTGATCGCTCCCCAACCAGTCGTGCTCGAAGGTCACGGCATTCGGCTCGAGCCGCTGACCGAAGAGCACAGCGACGCGCTGGCCCGAGCGGCGGGTGACGGCCGCCTCTGGGAGTTTTGGTTCATCGCGGTCCCGCCTCCCGACGGCATGCGAGCGTACGTCACCGACGCCCTCAACGGCCAGCGCGACGGGCACATGCTGCCGTGGATCGTGCGCGACCTGCCGAGCGGCGCGATCATCGGCTCGACACGCTATCACGACATCGCCCCGGCGATCGATCGCGTGGAAATCGGCCACACCTGGTACGGCAGCAGCCGCCAGCGCACGCATGTCAACACGACCTGCAAGCTCCTGTTGCTTGGACACGCGTTCGACACGCTCGGCTGCAAGGTCGTGGGCTTGCGCACCGACAATTTCAATTTTCGATCGCAGCGCGCCATCGAAGCGCTTGGCGCCAAGAAGGACGGGGTGATTCGTCACTACGGCATCCGCCGCGACGGCAGCGCGAGGGATGTCGTGATGTACAGCATTCTCGCGGCTGAATGGCCGGATGTGCGGCGTCATCTCGAGCTCCGGTTGCAACGCCACGGCTGATCTCCCTCACCAGGACCCAATCGTGAACGATGATCGTGCCATCCGGCTGCTGGAAGAAATCCGCGACCTGCAACGCCAGCACCTCGAGAACTACAAGGAGGGGCTGCGGAATCAACGCGAGTCAATCGAGCTCAGTCGCCAATTCTCAGACCAGGCAGCGCGACGGTTGAAGGTGACGATGATCATTCTCATCGTCCTCCTCGTGGCGTTCGTCCTGATCCGATTCTGGCGTTAGGGAGTGACGCCACCTTCGTTGGTCCGCCGCTTCGGCCTGCTGCACGCCACGGCGCTCAACATGACGAACATGATCGGGATCGGACCATTCATCACGATCCCGCTGCTCATGTCCGCGCTCGGCGGCCCGCAAGCGATGCTCGGGTGGGCGATCGCCCTGATCATCGTGCTGTGCGACGGCATGGTATGGAGCGAGCTCGGTGCCGCGCTCCCGGGATCGGGCGGCTCGTTCGGCTACCTGCGCCACGGGTACGGCGCGGCGACGGTGGGCCGACTGATGGGATTTCTGTTCGTGTGGCAATTCGTGTTGAGCGGCCCACTCGAAATCGCCTCCGGATACATCGGCTTCTCCCAGTACCTCGGCTACATCTGGAAGGGGATTACGCCGCGCCAAACGGTGCTCGTGGTGGCCGCGATCGGGCTTGTGAACGTCGCGCTGCTCTACCGGCGCATCAAATCGATCGCCACGATCACGCTGACGCTGTGGATCGGCACGATTCTCACCGTCATCGTCGTGATCGTAACGGGCGCGATCCATTTCGACCATCGCGTCGCCTTCGACTTCCCACCCGGCGCGTTCAACTTCTCCATTGGCTTCTTCCTGGGACTCGGTGCCGCGTCGCGCATCGGTGTGTACGACTACCTCGGTTACTACGACGTCTGCTACATCGGAGACGAAGTGGAGAATCCGGGCCGAGTGATCCCGCGGTCGATCTTGCTGAGCACCGTGACGGTGGCGCTGATCTACGTGGCGATCAATTTCTCGATCATCGGGGTCGTGCCGTGGCGCGAATTCGTTCCGGCGGCGTCGCATGCCCAGTCGAGTTTCGTCGTCTCGATTTTCATGGAGCGGATCTACGGATCGCGCGTCGCGACCATATTCACGGCGATGATTCTGTGGACCGCGTTCGGCTCGGTGTTCGCCCTGCTGCTGGGGTACTCACGCGTCCCGTACGCGGCGGCAAAGGACGGCTACTTCTTTCGCGTGTTCGCTCGGCTGCATCCGTCACAAGGCTTTCCTTATGTGTCGCTCGTCGTCCTGGGCATACTCTCGATTCTTGCCGGCCTGGTGTCACTCGGGACGGTGATCGATGCGCTGATCACGATGCGAATCCTCGTGCAGTTCATCGGACAGATCGGCGCTGTCACGTTGCTGCGGCGGCGGGCGCCGGGCATGCCGCGGCCTTACCGCATGTGGCTGTATCCGCTACCCAGCCTGGTTGCACTCCTGGGATGGATCTTCATCTTTGCGACGACGCCGCCGCTGGTGATCGCGTTCGGGCTCGGCGCGCTGCTGTTGGGAGTTTTGAGCTTTGGGGCGTGGTCCTGGAAGGCTCGCACGTGGCCGTTTGCGGAGGTGACATGACCAACGAAATCAGCCGGCGTCATTTTTTCGCGGCCACCGCGGCCATGGCCGCAGCCTCGCAACTCCCCGTCGGTGCGATCACGAACCAGGCGCCGGTGAAGGGAACGGTCGTCCTGTTTCAGGGTGACTCGATCACCGACGCCGGTCGCAACCGCGCCTCCGCCGACGCGAACGCCGCGGGGGCGCTCGGCAACGGCTACCCGTTGCTTGTCGCTTCCGCCGTGCTGGCCGCGCGCGCGACCAGTGGCTTGCGGTTCTACAATCGCGGCATCAGCGGCAACAAGGTGCCCGACCTCCAGCAGCGCTGGACGACCGACACGATCGACTTGAAGCCCGACGTGCTCAGCATCCTGATCGGTGTGAACGATTTCTGGCACAAGCTGGACCACGGGTACAACGGCACGGTGCAGGACTACGAACAGCAGTACAACGCGCTGCTCGACGACACGCGCCAGGCGCTCCCGCGCGTGCACCTCATCGTGCTCGAGCCTTTTGTCTTGCGCTGCGGGGCGGTGGACGCGCGCTGGTTCCCGGAATTCGATCAGCGTCGGGCGGCGGCGGCGCGGGTCGCGACGCGCGCGCGCGCGACGTTCGTTCCGCTGCAGACGGTATTCAATCAGCACACCCGCACCGCTCCCCCGGAGTATTGGGCCGCCGACGGCGTCCATCCCACGCCGGCCGGCCATGCCGTCATCGCCGAGCAGTGGCGCCGTGCCGCGCGTCTCTAGCGGCAGGCTCTGTGTAAGCGCGCTGCTTGTGGCCGCGGCACTCGCGTGCGCGTCCGCAGCGACCGTTTCCCCTCCACCGCCCCCGCCGCCCCCGCCCCCGCCGCCGCCGCCGTGGGTCCAGGTCTGGAGCGACGAATTTGACGGACCGGCCGGCGCTGCCATCGATACCACCAAGTGGCGCTACGATATTGGCGACGGATGCCCAGGCGTTTGTGGGTGGGGGAACAATGAGAAGGAGTACTACCGCTCGGATACTTCGAACATCGCGCAGAACGGTCAGGGACAACTCCAGATCGTCGCCCGCGTCGCGCCGGCGGGTCTCACTTGTTACTACGGGCCGTGCCGCTACACATCCGCGAAGATCACCACGAACGGCAAGATGTTCGCCGATCAAGGTCGCGTAGAAGCGCGCATCAAGCTCGCGGCAGGGCAGGGACTGTGGCCAGCCTTCTGGATGCTGGGCAAAAACATCGGGACCGTCGGCTGGCCAACCTGCGGCGAGCTCGACATCATGGAAAACCGCGGCAGCAATCCCAGCCTGATGAGCTCGGCGGTGCACGGCCCCGGCTACTCCGGCAACACCCCCTTCGTGCACGCTCAGGGGGCGGTCGTGACCGACTTCCATGTCTACGCGGTCCAATGGGACTCGCTCGGCATCAGCTTCTTTGTCGATAGCATCCTGCATTACGTCGTCGGGCGAGGCACCGTGCAGCAGCGCGGCAATTGGGTGTTCGATCAGCAGTTCTTCGTGATTCTCAATCTGGCCATCGGCGGCAACTTCGATGGCGATCCGCAGTCGGATACCATTTTTCCAGCGACGATGCTGGTGGATTACGTGCGCGTCTATAAACGGTAGGGGGCACCATGAGAGCGAGGATGCTGGTTGCGCTGCTATTGGGCTTGCTTGTCGTGGGCGCCATTCATGCCCAGGGACTGCCTCGCGCCCGCCCGGCCGACGTCGGCTTGTCGGCGGCGGCGCTCGATCGAATCGCGCCCGCGTTGCGAGCCTATGTGGACGCCGGGAAACTGCCCGGGATGATCGCTGTCGTCGCGCGTCACGGCAAAGTCGCCTACCTCGCGTCGGTTGGCGCAGCCGATAGCGGCAGCGGACGGGCTCCGGCGCCCGATGCCGTCTTCAGGATCTTTTCCATGACGAAGCCGATCGCGACCACCGCGGTCATGCAGCTCGTCGAGCGGGGCAGGCTCAAGCTCGACGATCCGGTGTCGAAATACATTCCAGCGTTCGCCAGGGTGAAAGTATTCGCGGGCGGTAGCGCCGCGCAGCCCGAGCTGCGCGATCCCGACCGGCCGATCACCGTCGCCGACCTGTTGACCCACACCTCCGGACTCACGTACGGCCTGTTTGGCAACACACCAGTGGACTCGATTTACCTGCGAGCGAACTTGTTTCACCCCGAGTGGACGATCGCGCAGCTCTCCGACAGCCTGGCGCGGCTGCCGCTCTTGTTCTCCCCCGGCACAAAGTGGAACTACAGCTTCGCGATCGACGTCCTCGGCCGGGTCGTCGAAGTCGTCTCCGGCACGACATTCGATCGCTTTCTCGACAGCGCGCTATTTCAGCCCCTCGGCATGCGAATGACGGGATTTCATGCGACGCCGGCGATGCAGGCGCACGTCATTCCGGTGTATGCCCGAGGCCCGGACGGCAAGCTGCACGCCCTGTCGCCGCTGCTGTCGCCCGATTACACACCCGCAGGCCGGCTCCTCTCCGGCGGTGGCGGCCTGTTGTCGACGCCGGGCGATTATATCCGATTTGCGCAGATGCTGTTGAACGGTGGCGAATTGGACGGCCATCGCGTCCTGAAGCGCGAGACGGTAGCGCTCATGATGGAAAATCACGTGCCCGCGGCTCTGGTCCCCATCACCATCGCGGAAGGTTGGCCGCCGGGACGCTCGGGGTTCGGCTACGGCGGCGCCGTGCGCGTGGATAGCGACACCACTGTGGCGGGGTCGCCGGGGACATTTCGGTGGGCGGGCTACGCGACGACGTTTTTCTGGGTCGATCCCAAAGCCGATCTCATCGCGATGCTGTGGACGCAATACATGCCGGTGATGGAGTACTGGTCGATAGACGGTGAGTTCCAGCGGTTGGTATACGCGGCGTTACCGCGTCCGGGCGTAACGGGATCGCGTTAGGTTCAGTTGTCTTGACGACGGGCCCGCGCCTAAGGCCGCAGCGGCCGGAAGTTCACGTCGAGCGCCGCTAGCCGGGCGAGGTGCTTCGCCAGCCGCGCGCTAAAATCCGCAAAGTTCCTCAGCTCGCGGGGCGTCCACGCCACCTCGGCGAGCGCCACGAGACGCGGAAACACCATGTACTCGACGTTTTTCGGGTTGCGCTGGTACTCGGTCCAGATCTGTCCCTGGGTGCCGAGGATGTGAGACGCCTGCCCGGAGTCGAACGAAGCGGGAACGGGCTCGAACGCGTAGACGGTGTCCAGCGGCAGGAAGCCGCCGATCGCCAGCGGCTCCGCGCCCCGGTTCTGCGACTGGTAGTAATCGAAGTACGTGTTCGACGTGGGCGTCATGACGACGTCGTGGCCGGCCTGCGCGGCCGCGATGCCGCCCTCCATCCCGCGCCACGACATCACGACGGCGTTGGGTGCCAGGCCTTCCGTCCCGCCTTCGAGAATCTCGTCCCAGCCGATCAGCGCGCGACCACGGGCCTCGAGAAACCGGCTCATTTGCGCGGTCATCCAGCTCTGCAGCTCGTTCTCGCTGTGGAGTCCGAGCTCCCTGATCCGTGCCTGCGCCACGGGGCTTGCCTGCCACTGCATCTTCGGCGCTTCGTCACCCCCGGTGTGGACCCAGTGACTCGGGAACAGCGCCAGCACCTCGGTCAGCACGTCCTGCATGAAGTGAATCGCCGAGTCTGATGGATTCAGGATGTTCTGATCCACGCCCCAATGCGTGAGGACTTCGAGCTGCTGGCCGGTGTTGCCGAGCCACGGGTAAGCGGCGATGGCGGCCTGCGCGTGGCCGGGCATCTCGATCTCCGGCACGACGGTGATGAAGCGCGCGCCGGCGTACGCCACGACTTCCCGGACGTCGTCCTGCGTATAGAAGCCGCCGTGCGGAACCTTGTCGTAGATCCATTGGGTCGTATCGGCATAGTCGTGCTGCACGCCGACCAGCGATTGGCGGCGCCAGCCACCGATCGAGGTGAGCAACGGGTACTTCTTGATGTCGATCCGCCACCCCTGATCGTCGGTGAGGTGCCAGTGGAAGCGGTTCATCTTATGGAGCGCGAGCAGATCGATGTATTTCTTGACGAATTCCTTCGGCATGAACGAGCGTGATACGTCGAGATGCGCGCCGCGCCACGAGAAGCGCGGCATGTCTTCGATGTCGACCACCGGCACGGTCCACGACACACCGGCAACGGGTGCCTCGCGGAAGATGTCGGGCGACAACAGCTGCCGTAGCGTCTCGACGCCGTAGAAGACCCCCGCCGGCCGGTAGGCGCGAATCGTGATACGCGTTCCCGCCACCGAGAGGCGATACCCCTCTTCGCCGAGCCGTGCCAAGGTCGGATCGACGCGGAGCGAAATTGTGCGCGCGGCTGTGCCGGCCGCACCGCTGACGGCGAGGCGATACCCCGTCGCTGGTGCAAGCCAATCGGAGAGCTGATAACCGATTAGTCGCGTGGCGCGATCGGTGACTACGACGGTCGCCGGTGTGACGAGGAATGTCCCGGTGCCGCGGGTCATGTGGACGGGCCGGGGAATGACCGCAAGCGAGGTGTCCTGGACACCGGCAACGAGCGCGACGAGCGCGAGAAGGGTGATCATGCGGATATGATATCGCTCGCCCAGTCGTCCAGCGAACGGTAGATTCCTCACCCCCCGTCCCCCTCTCCGTTCCGGAGAGGGGGCACGACGGTCAAGAGTTCGTTCCCCCTCGCCCGCAGGGAGAGGGGGTCAGGGGGTGAGGACAGGGGGCCTATGAAACGACGCGACTTCATTCAGACAATGGGAGCGGCTGCCGCCGGTGGCATGCTCGGCCGCGCGCCTTTCGGCACGCCGAAGCGGATGGATCGCATCGGCCTGGAAACGTATTCGTGCCGTCACGCGATGGCGCAGGATCCCGACCGCACCCTCGCCGCGATCCGAGCGATCGGCTACACCGACGTCGAGCTGCTCTGGTCGTTCAATCTGTTCGGTCGCACGCCCGCGCAGGTCGCCGCGACGTTGCGCAACGAGGGGCTGCGCGCACCGTCCTGCCATATGTCGGCGGACACCATTTTCGTCGGTTGGGAGCGCAGCCTCGAAACGGCGAAGCTGCTGGGTCATCAGTATCTCATCGTCCCCGATTTCGAGGACTGGACCAAGCAGACACTGGACGATTGGCGCGAGTGGGCCGACCGCTTCAACGCCGCGGGCGCCGTGGCGCGTCGCGCAGGGATCTGGCTGGCCTTCCACAACGAGGCGTATCACCAGAAACCGATTGACGGGCAGGTGCCCCTCGACGTCTTCATCGCGCGCCTCGATCCATCGGTCACGCGGCTCCAGCTCGACGTCGGCAACATGCTGATCGGCGGCGGGGACCCGATGCTCTACCTGCAGAAGTATCCCGATCGCTTCTGGAGCTTCCATCTCAAGGACGCCGTCGCCGACCGCTCCCGCGACACCGGGCTCGGAAAAGGGATCTTCGACTTCAAGCGCTTTCTCGCGGCGGTGCCGATGCTCGAGCAGAAGCCGGCCTACGTCGAGCAGGAAGGCGCAACGGCGCCGTCCGATGAGCTGGATGCGGCACGTGCGAACTATCAGTACCTGCGGGGCTTGGAGTTCTGACGCGGTCGTGATCGCGCGCCTGGCCGCCGTGCTGCTGGCGCTCCAGGCGCCGCTGCTCTCCGCGCAGCAAGGCCGTGCGCCGGTCAAGCATTACACGTATGTGTTCGTCCACGGCGCATGGGGTGGCGGCTGGGATTGGCGCGCCGTGGATTCGATGCTGACTCGGCACGGCCACCACGTCGTGCGGGTCACGCTGACCGGGCTGGGCGAGCGCCACCACCTCGCGTCCCCCAACATCGGCTTGGGCACGCATATCGACGACGTCATCAACCGGATTCTCTGGGACGACCTGCACGACGTCGTGCTCGTGGGGCACAGCTATGGCGGGATGGTGATCACGGGGGTCGTGGACCGGATTCCCGACCGGATCAAGCGCGTGGTGTATCTCGACGCCCTGTTGCCTGATTCGGGTGAATCGCTGATGTCCATCCCGGACACCGCGCGCGCGAAGTTCATCCAGAGCCTCACGCACGACGGCTACATCGTGCCGGCCTGGGTACAGGACACCACAGTGATTCC
>WNGA01014000.1_pt1 | contig 27143 bp, 31 predicted proteins | sample 5400061 | NCBI WGS metagenome assembly WNGA01 (sample SAMN13153366, study PRJNA577476) | soil metagenome | isolation source: 100 cm soil or saprolite under grassland replicate 2 | place: USA:California | collected 2016-06-15
CTCGTCTCGGGGGAGCGGCAAGCGGAACGAGCCGCGGCCGTCCTCGAGGAGCAGGGCTACGCGGCCGTCATCTCTCCTGTGCTGGCGGAATGAAGATCGAGCCTGCCGCGGCCGTAGAGGGCGCCGTCGCCGTTCCGGGGGTGAAGGGAATCTCCCAGCGCGCCGTCCTGCTCGGCGCGGTCGCCGAGGGCGAGAGCGAGATCCGCGGCTTCGGCCGCGCCGCCGACACGGAATCGGCGATCCACGTCGTCAGGCGGCTCGGCGCGGAGGTGACCGAGGACGGCGACACGGTCCGCGTCGCCGGCGTCGGGCTCCGAGGCTTCATCGCGCCGGACGAGCCGCTCGACTGTGGCAACGCAGGCACCGTCCTGCGCCTGCTGTGCGGGCTGCTCGTGGGGCAGGACGGGCGGTTCGAGCTCACCGGTGACGAGTCCCTTTCGGCCCGCCCGCACGAGCGCGTGGCCGAGCCGCTGCGCGCGATGGGAGCGAGGATCGAGACGACGGACGGCCACGCTCCCGTGCTCGTGGAAGGGGCCGAGCTGCACCCCGTCCGGTATGAGCTTCCGGTGGCGAGCGCCCAGGTCAAGTCCGCCGTCCTGCTCGCCGGCCTGTATGCGCGTGGCGGCTCGACGACGGTGGTCGAGCCGCTTCCCGCCCGTGACCACACCGAGCGACTCCTCACCTACCTCGGCGTGCGCCTGGCCAGGGCGGCCCACGAGATCACCGTCTGGCCGGTCGACCGCCTCCCGCCGCTCGTGCTCGACATTCCGGGCGACTTGTCCTCGGCGGCCGCCGTGATCGTGGCCGCCGCTCTTCTCTCCGACTCGGAGCTGATCGTGCAGGGCGTGAACGTGAACCCGCTCCGCACCGGGCTCCTCGACGTCCTCGAGCGCATGGGCGCGCGCATTGCCGTGTTCAATCGCCGCTCCTCCGGAGGCGAGCCCGTCGCCGACCTGGAAGTGCGCCCGGCGCCGCTCGTGGCGACGACGGTTGAGCGGGAGGAGATCCCGCGCCTGATCGACGAGCTGCCTCTCGTCGCGCTGGCGGGTGCTTTCGCGCGCGGCCGCACCGAGGTCCTCGGAGCCGGGGAGCTTCGGGTCAAGGAGAGCGACCGGATCGAGCAGGTCACGCGGGCCCTGCGCGCGGTCGGCGTCAGGATCGAGGAGCGGCCCGACGGCTTCGTGGTACGCGGCACGCCCGCCCGCCCGCGCGGAGGGACGATCGACTCCGCGGGCGACCATCGGCTCGCGATGCTCGGCGCCGTCGCGGGCCTCGTCTCGCGCGAGGGCGTCAGGCTCGAAGGCGCCGAAGCGGTCGCTATAAGCTTCCCCGGCTTCTTCGACCTCCTCGATTCGGTGACCAGGCGATGATCGTTGCCATCGACGGCCCTGCGGGCGCCGGCAAGAGCACCGTGGCCCGGCGGCTCTCCGAGCGGCTGGGCTTCCGCTATCTCGACACGGGAGCGATGTACCGCGCCCTCACGTGGCTCGCTCTCCAGTGGGAGATCTCCCTCGAGGACGAGACGAAGCTGACGGAGCTGGCGAAGGGCTATCCCGTCACGTTCGACCAGGACGGCGAGGTCTGGATCGGCGGCAACGACGTGACGAGGGAGATCCGTCAGCCGCGGGTCGACCGGGTCGTGTCCACCGTCGCGCGCCATCCCGGTGTGCGCAACGTCATGCGCGAGCGCCAGCGTGAGCTCGCCTCTCAGGGCAACGTCGTGGTGGAGGGCCGCGACATCGGCAGCGTCGTCGCCCCGGACGCAGAGGTCAAGGTCTATCTCGTCGCCGACACCGGCGAGCGTGCCCGCCGCCGGACCGCCGAGCGACCGGGCATCGAGGGTGACGCGCTCGCCACCGACCTGCGTCTGCGCGACGAGAGCGACGCGGCACGCATGCAGCCGGCGCCGGACGCCGAGCTCATCGATACGACCGAGCTCGACGTCGACGCGGTGGTGGACCGGATCGAAGAGCTCGTCCGGGCCCGGCAACCGGCCTGAAATGAGCGACGAGCTCGCCGGCGTCGTGGCCGTCGTCGGCTTCCCGAACGTCGGCAAGTCCACGCTCGTCAACCGACTCACGTCGTCGCGCCAGGCCGTGGTGCACGAGACTCCGGGGGTGACCCGCGACCGCAAGGAGCTTCTCTGCGAGTGGAATGGTCGAGCAGGCCCAGACTGCCGTGGCGGAGGCGGATCTTGTCCTGTTCGTGACGGACGCACGTGCGGGCGTGACGCCCGGAGACGAGGAGCTGGCCGCGCTCCTGCGCGCCGCGCGCAAGCCCGTCCTCCTGCTCGCGAACAAGATCGACGACAGCTCGCACGAGGCGGACGCCTACGAGTTCCACCGGCTCGGCCTCGGCGACCCGATCCCGGTCTCGGCATTGCACGGCCACGGCACCGGAGACCTCCTGGATGCGATCGTGGCGCGGCTTCCCGGCAGCGCGCGCGAGGCGGTCGGCGAGGAGGCGATCAAGGTGGCGATCCTCGGCCGCCCCAACGTCGGCAAGTCGAGCCTGCTGAACGCGATCCTGGGGCAGGAGCGCGTGATTGTCTCGGAGACACCCGGGACGACGCGAGACGCGATCGACACGATCTTCCGGCGCGGCGACCGCACCTTCGTCCTCGTCGACACGGCCGGCCTGCGCCGCAAGCGTCGCCAGCGGCAGGGGATCGAGTACTACTCGGAGCTACGAGCGCTCCAGGCCGCGGAGCGCGCGGACGTCGCCCTCACGCTCGTGGACGCGAGCGAAGGCGTCGTCGACCAGGACCTGACCGTCGCGGACGTCGCGCGCAAGGCGCACTGCGCGACGATCGCGGTCGTGAACAAGTGGGACATCGCCGAGGTCGGGCTCGACGACGTTCGTGCCCGGCTCGAGTCGCGCCTCCGCCAGAGGCCGCCCGTGCTCGCAGTCTCCGCCAAGACCGGCCGCGGGATCGAAAAGCTGCTCGACCGGATCGAGTCCGTCTTCGACCGCACCGCCTCGCGGATCTCCACCGGCGCGCTGAACCGGTTCCTCGGCGAGCTGCGCGCCGAGCGCGAGCCGCCCGGTCGGGGGCGCAGACGGCTGAACCTCCTGTACGGGACGCAGGTGCAGGCGCGGCCGCCGCGTTTCCGGCTCGTAGTCAACGACCCGTCGCTCGTGACGCGCGACTACAGCTACTGGGTGGAGAACCGTCTGCGCGAGCGCTTCGAGCTCGAGGGCGTCCCAGTGGACATCGACTTCGTCAGGCGCTCGTGAAAATCACCGTCATCGGGGGCGGGTCGTGGGGAACTGCGTTCTCAAGGCTGCTGCACGACCACGGGCACAACGTGACGCTCGCCTGCTGCGACCCCGAGCAGGCGCGCGCGATCGCGCAGACGGGCCGTAATCCGCGCTACCTCCCCGACGTCGACCTGAGCGGCATCGGCGCGGTCGCGCTGGAAGGCGCTCCGCTCGACGCGGCCGAGCTGCTCGTGATGGCCGTCCCCAGCAGCGCCTTCGCCGCGGTCGCGGCCTCTCTACCCGACTCCACGCCGGTGCTCAGCCTGACGAAGGGGCTGGATCCAGCCACCGGCGACCGCCTTTCCACGCTACTTCCGGGGCGGCGCGTGGCCGTCCTCTCAGGGCCGAACTTCGCCCAGGAGATCGCGGCCGGGCTTCCGGCGGCCACCGTGATCGCGAGCACGGACGAGGAGTTCGCCGTCGAGCTCCAGCACGCGATCAACTCGCTCATCTTCCGCGTGTACGTGAACAACGATCTCGTGGGTGTCGAGCTGTGCGCGGCCGCGAAGAACGTGATCGCGCTCGCGGCTGGGGCCGTCGACGGCCTGCAGCTCGGAGACAACGCCAAGGCCGGGCTGATCACGCGCGGCCTCGCGGAGATGTCCCGGCTCGCGGCGGCCTGCGGCGCGCGTCCCGAGACGTTCGCGGGCCTTGCGGGGATGGGCGACCTCATCGTCACCTGCTGGAGCCGTCTCAGCCGCAACCGCCGTGCCGGCGATCTGATCGCGCGCGGGACGCCGCCCAACGAAGCCGTCGCGCAGATCGGCCAGGTGGTGGAAGGACTGACGACCGCGCCCGTCCTGCTCGATCTGTCCCGCCGTCTCGGGATCGAGCTCCCCATCACCGAGGGAGCCTGTGAAGTCCTTGCCGGGGCCGATCTCGCTGAGCTAGTCTCGGGCCTCATGGGCCGGCGGCCGACGGAGGAGTAGATGCGTTCGATGAGAGCTCTCGGAGCAGTCCTTGCACTGGGCGCCGCCACGCTCGTGGCGGGCTGCGGCGGGGGAGGGGGGGCGGCGAACGCCGCTCTTCCGGCGGGCGCATCTACCGTTCCGGACAACGCCGCAGCCCTCATCTCCGTGGTCTCGAAGCTCGACGCCCCCCAGGTGCAGCAGGCGGAATCGCTGATCTCCCGCTTCCCAGCGGGCCAGCAGGCGCTCACGCGGTTCCATGAGTTCGAGCAGACGGCCGGCCCGGCCCTCGGGGACGAGCTCGATCTCGTCTGGCTCGACTTCGCGAACGACGGCAACGTCGTCGTCGGCCTGACCCAACCCAAGGATCAGGCCAAGTTCGACGAGCTGCTCGCGAAGAGTGACAACCCGCCGGTCCACGAGGTCGTCGACGGCTGGACCGTCCTGGCCCAGGACCAGGCGACGATCGACAAGTACAAGGAGCAGAAGGCGAACACCGGCTCCCTGAGCGACGACGGGGACTTCCAGCATGCGCTTGGAGACCTCCCCGACGATTCGCTCGCCCGCGCCTACGTCAGCGGGACCGCGATCCGCACCCAGCTCGACGCCGCAATCGCGCGCGGCGGCGTTCCGCCCGCGGTCGCCCAGCAGCTCCCGGCGATCGAGTCGCTGGGGGCCGCGCTCACCCCCCAGGAAGACGGCGCGCGACTCGATGCGACTCTGAGCGGAGACCTCAAGGTCAACCCGACCAGCTTCCACGCGGGGCTTCCTGCCGAGCTTCCCTCCGGCGCCATCGCCTACGTCGGCGTCTCGAACCTGGAGGACTCGCTCCGGCGCGCGATCGACACCGTGGGGAAGACGAGGCCGAACTTCGACCAGCAGCGCGCCCAGGTCGAGGCGGTCCTCGGTCTCAGCTTCGACAAGGACGTGCTCCCGCTCTTCGCCGGAGAGGGCGCTCTCGCCGTCTACCCCTCGGCGGGAACCCCGGTCCCGGCCATCGTCTTCGCGGAGAAGGTGAGCGACGAGGACGCCGCGAAGCACGTGATCAGCCGGCTGACGGCGATCGGTCAGGTGGGAGCGGCCGGCCGCGTGACGACGGTCCCCATCGGCGGAGTCGAAGCGACCAAGATCACCCTGGGCGAGCAGGGGTCGATCTACGCGGCGGAGTTCGGAGGCAAGATCGTGGTCACGAACAGCCCAACGACGATCTCCGACATGCAGAGCTCGGCGCCCAAGCTCGCCGACGACCCGCCGTACAAGAGCGCGGTCGCGTCAGCGGGGGTCCCGGACGAGACGCTCGGTTTCCTGTACGTGAACGCCCACGACGGCCTCCGGTACGCGTTCAGCTACTTCGCGAAGCGAACGGGCCAGACCGTCTCGCCGGAAGTGCTCGCGAACACCGACCCTCTGCAAAGCCTTCTGCTGTCCACGTCGAAGGAAGGCGACCAGTTCCGGTTTTCGGGGTTTCTCGGGATTCAGTAGTAGGTACCCTTCCCCGCCGATGCCGAGCCGAGAGTTCCTGTTCACCTCCGAGTCGGTCACCGAAGGCCACCCGGACAAGATCGCCGACCAGGTCTCGGACGCCGTTCTCGATGCGGTCCTGACGGACGACCAGGCGGGACGCGTCGCCTGCGAGACGCTGATCACGACCGGGCTCGTGATGGTGGCGGGCGAGATCACGACCGAGACGTACGTGGACATCCCGCGGCTCGTCCGGCAGACGATCTCCGACATCGGCTACACGGGCTCGGAGTACGGCTTCGACGCCAACACGTGCGGCGTCGTGGTGGCGATCGACGAGCAGTCGCCGGACATCGCGCAGGGCGTCGACACGGCCTATGAGGTGCAGCACGACCCGAGCGACGACGATCCCCTCGACCGGGTCGGCGCGGGCGACCAGGGGATGATGTTCGGCTACGCCTGCCGCGAGACCCCGGAGCTGATGCCGGTGCCGATCATGCTCGCGCACAAGATCTGCAAGCGGCTCGCCGAGGTGCGCAAGGCCGACGAGCTTCTGTATCTGCGTCCGGACGGGAAGTCGCAGGTGACCGTCCGGTACGAGGAGGACGAGCACGGAAACCAGCGCCCCGTCGAGATCGAGCGCATCCTCGTCTCCACCCAGCACACGGACTCCATCGACTCCGAGGCGCTGATCAAGCCCGACCTGATCGAGCGCGTCCTCCGGCCGATCCTTCCGCATGACCTCTACGATCCCGCCCGCTTCGAGGAGCGCGACTTCGTCTTCGTGAACCCGACTGGGAAGTTCGTGCTCGGCGGGCCGATGGGGGACACGGGGTTGACGGGGCGCAAGATCGTGGTCGACACCTACGGCGGTGCCTGCCGGCACGGGGGCGGCGCCTTCTCGGGCAAGGATCCGACCAAGGTCGACCGCTCGGCCGCCTACGCAGCGCGGTACGTGGCGAAGAATGTCGTGGCGGCGAGCCTTGCCGACCGCTGCGAGCTGAACGTCGCCTACGCGATCGGGGTCGCCCATCCGGTTTCCGTGTCGGTGCGCACCTTCGGCACCGAGCGCATTCCGCGCGAGAGGATCGAGGGGCTCATCCGCGAGCACTTCGACCTGCGCCCGGCGGCGATCATCCGCGATCTCGACCTGCTGCGGCCGATCTACGCCAAGACGGCCGCGTACGGCCACTTCGGCCGCGACGACCACGACTTCACGTGGGAGCGGACGGACAAGGCGAACCCGCTGCGCGAAGCCGCCGGCCTGCCGGCGGACGTCGAAACCTCGGTCGCCTAGGCGCTTCGGAGCTCGGACACGGTTACCAGCTCGTAGCCCTCGACGTCGAGGCACGGCAGCAGGTGGCCAAGGGCCTCGACGGTGGGCGTGCAGTCGTCGCGCGAGCGGGTCGGGCCAGGTGGATACCCGTCGTGGAGGTCGACGATCGCGCCGTCCCGGACGGATCCAAGGACGTGGCTGAAGATCGCATGCGAGCTCATCTCGGGCCGCCAGTCCTCCGGGTCGACGTCGGCGAAGACGGCTTCGAGCTCGAGCTCGCGGACGATGTCGAGCACACGCTCGTCGGCGTGGAACCCGGGCGCGCGGAACAGTGGCGGGCGCTCGCCGAGCACTTCTTGGACGGCGTCGACGCCCGCGGCGATCTCCGATCGCACCTCCTCGTCTCAGATCTCGGTGAGCCGCGGATGCGTCAGCGTGTGGCTTCCCACCTCGTGGCCTTCGGCGACGATCCGGCGCAGCTCGTCCGGCCGCTCACGCACGCGCATGCCGATGACGAAGAACGTTGCGCGCGCGTCGTGCTCGCGCAGCAGGTCGAGCACGACCGGAGCCCATTCCGAAGGTCCGTCGTCGAAGCTGAGAGCGAGCTTCAAGCGGGTCGTACGAACAGGCCCGCCGCGGCCTTCTCGCTGACGGCCCGCTCGTCGCCGTTCAGCCGCACCGTGAATTGTTCCGCCGCCGGCTGCGTGTCCTCGATCTCGAGCTCGGCGCCCGGCACGAGCCCCTGGTCGTAGTACCAGTGCAGGAGCTCGCCGTCGTGCTCGGCCAGGCGCACGATCGTCGCGCGCGTTCCGGGCTCGAGGTCGGCCAGCGGCGCCAGTTCCTTGTTCTCTTCCTGCTCGAACGTGGTGTCGACGGGCCAGCCGTGCGGGCAGCGGTCCGGGTTGCCGAGCCGCTCGGCGATGCGGTCGACCATGTCGTCGGAGAACGTGTCCCCGAGCTCGTCGGCGTGGACGTGCGCCTCCGCCGCCGTGTAGCCGAGGAAGTCCGTGAGCAGGCGCTCGATGATGCGGTGCTTCCTGACGACCTGCTCGGCGCGCTTGCGGCCGGCAGCGGTCAGCAGCGCCTCCTTGTGCTCCCCGCGCTCGATCAGGCCCTCGGCCTCGAGCCGCTTGAGCATCTCGCCCGCCGACGCGCGCGACACGCCGAGCATCTCGGCCACCCTCGCCGCGAGCGTCGGCGACCCTTCCGCCAGCGGCCGGTACTCGCCGATCGGGAACGCCAGGAAGTAGATCGTCTCGAGATAGTCGTCGAAGGAGTGACCCGCCATCCTCACTTCGACTATAGTGCGCGATCGCTTGTAAGGTAAGCCTTACTTCAATGCGAAGGATGCTCTGACATGTCGACCGCGCAGATCGTTCTCCTCGGCGGCATCGCGGGCTCGACCATTTTCATCGGCCTCCCTGTCGGTCGGCTGAACCCGAGCACCCAGGTAAAGGCGGCGCTCAGCGCACTTGCGACCGGGATCCTCCTCTTCCTGCTCGTCGACGTCCTCCAGCACGGGATCGGGCCGGTGAAGACGGCGGTCGAGGACCAGCACTGGAGCCGCTTCGCCGCGTACGGGCTGCTGTTCCTGGTCGGGGCCCTGCTCGGCTTCCTCTCGCTCGTCTACTACGACCGCTGGGCGGCGCGCGAGCGCGAGAAGGCGATGCTCGGGCCGGGAGCCGCCTCCGCCGCCGAGTTCGAGGCGGACTGGGTGGGAGGCATGTCGCCCGGCCGCTGGCTCGCGCTGCTGATCGCCACTGGAATCGGGCTCCACAACCTCTCGGAGGGGCTCGCGATCGGGCAGGCGGGCGCCGCCGGAGAGATCGGGCTGGCCCTCGTGCTGATCATCGGTTTCGGGCTGCACAACTCGACGGAGGGCTTCGGCATCGTCGCGCCGCTGTCGGGCGAGCGGCCGAGCTGGCGCTTCCTCGCCCTGCTCGGCCTCATCGGCGGCGCGCCCACGTTCCTCGGCACGGTGATCGGCCAGGCGTGGACGAGCGTCGCGCTCTCGATCGTCTTCCTGGCGCTGGCCGCCGGCTCGATCCTCTACGTCGTCATCCAGCTCATGAACGTCACCCAGCGTTTCGGGCACAAGGTGCTCGTCGGCTGGGCGATCCTGGCCGGGCTCTTCCTCGGCTTCGGCACAGAGCTGATCCTGGAAGCCGCAGGCTTCTAAAAGCAAGCGTGAAAGGGCCGAGCGGCCCGCGCTAACGCTCCGCTGCGGTCACTACCCTGGGAGGGTGGCGTACGCCTCCGTCTATCCGCTCGTCTCGGCCCGGGCCGTGGCGCGGCCGTTCACGTACGAAGTGCCCGAAGAGGTGGAGCGTGGGGCCGTCGTGCAGGTCGCGTTCGGGAGCTCGCGGCGGCGGGGAGTGGTGGTCGAGGTGGGCGGAAAGCCGCCCCCCGGGATCGAGGCGGCGCCGATCGAGAAGGTCGTCGACGCCGTTCCCGCTGCGCTCGTCGACCTGGCGCTGTGGCTGGCCGACTACTACGGCTCGACGCCGGCGCGGGCCTTGGAGCTCGTCGCTCCGCACAAGCGCGCGCGGCGAAAGGAGCGCGACGCGCCGGCGCTGCGCGAAGCGCTCGACGGAGAGGCGGCTCCGCGGGTTCTCACGGCTTCTCAGGAACAGGCGATCGAGCGGATCGTCGCGGCGATCGATGCGGGCGCCGGCTCACACTTCCTCCTCTACGGCGCGACCGGCAGCGGCAAGACCGAGGTCTACCTGCGCGCCTGCGCCGCCGCGCTCGAGCGGGGCCTCGGCGCGATCGTCCTCGTCCCCGAGATCGCGCTGACTCCGCAGGCAGTCGGGCGCTTCCGCGCGCGCTTCGGCGAGACGATCGCGATCCTGCACTCGGCGCTCACCGAGGCCGAGCGCCGCGACGAGCGGCTCAGGATCGGCTCGGGAGAAGCGCGCATCGTCGTCGGAGCGCGGTCGGCCGTGTTCGCGCCGGTCCGCGGGCTCGGGCTCATCTGCATCGACGAGGAGCACGATGCGTCCTACAAGCAGGAGTCGGACCCACGCTACGACGCGCGCACGGTCGCCGCCAAGCGGGCGGCTCTCGAAGGGGCAGTCGCCGTGTATGGGAGCGCGACTCCGCGGCCCGAGAGCTGGGAGCGGCTGGAACGCCTGGAGCTCGGCGGCCGCGTGTCCGGAAGGCTGCCCCCCGTGCGCGTCGTCGACCTCCGTCGTGAGACCTACCCGCTGTCGGCCCCGCTCCTGGGCGAGCTCGGTGCGGTCGCGGAGCGGGGTGAGCGTGCGATTCTGCTCCTGAACCGGCGCGGCGTCGCTCCGGCGCTTCATTGCCGGGCCTGTGGGACGACGATCCGATGCGCGAACTGCGACGTGTCGCTGACCCTCCACGGCGGTGGGGTCCTTCGCTGCCACCACTGCGGGGCGAGCGAGCCCGCGCCCGAGACCTGCGCCCTGTGCGGATCGGCAGACCTGGCGCGCATCGGCGCCGGGACTCAGCGGCTCGAGCAGGAGCTCGAGGCTCGAATCCCCGAGCTCGAGAGGATCCGCCTGGACGCCGACTCGGTCGCCCGCCCGGGAGCGGCGGCCGACGCGCTGCGCCGGTTCGCGGCGGCGGAAGGCACCGTCTTGATCGGGACGCAGATGGTGGCGAAGGGCCATCACTTCGCGGGGGTTGCACTCGCCGCGGTGGTCGATGCGGACACGGGCCTCGGGCTGCCGGATTTCCGAGCAGAGGAGCGGACGTTTCAGCTCCTTACCCAGCTTGCCGGCCGGAGTGGCCGCGACGCGCCCGGCAAGGTGGTCGCCCAGACCTTCCAGCCGGATGCGCGAGCGATCCGGTATGCCGCCCGTCACGACGTCGAGGGTTTCCTGAACGGGGAGCTGGAGCGGCGGCGCGAGCTCGGGTATCCGCCATTTCGGCATCTCGTGCGCGTGGTCGCGTCGGGGACGGACGCCGATGCTCCAGTTCGGCTGCTCACCGAGCTGACCTCGGGTCTCGGGGAGGACGTCCTCGGGCCCGCTCCTCTGCTGCGGCTGCGCGGGCGTCACCGCGCGCAGCTCGTTGCGAAGACGGAGCATCCGCGAGGGCTGGCGGCGCGGGCGGCCGAGTTGCTCGCCGCCGGGTCGGTCGCGATGCGGAAGGCCGGCGTGACCGCGGTCGTCGACGTCGATCCTCAGAGCGTCTAGCGCGCGGAAGCGCCTCACTACACTTTCGCCGTGGCCGAGGTAGGTCAGGTTCGAGAGGAGGAGCGCGACGCGCAGGCCGAGGCGAGACGCCTGGCTGCCCTTGCCCAGATTCGCCAGTATCCCGATCCGGCCCTGCGAATGAAGGCGCGTGAGGTCGAGCGCTTCGACGGCGACCTGAAGAGGGTGGTGGAGCGGATGGCCCGGCTGATGAAGGAGGCGTACGGCATCGGCCTCGCGGCGCCGCAGGTCGGGACCCTGCAACGGGTCTTCGTCTTCGAGCTGGAGGAAGAAGAGGTCGTCGCGCTCGTCAATCCGCAGGTTGTGGAGCGGTCGGAGGAAGTGGAGACCGACGAGGAAGGGTGCCTCTCGATCCAGGGCGTGCGCGTGCCGGTGGAACGCAATTTGTCGGTCGTCGTCGCGGCGAGCGACGCGGATGGGGGAGACGTGAGGCTCGAGCTCACCGGCCTTCCGGCCCGCGTCGCCCAGCACGAGATCGACCATCTCGACGGGACCCTGATCCTCGACCGGACGGACGAGGAGCATCGCCGGGCTGCGCTCGCCGCGCTGCGCCCGCGGCCCGTTCTCAGCAGGGCTTGAGCGGTTAAAAAGCCCGGGGCCACCCCGAACCACCACCCACAATCGATGCTAGTCGGAAAATCCGCATGAGTGTGTGACCGATCGTGAAAAGACTGTGAAAGTGAGCGGTGCAGCCGAGATGAAGGAATCGCCGCCCCGGCCCGGGCTCGCGGTGGCGGCCACGGCGCCCTTCGGAGCGGACGTGCTCGAGCGCCTGGCCGCCAAGCACGAGATCGCCTACCTCCTCACTCGCCCGGACCGGCCGCGCGGCCGCGGGCGTAAGGTCGGCCCTCCCCCCGCCAAGGCCGTCGCCGAGCGGCTCGGCATCCTCAACCGGCAGCCCGAGCGCTTGGACGAGTCGTTCGAGCCCGAGGTCGGCACGATCGTCGTCGTCGCCTACGGCGCGCTCATTCCGGAGCCTCTTCTCGACCGAGCGCTCTGGCTCAACGTCCATCCCTCGCTGCTCCCGCGCTGGCGCGGTGCCGCTCCGGTCGAGCGGGCGATCATGGCCGGCGACCCGGAGACGGGCGTAACGATCCACCGGACCACCGCCGGGCTCGACGCAGGCCCGATTGCCGCGCAGCAGTCGTTCTCGATCGATGCGGAAGAGGACGCGATCGCGGCCGACCTCGTGGAGGAGGTCCTCCAGGAACCGCGATTCAGCCCTCAGCCGGAGGAAGGCGTTACGTATGCGGAGAAGCTCACGGCCGCCGACCGCGAGCTCGACTGGGACCGTTCACCCGAGGACCTCCTTCGCCGAATACGCGCGCTCTCGCCTCACATCGGCGCGCGCATCCAGCTGCACGGCCGCCCCGTCATCGTCTGGCGGGCGCGGATCGCGGAGGGCCAACTCGAGCCGGTCGAGGTCCAGCCCGACGGAGGGACGCGGATGTCTTACGAGGAGTTCCTGCGCGGGCTCCGGCAGTGAGCACCTCGCCGGCGCGCCGGACGGCCTACGACGTCGTGCTGCGCGTCTTCGAGCAGGACGCCTACGCCGATCGCGCCTTCCGCTCGGCGGCCCAGGGCCTCGACGATCGAGACCGCGCGCTCGCCAGGAAGATCGCCTACGGCACCGTCCAGCGCGTCCGCACGATCGACCGCGGGATCGAGTCGCTCGGCCGCCGCCCGATCCGGAAGCTCGATCCCCCGGTGCGCGCCGCGCTCCGGATCGGCGCCTACCAGCTGGGCTATCTGGCGGTCGCCGAGCACGCCGCCGTGGACGAGTCGGTCGAGCTCGTTCGCCAAGCGGGCCTCGATGGGCGGCGAAGACGCAGTCGCGCTTATGCGGGCCCAGAACGAGCCGCCCGAGACGGTCGTGCGTCTCGTTCACGGCCAGATCGACGGAGAGCCGACGGACGTCCCGGGGGCGTTCCGCGTCGAGCGCGTGGACGAGGAGGCGCTCGTCGCCGGCCGGATCTGGCCGCAGAGCCGCGCGTCCCAGATGGCCGGGCTGGCCGTCGGATCGCGAGAAGGCGAGCGCATTCTCGATCTCTGCGCCGCTCCGGGCGGCAAGGCGACCCAGCTCTCGGGCGGGGTCGTCGCGGTCGAGAAGCACCCGGGCCGCGCACGCGAGTTGGAGGAGAACTGCCGCCGGCTCGGAGCCGACAACGTGACGGTTCTCCGCGCGGACGCTCTCGAGCTTCCATCGGAGCTCACCGGCTTCGACCGCGCGCTCGTCGATGCCCCCTGCTCGGGGCTCGGAGTCCTCGCCTCGCGCCCCGACCTTCGCTGGCGCGCAGAGCCGCTCCCGGACCTCCAGCTGGCGCTCCTTCGGGTTGCGGCCGAACGTGTCAAGCCGGGCGGATCGATCCTGTACTCGGTCTGCACGATCAACGCGGCCGAGGACGAGGAGGTCGTGGACGCCAGCGGGCTGGAGCCCGACCCGAGCCTTGGCGACGAGTGGTCCGCATTCCGCCACCCGCGCCGGCCCGAGTTCCTGCTCACATTGCCGCACGTCCATCGGACGTCCGGATTCTTCATCGCCAGGCTCCAGGTTTAGACTCGATTCGGTGAGACTCTCGAGGGCCTCCTACGCCGGCCTGGCGGCGGCCGCGATCGGGGCGGTTACGGACGCCGTCTACCTCGTCGTGATCACGTCGGAGCCCGAACCGAACGACTGGGGCCGCGTCTCGCTGGTCGCCGGGACGGTGGGCGCGGCAGTCGGCGCGGCCGGCGCCGGCGTGTTCCTCGCGGGGGGTGCCCGGCTCGTCCTGCTGACGGCGGCGGCGACTGGGCTGCTCGTCTGGGGGTTCCTCGGCATCCTGTCGATCGGCCTCCCGCTCGTGGTCGCGGGCCTGCTGTGCGCCTACGCGGCCGCCCAGGCGGCCGACCAGGCCGGCGCGGACGGCCGCCGGGGAGCAGTGCTCGCCTCCGTTGCGGTCGTCGCCCTCATCGTCTTCGGGATCGCCTCCACCTAGCGTGGCCTGGAAGGACTGGATCCGCGGCGCCGAGATCGAGCCGTCCATCTACGCGGCCGACTTTGCGCGCCTCGGCGACGACCTCGGCGCCCTGCTCGACGCGGGAGCGAAGATCTTCCAGTTCGACGTGGGCGACGGGCACTTCGTCGAACCGGTCACGATCGGGCCGATCGTCCTGCAGGCGATCTCGCCGCTCTTCCGCCAGCGCGGAGGCATCCTCGACGTGCACCTGATGGTCGACAACCCCGAGCACCACTTCGAGGCGTTCGCGAGGGCCGGCGCCGACAGCGTCACCGCGCACTTCGAGATCGTCGGCGGGCACGTCGGGGAGACGGCGGCAAAGGCGCGCGATCTCGGGCTCGGCTTCGGCCTCGCCGTCAATCCCGACACACCCGTTGAGGAGGTCGCGGCCGCGGCCGATCCGGTCGACCTCGTCCTCGTCATGGGCGTTCACCCCGGCTACTCGGGACAGGCGTACATCCCCGACACCACCGAGCGCGTCCGCCGCCTCGGCGCGCTGCTCCCCGCGGAGGTACCGATTCAGGTGGACGGCGGCGTCGGCGAGGAGAACATCCAGGCCCTGCACCAGGCGGGCGCAACCCTGTTCGTCGCCGGCTCGAGCGTCTTCGACGGAGTCGATCCGCCCGCTGCCTACCGGCGGCTGGCGGACGCGGTTTCGTGAGCCTCGACCGAGCTCTCGAGCTGGCGGAGCGCGGACGCGGGACGACTCGCCCAAACCCCGTCGTCGGCGCGGTGCTCGTTCAGGGAGACGAGGTGGTCGGCGAGGGCTGGCACGAGCGCCCAGGGGAGCCGCACGCCGAGGTAAACGCGATCTCCGCTGCGGGTGACCGCGCCCACGGAGCGACCTTGTACGTGACGATGGAGCCCTGCTCGCACCACGGGCGGACGCCGCCGTGCGTTGATGCAGTCGTCGCAGCAGGTATCTCGCGCGTCGTCGCCGGATCGAGGGATCCGCACCCCGCTCACGGGGCAGGGTTCGAGCGCCTCCAGGCGGCCGGAGTGGAGGTGGAGCTCGTCGACTCCTTCGAGGCCCGCCGGTTGAATGAGGCCTGGCGAACGTGGGTCTCGCAGGGCCGTCCGTTCGTGACGTACAAAGTCGCGGCGACCGTCGACGGGCGCGTCACGATCCCGGGCTCACGATGGGTCTCCGGAGAGGAGAGCCGGCGGCTCGTGCACGAGCTGCGCGCCGCTTCGGATGCGGTCGCCGTCGGCATGGGGACGGTACGCGCGGACGAGCCCCGGCTCACCGCGCGCGACGTCGACGCCGCCCGACAACCCAGGCGTCTCGTCTTCGGCAAAGGGCCCCTTCCGAAAGGCTCCAGGCTCGAGCTTCGCTCGGGCCTGCTGGAGGACGAGCTGTCCACCCTGGGCGAGGAGGGCGTCCAATCGCTACTGCTCGAGGGCGGCCCGACGCTCGCGACGGCGTTCTTCGAAGTCGATCTCGTGGACAAGCTGCTCGTCTTCATGGCCCCGTGCATCTCCGGCGAAGGGCCGCGTCTGCTTGGCGACCTCCCGGAGCCCTTTCAGCTCTCGCGTTTGACGGCGGAGCAGGCCGGTGACGATGTTCTCCTCACCGCCTATGTCCACGAGCCTTAGCTCTCAGGCACCGAGGGCCTGTCGCAGGAGCAGACCGCGAGACGCTCGAAGCGTTCGCCTTGGGCGACTAGCCTTAGGCGCGTGTTCACGGGAATCGTTCGCGAGCGCGGGCGCGTTGTGTCCTTCGATGAGGGCGACCTCGTCGTCGAGTCGAGCATCGCGGCAGCCGTCGGCGACTCAGTCTCGGTGGACGGGATCTGCCTCACCGTCACCGGCCACGAGAACGGCCGCCTCGCCTTCCACGTCGTCCCGGAGAGTCTCCACCGGGGCAAACCGTTCCGCCGCGAGGTCAACCTCGAGCCGGCGCTGCGGATCGGCGATCCGCTCGGAGGCCACTATGTGCAAGGGCACGTGGACGGCGTCGGCCGCGTCCGCTCGGTCGATCGCGACGGCGACGACGTGCGCGTGCGAATCGCCGCTCCGCCGGAGACCCTCCGCTACTGCATCCTCAAGGGCTCGGTCGCCGTGGAGGGCGTCGCGCTCACGATCACGGCTCTGGACGAGGAGTCCTTCGAGGTCGCGCTCGTCCCGCACACGCTCGAGGTGACCACGCTCGGGAGCCTCGCTCCCGGCGACGAGGTGAACCTCGAGGCGGACGTGCTCGCCAAATACGTGGAGAGGCTTCTGCCGAGTCGCCTTCAGAAGGCTTCCGGTGCTTGACCGTGGCTCGCTGAGCATGCGCGAAGGTGGCCTTGGCCCGGCGAGAGCGCACGCGGGCGGTCAGACACCTGGTGGCGCGAAGGAGGGGGCTCGCGGGGGAACCATGGGTTCCCCCGCACTGCCGTACGTCGAGCGCCCGCTGCCCGCGTGAGGCTTCTCGCCGAGGGGCGAGCCTCGGAGATCTACGCCCTCGACGACGAGCGCGTCCTGCGCCGGTTCAAGACGGGCGGGAACCCGGAGCGTGAAGCACGAGTCATGAAGCGGGCGCTCGATCACGGGTACCCGGTCCCGCGCGTGTACGAGGTACTCGAGGATGGGATGGTCATCGAGCGGATCCACGGACCGAGCATGTTCGAGGACCTCGCTCGCCGACCGGAACACATCGGCGTCCATGCCGAAGCGCTCGCAGCCCTTCACAATGAGCTCCACCGCATTCCGGGAGAGTCGGGCGGAACGCTCCTCCACCTCGACCTCCATCCGCACAACGTGCTGATGCCTGCTTCCGGACCGGTCGTCATCGACTGGGCCAATGCACGCGAGGGACCGCCCGCGGTGGACGCGGCCCTCACCTGGGTGATCTGCATGACGAGCGCCGGCGAGGCCGGCCGCCGTTTCGCCGACGCGTTCGCCCGTCACATCGACGTCCGCTCCGGGCTCGAGCAGGCCGCTGCCTTCCGCCTGCGCGACCGGAACGTCTCCGAGGAGGAACGCCAGGCGGTCGAGCGACTCCTTTCCTGAGAGTACGATTGCCCGGATGGATCGCGATCTCGCCACCCGGACGGCCTTCGCCACCATCGAGGAGGCTCTCGATGACATCCGGCACGGGAAGATGGTCGTTGTCGTCGACGCGGCCGACCGCGAGAACGAAGGCGACCTCACCATGGCGGCCCAATTCGCCACCTCCGAGGCGATCAACTTCATGGCCACCCATGGCCGCGGGCTCATCTGCCTGTGCCTGACCCCCGACCGGTGCACGGAGCTCGAGCTCAGGCCGATGACGGATCGCAACGAGACCCCGTTCGGCACCGCCTTCACGGTCTCGATCGAGGCCCGGGAGGGTGTCTCGACGGGGATCTCGGCCGGCGACCGCTCCCGCACGATCCAGGTGGCTATCGATCCGAGCAAGGGTCCGCAGGACCTCGTCCAGCCCGGGCATCGCCCGCCTTGCCGGCCTCAATCCGGCGGGCGTGGTGTGCGAGGTGATGAACGAGGACGGTACGATGGCGCGGGTCGACGACCTCGTCCCCTACTGCGAGCGCCACGGGCTGAAGATGATCACCGTCGCCGACCTGATCGAGTACCGCCGGCGCACGGAGAAGCTGGTCGAGCGCACCACCTCGGTGCGGCTCCCCACCGCCTTCGGTGAGTTCACCGCCGTCGCCTTCCGCGAGAAGCTGACCGGCAAGACCCACGTCGCGCTCGTCAAGGGCGAGGTGGACGGCCACCCGAATGTGCTCGTTCGCGTCCACTCGGAGTGCCTGACCGGCGACGTCTTCCACTCCCTGCGCTGCGACTGCGGCGAGCAGCTCGAGCAGGCGCTCATGCGCATCGGGATGGAGGACCGCGGCGTTCTGCTGTACATGTCGCAGGAGGGCCGCGGCATCGGCCTGCTCAACAAGCTCAGGGCCTACGAGCTGCAAGAGGACGGGCTGGACACGGTCGAGGCGAATATCGAGCTCGGCTTCCCGGCCGACATGCGCGACTACGGCATCGGAAACCAGATCCTGGCCGACCTCGGGCTCTCCTCCATCCGGATCCTCACCAACAATCCCAAGAAGATCATCGGAATCGAGGGATTCGGATTGAGCGTGGTGGAGCAGGTACCGATCGAGGTGCCGCCGAACGCCGAGAACCGGCGGTATCTCGAGACGAAGAAGGCGAAGCTCGGTCACCGGCTTCACCATCAGGATCTCCGCTACGACGAGGAACGGGAGCGCACATGAGCCAGTGGCAAGAGGAGCGGAAGCCGTTCGACGGGGAGGTACCGGACGTCGGTGTCGAGGACGAGCCCAAGGGGTGGACCGACCCCAGCACGGCGGAGCCGGCGCCGGCCTACGCCGCCGAGGAGGCGGAGGCGCTCGAGAGCGAGGAGGACGTGGAGCCGCTCGGTGTCGTCGAGGAGCCCGAGGAGGAGGAGGAAGAAGACGGGGCCGAAGAGGTCGCACCGCTCGAGCACGTGAGCTCCGGGTTGAGCATTCCGGACGGCTACCAGGTTCTCGAAGGCGAGGCAGTTGGCGAGCGCCGGTCGGTGGCCGTCGTCGTCAGCCGCTTCAACGGCGAGATAACCACCGAGCTCCTCAGACAGGCTCTCGACGAGCTGGAGCTGCACGGCGTCGTCCGGACTGCCATCACCGTCGTGCCCGTTCCCGGCGCCTTCGAGCTTCCTCTGGCTGCGATGGCGCTCGCCAAGACTCGGCGCTATGCCTGCGTGGTCGCGCTCGGCTGCATCATCCGCGGCGAGACGCAGCATTTCGAATACGTCGCCAACGAGGCGGCCAGCGGCCTTCAGCTCGCCGCGCTCGAGACCGGCACTCCCGTCTCCTTCGGCGTCCTCACATGCGACACCGAGGAGCAGGCGCGGGCCAGGCTCACGCGCGGAGCGGACGCGGCGCGCAGCGGCCTCGAGATGGCCGAGGTGTTCGCGCAGCTTCGAGCGGCTGCGGCCGGGTAGTGCGCCATCGGCCTCTCGGCGACTCGGATCTGATCGTCTCGGTCGTCGGGCTCGGCGGCAACAACTTCGGGCGGCGGTGCGACAAGGAGCAGACGCGCGCCGTCGTAGAGGCGGCGCTCGACGCAGGCGTCACCTTCTTCGACACGGCCGACATCTACGGGGGCGGAGAGAGCGAACGGTTCCTGGGTGCGGCGCTCAAGGGCCGGCGCGACCAGGTCCTCGTCGCGACCAAGTTCGGCGGCGACATGCAAGGCCGCGGCGGCGGGTCGCGCGAGCACATTTTCGACGCGGTCGAGGCCTCCCTCGAGCGTCTGCAGACGGACTCGATCGATCTCTACCAGTACCACTTCCCGGACGGGGTCACTCCGATCGAGGAGACGCTCATCGCCCTCGATGAGCTCGTGCGGCAGGGAAAGGTGCGCCACATCGGGTCTTCGAACTTCTCGGCGTCGCAAGTCGAGGAGGCCGAGGAGGTTTCGCAGCGCGACGGCCTGGCCAGGTTCATCAGCGCGCAGAACCACTACTCGCTGCTGGAGCGCGACATCGAGGCCGACCTCGTGCCCGTGTGCGAGCGGCACTGGATCGGAATCCTTCCCTACTTCCCGCTGGCGCACGGTTTGCTGACCGGCAAGTACCGCCGCGGCGAGCCGGCTCCCGAGGGGACGCGGCTGGAGGGACGCGACGATCGGCTCACGGACGAGGCCTTCGACCAGATCGAGGCGCTCGAGCGCTACGCGGAGGAGCGGGGCCGGAGCCTGCTCGAGGTGGCGATCGGCGGCCTCGCTGCGCAGCCTGCGGTCGGGTCGGTGATCGCCGGTGCGACCGCGCCGGAGCAGGTGCGCGCGAACGCCGAGGCAGGGGAGTGGGTGCCAAGCGCCGAGGACCTGGCCGCCCTGGATAGGGTCCTGGCACATGGTCCCTGAGTCGCAGCTCGTTCCCACAGAGCACGGGCTTGTTCCGAAGGGGCAGGGCTGGTTCATCCTGAACGGGCGAGAGGCGCAGTGGTGGGAGCGCAAGGGTCGCGGCGCGCTCTGCGAGTTCGAGGGCGCAGGCTTCGAGGGTGCGGCGGATTTCTTGCAACTCGGGATCAACGTGACCGTGCTCGGACCCGGCGAGCCGCTGGGGATGTATCACTACGAAAACGACCAGGAGGACTTTCTCGTGCTCGCCGGAAAGGCGCTGGCGATCGTCGAAGGCGAGGAGCGGCCCCTGCGCGAGTGGGACTTCCTGCATTGCCCTCCCGGGACGAATCACACCATAGTCGGCGCCGGAGACGGGCCTTGCCTGGTGCTCGCGGTCGGCGCCCGCGACCGCTCGACCGGCCCGGACTGGGGTGCCTACACCGTGGACGAGGCTGCGCAACGCCACGGCGCCGGCGTCGAGCGTGAGACGACGGATGCGGGCGAGGCGTATGCCCGATTCCCACAAGGTGAGCTGGCGCGATACCGAGACGGCTGGCTCCCCGATCCTGCACGCAAGTAACAGGCTGTTACTTTCTCTCGCTAGACTCGGGGTATGTCCAAGGTGTGTGCAATCTGTGGCAAGAGACCGGCGTTCGGGCATAGCCGGAGCCACTCCATGGTGGCGACGAAGCGGCGCTTCAACCCGAACCTCCAGCGTGTCCGCGTGTTCCTGAACGGGACGGCCACGCGCGCCTACGTCTGCACCCGCTGCCTCAAGGCCGGCAGGGTGCAGAAAGCCGCACGGACCTAGCCGAACCCCTTCCTATACTCGAGGCCATGCCGCCGCGCGGCTTTGCTGGGCTGGACCCGCCTGAATCGTGGGCTCCGCCGCGTGGGCGGCCGCGGCCGGAGACGCTCGAACGGCCGCTCGACTCGCTCAAGGGCGTCGGGCCGGTGGTCAGGAAGCGGCTGGCGAAGCTCGGCCTTCATCGGATCGGGGACCTCCTCCGCTACGCGCCGCGGCGCTACGAGTCGGCTGTGCCGGAGCGCCGCATTGCCGACCTGTTCGGGTCGGAGGAAGTCGCGATCGCCGGGGAGGTTCTCTCGCTGTCGGAGCGGCGGCGGGGCCGGCTGAAGATCCTCACGGCTCGCGTCGGAGACGACAGCGGGACCATCTCGGCCACCTGGTTCAACCAGCCCTGGCTGACGAAGCAACTGCAGCCGGGCCGGCGCATCCGGCTGCGCGGGCGTCCCGGCCGCTACGGCTTCGAGGTCCGCGCCTACGACCTGAACGGCGTCTCCGCGACCGCCGACTTCGCACCCGTCTATCCGGCCAGCGAAGAGATCACGCCCAAGAAGCTGCGCGAGCTCGTACACGAGGCGCTCCCGCACGCGCGCGACCTTCCCGATCCGCTTCCCGCGGCGCTCAAGGAGCGGAGCCGCCTCCCGCTCCAGGCCGACGCGCTGTGGGCGCTGCACAGGCCGCGCTCGGAGAAGGAGGGGGAGGAGGGGAGGAAACGGCTGGCGTTCGACGAGCTCCTCGTCCTTCAGCTCGGGCTCGCCCGGCGCCGACGCGAGCGCGAGGAGGCGGTCGCGCCTGCGCTCGGAGCGCCCGGCGAGCTGATCGGCCGCTACCTCGCTGTGCTTCCGTTCGAGCTCACGGCCGATCAGGAGCGCGCGATCGCCGAGCTCGACGCCGACCTCACCCGGACCGCGCCGATGCAGCGCCTCTTGCAGGGCGAGGTCGGCTCGGGAAAGACGGTTGTCGCTCTGTACGCGCTCTTGCGCGCCGTCGAACGCGGCTACCGCGGAGCGCTCATGGCCCCCACTGAGACGCTTGCCGAGCAGCACTTCCTCACCGTCGAGCAGGTCTGCCGCGAGATCGGAGTGACGACCGCGCTGCTGACGAGCTCGGTGCCGAAGGGACAGCGCGACCCGGATGCGAGCCTGCTCGTTGGAACGCACGCGCTGATCCAGGAAGGGGTCCAGCTCGAGGATGTGGCCGTCGCAGTGGTCGACGAGCAGCACCGCTTCGGCGTCGAGCAGCGGGGCGCGCTCGCCGAAGGCCGCTCGCCGCACGTCCTCCACATGACCGCCACGCCCATCCCGCGCACGCTCGCGCTCACCGTCTACGGCGATCTCGAGGTGAGCGAGATCGTGCATCCGCCGGCCGGGCGCAAGCCGGTGGTGACGAGCTGGGTGACCGAGGAGAAAAGCGCCGAGGCGTACCGGCGGCTCCGACGGCACCTGGAAGAGGGAAGGCAGGCGTACGTGATCTGCCCGCTGATCTCCGAGTCGGAGACGATCGAGGCGCGCGCCGCCGAGCAGGAAGCCGAGCGGCTGCGGCGCGCCGAGCTGCGCGGGCTGCGCGTCGGGTGCATGCACGGGAAGCTTCCGCCGCGCGAGCGCCGCGACCTCATGGCTCGGTTCAAGGCGCGCGAGCTCGACGTCCTCGTTGCCACGACCGTGATCGAAGTCGGCGTGGACGTCCCGAACGCGACCATCATGATCGTGCAGGAGGCAGACCGGTTCGGCCTCGCGCAGCTGCATCAGCTTCGCGGCCGGGTCGGCCGGGGATCTGAACAGTCCTACTGCCTGCTCGTCTCACGCGCGAAGGACGAGCTGACCGACTCGGCGCGCGCGCGGCTGGAGGCGCTCGTCGCCACGAACGACGGGTTCGAGCTCGCCGAGCGCGACCTGGAGATCCGCGGCGAGGGCCAGCTGCTCGGGACGCGCCAGTCGGGGCTCTCCGATCTGCTCTTCACGCGCCTGCGCGGCGATCGGCGCCTGCTCGAGCAGGCGCGGAAGGCTGCGGACGAGCTCGTCGACCATGAAGGCCCGCTCGACGAGGAGGTAGAGCGCTTCTTCGCCGAGGCGACCGTCGAAGCGTGAGCACATGGCTCTAAGGTGTGGCGATGACAATCGAGCTGATCAATCCAGAGGGGCTCTCCCAGCCTCCGACCTACAGCCACGTCGCGCTCGCGAGCGGCTCGCGGATGGTCTTCGTGTCCGGACAGGTGGGTTTCGACGCCGAAGGAAATCTTGTCGGCAACGATCACGTCAGCCAGGCCGAGCAGGCCTACCGCAACGTCGAGACCGCGCTTGCGGGCGCCGGTGCCTCGGTCACGGATGTAGTCAAACTCACGACACTCGTCGTCGGCCATCGCCCCGAGCTGATCGAGCCGATCATGTCGGCGCGCGCAGCGGTGTTCGGTGACCACAGGCCCGCCAGCACCTTCCTCGGCGTCCAGGCGCTCGCCCGCCCGGGGCTCCTCGTGGAAGTGGAGGCGGTCGCAGTCCTCGACTGATGCTCTAGCCCGTCCCGGTCGGGGAAGGGAAGGGGCTCGCGATCTTGTGGCAGGGCTGAGCCATATCGAAGCTGACTCGAGCGCTGCGAGCGTGCTTCGTCGCGCGGTTGAGGGGCCGGAGCGCCTTCACTGCCGCCGCTGCCAATTCCGTGCGGTCCGCGTAGATCGCCACGTTGACGCGTGTACGGCTGCATACCTTGTTCTGGATCTCGAGCGGAGGCGAGCAGGACGGCTGCTCTCCTCCTGTGGGCGTGCAGTCTCCGTAAATGAAGTTGGCCCTCGTCCGAATCTTCTCTACGTGTGTCAAGAGGAGCCCCCGGAACGAAGCTCCGAGGTAAAAATGCGGGCGGTCATCAGCTTTGAGCGCCGAGAGGGCGGCCGCTTCCCCGTCGTCCAGACGCCCGGATCCGCCGCAGCCCGCCAGCGCTGCCACGAACGCGACGACCACTATCGGTTTCGTCAAGCTCTGCGTATGCGAATTATCGCGGGCTCGCGCAAGGGCCACACGATCTACGCGCCCAAAAGGCTTGGGACGCGCCCCACCGGCGACCGCGTGCGCGAGGCCGCCTTCAACCTCATCGGGCCCGTGGACGAAGCGTCTGTCCTCGATCTCTTCGCCGGGTCGGGCGCGATGGGGCTCGAGGCGCTCTCGCGCGGAGCCGCACGCGCTGTTTTCGTCGAGTCCGACCGCGACGCCTGCCGCGCCATCGAGCGCAACCTCGACAAGCTCCGCCTCACCGGTGCCGAAGTCGTGTGCGACGAGGCGCGCCGCTTTCTCGCCACCGAGCGCCGCCGCTTCGACCTCGTGCTCGTCGACCCGCCGTACGAGGCGCTCGCCGAGCTCCAGCCGACCCTTGCCCGCTACCTCCCGAACGTCCTGACCGATTCCGGCCTCCTCGTCGTCGAGAGCGCGGCCCGCGAGGAGCCCGAGCTGCCGCTGCGGACGCGAACCTCCCGCCGCTACGGCTCCGCGCGCATTACGCTCTTCGAGCCTTGATTACAGCTATCTACCCAGGCACGTACGACCCGGTCACCAACGGGCACATCGACGTGATCGAGCGGTCGGCGGCGATCTTCGACCGTCTGGTGGTCGGCGTCGTCGCACATCCGCGGCACAAGGAGACCACGTTTTCGGTCGAGGAGCGCCTCGACTTCGTGCGCGAGGCGACCGAGCATCTCGACAACGTGGAAGTGGACGTCTTCTCCGAGTTGGTGGTCGAGTTCGCGAGGCGCTGGGAGGCGAAGGCCATCGTGAAAGGGCTGCGCGTCATCTCGGACTTCGAGTGGGAGTTCCAGATGAACCAGCTCAACCGGACGCTGGCTCCCGACATCGAGACCGTGTACGTGATGGCGAGCTCGAACGTCAGCTTCGTGTCCTCGAGCGGGGTCAAGGAGATCGCGGAGTTCGGCGGAAACGTCGAGGAGCTGGTGCCGCCGGCCGTGGCGAAGCGCTTCAAGGAGCTTTTCCCGGGAGCCAGGCCCGGCGCTCCGGTCAGCCCCCAGGAATAGGTTGGCCACCTCATCCTGACCCCAGGGAACGGGTACCAACCTCGAGGAAGTACTGCACGCCGAGCGTATAAGTAGACTTCCCGCCTCATGGACGTCCTCGTACTCATCGACAAGCTCGACGACCTCGTCCACAACGCCAAGGCCGTGCCGCTGACCGACCAGGTCCGGATCGACCGCGAGGAGATCTACGACATCCTCGATCAGATGCGCGCGACGATCCCGGAGGAGATCAAGCAGGCCCGCTGGATCGTCAAGGAGCGGCAAGAGATGCTCGCCGAGGCCAAGCGCGAGTGTGATCGGCTCCTCGGAGAGGCTCGGGAGCAGGCCGCACGCGAGGCCTCGCAGACCGAGATCGTGAAGCTCGCCGAGCGGCAGGCGCAGGAGATCGTCGAGGATGCGCGCCGGGAGGCCCGGGAGCAGCGGCTCGAGACCGAAGACTGGATCGACCAGATGCTCTCGACTCTCGAGCAGAACCTCGACAAGTTCCTCGGCGCCGTCAAGCGGGGCCGCGAGCGGCTGCACGAGCGGTCGCAGGAATCCGTCGCGGTCGCCGCCGGCGTCTCGGAGAACGAGCAGCCGCCTCCGTACTAGAGCTCGCTCGCTACGCTCCGAAGCGTGACGGTTTTCAACCTCCGCACGCTCGGGCTGCGGTCCGGTGAGGAGTTCCGTGACGCGCAGGAGATCGAGCTCGAGCCGCTGCGTCTAGGGGGGCAGCGGTACATCCCCGTGCCCGAGAAGGTCGAGGGGGAGCTGACGATCACCCGCGCGAGCACCGGCACCGTCTTCGAGCTCCGCTTCCCCGGACGCCTGCACGGGCCCTGCTACCGCTGCCTCGAGGAGACGCTCGTCGAGCGCGACGTCTCGGCGCGCGAGTACCAGGCGACGAGCCCGGGCGGCTCGGACGAGCTCCGCAACCCCTATCTGGCCGACGAGCGGCTCGACCTGTCTGGGTGGGCGCGCGACGCGCTCGTCCTCGCCCTCCCGGAGAAGATCCTCTGCCGCCCCGACTGCGCGGGGCTCTGTCCGGTCTGCGGGAAGGATCTGAACCGCGAGTGGCATACGCACGACGAGGTCGAGGCCGATCCGCGCTGGGCTGCGCTCTCGGAGCTCCGACACAAGCTGTAAGGTTTCCCGCGGCGCTCCGGCGCCGCCCTATGCGTGACTGATTGAGCTCATACCGTTCCGCGCTCTCCGCGCGCCTTCCAGCTCAAAGGAGTCCGCATTGCTCACGCTCGACAACGTCTCGAAGTACCACGGCTCGTGCCCGATCCTCGTCGAGGTCATCCTCGGCGTGCCGCCGCGTGCGCGGATCGGCGTCGTGGGGCCGAACGGGGTGGGCAAGTCGACACTCCTGCGGATCGCCGCCGGGTTGGAAGAGCCGGACGCGGGCACCGTCACCCGCGCGCCTGCCTCGCTGACGGTCGGATACTTGCCGCAGGAGGCGGACGTTCGCGCCGGCGAGACGCTCCTCGCCTACCTCTCCCGGCGGACCGCAGTCGCGCGGGCCGAGGCCGAGCTCGAGCGTCTGGCGGCGCGTCTGTCCGATGACCCAAGCGTCGTCGAGGAGCATGCCGATGCGCTGGATCGATTCCTCGCGCTGGGCGGGGACGATCTCGATGCGCGGGCCTGCACGGCCTGCGCAGAGGTCGGCCTGCCTGCCGACCGGCTCGAGCTTCCGACCGTCGCGCTCTCGGGGGGCGAGGCCGCCCGGGCGGCGCTGGCGGCGATCCTGCTCTCGCGCTTCGACGTCCTGCTCCTCGACGAGCCCACCAACAACCTCGACTTCGATGGCCTCGACCGGCTCGAGGACTTCGTCACGTCGTCGCCGGGCGCCGTCGCCGTGATCTCGCACGATCGCGACTTCCTCGACCGCACGGTCGAGCGGGTGCTCGAACTGGACGAGAGGACGCACCGCGGCCGCGAGTACGTTGGCGGGTGGTCCGAGTACGAGGCGGCGCGCGAGCGCGAGCGCGAGGCCCAGTACCGGCGATACGAGGAGGTCGCGCAGAGGAGGGAGGAGATCGAGGCGCTTCTTCGGGCGCGGAGGGGCCAGGCGCGGCGGGCGGGCTCGAGGGTCCTTGCCCGCGAGACCGGGGGCTCCGACCGCCGCCCGACACAAGCCCTGCGCTCGAAGGTCCGGCAGGCCGAGCGCGCTCTCGAGCGGCTCGAGGACGTCGACAAGCCGTTCGAGCCCTGGGACCTCCGCTTGTCGCTCGCGCCCGAGAGCCGAAGCGCCAAGGTCGTCGTGCGGCTGGAGGACGCCGTCGTCGAGCGTGGGAGCTTCCGGCTCGGCCCGCTCGACCTCGAGATCGACTGGGGCGAGCGCGTCGCTCTGGTCGGCCGCAACGGAAGCGGCAAGACGACGCTGATCGCGGCGCTGCTCGGGAAGTTGCCGCTCGAGTCCGGCCGGCGCT
>WNGA01003505.1_pt1 | contig 27139 bp, 24 predicted proteins | sample 5400061 | NCBI WGS metagenome assembly WNGA01 (sample SAMN13153366, study PRJNA577476) | soil metagenome | isolation source: 100 cm soil or saprolite under grassland replicate 2 | place: USA:California | collected 2016-06-15
TCGCTAACAACACCATCGGCGGATTCAATATCGCTTTGGGCACTGGCGCCGGCGGCAATCTTAGCACGGGCAACTTCAATATCGATATCGGCAACGTTGGCGTCGCCGGCGAGTCCGAAACCATCCGAATCGGCGGTTCTCAGACAAGAACCTTTATAGCCGGTATTAATGGGGTCACCGTGGGACTCACTGGCATACCCGTGGTGATAGATTCGGCCGGCCAGCTGGGCACGATTGTTTCATCGAAGCGATTTAAGAGAGAGATTCAACCAATGGATAAGGCCAGCGAAGCCATTCTCTCGCTCAAGCCGGTCACTTTTCACTATAAGAGCGACACCAAAGACACGCCGGAATTCGGTTTGATCGCCGAGGAAGTGGCTCAGGTAAACCCCGACCTGGTAGTGCGCGACTCCGATGGCGAGATTTACACCGTGCGCTACGACGCGGTGAATGCGATGCTACTCAACGAATTCCTGAAAGAGCACCGCAAGGTTGAAGAACAGGAGGTGACCATCGCGCAGCAGCGCAAGGATTTCGAGGCGACAATCAGTGAGCTTAAGAAAGAGATGGACACTGTCGTTGCGCGTCTCAAAGAGCACGACTCAAAAATCCAGAGAGTGAGTGATCAGATTGAAGTAAGCAAGCCGGCCTCGCAAGTCGTTCTCAACAATCCGTAAGACTGAGAAAGTGACCACGGATAACACGGATGGCACGGATGGCACGGATAGGTAAGAGATAATAGGTCTTTATCCGTGTAATCCGCGGTCGTGCTCTTCTGTGGCGTTTTCTTCTTTTCTCGATAAGCCGCCTGGGAGAGGAAGCTCATCTGCCTATAGCCTTTCAAAGCTCGACCCTGAAAAACCTTGGTTACCTTCGTTTTTCTTCGGTTTGAGCTGCTCCGAAATCAAGCCGTGAAAATCGCCAGGAAAGCGACTTCGACGGCGAGCGCTTCCTGAATATTGCGACCCAGATGATCGCGCAATTCTTCGAGGCAGCGGATGCGCCGCAAAATTTCGACGGTCCCGAAACGTTTCGCGAGCGCGCCTGTTTCTTTTCCGGCGTTGGGCAGATTACGATGCTCTACGCCGTTACTCGCCCGAAGCACATCAGACCACCAGGTGAATAATGTTTCGATCAGTCCGGCGCGCCGTTGCAGGTAAAAACTTTCCGTAAGCGCTTTGTAGTATTCTTCCCGTGCTTCCAGCCAGGCGCCATCGGTCGCATCCTTATAGCGTGTTTCCTCCTGTTTTAATGTCTGATCTGTTGCGCTTTTGATTTGTGCCCGAACCGCGCGGAGCAGACGCTGGAATTCCTGAGCCAATCGATACGCATACTGAATGCTCCAACTCTGCTCACAAGCGGCCTGCTGTAGTAATTTCACGAGCTTTTCCTCTTCCGTCTTGTTTTTGGGCTGGCCGTCTGGAGCAAGCGGGATTGCGATGCACCGTGAAAGAATTGTCTCCGGCAACGCTTCGGGTAAGGCGCTTAGAAGAAGCATCAATGAATCCTTCGGCGGTTCTTCCAATGTTTTGAGAAACGCGTTCGCGGCCTGCGGTTGCAGCCGGTCGGCATCGCAAATAATCGCCACCTTGCGCCGGCCATTTGACGCGCGCATTTGTAGCGCATGCTCAAGATCGCGAATCTGCTCAATGACAATGCGCCGCGATTTCGATTCGGGTTGGGCAACGAAAATCTCGCGAGCCTTCGCAGAGAAAACGTCGCCGGCAGCTGTGCCATTAACAAGGCTGGCAAGGTCCGCCGCGAGCCGCTGCTTTCCGCTGCCTGGCGGCCCCGAAATCAAATAGGCGTGCGCGAGCCGATTGTGTTCGTGGGCGCGGCGGAGGAGATCGAGCGCGGTATCTTGCGAGAAGGCCATGTTGATCAGAGGTCGGAGGTCGGAGATCGGACGTGAGAAGTGAGAGGTGAGAGGTGAGAAGTCATGGTCACGGTCAGTGGTGAGCGGTCACATTTGGATAACGCGAAGAAAGTATTTTCCAAATTTCGCTCTCGATCTCGTCTGCGTCGCCCGAGCCATCGATGAGCACCATGCGATTTGGTTCGCGCTCAGCCAGTTCCCGATATGCGCCACGAACGCGCTCGTAAAACTCCGCTGGTTGTTGTTCCATCCGATCCGCTCTACGCGGTTCTTGCATTCTGGAGCGCGCGGTTGCTGCATCGATATCGAGCACGAAAGTAATATCGGGGACGCAGCCGCCAACTGCGAACGCATTCAGACGTTCGACAATTTGCCGATCCAATTTTCGTGCCGCGCCCTGGTAAACAGTTGTGGAATCAAAGAAACGATCGACGATCACGCACATTCCGCGTTCCAGCGCCGGTTTGATTGTTTCGCGCACGAGCTGACTGCGACTGGCCTCGAATAAGAGCAGCTCGGTTTCCGGCGTCATGCCGGCGTTGTGCGGAGCAAATTGGAGAAGCTCGCGAATCGTCTCGCCGATGGGTGTACCACCAGGCTCGCGCGTCACCAGATATGGAATCTCGCATCGCTCGAGGCGCGTCGCCAGTCTCTGCACTTGCGTGGATTTTCCGCATCCCTCCGATCCTTCGAACGTGATGAATGGCAGCCGCGGCATCAGGTCGATTGTGAAACAAGCGGGCGTAATTGTCGAATAAGGAGCGATGTGATTCAGGAATCTTGCCTGACACGTCAGGCGGGCTTCCAGCCTGCTGGGTGTTTTAATTCAATGGTCTCTGTTCCGTGCATTCAAACAGCGCCTTGCTTGCAGCGTCAGGCAACAAGTGAGCGCCGCTTTTCAAGCGACCTCTAATTTGCGGCGGGCGAGACGCCCGCTCGACGCGACAGGCTCGCCGCAGCGAGTCCGTCCCGTGGCGGACTGGAAGCCTGTGTTACGATTTCCACATGAAGAAATTCTGGTTGGTGAAACAAGAACCAGGCTCTTATTCATGGGCGGATTTTGTCGCGGAAGAGCAAACTGCCTGGACAGGCGTCCGCAACTACACGGCGCGAAATAATCTGCGCAAAATGCAAAAGGCCGATGAAGTTCTTTTTTATCACAGTGGCGAGGATAAAGCGGTAGTCGGCATTGCCAAGGTCACGCGGCCGGCCTATCCCGACCCCGCGGCAAAAGAGGGCGATTGGAGCGCTGTCGATCTCGCGCCAATCAAACCGCTGCGCCGGCCAGTTACGCTACGCGAAATTAAAAGCAATCCGCGGCTGAAGGGAATCGCGTTAGTTCGGCAATCGCGTCTGTCGGTTATGCCCCTGGCCGAATCGGAATTTCGGGAAATTGTGAAGATGGGCACGGGATAGGTGGATCGGCTTCTCCGAAGATCCGGCAGCTGCCGGACCAAACCAATCGCCGAAGGCGCAAATATTAGGCGGCCAAGCCGCCGTTTATTTGACAACGCATTGAGCCGCCTTCGGTCGCCGCGGCGACCTACGGCGCGCCGAGGGACAACGCGTTCCACCTTTTCGCCTTGTTCAAAGCCGTACCGAGGCCGAAAATTTGATTGAATGGAATCGACAGCGACGATGGAATTTTTGCCAGTACTGGCAGCGCCAGCCGTGTCTCGAGATTTTCTGGTGGTGTCGATCCACGATGTGGCCCCTTCCAATCGCGAGCGGGTCGATGAAATGATCGCCGCGCTAGGCCATCGCGGCGTGCGGGTCTGTTCTCTTCTCGTTGTTCCCGATTATCATCATCAGGGATTGTTCACAAAAGACCGAAAGTTCGTCTCGTGGCTGCGGGATTTGGAATTAGACGGCCATGAAGTTGTTATCCACGGCTATTTTCATGAACGGCCTCGACGCCCGAAGGAAAGCTTGCGCGACAAAGTCCTGACGAGGTTTTACACGCAGCACGAAGGGGAATTTTACGATCTTGACTATGACGAAGCTCTGCGGCGAATCACGACCGCGCGGGATGAATTTCGCGCGCATGGTTTGAAGCCACGCGGTTTTGTCGCGCCAGCCTGGTTGCTTGGCGCGGAAGGCGAGCGCGCCGCGCGTGACGCCGGAATGGAATACACCACACGGCTGCGTACGGTGTGCGACCTGCGTTTGGGCAGAGAGTTTGCTGCGCGATCGATTGTTTACAGCCTCCGGAATAACTGGCGATGCGCGGTTAGCCGTGCCTGGAACGCAGCGCTCTTTCGGGTCTCAAAGAGTAATTCGCTCTTGCGCATAAGCATTCATCCGCCCGACTGTTCTCATCCGGCCATTTGGCGGCAGATTGTGAATCTTATCGACGCGGCGATCGGATCAAGGACGGCGACCACTTACCAGGACTGGATCGCCGAACAAAGATTAAGACGCGGAAGCTAGACATGAACAAGTGCGACCTTCACGTTCACTCGCGCTACAGTGCGCGCTCGGAAGAGTGGCTGTTCCGGCGTCTCGATTTTCCCGACAGCTACTCCGATCCGAAGGAGCTGCGCCGGCAGTTGCTGGAGCGCGGCATGGATTACGTGACGATCACCGATCACGATACAATCGAGGGCTGCCTGCAAATTGCAGATTTGCCTGCGACGTTTATTAGCGAACAGGTTACGACCTATTTTCCGCATGATCCATGCAAGCTGCACATCCTCGTTTGGGGAATTTCGCAAGAGCAACACCGCGAGCTCGAGCGCGTCCGCGATAATATTTTTGAGCTGCAGCGCTATCTTCAAATGGCGCAAATCGCGCATGCGGTTGCGCATCCTCTTTACAGCGTTAATGGCCAACTTGACACGAGCCATCTGGAACGGGTTATCCTTCTTTTCAAGCATTTTGAGGGGATCAACGGTCTGCGCGACGCCCTTTTAAGCGATCTTGCCCAGACTCTTTTCAACCAACTGACGCCCGGCAAGATCGATCTATTCGCAAATCGCCATAACCTGGCACCCACACACGCGGAGCCGTGGAAAAAGATTTCCGTCGGCGGCTCGGATGATCACGGCGGACAATTTGCCGCTTCAGCTTATACGGAAACGCCCGCGGCAGATTCCGCGAAGCGATTTCTCGAACATGTTCGCAACGGCAATTGCAGCGCGGAAGGTCACGGTGGAACTCCCCTCGCCCTGTCGCACGGTTTCTACAACACGGTCGCCTGTTTCATCGAAGACCGTTTCCACGAAAAGCTCGGACCGAGCGCCGCGCTGCTCGAAAAAATGTTTTCGCGTTTTATGGAAGGGCGCGATCCAACCGAATTCACGCTTGCAGAAAAAGGAAGCTTGTTTGGACAGGCTGTCTTGTCGGGAAAAATCTTCGAACTGCTCAAACCCGCGAACGTGTCGCTCTGGAAAGAGCTTTCCGGTTATTTTTCGCGGCCCGAAGTAAAGGCGAAACTCGCCGAGCAATTGGATGGCGTCAGCGAGGCGGAGCGCCGCACATTTCTCATGGCGAACATGGTTGCCGAGCAGCTCACGTTTCGGTTTTTCCAAAAATTCGTTCAGCAAATCAGTAGCGGCAACATGGTCGAGAGCATGCAGGCCCTCAGCGCGATTGCGCCGATTCTGGTGATCCTCACGCCGTACATTTACGGTTTTCACAGCCAGGCGCCCTCGCGAAAATGGCTGCGTGGCATTTTCAAAGAGTTGACCGGCGAAATTCCTGCCGCGCTGCAAAATCGCAAACGCGCCTGGTTCACCGATACGCTCGATGACGTCAACGGCGTTGCGACAACGATTCGAAAAATGACCGCCGCAGGTGCATCCGCTGAAAAGGAATTGATTGTGGTCGTTTCACGCAGCGAGTTGAATATCGACGACATTCCAATCAGGAATTTCAAGCCGATCGGCGAATTCGAGTTGCCCGAATACGAGCTGCAAAAGCTAAGCTTCCCGCCGATTCTTCGAATGCTCGACTACATTCAGCGGGAAAAATTTACCGAAATTATCATCAGCACGCCGGGGCCGGTCGGGTTGACCGGACTGCTTGCAGCCAAGATGCTCAATCTGCAAACAAGCGGAATTTATCACACCGATTTTCCGCAATACATCCGCATTCTCACTGAGGATAGCTTTCTCGAAAGCGCCGCATGGGGTTACATGCACTGGTTCTATGGTCAGCTCGACACCGTCTTCGTAAACTCGGAAGAATATCGGCAGAGCTGGGTCAAGCGTGGCTTCGATCCCGGGAAACTGAGAATTTTCCCGCGCGGTCTCGATACGGAACTATTCACTCCAGCACGGCGTGATCCCGCGTTTTTTGAGAAATTTGGTGCGCAAAATGGCGAGGTCCGCCTTCTCTATGTCGGCCGAATTTCACGCGAAAAAGATCTCGATGTTTTGGCTGATGCCTATCGGCGGTTACGCAATGAAGGTCTTCCCGTGCAACTTTTTGTCGTTGGTCACGGCCCGCACTCCGAGGCGTTTGCGGAATCGTTGCCGGAGGCATTTTTCACCGGCTACCTCACGGGTAAAGAATTGGCCATGGCGTACGCGTCGGCTGACATTTTTGTTTTCCCCAGCACGACCGACACCTTCGGCAATGTCATCATCGAAGCGCAATCCTCCGGCGTGCCAGTCGTCGTTTCTGATTCCGGCGGACCTAAAGAGTTGGTAGAAGACATGGCGAACGGTCTTATCACCAAGTCGCGTGACGTCGATGATTTCACCCGCGCCATTCGGGCGCTGGTTACCGATCCCGGACTGCGGGAGCGCATGGGCATCTCTGCTCGACAAAGTGTCATCGACCGCAGCTGGCCAAGCGCGTTTCGCAAATTCTGGGCGATGACCGATATCTAGAAGCGAGCTACACGCTCACTTCACTTTGATTTTCGAGTCGGCGCGACAACTTTACTGCGCCTTTACTTCGGTGTGAAAAACGAGAAGCCATTTTCCACGGCGTACAATCAAAACACTTGCGCAATTGTATGCACCAGAGATGTCCTTCCCTGCGAAGGTGGCTTGCTGCGTGGCCTTGTACGTTACGACTGCGACGCCAATGCTCGGGAATGTTACCTTCATATCGTCCAAGGAGTAGTCGCGCAGATCGATCTTCGCCACGTCCGCGACCTCCGCATCTGCGCTCTTAATTCCTTCGGCGTACACGCCGGAGTAGCGTTTCGAGAGAAGCTTCTTAAACGTGTCAGCCCGTTTGTTCTTAAATGCCTCCCAGGCCGCTTTTTCGAAGTCAGTTATCTCCGTTTCCTTCGCCAATTTCCCCGGCGTGGGCGAACTCGCCTGGCCGAAACAAACAGAAGCGGCCGCGATTGATGTAATGGAAAACAAGATGAATTGTCTTTTCATAGGTAATTTGTAGGCATGTCCGGTTGTCTTCGTCGAGACTTTTCGCATCGCTGAACCAATCAAACAGAATGCATCTGAGTGCACGGGTTCGAAATCAATTTTTCCTGTTAGTTAGGCCGAGAGAATTCTTCCGTCAGATTCTGCTCGCGTGTTTGACGCATATTGGTCAAGGTGCGTGCATGATGAAACTGAAAATCGTTGTTACTGCCGCATTCTTTTTAGGGTTCGGCTCGTTTTGCCTCGCCCAAACTAACACAGCTGCGAATAAAGGCAGCAATGCGCCTTATACCGAAGGGCCGGTATGGGTGCTTACCATGGTAAAAACCAAAACAGGATTGGGAGACGATTATCTGAAATCCATTAGCGCAACCGTGAAGCCGGTTTACGACGAGGAGAAAAAGCAAAAAATCATCCTCGATTACAAAATCCTGAATGGCGACGCCTCCGGGTCGCAGGACTTCAACATTCTCATCATGGTGCAGTACCCTAATATGGCAGCCCTGGATGGGTTGCGCGAAAAGATGGACCCGATTATCGAGAAAGTCATGGGCTCCGAAGATCAACGCCGCGCCACCGCGGTGAAGCGGCTCGACATCCGCGAGATCGTCGGCACCAAGACCATGCGTGAAATCACGCTCAAGTGAGAGCGTTGCGCTGGCTTGATCAAACTGATTGCCAGGATAACCCGATTGCCGGCATGAGCGGCTCGATATGAAACGCACTATCAAGCGCATTGCCCCGTTGCAGACGGGCAAAATGTTGGGAGTCCTTTATGCCTGCCTGGGTTTAATTTTTCTGCCAATCTTTATGCTGGCCGCGGCGGCGGGCGCGTTCGCGCAACATGCGCAAGGAACCGAAGCTTCATCGACCGCACCTGCCGTAGCCGTCGCCGGAATCATGTTCGGGATGGGCATTTTAATGCCCGTGATCTACGGCGTGATGGGATTCATCCTCGGTGTTATCGGCGCCGCCGTTTACAATCTTGTCGCTCGCTGGATTGGCGGCATCGAACTGGAAGTGGAGTAGCCACCAAGAGATCAATGCCGCGCCACCGCGGCGAAACGGTTCCATAATCGCGAAATCCTCTGCGCTAAGACGCTGCGCAGGATCACATTGAAGGAATCCCTTCTCTGGAGGCGTTGTTCGCTTCCTGCTTACCGGCCACGTCCGTGGCCCATGCCGCCCATGCCGTGGCCCATGCCGTGGCTAGCGCTTCGGCCACTACTACTAAAGCTTCTCATAGAGCCTGCATGGCCCCTCTTGACAGCAGTAGCGCTTTTGCCATGGACGCTGCTTTTGCCATGAGTGGTTTTAACATGGGCGTTTGTGCCATGCGACGTCGCGTGGCTTGACCGGCGCGCGCCGCTCACGACCTTGCCCAGGTTGAGCCCGTAGTCGTGCGCAATTTTACCCCAGCCTTCGCCACCTTGGAACTTCCCTGTGATGGTGTCGAAGCTCTGGCCGGACGCATTAGCCAGCAAGTGCGCTTTCTCTAATCCACCCCAACCGAGCCCGGTCGACGTCCTCTCGGCTTGCAACGTAGCGACGGGAACACCGGTTTCGTTGGAAATTCTCGTCAAATCCGCTCCGCGAGAAAGAGCGGCGCCGAACACCAGGAAGGACATTGCCATAATCAGACTTAACGTTTTCATAATAATTATTAAACTCAACGTTTGTAGCGATGTTTCGGTTTTGACGCGGCCAATGGTTGCCTATCTCACGTAAAACTTGGATTGGGCGGCATTTCGCTCGTGGTGGGCGAATCGGCTGCTAATCGATCGGTCTCAACGTCAATGGGCGCTCGGAATTATCGGATTCCCATCCACGGCAACGCGTCGAGATCGACATTGCCGCCGGTGAGAACGATGCCTACGCGTTTTCCGCCAATGTTGATCTTACATTCGGCAATCGCCGCATATGGAACAGCCGCTGACGGTTCGATGACGATTTTCATCGTCTCCCAAACCGTGCGCATGGCCGCGATGATCGCCTCTTCGCTCACCGTCACGATGTCGTCCACGTAACGCTGGATGATCGCAAAATTTGGTGCGCCAACATTTGTGCGCAGCCCATCGGCGATCGTGAATTTCTTTTCGGTGTGAATCCGTCGCCCCGCGCGAAATGATTGCGCTGCATCGTCCGCGTTCGCCGGCTCGACCGCGATCACCTGGATTTTTCGCCGCATCGATTTTGCCGCGACCGCCGTGCCGCAGAGCAATCCACCACCGCCGACCGGACACATCACAAGATCGATCTCGGGAACATCCTCAAGAAATTCCACCACTGCCGTCCCCTGCCCCGCAATCACGTCTTCGTTTTCGAACGAATGAATCAATGTCGCGCCGGTTTTGGCGATCACCTCCGCACATGCGGATTCGCGCGCTGCTTCGGTCGGTTCGCAAGACACGATCTGGGCGCCGTAACTGGCGACCGCGCGCACTTTCACCTTCGCCGAGTTCGACGGCATGACGATGTGCGCGGGAATGCCGCGAAGTTTTGCCGCGCGCGCAAGCGCAGCGCCATGATTTCCCGACGAATGCGTTGCCACGCCACGCCGCGCCGTTGCGTCGTCGAGTGAAAACACGGCGTTAGTCGCCCCGCGCGCCTTGAACGCGCCAATCTTCTGAAAATTCTCGCACTTAAAAAACAACGATGCCCCGCTTGCCTTATCCAATCGCGAGCTTGTCAGCACCGGCGTATGACTGATGTACAGGCGAATCCGCTCATGCGCCGCGCGGATGCTATCAAGATCAAGAAACATTCCTCGATTTTATGCTCAACCGGACGCCGAAGTCAGGAAATTCTCTTCCACATCGGGTCCTTTTTCCGTCATCTCCTGATCCAGCAGGCTTTGCTTTATTTCTGATTTCCTGGTTTTCCAGATTGGTCTTTGGTTCCAAGTTAAATCTGTGTTATCCGCGTAAGCTGCGGTTAAGAGCAACGGAAATCTCGAACGCCCAACATCCAACATCGAACATCGAATGAAGCGTAATGAACCGTTACATCTCGACGAAGAACAAGTGCGGAAGCATTTGCGGATGGAGGATTTGATTCCGGCGATGGAAAAGGCGCTGATCGATTTCTCAGCCGGCAAAGTGACGCAACCCGTGCGCTCGGTTATCACAGTCGATCCGCCGGGGGGATTTTTCGGAATGATGCCGGCGCTAACTCCCGAAGGGCTCGGCCTCAAAATTGTGACGTTCTATCCGAAGAACGTGGAACGCGGTTTGCCGACGCACATGGCGACAATCTCTCTGGTCGATCCGGAAACCGGTACTCCGCTCGCGGTGATGGATGGAACATTGATTACGGAGATGCGCACAGCTGCAGTGTCCGCCGTTGCCACAAACCTTCTCGCATCGGCTGACGCAAAAGTCCTCGCCATTCTGGGCAGCGGGGTGCAAGCGCGCAGTCATGTGGAAGCATTGCGACTCGTTAGGAATTTTGAGGAGATTCGCGTGTGGAGTCGCACTCCAGAGCATGCGGAACATTTCGCGGAAGAAATTGGCGCGAAAGCGATGTCAGCCGAAGATGCGGTGCGCGGCGCAGATGTCATAGTGACTGCAACCAATTCGAAAACGGCGTTGTTAAGAGGCTCGTGGCTTAAGCCCGGTTGTCACGTCAATGCGGTCGGCGCGTGTCGTCCCGATTGGCGCGAGTTGGATGATGACGCGATGGGCAGCGTCGTTTACGTCGATTCGCGCGACGCCGCCATGAAAGAATCGGGCGACCTGATTCTTTCCGGCGCAAAAATTTACGCCGAACTCGGCGAAGCGCTCGCGGGGAAAGTCCCGCCCTGTGAAAATCAGACGACGATTTTCAAGTCGTTAGGCATGGCGGTGGAAGATATTGCCGCGGCGATGCTCGTGTATCGATCGGTGATTGCCACTCTGTAGACGTTGCGAGGTTTTAGCTCCGCGAAAGAATTGCGCGAGTTCACGGCTTCTTTTCCTCGCAGAGTTTTTGGAAAGCGGGATCGGAGCGCAAAGGGTCCCAGATCGGATCGAGCCTAAGAAGAGCCGGCGTGATAGGTGCTGGGCCGTAAAGCCCACTAAGGTATGGTGTTTGTAACAACTCTATGAGAGTTGAGATCGCACGGCTATTCTCGCCGAAGATGGTCCAAATTAGCGCCAGCTCCTCTTCTAAGCCAGGTCCAAGCACCGCATCCTTAGCACGGGGCAGAAGGATGATTGCACGCTGCGCTGCCTTCAGGGCCGAGTCCTTCTCACCCATCGCAGCATAAGCTTCAGCCAGACCTGCCGCTACAACGTTGTTGTCTGGTTGATCTCTATCGAGCTGCTCGAATGTAGTGCGCGCCTGTTCAGCGGTGACTTTTGCCCCAGCCGTATCGCCAGCAAGGCGCTGCATGAAAGCAAGCCTCACCTGATCGCTGCCCTTGTCGAACTGAGAAGCAAAATGGGATTGAGCCTGTCGAGCTTGGAGCAATCGAACGGCTTGACCGTAATTCCGTTCAAGTCTCAACTGCGCGATCTTGATTGGCAAAATACTATCATTGGAAGTCTGCTCGTTTATTTCTGACAGGGACCTGGCTGCTTCTTGCAGATTACCCTGGGCCTGATAAATGTTGGCCTTCGCCGCCATCAGAGCCGGATTGTTTGGCGTAATGTCCAGCGCTCGATCGTAGAGCTTAACCGCGGCTGGGAACTGTCGAAGCATGGCGTAAGTCCATGCTGTCTCCACAAGTAAGTCCACATTATGTGGGTCTAGGGCGAGAGCTCGCTCGTAGTAAGTAATGCTTTCACCCCAGTGTCCCTCGTCACGAGCGACTCGGCCGAGGGCCCTTGGCACCTCGCTGCTGCCTGGCAACATTTTGCTGACAAGACCGAACATGGTTTTGGCAAGCCCGTAATCACGCAGCACTCGGAATTGATAATGACCCAAGGCGAGCAGCGTTTCAGGCGAGTTAGGCTCCAGTTTTTGCGCATTGTCCAAAGCACGTTTCGCTGCGTCGCCCCGCGTGGAAGCAGTGTCGTAGCGAAAGCGGTTAAAGTAGAGAAACGCGTCCGTCCGAGAAAGCCGCGCCCAAGCGGTTGCAAAATTGGGGTCAAGCTGCACCGCCCGCTCATAAAAACCGGTGGCTTTCTCTGCAAGCTCGGGAGAGCGGGAGGAATAGATGCGTGCTTCAAGAGCCAAGCCGCGCAGGTACGCATCGTAAGCCTCCGGATTGTTTGTTGGTTTAACTGCCAACGCTTGCTCCTCGCGACCGGTGAGCTTCGCTTGCAACGACTCCGCGATTCCTTTGGCGATGTCGCTCTCGACGCCGAAGATGTCAGTCAACTTCCGATCATAGGTCTCGGCCCAGAGATGGGAATCGGTTTGGGCGTTAACCAACTGAACATTGACCCGCACCTGATCGGCGGCTTTTTGGACGCTGCCTTCAACAATGTTCGCCACGCCAAGCTGCTTGGCGATCTCGGAGAGGTTGCGAGGTTTGCTTTGATAGCGCTGCGTGGAACTCCGCGAAATGACTTTTAAATCGGCTATGCTAGCCAGCCGCGTCAGGATCTCCTCTTGAATGCCGTCAGCGAAATAGGCGTTGTCCGGATCGCGGCTTAGGTTTTCGAACGGAAGGACCGCGATGCTTTTCTGAAAAATCGACTCGCCTGTCTGCCGGTAAAACGGGAGTCGCCCAACAATCAGCATCGCAATCACCAGCAACAGAGCCCCAATGATGATGAAGTCGAGGATCCGTCCGGTGGCACGCTGAATCGACCTCGCCTGTGCCGGATGGAGATCTTCCGTTCGTACAATTCCTTCGGGGGTGAATTCGTAGACCCAGGAGAGTAGCATCGCGATTGGAAATCCGACCGCGAGCGCAATGACCACAAAACGCACAGCAGAATCCGAAATTTTAAAAAATGGGAAGACCTGCGTTGTGAGTTGCGTGAGGAACCATGCGACGACCCCATAAGCGACTGCTGCGCGGTAAACATTGCGCCGCTTCAGCTCGGTCAAGAAGTTCGTTGGGTTCACGACGACTCTTTATTTGCTGGACAATTTCGGAATCACGCTGCCAGCTTTATCGTAAACGCGAATCACGGCATCGTGTAAGCGGCTCAAAAACTTGGCGTAACCGATTGCACTGCTAATTGCATTCGGCTCTAAATGCGATCGTGATTCCGCGGAGATATTCACCCGGTCCTTCCGCTCGTAAACTCTAACACGTGCGCCGATGCGCGACCACCCAAAATCCTCGAGCGTGCTTTTAGGAGGACATCGCTTGGAACGCTAAGGACTTGGCGCTTTCGGGCAAATTCGGACACTCCTGCAACCCGGCAAAATAGTTCGAATGGTTTCCCGAGCAAGAGGGGTTTCACGGGTTGCATGGGCGAGCGCCCTACGGCTTGCCATTCCGCAGCCTTTTAACTGAAATTGCTGCTATGGGGCGAGGAATAGATTGCAAAAATGGAAATGTTGGCTCAATGGAGACAACATGAAAACAAGAACGATTGTATTGACTCTGGCGCTATGCTTTGTAGAAGCGGCAGGATGTTTCGCCGGCAACGCAGAGATGGGCACCTGGAAGCTGAACGAGGCCAAATCGAAGCTCGATCCTGCGGGGCCGAAGAACCACACAGTTGTCTATGAGGCCGCCGGTGACAACGTGAAAGTCACGGTGGATGGCACCGGCCCGGACGGCAAGCCCAAGCACGAGGAGTGGACGGGCAAGTTCGACGGAAAAGACTATCCCGTCACCGGCGATCCAAATTCAGACGCGCGGTCGTACAAGAAGATTGGTGCCCGCACGCTGGAACTAACCGTTAAGAAAGATGGAAAGATTACTGCCACCGGTCGACTTGTCGTGTCGGCCAATGGCAAAACCCGCACCGTCGCCATCAGCGGAACCAATCTGCAGGGAAAAAAGTTCAAAAGCACGTCGTTGTACGACAAACAGTAAAAGGATATCTACCTAAGAGCTGATGTTAACGCTGACGGTCCTCACGCTCGGTTCTGAAATTCTGCGGGTTCATGAATGGTCAGGGCGAAGCTTTCTTGGGTGTGGGTGAGGCGACGAGTTTTTGGAAACGCGGATCGTTCCGAAGCGGATCGAACATTGGATCGAGCCGGAGCAGCGCAGGAGTGAGCGGTCCCGCAGGGAAAGCGCCTGCGTACGGTATCGAGAGCAGTTTCTGTAAGGCGGCGATGGCGCGATCGGGTTCCCCCATCTGCGCCGCCACCCGAGCGAGGATCTCGATTGGAATAGGACCAAACACAGCATCCTTCTCGATCGGGACGGCGGCCATTGCCTGCTCAGTCAGAGCGAACGCGGCGGCTTTGGCACCAACGCCCATATTGGTCAGCGAGAGAGTTCCGATGAGGTTATAATTTTCCGGCTGTTCTTTCAGGAAAGATTCCAGTTCGCTGCGGGCCTGCCGCCAACTTTCCTGGGCGGCGGCATGGTCGCCGGCAACTTCTTGGGCCCAGCCTAACCAAAAGCGCAGTTCGCCATTGTAAAAACCCAACGCTGGATCAGGCTTCGCAAGCATTTCCTTTAGCCGAGGGATGATTTGTGCAGGGCGGCGCTCCAGGATTGCTTGGTAAACATGTAGTCCCACGTCGTTGGCGTTCGGATGCAGCGGAGCTAGGAGTGCAGCAGCCCGCGGCAGGTCGCCCTCGGCTTGTGCAATAGATGCCTTTACCACGATGATAGCCACGTCGTCTGGCGTAATAATTAGAACCTGATCAAGCTTTCGTAGCGCTTCGGGAAAACGACGAAGCATGATATAGGATCCTGCGTGCTGGGTGAGCAGGGAAACGTTGCGCGGGTCGAGCCGCTCGGCTTGGTTGAGGTAAGACTCGCTCCTGTCCCACTGGCCTCGTCTCCGCTCCAAATACGCCATCGACTCAAGAATCCGGCTGTTATTCGGCAGGAGCTGGCGTGCCTGTTCAAAGTAACGCACCGCGGCGTCGTAATCTTTTAGGCAGGCGTAGTAATAAAATCCCTTGGCCAATACGGCCTCGCCGAGATTAGGCTGAAGAGTGAGCGCGGTTTCGGCTGCCTGCCGTGCCTCCTCGCGTAGGGCGACCGTTGGTTGAAGAGCCGTTGAGAGGTAGCCGAGCGAATCAAAGTATGACAGCTGCGCCCAACCAAGGGCGAACTTCGGGTCCAAGCGCACCGCTTCTCTAAGATATTTCTGTGCGGCAAGGGCGTTGGTGGGTGAGTACCCGGCTTTCAGTGTATAAGCCAGGCCACGCAGGTAGGCATCATAAGCCTCCGGATTGTCTGTAGGTTTGGCGGCGATGGCTTGCTCTTCCTGGCCGGTCAGTTTCGCTCGCAGTTGGTCGGCGATGGCTTTCGCCACCTCACTTTCGACCGAGAAGATGTCGGTCAGTTTGCGATCAAATGTATCGGCCCAAAGATGGGAATCATTGGCCGCCTTGATCAGCTGCACGTTCACACGCACGGCGTCGCCGCTCTTTTGCACCCTTCCTTCCAGAATGTGCGCGACACCAAGTTGCCTTGCGATCTCGGGCAGATTTTCAGGCGCGCTTTTATAATGCTGCGTGGACGTCCGGGAAATGACCTTCAGGTCGGCGATCTTGGATAAGCGCGTCAGAATCTCGTCCTGGATGCCCTCGGCAAAGTAGGCGTTCGCTTTGTCTTCGCTCAAGTTTTCGAATGGAAGCACGGCGATGCTTTTCTGAGAAATCGACTCGCCAGTCTGCCCGTAAAACGGGAGTCGCCCAACGATCAGCATTGCAATAACCAGCAGCAGCACCCCGATAATGATGAAGTCGAGGATCCGTCCGGTGGCGCGCTGAACCGATCTCGCCTGCACCGGATCGAGATCTTCCGTTCGCACTATTCCTTCGGGGGTGAGTTCGTAGAGCCAGGAGAGTAGCATCGCGATTGGAAATCCAACCGCGAGCGCGATGACGACAAAACGCACCGCCGAATTCGGAATTTCAAAAAACGGGAAGACCTGCGTTGTGAGTTGCGTAAGAAACCATGCAACGACTCCGTAAGCAACCGCTGCGCGGTAAACATTGCGCCGCTTCAGCTCAGTCAAGATGTTCTTTGGGTTCACTCTGCGCGCCTTGACGAAGCGCTCGTCACGAGAGGACTCTACCTTGATGCGCGTGACTTGAAAAGCGCGTGCAAGGTCCAAAACAACCGGTAAAGGCCGCCAGGCTGGCGAAGTAGCCTCCGCTAAGACTTGCAGAAGCCGCGGCGTTAAGATCAATCCGACTTTCGAAAACCAAAACGCAAAACCGCGGCTGACCCGTTCGACAAGCTCAGGACAACGTCCGTCGCCATTACATCTAGACATTTGCTTGCAAAGGCAAGTGACGACGGAACAGTTGGCAACGATGCCGCGCGAATTTGAACAACTGAATTCCCAGATTCAAAGCGCGGTTGCGGCCGGGCAATTAATGGAATCGGCAGCGGAGAATATTCGCATGCTGCTGGATGGTGCGCCATCCGACCTCTATCTGCGAGCCGTCGATGAACTTGTCGCGGCCGGTGCGTGGCCGGAATTAAATGATCGTTTTTATCAGACACTTGCCTTTGGCACCGGTGGCCTTCGTGGACGCACAATCGGCAAAATCGTCACGGCTGCGGAACGCGGTAACTCACGCGAAAACGAACGGCCGCAATTTCCGTGCGTTGGGATGAACGCCATGAATTTCTTCAATATTAGCCGGGCGACACGGGGACTCGTCGCTTATCTACATGATTTTGTCGGCTCGACCCGTTCGACCTCGCTCAGGGCAGGCTCGTCTCGCCCCACCGGAAAAAGATCAAAAATTGTCATCGCACATGATCCGCGTTTTTTCTCAAATGAATTCACTGAGCTCGCTGCAAAAGTTGCTTCAGAAAACGGGTGCGACGCGTTCGTGTTCGATGGGCCGCGTTCGGTGCCGGAACTTTCGTTCGCTGTTCGCCATCTCAAAGCGAACGCGGGCATCGTGATAACGGCGAGTCACAATCCGCCGTACGACAACGGCTATAAGGTTTACTTCAACGATGGCGCACAGGTGATCGAGCCGCATGCGAGCGGAATCATCACAAAAGTAAACGCGATCACGAGCGAAACTTTTGCGCCGCTGCCAAGAGATCGGCAAGGAAAAATCACGATGATCGGAAAAGAAATCGACGAAGCGTACATGCATCGACTCGAAACACTAATCCTCGATCCACAGATGATCCGCGAGGCGAAATCGTTACGGATAATTTACACGCCGCTGCACGGGACAGGTAGCGTAATCATCAAACCAATGTTGAAGCGGCTCGGTTTTAATTTCACCGTCGTGCAAGAGCAGGACCGCTTTGATGGCCGATTCCCGACAGTGAAATCGCCAAACCCAGAAAATGCCGAGGCGTTAACGATAGCGATTGATCTCGCTCAAAAAGAAAATGCCGATCTTGTTGTCGCGACTGATCCGGATTGCGACCGGATGGGCGCAGCGGTTCGCTCAAAGGACGGCAGAATGAAATTGCTCACCGGAAACCAGATCGGCTCGCTGCTTGCCTGGTATCGGACGAAGACGTTGTTCGACAAGGGCGTGCTTAATAAAGAAAACGCGTCACGGGCGGTGATCATCAAAACGTTTGTGACGACCGATCTGCAAAAAGCGATTGCAGAACATTACGGTCTGCGCTGCGTCGAAACATTGACCGGTTTCAAATACATCGGCGCGAAACTGGCCAAGTACGAACGCGCGATTCCGGCCGAGGTGCGACAGAATTATGTCGATCTTACGGAAGAAGAAACGCGGCGACTTCGTCTCGACCATTCTTCGTTTTATGTTTTCGGTGGCGAAGAAAGTTATGGCTATGGCGGCGCCGATTTCGTTCGCGACAAGGACGGCAACGGCGCGGTGATCATGTTTTGCGAAGTGGCCGCTTATGCGAAATCACGCGGCCAAACAGTCGGCCAATTGCTCGACGAAATTTTCTCAATGTTCGGCTACTTCGCCGAGAAAAACGGTTCCCTCGTTTTTGAGGGCGCGGAAGGCGCGGACAAAATTGCGCGCCTGGTCAAATCATACGCAAGCGACCCGTTTGTGGAAGTGCTCGGCTCAAAAGTGACGAACGTCAGAAATTTCGAAACCGAAAAGATCAAAGATGTGGAAGGCGACGTGATTCCCAGAGAGAAGACGTCGATCTTTGAACTGAAAGATGGGACGCGGATTGCGGTGCGTCCATCGGGAACCGAGCCCAAGATCAAGTACTACCTTTTTGCGCAACGCCGCCCTCAAAAAGGAAAATTCGATTCCGCGGAACTCGAGCGAATCAAAGTGGAAGTGGGAAAGAAACTCGGTCTACTCTGGGATTGGCTGAAAGAGGATGCGCAGTCGCGTCTAAGCAAATAACGGAGGTGAACTGGTTACTCAAAGCGCTGCGGTTTTGGCCCTGGCTGGCAGCGATTTCGAGCGGACTTCTTTGCACAGGCTGTTTTCCGCCGTTCGATCAAACCTGGCTTTGCTGGATCGCTCTCACGCCGCTCATCGCGGCAATTTGGTTTTCAGGGCAAGATTCGCGCCATCCCTGGCTTCGCAATCTCCTGCTGGGCTACGTCGCTGCGCTGGCTTTTTTTTGGACCGTTCTCTCCTGGCTTACAACTGTCACCGTGCTCGGCTGGTTTGTTCTCGAATTTTACATGGCGATTTATTTCGCGCTCTGGGCATGGTTTTGCGGTTTGGTCCGACCGCGAGAAATAAAAGAGGCGCCGGGCTCAACTAAATGGGACCAGATGTTAGCCCAGGCCGGCCGGGACAGGCCACCACCGCGATCACCATGGATGAGATCGACAAATAATCTGGCGTTGGCGTTTCTTCTCGCTGCTGCGTGGACGACCCAGGAATGGTTGCGCGGCTGGGTTTTCTCCGGTTGGGGCTGGAACGGTCTCGGCGTCGCGTTGCACGCTACCTGGCCTCTTATTCAAATCGCGGAGTTTACCGGCGTTGCCGGTCTATCGTTTATGGTCGCGTTTGCCAATGTCATTGCGATTACAACCGCGCGGCGGTTAGTCCTGGAGGCGCGTACCCACGCGATGCGACCGCATTTTGATCTTACGCTCACGATGGCTGCCATTGTGGGCGTCCTGACTTTCGGCCTACGCGCCGCACAGATTTTGCCTCCAACAAAACCGCTCCGGGTCGCTGCCGTTCAATCGAATGTTCCTCAAAGCCAAAAGTTCGATCCACAGTTTACGAAGAAAATTTTCGATCAATTCCGGCGGTTGAGCGAAATCGCGCTGCGATCGAACCCGCCACCTGATCTGCTGGTTTGGCCCGAAAGCTCCATGCCAGGCCCTGTGCTCGAAGACCGGGAGAGTTATCAGTTTGTCACGGATTTGGCCGCATCGACCGATAGCGATCTCCTGCTGGGCACAATCGACGAACAAGGGGGACGTGCTTACAACGCTGCGCTGCTTGTTTCCGATGGAGGCGAACGGGTGCAGCTATATCGAAAACTGCACCTGGTGCCGTTTGGCGAATACGTTCCCGGGCGGTATCGGGTGCCGCTGCTCGCGCGAATTGTCGGCGACCAGGTCCCGGGGGACTTCGATGCCGGCAAGGATTACACAGTATTTAGCCTAACGAATACTGACGTGCAGGTTGCGCCCTTGATCTGTTTCGAAGACACCATTGGCGAGCTGACCAGAAGATTCGTGCTCCCGACCGACACGAGTCCCGGCGCCAATTTGCTGGTCGATATCACAAATGACGGATGGTTTTTGCGGTCGGCGGGTTCGCGTCAGCACCTGGCAAATGCGATTTTTCGCTGCGTGGAAACGCGCCGGCCAATGGTTCGGGCCGCCAACACCGGAGTCACCTGTTTTGTGAGCGAATTCGGCCGCGTCACACAAATATTACAGGACGACACAGGCAGTACATTCACCGAAGGCGTGCTCACAGGCGAAATCAAAGTTCCGACCGAGCATGAGCTGACCTTTTACACCCGGCATGGCGAGCTGTTCGCGAAGTTGTGTGCGGTTATCACGCTGATCGGGATAATCGCAGCGATCTCGCTGCGCGGATTGCGCCGCTTTAGTGGATCGCGCGTTCCATCGCGCGATGTTAATTCTGCCGCCGGCGGCGCATCATCTTAGCATCGGGCGCGGAGCGCTCGATCCATCTCGCGAGAATTCGATGCGTGTGGTACAAACCACACACATGTCTGTTCAACTGCCACTCGATCATTTAGGCACACTTTGGCCCGAAAAATTTCGCGGTGCGCGAGTCGGCGCACTGCTTCATCCGGCATCGGTTTCAGCAAAGCTCGAGCACGCATCACATGTTCTCGAGCAGCACAACGGGGATCTCTTACGTCTCGCTGCGTTATTCGGTCCGCAACATGGTTTTCGTGGCGAGACTCAAGACAACATGGTGGAATGGAAAAGCTACGAGCACCTGCGACTAGGCATCCCGGTTTACAGTCTCTATGGAGAACATCGCGAACCGACTGCGGAAATGCTTAAAGATCTCGATGTTTTGCTAGTTGATCTTCAGGATGTCGGGGCGCGCTACTACACGTTTATCTGGACAATGTATCTTTGCATGCGCGCTTGCGAAAAAGCCGGAGTGGCAGTTGTTGTTCTCGATCGGCCAAATCCGATTAATGGCGTGACGACAGAAGGACCGATCCTCGGTCCAAATTACAAATCGTTTGTGGGCATGCATCCGATTCCGGTCCGACATGGGCGCACAATCGGCGAACTGGCACAGCAGTTTTGCAATGAAGCTTTTCCCCAATGCCAGTTGTCAATCTTACCAATGAAAAATTGGCAGCGCCCGATGTGGTTCGATCAAACTGGACTTCCATGGCTAATGCCGTCGCCAAATATGCCAACGCTCGATGCGGCAACCGTCTATCCTGGAATGTGCTTGCTGGAAGGCACAAACATCTCCGAAGGCCGCGGCACGACGCGGCCATTCGAAATCTTTGGCGCGCCATTCATCGAAACGGAATTGCTTTGTCGCGAGCTCAACCATTTGAAACTACCGGGCGTTTTCTTCCGCGAGAATTATTTCCAGCCAACTTTTCACAAGTTCTCTGGAGAGCTCTGCGGCGGCGCGCAGATTCATGTACTCGATCGCAACGCATTCTGCCCGTTTCAAACAGGCGTTGAAATCATCCGCTGCATCCGAAAACTGTCTTCAGACAAATTCGCCTGGAAGCAACCGCCTTACGAATACGACTGGAAAAAGTTACCCATCGAAATCTTGCTTGGCGGACCGCTCGATCAATTTTTCTGCAATTGATTAACTGCTGCTGTTATCGACCTTTCAAGAACCGCTTTACTTCGTCATGATTGCCCATGAATTCAAAAACAAGCGCCTCTGGAGTGTTTTCAAAAACCAGCCGTTCTTTGAGGCCGATACGGGCCTCGAAGTATTCAGCCCGAAGTTTTCGCAGGCCAGCCCCTTTGTGCAAATGAGGCCAGCCAACCACGCGTTGAATTTCTACAATCCGCCTGCCGATCTTCCGCCGTTCGCGAGGAGAGCGGCGGCGAATTTCCTTCAACAGCGCCGCTTCGATGCGAACGCTCTTCATTCGAGCCGTTTCGAATCAAATTTGCCCTTGAAAACAACGTATTTAGCGTCTTGCCGGCGAGACTCCATCCGCTTCGCAAATCGTTCCCACTCGTCCGGAGCAATTCCGTACTCTTGATACAAATAGCTATCTTCCCATGAAACAACCTCGACCGGTTTGAGCTGCACAATCTTATTGCCGGAAAGAATCCCAATGTCTTCCCCTTGCTTGGCCCGCTCTAGAACCGCGGAAAGATTTGCCCGTGCTTCTGTAATGCTTAGCGTCTTCATATCGTCTTTATATTGCACCTCATGCGTCGCAGCAAATCTGATTTTCACCAGATGGCTCCCAAAGGAAGCTGATGTCGTGAAAGCAGTTTGCGCGACAAACCTGCCTGGTCAGTGAATCGATTGATCTTTCACCGAGTAATTTGTCCCGGGATCGCGTGTTCATTGTCGATTCTGTCGCAAGCTCGGGCGGACATTCCGTGGCCTGAAGTGGTTCAACGCATTGCTTATGAAAACGAAAAACTCGCGCGACGTCCTCAAGGTCACAACGGCGAATACTTTGTCGTCTGCACACTTTATTACACGCCAATGGAATCGGGTTTCACCTTTGAACGGGGCTTTGACGCAACGCCGGTAACCAAACCAGGATTACATGGACGCAAATATCCGCGAGATTTTTTGCGCTCCGTGAAAAAGGAAGGGTTTGGCCGAATAGTTACGCCCGTTAACGGACATCATTACATTCGCTATAACGGAGGTGATTCGTTAGCATTCGCTTCGCACCCTACAGGCGGCGGAGGCGTTCTGGTGGCACGCTATTCCGCCGCAATAAAGTCAGCACAGGGTGTCTTGCGTCACGGAGCAATTATCGAGACGGCGTCTTCGACCGTACAAAAGATTTTTGGAAGCAACCGGTGGAAGATTATGGATACCGGCGGCGGTCTGCGCCGTTGGCAAATGGACTGTTACTACGGCGAAGATGAACCGCTCGGTCCAGGTAAATTCATGGGCCGACCGCGCGCGACGACTTTTGAGTACGCTTACGCCAACGCGCGAATCGGGAAGTGACGTGACGCGACTTTTCAAGTTGCGACTCTGCGCACGCTAAAAGTTTGGACCGCATTCAAGGATGAGCGTGTTCACGATTCGCCTGACGTTTCATGCGGATCTTGGTTTTTTTCGGGGATCGCGCCTTGGTGGTGAAATCGTCGAACGCACCCTGGGCGAAAAAACGTCTGTGAAAGATGTAATCGAGTCGTGCGGCGTTCCGCATCCGGAAGTCGGCTTAATCCTGGTTGATGGCCAACCTGTGAATTTCGCTCACGTAGTCAAAGAGGACGCGATGGTTGATGTGTATCCGATGGGATCTCTTCCCACACAATTCGAGAAACATCGACTACAAATCAATTGTATTAAACGTTTTGTCGCAGATGGACATCTTGGGAAGCTCGCGCGCAATCTGCGCCTGTTCGGCTTCGACGTTGCTTATGATCACCAGGCGCAAGATCGGCAATTGCTCGGCGTAATGGAAAGCGAAAACCGGGCACTCTTGACGCGCGACCGGCGGTTGCTCATGCATGCGATCGTGAAAGCCGGCTATTGCCCGCGTTCGCAAAATGCTGATGAACAAATCATCGAGGTAATCCGTCGCTTTAACCTTTTCGATTCGATTGCTCCGTTTACGCGGTGCCTCCGTTGCAACGCGCCACTGCAAGAAGTCGCCAAAGCCGACGTGATTGAGAAGCTCGAGCCGCTTACGAAAACTTATTACGAGCGGTTCCGGCGTTGCACTGGCTGCCGCCAATTTCAAAAATGCGATCCACATCCGGCCAGCTCTTTGTGGCGGCAACTCTTCTTGCAATCGGACTTTCGACGCCACTGCTGGCGTACGCACCGCTCGGGCATGAAATCGTTGGTGCGATTGCAGACGAGAGACTGGCGAACACGCCGACGGCGACGAAGGTCAGGACGCTGCTGGACGGGCTTTCCCTGGAGAAAGCAGCCCTGATCGCAGATGAAATCAAAGGCTGGGACAAAAAGGGCGTGGATGATCCGAGGTCCTTCCATTTTTCCGCGCATCGCAAGATTGACAAACAGCTGCGCGAGTTTTGGCGGGCGAATCAGCCAACGCACGATGCCAATTCAGCGATGCCTTCGCATCATTGGTTTCACTATGTGGATGTGCCAGTGGTGCGCATGGAGAAATACGCAGACGGCAAAGCCGGCCGCAGCAAATGGGACATCGTGCATATGATTCCATACTGTCTCGAGGTATTGCGAGGTCGAGTTCCTGAACAGAACGAACGAAAGATCACGAAGCCAGTTGCGCTCATTCTGCTGGCCCATTACATCGCCGACATTCATCAGCCGCTGCACGTTGGCGCGGAGTACTTCGATGCACAGGGTCGAATCGCCGATCCGGACAAGGACAAATCAGCGTTGGCAGATGAAGGCGGAAATACCTTCACGCTGGAATTAAGCGACGAGCCACCGCGTGGTCGCGGCATCCGTAAGAAAAAGCTTCACGGTTTTTGGGACTATGATGCTGTAAATGCCCTCTTTCCCGACGTGCCGAGCCCGATGCGCAAAAGCGAACTTCAGGCGCAGATCGAGCCGCTCAAAACACAGCTGGTTCATGAGATGGCCACCCACGAACCATTGAATTGGCGGATGCCGGCGAGCAGTGACATCCATAATTATGCCGAACTCTGGGCGGACGAAATCTTGCCGATTGCTCGCGAGGCGCATGAGCGATTGCAATTTATCAATGTACACCCGCAACAGGAAGAAGATCGCGTCGTCGCAGCAGGCGAAGCGGACGAAAAACCTCGGCCAGACCACATGGGTTACCGCGCGTGGGCGGGAAATATCGTCCGCGAAGAATTACACAAAGCCGGCTGGCGTCTCGCCGATCTACTGGAGAAGACTCTTAGATGACGTCGGGTGTTCTCATCCTGAACGAAGGAATTAGCGTGTGCAGATTTTGAAAAAGAAAAATCGCGCCGAAATTTCTCTCGGCGCGATCATGAATTGAGATTTTTTGGATCGACTCTATATGACGATCAGGTCTCGGTTTTCTTCGCTGCCGCGGATTTCTTGCACTCTGCTTTCAGCTGAGCGAACTGCTCGGCAGAAAGAATTCCTTTGGCCTGTTTGAGGAATGTCTTCCGGCTCTCCTTTGTGCAGCCTGCCTTCATGCATTCGGCCTGCCACGCTTCGATCTTTGTCTTTTGATCTGGCGTAAGATTGAGCGTTGCCAAATTAACGCACGCTTTTGAATCCGTGTTCGACACGCCTTTGACACAACACGCCTTGTCTCCCGCAAACGCGCTGGATGCCATCAGCATCGCAACCGCAACTAGAGCTGTAGTGGTAATTTTGATCATGGTGAATGCTCAGACAGGCGCGATGCAAGGACTGTTCAATTTGTTTTCGTCGGATGATCCATCCTTGTCATTCTGAGCGAAGCGAAGAATCTCGGATCATTTGTCTTCGGCACCGCCCAAGTAATTGCCAGAGATGTTTCGCTTCGCTCAACATGACAAGACACGACTGCGGGACTGGAATTGCAGCGATCGCAGCTGCCTCTACAGTGAGCCGATGATTCTCGAACCGGTTCGCCCGATCCAGCTGTCAGAAATACAAGAAGCGCGCAATCGAATTGCACACACGATCGTTCGTACGCCGCTTATTCGTTTGGAGCTCGGACCAGATTTTCCCGATATTCGACTCAAGCTGGAGAATCTACAGCCGATTAATGCCTACAAGTTGCGAGGCGCAGCCAACGCCGTGGCGCTGCTCCGCGATTCCGAGCGCCAGCGCGGCGTGTGGACAATTAGTGCGGGAAATGCAGGGCAAGGCGTCGCCTATGCAGCGCGACAAGCAGGCGTGCCATGCGCTGTCGTAGTAATTGAGACCGCGCCAAAATCGAAGCTGGAACGGATGCGTGCGCTCGGCGCAAAACTCATTCCCGTGCCATACGACGTCGCATGGAAAGCGCTGGACGAGCGCTCATTTCCTGGAGCCGACGGAACATTCATTCATCCATTCGACGACGACAACTTCATCGCGGGCCATGGAACCATGGGATTGGAAATTTTGGAGGACGCTCCAGATACCGCAGCTGTTATCGCAAGCATCGGCGGCGGAGGACTCATCACCGGCGTTGGCAGTGCAATCAAGGCGCTCAAACCGGACACAAAGATTTTCGGAGTTGAACCGGAGACGGCTGCGCCTGCCGCGCTCTCCTTTAAAGTTGGATCACCGCAAGTGTTCAAAGATTGGAAAGCCTCCTTCGTCGATGGCGCTGGCGGCCAAAGCATGTTCCCTCGGATGTGGGAACGAATGAAACCGGTGGTCGACGACTACTTCGTCGTCAGCTTGGAGGAGACCAAGAAAGCGATGCGTCTCATGGCGGAAAAGGCGCGAGTAATCTCTGAGGGCGCAGGCGCGCTTCCGCTCACCGCAGCTTTGAGTGGGAAAGCAAGCAAAGGCCCGATCGTCGCGATCGTCTCTGGCGGAAACATAGACCTTAAGAAGTTTTGCGAATTGGTGGATGGGTCAGCGACTTGAGCCCGCTCTGAGTTTTACTTTAAAGCGATGTTCGATTACGAAATCGCTTCGCCTTCCTCCACTTAGATATCATTCTTCGCGAAGCGCGATTATGGGATCGACACGGACGGCGCGACGCGCGGGGATGTAGCACGCGAGCAGCGCCACCACGGCAAGGAGAGAGCTGATGCCAATGAACGTGACTGGGTCGCTCGGACTCACGCCGTAAAGCATGCTGGTCAGGAATCGCGCGAGCACGAAGACGACAGCAAGGCCAAGAACGAGTCCAATCCCGGCGAGCATCATGCCTTGTCCAAGAATGAGTTGGCGAACATGATGCAATTGCGCGCCGAGAGCCATGCGCAATCCGATCTCGCGCGTGCGCCCAGCCACGACATAGGACATAACGCCGTAAATGCCGATGGCGGCCAGAACAAGTACGAGCGCACCGAAACTTCCCAAAACATTCGCAGCCATGCGGGCGGGGAAGAGCGGAATGTTCATATGCTCCGCCAGTGTCTTGACGTCGTAAATCGGAAGTGTGGCGTCCATCTTTTGGATCTCGTTGCGGAGCGTCGGAATAATGGAACGCGGATCGCCGTTCGTTCGCACAACGAGGGTGCAAACTGTATCGTAGTCACGGAATTGTGGACGAAAAACGGCAGGCATCGGAGCTTCGCCGAGGCTGTTGTATTTGCCATCACCGCACACGCCAATGACCTGCCACAATGGATCTTTCGGTCCGGTGAAATTGAAACGCTTGCCGATCGGGTCCTGATTCGGAAAGAATTTCCGTGCGAACGTTTCGTTCACCACGGCGACGCGCGACTCTTTCTTATCTTCATTCGCGGCGAAATCG
>WNGA01011505.1_pt1 | contig 27139 bp, 24 predicted proteins | sample 5400061 | NCBI WGS metagenome assembly WNGA01 (sample SAMN13153366, study PRJNA577476) | soil metagenome | isolation source: 100 cm soil or saprolite under grassland replicate 2 | place: USA:California | collected 2016-06-15
AATTGCGGTGCGAGGATCCCGAGCAAAGCGACGTAGAGCGCGCCGTCGGCCGCAACGACCACCCACAGCGGCAGTACGCCGATCGCCCAGAACGCCACGCGGCCCGCGAGCCACAGCGCCACCAGCGCCGCGAGGGGCACGCCGTGGATCTCGGGCGTGCGCGCCCAGCCCGGCAGGGCGGTCAGTACGGTCGCGCAGATGATCGCGGCCGCGAAACCGAACAGCATCTCGTGCCCGTGCCAGAGATATGTGGCGAACATGCCGGCAAGCAGCGCGTCGAAGCCCCCCGCGCGCGCCGCCAGCCACGTTGCCATCAACGCGATGCCATACGCCATTCCAAGCGCGCAAAACGGCCGGAACGGGCTCGCCCACAGGGGCGCAAAGGGCAGCTTCGGCGAAGCCATCGGTGGCGCGCAATTGCGAGACGCGACGGTTGGTCGGGTGCCGCGGTTGACACCCGGCAGCAAGCTGTATACCGTACGCATTATACAGGATACGTTTGCTTCGCGATAGTCCCGATGGTGCCCGTGCTCAAACCCGTCGATCGCCCGGCCGGCCTTGCCAACCAGGTCTACAAGACGCTCCGCGAATCTCTTGGCAGCCACGTGATCCGCCCCGGCCAGCGGCTGCAGGAAGCGGCGCTCGCGCTGCAGCTTGGTGTCTCCCGCACGCCCGTGCGCGAGGCGCTCGCGCGGCTGGAAAGCGAGGGACTGATCGCGGCCGACGCCCGCAGCTTCGTCGTGCCCGTGTTGTCCGATGTGGACGTCGACGAAATCTACGAGTTGCGCGGCCTGCTCGAGCCGGCGGCGCTCGCCCAGGTCGCGCGCTCGGTCGCCGATCCCGCGACGCTGCCTCGTATCACGACCGCGCTGCGCGACGCCGAGGCCGCCGATCGCAACGACGACGCCGACGCATTCATCGAGGCGAACGCTCGCTTCCACGCGGCGTGGCACGACCTGGTCACCAACCGCCGGCTGCTGCGCGCGATTGCGTTGTGCGCCGGTCACGTCCGCTATCTGCGCGTGCTGACGCTCAACAACGCCGCGGCGCGCAAAGCGGCGCTCGCGGGGATGAGGAACATCCTGGGCGCGCTGCGCAAACGCGACGGCGTGCGCGCAACGAAGGTGATGCGCGAGCACCTGCGCGTGGGCCGCCATCACCTACGCCTCGTACTCGACGACATCCAGCGCGAGGCCGCCGCCGAGGCCGGGACCGCCTCGAGCGTGCGGCCGCTGTAGCTCGGGCGCCGTCTGTACCGCACCATGCCGCTACGAGCCGAAATTCCGTACGGTGCCTATTGGTCGACGCCGTTCGCGCGCTGGCAGGGAAGCCTCGCGCATCTGCACAGCATCGAGTTCGCCGCTCACGTCGCGAAGGGCGAGCTCGCGCGCCGCCGCATCGCGCCCGAGCAGATCGACTACGGCGTGCTCGGGTTGTCGGTGCCGCAGCCACACGCGTTCTACGGTTTGCCGTGGCTCGCCGGCATGGCCGGTGCCGCGGGCGTCGCGGGGCCGACGATCATGCAGGCCTGCGCAACCGGCGTGCGCGTGTTGCTCGCAGCGGCGCAGGAAATCGAGGCCGGGATAGCCGAAGTCGCGCTCGGCATTACGTGCGACCGCACGTCGAACGGCCCGCATCTCTATTACCCGAATCCGAAGGGGCCGGGCGGCACGGGTCCGCACGAGGACTGGGTACTGGAGAATTTCGATTGCGATCCGCTCGGGCCGCACTCGATGCTTGCGACCGCTGAGAATGTCGCGCGCCGGCACGGCTTCACGACCGCCGAGCAGCACGAGATCGTCCTGCGCCGCGAGGAGCAGTACCGAATGGCCCTCGCCGGCGATTCGGCGTTCTTGAAGCGGTTCATGACGCTGCCGTTCGACGTGCCGGCCGCGAGCTTCCGCAAAACGCTTACATCGCTCGCCGGCGACGAGGGAATCAATTTCTCGACTGCCGAGGGCCTCGCGCGACTGAAGCCGGTGCACGACGGCGGCGCCGTGACGTACGGCGCGCAGACGCATCCGGCGGATGGCAACGCTGCGATCATCGTCGCCGCGCCCGAGCGCGCCACGGAACTCTCGTCGCGGCCGCAGATCGCCGTGCGGCTGCTGGGCTTCGGGCTCGCCCGCGTGCCGCTGGCGCTGATGCCCGAGGCGACGGTGCCGGCGGCGCGCCGCGCGCTCGAGAACGCCGGGCTCGCGATCGGCCAGATCGACGCGATCAAGACGCACAACCCTTTCGCGCTCAACGACCTCTTCTTCGCCCGGCAGACCGGTGTCGACTGCGCGCGGATGAACAACTACGGCTGCTCGCTGGTGTGGGGGCATCCGCAGGCCCCGATGGGCACGCGGTCGGTAATCGAGTTGATCGAGGAACTTGCTCTGCGCGGTGGAGGCCGCGGACTGTTCGCCGGCTGCGCGGCCGGCGACTCCGCGATGGCGGTCGTGCTGGAAGTTGGCGACAGGCAATAGCGGCGCGGCGACATCGCCGCCAAGGCGACGCGCCGCCGCGATCGGCCCGCTCCTAACGCACGCTTTGGACGCAGCTGGGGAGAACGGAATGGATCTGTCCGACTGGATCACACGGCAGGCGGCGTTCGCGCCCGACAAAGCCGCGCTGGTCTGCGCCGGCACGAAGTTGAGCTACACCGAGCTCGCGCGCGCGATCAACCGGACCGCGGCCGCGCTTGCCGCCTGCGGCGTCACGCGTGGCGACCGGATCGCGCACGTGGGATACAACGGTGTCGAGCAGCTTTGCCTGCTCTTCGCCTGCGCGCGCCTGGGCGCGCTGTTCGCGCCGCTGTCGTGGCGGCTCGCGCCTCCCGAGCACCGCGCGATGCTGGCCGATTGCCGCCCGCGCGTGCTGGTGCCAACCGAAAGGCGTGGTGCTGAGCCAGAACGCGCTGTTCCACAACGCCATCAACAGCGTGCATATGCACGACCTCACGAGCCGCGACGTCATCCTGACGACGCTGCCCTTGTTCCACGTCGGCGGCCTCAACATCCAGACGCTGCCTGCGCTGCATTGCGGCGCGACGGTCGTGCTGCATCCGCGGTTCGACCCGCGGCAGGCGATTGCTGCCCTCGAGCACGACGGAATCACGCTGACGGTGCTCGTGCCTGCACAGCTCGAGTTCCTCGCGCGCGAGGCGCGTTGGCGGTCCGCCGACCTGTCCCGGCTGCGCGCGATCACGACTGGATCGACGATCATTAGCGAGGCATTCGTGCATAAGGACCTGCAGCGCGGCGTCCCGCTGCTCCAGGTGTACGGCGCCACCGAAACCTGCCCGATCGCCGCATATCAACGTATTGACGACGCGCGCAGCCATCCCGGCTCGGTCGGCAAGCCGGCGCTGCATTGCGATCTGCGGCTCGTCGATGAGGCTGGCGGCGACGTGCCGCCGGGCGCGAGCGGCGAGATTCTGGTGCGGGGACCGAACGTGATGATCGGCTACTGGAACAAGCCGCGCGAATCGGACGAGGCGCTGGCCGCCGGGTGGTACCACACCGGGGACGTCGCGCATGTCGATGCCGACGGCTGGCTCTACGTCGACGGCCGGCGCCGCGACGTCATTATCTCCGGCGGCGAGAACGTCTACCCGGCCGAGATCGAGAACGTGCTCGCCGACTGCCCCGAAATCGCCGAGGTCGCGGTCGTCGGCCGCCCCGACGAGCGCTGGGGCGAGGCGGTCGTCGCTGTTGTCGTGCTGGCGCGTGGCGCGCGGATCTCGCCCGAAAAGGTCTCCGCACTGCTCGACGGGCGCATCGCGCGCTACAAGCATCCGCGCGACGTCGTCATCGCCGAGAGCCTCCCGCGCACGGCGCTCGGCAAGGTCAAGCGCGAAGAGCTGAAGCGCATGGCGCGGCGCGAGCCGGTCGCGGGCTCGGCCTCCAGGCGGTGAAAGGAACCGTGATGGCGACGAGAATCGGCATCGACGTCGGCGGCACATTCACCGACTTCATCCTGACCCGCGCTGATGCAGCTCCGTTGTTGCACAAGGTGCTATCGACGCCGCGCGACCCCTCGATCGCCGTGATCGAGGGACTCGGTGAGCTCGCGGCGATGGCCGACCCGGGGCGAAGCGTCGGCGAATTCGCCGCATCGATCGACACCATCGTGCATGGGACGACGGTCGCGACCAACACTACGCTGACCGCGACCGGCGCGAAATCGGCGCTGCTTACGACCGAGGGCGTGCGCGATGCGCTGGAGATGCGGCGCGGCATCCGCGAGGAGCAGTACAACAATGCTTACACGAACGTGAAGCCGCTGGTGCCGCGCTACCTGCGCGTCGGCGTCAAGGGACGGCTGGATCGCGCCGGCCGTGAGCTCGAGCCACTGTCGCTTCGCGACGTGCGGCGGGCGCTCGAGCTGTTCCGGCAGGAACGGGTGGAAGCGGTTTCGATCTGCTTCATGAATTCGTTCGCGAACCCGGCGCACGAGGCGGCCGCGGCGGCGCTGGTGGCCGAAGCGATGCCGAGCGCCTATCTCACCGTCTCGTCCATGCTGCTGCCGTCGATCCGGTTTTACGACCGCGTGTCGACGACCGCGCTCAATTCGTATGTCGGCCCGAAGCTCAATCACTATCTCGAGCAACTGGTCGACCGGCTGCGGGGCATCGATTTCCGCGGCCTGCTGCTCATCATGCAGAGCAACGGCGGCGTCATGGCGCCGGAGATCGCACGCAGCAAAGCGGCGTTGACGCTGTTGTCGGGGCCCGCGGGCGGGCCCGGTGCGGGCCTGTTCTACGCGAAAGCGCTGGGGCAGAACAAGGCGATCACCACCGATATGGGCGGCACCAGCTTCGAGGCCTCGGTCGCGGTCGGCGCGCCGATCCTCGTCAACGAGGGCGAGATCGCGCGTCACAGGATCGCGTTGCCGATGCTCGATATCCATACCATCGGGGCAGGCGGCGGATCGATCGGCTGGCTCGATCCCGGCGGCATGCTGCGGATGGGGCCGCAGAGCGCGGGCGCCGACCCCGGCCCGGCGTGTTACATGAAGGGCGGAACACTGCCGGCCTCCACCGACGCGAATCTCGTGCTGGGCTATCTCGACCCCGCGTACTTCGCCGGCGGCCGGATGCGGCTTTCGGTCGATGCCGCACGCGACGCGATCGCGCGGCACATCGCCGAACCGATGGGCCTCTCGGTCGAGGATGCGGCTGCCGGCATGTTCCGCGTCGTCTGCAACAACATGGCGCAGGGCGTGCGCGAGGTGACGATCAAGCGCGGCTGGGACCCGCGCGAGTTTCCGTTTATCGCCGCCGGCGGTGCAGGCCCCATCCACTCGTGCCAGATCTGCAACGAGCTCGAGATACCGCTGCAGATCGTGCCGCGCGAGTCCTCGGTCCTGTGCGCGATGGGGATGCTCTTGTCCGACCTGCAGCACGACTACGTGCGCACGTTCGTCGCCCCCCTCGCGTCGCTCGGCTGGTCCGCGCTCGAAGCGTTGGTCGACGAAATGGTCGACGCAGGCGAGCGGGAGCTCGCCGCCGAGCGAATCCCGCCGGCACGCCGCCGCTATGCGATCAAGCTCGATTGCCGCTACGTCAAGCAGTATCACGAAGTGAGCGTCGAAGTGCCGCGGGAGACGATCCGCGCGCGGGATGGCGCCGCCATCGCGCAGGGCTTGCACCGCGAGCACAACCGCCTTTATGGCTACTCGCTCGAGCACGAGGCGGCGCCGATCGAGATCATCAACGTCCGCGTGCAGGCGGTCGGCGGCACCGACAAGCCGTGTCCTCCCGAAGAGGAATGGTCGGGCGCCGATGCCGCGTCGGCGCAGAAGGGCCGGCGCGACGCGTACGTCCCGGAGGACAACGCGTCCCGCCCGGTGCCGGTCTACGACGGCCACAGTCTGCGCTTCGGTCAGCGCATCGTGGGGCCGGCCATCATCGAGGAAGTGACGACCGCGGTCGTGCTTACCGGGTCCTGGGACGCGATCGTCGACAAGTTCGGCTCGTTCGTGCTGTACCGGAAGGGGCGCGTCGACTTGATCGAAGCCGTGCTCGCCGCGCGCCGCAAGGAGACCGTGGCATGAAGGTTGATCCGATCCTTCTGTCGGTATATGCGCGCACGTTCAAGTCGATCACCGACGAAATGAGCTTGTCGATGAAGCAGACGACGCGCTCGCCGATCCTTTGCGAGGCGAAGGACTTCGTCACCGGCCTCTACGACGCCGACGGCCGGATGCTGGAACAGACCGAGAACCTGCCGATCCTCGCGTTCTCGCTGGCGCCCGTATGCAAGTACATCCGGCAGTACTTCGGCGACGAGATCTACCCGGGCGACGTCATCTTCCACAACGACGTGTTCAGCCTGGGCAACCAGAACAACGACGTCGCCGCCTTCAAGCCGGTGTTCTTCGAAGGCCGGCTCGTAGGCTGGACCGCGGTGAAGGGACACCAGGCCGACATCGGCGGCGCGGTCGCCGGCGGCTACAACCCGAACGCGACCGAAGTCTGGCAGGAGGGCCTGCGCATCCCGCCGGTCAAAGTGATCGAGAAAGGGAAGCTGCGCAAGGACGTCTGGGAGCTGATCTTCGCCAACGTCCGGTTCGACATCGTGCGCCACGACATGCAGGCGGAGATCGGCGCCTGCACGATCGGCGAGCGGCGGCTTGTCGCGCTACTCGCGAAGTACGGTCTCGAGCATTTCGACGCGCACAAGATGGCGTTGTTCGAGGCGACGCGGCGGATGATGGAAGCCGAGATCGGCAAGATCCCCAACGGCCGCTATTCGGGCGAGGGCTCGGTTTACTACGACGGCCGTCACGAAGGATCGAAATTCACGATTCGCGTCGATATCGATGTTGCCGACCGCAAGCTGAGGTTCGACTACTCGCGCACCGACGCCCAGACCAACGGCTTCGTCAACGGCACCTTCACCTCGAGCGCATCGGCGACGATCCTGACGCTGCTGCAGATGATCAATCCCGACATTCCGCACAACGAGGGGATGACCGAGGCGATCGAAATCGTGATCCCCGAGGGCACGATCCTCAACGCGTCGTATCCGAAGGCGACGACGTTCGGCAACCACCTCTGCCCGCCGAACGCCGACGCCATTCAGCGCGCGCTGGCGCCAGTGCTGCCCGACCGGGTCACCGCCGGCTGGAACAATCTGCTCTGCTCGCTGACGACCGGCATCGACCCGGAGAAGAAGGACAAATACGTCGACATCGGCTTCATGGGTTTGAAGGGCGGTTCCGGCGCGATGCGGGGGACCGACGGCTACGACCATATCGGGATGATCGACGCTTCGGGCGGGCTCCTCGACCAGGACTACGAAATGTTCGAGCAGCAGACGCCGCACCTGCTGCTCCGGCACGAGTACCTGCCGGACTCCGCGGGCGCCGGGCAGTGGCGCGGCGGCCTCGGCGTCGAAACTATGTTCCGGATCGGCTCCGACGACACCCAGGTCGTCACGTTCGGCGATGGCGATTTCGAGCCGGCGTTCGGTCTGTTCGGCGGCGGCGCGGGCACGCTCAACTTCATCCGCCTGACCTACCCCGACGGGCGCACCGTCACGCCGAGGAACAAGGACCTCATCACCGGCGTACCGAAGGGGACGATCTACCACCAGCACGCCGGCGGCGGCGGCGGCTACGGCGACCCGAAAAAGCGCGACCGTGCGCTGCTGCGCGAGGAGGTGAGAAACGGAATCGTGTCGTCGCAGGTCGCGCGCGACGTCTACGGGCTGGCGGACTAGGCAATGTCGATGGACTTCGAGCTTTCGTCCGACGAGCGGCAGATCCGCGACACGTTCGCGCGTTTCGTCGACGCCGAGGTGGCGCCGCACGCGGCGGCGATCGACGCGGCGCACGCCTATCCGCGCGAGCCGATGCAAAAGCTGGCAGAGCTCGGGTTCTTCGCGATGCGCTATCCGCCCGCCGTGGGCGGACTGGGGCTCGATTTGGGGACATTCTGCATCGCACTCTCGGAGATCGCGCGCGGCTCGATGTCGCTTGCCGGCTGCGCGGCGATGCAGGCGCTGATGGGAACGAAGTTCCTGCACCTGCTGGGCGGTCCCAATATCGTCTCGCGGCTGCTGAAGCCGGCGCTCGCCGCCGAGAAGCTCGGCGCGATCTGCATGACCGAGCCTGATGCCGGATCGGATCTCGACGGCATCGCGACCACCGCGCGAAAAGTCGACGGCGGTTACGTGCTCAACGGACGCAAGACGTGGGTGACCGCGGCGCCGGTGGCCGATTTCTTCACGGTATTCGCGAAGGCCGGCGACGCGCGCAAGCTGACGATCTTCCTCGTCGAGCGCGGCTTCCCGGGGCTCGCCGTCGGCCGCGCGATCGAGAAGATGGGCGTCTGGGCGCTGCCGACCTCCGAGCTCGCGCTCGACGATTGTTTCGTTCCCGACAGCCACCGCCTGAGCCGCGCCGAGGGCGACGGCGAGGAACACCTGCGCCAGACGCTCTCCGAGATCCGGATCATTACCGGCGCGATGGCGCTGGGCGTGGCCCGCGCCGCGCTCGACGAAGCGGTGCGCTACGCCGGCGAGCGGCAGCAGTTCGGCAAGCCGATCAATCGCTTCCAGGCAATCCAGATCAAGCTTGCGGACATGGCGACCGATTACGAGGCGTCCGCGCAGCTCGTCCGCTACGCCGCGTGGCGCAAGGACAGTGGCGCCGCGCACCACAAGGAGGCCGCGATGGCGAAGCTGTTCGCAACCGAGGCGGCGGCCCGCATCTGCGACCAGGCGGCGCGGGTGCTGGCGTCCTACGGCTATGCGATGGAGTATCCGGTACAGCGTTATCTGCGCGACGTGCGTTTTACGTTGATCGGTGGCGGCACCAGCGAGATCCTGAAGCTCATCATCGCCAAGGAGATGACGGGGTGAATCGATGACGAAGGCGAACCGAACGAAGCCGATCAAGGTCGTGCTGGCCAAGCCCGGACTCGACGGTCACGACCAGGGCGCCAAGGTCGTCGCCCGCGCTCTTATGGCGGCGGGGATGGAGGTGATCTACACCGGATTGCGGCAGACGCCGGAGGCGGTCGCGCAGGTCGCGCTCGAAGAGGACGTCGACGTAATCGCGTTGTCCAGTATGGCGGGATCCCACCTCGCATTCTGCCGCAGACTGAAGCCATTGCTCGACGCGGCCGGGCTCGACGACAAGCTCTGGATCATCGGCGGCAACATTCCGCGCCAGGACCACGACGCGCTGCGCGCGCTGGGCTTCGCCGGCATTTTCGCCACTGGTGCGCGGCTCGGAGACATCACGGCTTTCATCGAAGGGAACGTGTGATGAACGATCGCCTGCGCACCGACGCCATCCCGGTCGTCAACGAATCCGGGATCCCGATCCGCCCGCTGTACACGGAGGCCGACCTCGCCGCAAGCGGCGGCACGGCCATGCTGGGAGGGCCCGGCGAGTACCCGTTCACGCGCGGCATCCACCCGCTGATGTACCGCAAGCAGCCGTGGACCATGCGGCAGTACACGGGCTTCGCCAATGCCGCCGACACAAACGCGCGCTTCAAGTACCTGATCGCGAATGGTCAGACCGGCCTCAATGTCGCATTCGACCTGCCGACGCAATGCGGCCTCGACTCCGACGATCCGCTCGCCGACGGCGAAGTCGGCCGCGTTGGGATGGCGATCGATACGCTGCGCGATTTCGAGATCGCGTTCGACGGGATCGATCTCGACCGGATCACCGTGTCGCTGACGATCAACGGTGCCGCGGCGATCCTGATCGCGATGTACCTGGCGATGGCCGAGCGGCGCGGCTTCGACGTGAGGAAGCTGCGCGGGACGGCGCAGAACGACATCCTGAAGGAATTCATCGGGCGCGGCACGTGGGTCTTCCCGGTCGAGCCGTCGTTGAGGCTCGTCGGGGACACCATCGAGTACTGCGCGGCGCACGCGCCGAAATACAGCCCGGTGTCGGTCTGTGGCTATCACATCCGCGAATCGGGCGCCAACCCGGCGCAGGAGATGGCGTACGCGTTCTGCATCGCGCGCGCATACGCCGACGAGGTGCTGAAGCGCGGCGTACCGATCGACGAATTCGCGGGCCGGCTGTCGTTCAACTTCAATATTTTCGGAAACCTGTTCGAGCAGGTCGCCAAGTTTCGCGCCGGGCGCGCGCTGTGGGCGAAGATCGTCCGCGAGCAATACGGCGCGCAGCAGCCCGGCTCGATGTGGATGCGGATGATCGCCGGCGGCGGCGGCAGCGGGCTCACGCTCGAGCAGCCCGAGCTCAACATCGTGCGCGGCGCCTACTACGCGCTGATCAGCGCGCTCTCCGGAGCGCAGACGATGGCGCTGTGCTGCTACGACGAGGCGTACACGATCCCGAGCGAGCACGCGCAGCGGATCTCGCTGCGCACGATGCAGCTCCTGATCGAGGAGATGGGCCTCTGCGACACCGTCGACCCGCTCGGCGGCTCGTACTACGTCGAGACGCTCACCAGCCAGATGCGCGCCGAGATGGAGCGGATCATCGCCGACGTCGACGCTCATGGCGGCGTCGTCGGCCTCATCGCGAGCGGCAGCCTCCAGGCGCAGGTCTCGGCCCAGGCGTACCAGCGCCAGCTCGACATCGAGGCCGGCCGGTTCCGCAAGGTCGGCGTCAACTGCTACCGCGTCGACGAGGAGACCCCGCAGGTCGAATTCCATGCCTACAACGAAGCGGACGCGCGGGAACAGATCGCGCGGCTCGCGGAGGTGCGGCGCACGCGCCCCGCCGGCGCCGTCGCCCGCGCGCTCGACGACGTGCGTCGCGCCGCGGCCGACGGCGCCAACACGATGCCGGCGATCATCGCGGCGGTGAAGGCGTACGCGAGCGTGGGCGAGATCACTGCCGCGCTGACGGCCGTTTTCGGCCGCTACCGCGAACCAGTGCGATTCTAGGAGCTGCGTCATGGCCGTCGAGCAATACTGGGCCCCCGCTTCACTGCCCGCCGCGCTGGAGCACCTGCGCGGCGGCGACGTGACGATCCTCGCGGGAGGCACCGACCTGATGCCACAGAGCCACGCGGGGCGTGTGACCTTCAAGCGTGGGCTCCTGAACGTCCGCCGGGTGCCAGAGCTCCACGGGATTGCGCCGGCCGGCGGCGGTATCCGCATCGGCGCGCTTTGTACGATCAGCGAACTCTTGCACGATCCGCTGGTGCATGCGCATTTCGGCATCCTCGCCGAGGCCTGCGACCATTTCGCCAGCGACCAGCTGCGCAATGCGGCGACAATCGGCGGCAACGTCTGCAATGCGTCGCCGGCGGGGGACACCTTGGTGCCCTTGCTCGCGCTCGACGGCGAGGCCGAGCTCGCGTCCAAAGCGGACGGGAGCGTCGAGAGGCGCCGCGTGCCGCTCGCCGACTTCTTCGTCGGCCCGGGCAAGACCATGCGCGCGCCGGACGAGTTGCTGTGCGCGATCTGGCTGCCGGTGCCGCCCGCCGGCTTCACGGCGCGGTTCTTCAAGTTCGGCACGAGGCCGGCCCTCGATATAGCCGCGATTTCGATCAGCATCGCCGGCGTGCGCTCCCGCTCTACGCTCACCCACGCCAGGGTCGCTTTCGGTGCCGTCGCGCCGGTACCGATGCGGGCGCTTCGGACCGAAGCCGCGCTGGAGGGCACGCCGCTCGACGAAGCCGGGATCGTCCGGATCGCCGGCGTCGCCCGCGACGAGGTGCGTCCGATCGACGACGTTCGCGCCTCGGCGTGGTACCGCCGCGAGCTGGTGTTCAACATGACCCGGAGGATGCTAGACGATGTCGCTCAAGCGTGAAATCGGCTTCGTGCTGAACGGTATCCGGACCCGCGCGACGGTGCCGGTGGAGATGAGCACGCTCGCGATGCTGCGCGAGATCGTCGGCCTGACGGGCACCAAGTACGCGTGCGGCGAGGGCGAGTGCGGCGCGTGCACGATCATCGTCGACGGGTTGTCGACGTGTGCGTGCCTGATGTTCGCAGTCGACTGCGAGGCGCGCACGCTGACGACGATCGAGGGCCTCGTCAGGGATCCCGTCGGCGAAAAGCTCGAGCAGGCGTTCGTCGACTGCGGCGCCGTGCAGTGCGGGTTCTGCACGCCGGGGATGGTCGTCCAGGCGAAGCACCTGCTGGAGACGCACCCGCACCCGACGCGCGCGGAAATAGAGCGCGGCATCGAAGGCAACTTGTGCCGGTGCACCGGCTACGTGAAAATCATAGACGCCATCGAGAAGGCGTCCCGGAACGGGGCGCAAGGGGGACCGCGATGAAAGTCATCGAGAAAGAATCGCTGATCGGCAAGCGCATCGCGAAGCTCGATGCGCCCGAGAAGGCGAGCGGCAAGACGCGCTATGTCCACGACCTCGACCTGTCGGGACAGCTCTACGCGCGGATCCTGCGCTCGACCCGCGTCCACGCCAGGATCAAGCGGATCGACGTATCCAGGGCTCGCGCGCTGCCCGGGGTCCACGCCGTCCTGACCGCGGCCGACGTGCCCTACCAGCGTCCACTGGGCATTGGCAAGGACCAGCTGCCGCTCAAGGGCGACAAGGTACGCAGCCGGCGCGACGAGATCGCAGCGGTCGCGGCGGAGTCCGAAGCCGTTGCGAACGCCGCGCTCGCGCTGATCGACGTCGAGTACGAGGACCTGCCGCCGCTCACCGATCCGGCCGAGGCGCTGATGCCCGGCGCGCCAGTGATCCACGACGAGAAGATGCCGCCGCAGGCGCCGCACGAGTCGCTGAAGCCGGGCGAGCCTGGCGACGCCGAGGCGCACCGGCACAACGTCGCGATGACCTTCGACTACGCGCAGGGCGACGTCGCCGTCGGCGAGGCCGAGTCCGACGTGATCGTCGACGATTGGTTTCGCCTGCACTACGTGACGCATTGCTGCATGGGGGTCTCCGGCGTCATCGCCGAGTTCGATCCTTCCGGCAACCTGACGCTGTACTCGAACACCCAGGTACCGTTCCTGCACAAGCGCGAGTTCGCCGAGATCCTCGGCATGGATCCGGGGCGCATCCGCATCATCCAGCCGCCGATCGGCGGCGGATTCGGATCGAAGCTCGACATCTACCCGTTCGAGCCGATCTGCGTGTTCCTCGCCAAGGCAACCGACCGACCGGTGAAGCTCGTGTTCTCGCGCGAGGAGGAATTCGTGGCCTCGCCGACGCGCCAGCCGGTCCTGCTCCGGCTGCGCAGCGGCGCGAAGAAGGATGGCACGCTCACGTTCCGCGTCTGCGAGACGCTGCACGACAACGGCGCCTATACGTCGTGGGGCGCGACGACGCCGTTCGTGATGATGCAGACGATCTCGTCGCTGTACCGGGTACCTCACTGCAAGTACCACACGACAGCGGTCTACACGAACAATCCCTATGCCGGATCGTTTCGCGGCTATGGCAATCTGCAGGCGACCTTCGCCGTCGAGCAGCAAATGGACAAGCTCGCGGAGGCGTTGGGGATCGATCCGCTCGACATGCGGCTCAAAAATGCGCAGGACCCGGGCGAGACCACGCCGCAGGGCATGCACTTCAAGACCTGCGGCCTCAAGGATTGTCTCACCCAGGCGACCGCCGCGTCGCACTGGCGCGAAAAGCACCGCGCGGCGATCGCCGCGCAGAAGGCGCCGACCCGTTACAAGCGAGGGGTCGGGGTGGCATCGATGCTGCACGTTGGCGGCGGCGCCAAGATCTACCCGTCCGACGGCTGCGGCACCATTCTCAAGATCGACGATTTCGCGCACGTGACGCTGATCACCGGCGCCTCCGAGATCGGCCAAGGGTCGGAAACCGTGCTCGCGCAGCTCGTCTGCGAGGAGCTGGGCATCCCGCTCGACGCCGTGACGGTGGTCAACAACGACACCGACATCACGCCGTGGGACGTCGGCGTGCACGCGAGCCGCACGACGTTCATCGGCGGGAATTCGGCGATCGGCGCCGCGCGCAAGGCGAAGGCGAAGATCCTCGCCGCCGCCGCCAAGGTCACCGGTCTGCCGGAGGCGGGGCTTGAGCTGCGCGCCGGGCACATCGTGCGGACGGAGAGCGGCGAAGCGTTGATGAATCTCGCCAAGCTGCTGCGCTCGCTGCACTTCTCGGACAAGGCGGACCTCGTGATGACCACGCACTACTACGAGCCGCCGTCCCATCATCAGGATAAGGCGTTCAAGGGCGACGTCTCCGCCGCGTATGCGTGGGCCACACAGGTCGTGGAGGTCGAGGTCGACACCGAAACCGGCGTGGTCAGGCTCGTCAAGGTCACCGGCGGTTCAGGACGGCATCGTGCGCAACCCGGGATTCCGCGACTACAAGCTCGTTACCGCGCCGGAGATCCCGGAAATGGACATCCACTTCATCGAGACGATGGACGGCGAGGGGCCGCAGGGCGCGAAGGGCGTCGGCGAGGCGCCGGCGATCTGTGTGGCGGCAGCGACCGCCAATGCGATCTGCAACGCGACGGGCGTGCGCATCTACGAGCTGCCGTTCACGCCGGAGAACGTGTACCGGGCGCTCGTCGCCGCCCGCGCGGAGAAAGCGGCCGAATGAAGCGGCGCACCGTCCTGTCACTCGAGCAGGCGCTGTCGCTGCCTTACGCGACATTGCGTTTCGCGCAGTTGGGTTGGAGGGTGATCCGCATCGAAGCCTATACGCCGGGCGAAGCGCTGCCGGGCGATCCCAACCGCTACATCGGTTCGCGCATTGCCGACGACGATCGTCGGAGCTACTTCGTCGCGCCCAACGTCGGCAAGGAGGCGATCGCGCTGAACCTGCGTGAGCCCGCCGGGCGTGCGGTGCTACAAAGGCTTCTCCGCGCGCTCGATGTCGACATTTTCTGCTGCAACACGCTGCCGCGCCGCTACGAGGCGTTGGGCATCGACTACGCGACGCTCGCCAGGGCCAAGCCGGGCCTGATCTGGGCCGGCATCTCGGCCCTCGGGCCCGATTACCCGGAGGCTCCCGGCTACGACCCGGTCATGCAGGCGATGGTCGGTTACATGGAATTGACGGGCGACGCGGACGGTCCGCCGATGTTGACCGGCGTGCCGATCATCGACCTGAAGGCGGGCGACGAGGTCTACGCCGGCGTGATGTCCGCTCTGGCCGAGCGCACGGAAACCGGGCGCGGCGTACGCATCGATGTGTCGATGCTGCAAGCGGCGGCGTCGTGGCTGATCACCACGCTGCCGCTCCTCGACTTCGACTGCGAGCCGCACGAGATCACCCGCTGCGGTAACGAGCACCGCAAGTTCATCCCCACCAACGTCTACCGCACGCGGGACGGGTTCATCTTCGTCGCCATCGGCAACGACGGGCAATGGCGGCGGTTCACCGAGATACCCAAGTTCGCGAGTGTCGGGAGCAAGGCGCGCGCGACGAACGAAGGCCGCCATCGCGAGAGACAGGCGATCCAGGCACAGATCGCAGCGATTGCGGGCAAGCACGCGACGGCGGCACTCGCGTCTGACTTCGCGGCGGCGACGATCGCGCATGCGCCGATCAACAACATCCGCGCCGTACGCGCGTTGCCGGCCCTCGCAAGGAAGCTCACGCAAACCCTCACTCCCGCCGGCAAGACCGTGCGGATGCAACCGCCGGCGGTCGACGTGCCCGACATGGCGCGCGAGCTCGCCTTCGCGCCCAAGTATGGGGAGCACACGGGTGCGCTGCTCCGGGAAGCCGGATTGAACGACGATGAGCTCGCGGCCTTGACGCGAGCCGGCGTCGTGCCGGCGGCGGCGCCGGGCAGCGCGCGGCGGATGCCCGCCTGAGCAGCACGGGAACATGAAGGCACTCGAAGGCAAGGCGGCGCTGGTCAGCGGGTGGGGCCGCGGCATTGGACAGGCGATCACCGGGTCTGCGCGGATCGGCAAGGACGCAATTTCGACCCATCGAAGGAGAGGAGGAGCAAGATGAAAATCGCGAAGATCCTGAGTGGTTTGGCAGGAGCGGTCCTCGCCACGGTTGCGCTCACCGTGCACGGTCAGGTGAGGATCGGCGTCGTCAGTTCGGCGACGGGCCCGACCGCATTCGTCGGCGTGTCGCAGAAGAACTCGGTGGCGCTGTTGCCGAACAAGGTGGGTGACACGACGATCGAGTACATCGCCCTCGATGATGCCAGCGATCCGACGCAAAGCGTCACCAGCGTCAAGAAACTGTTGACCGAGTACAAGGTCGACGCGCTGATCGGCCCGTCCGGCTCGCCCAACGCGATGGGCGTGATCGAGGTCATGGCTGAAGCGCAGACGCCGATGCTGGCGCCGGTCGGCACGACGGCGGTCGTGCTCCCGATGGACGCCAAGAAGCGGTGGGTATTCAAGACCACGCAGAACGACGACATCATCGGCGACGGGCTCGTCGGACATATGCTAAAGAACGGGGTGAAGACGCTCGCCTTCATCGGCTACAACGATCCCTACGGCGAGGCCTGGTACAAGACCATCGTGCCAATGCTGCAGAAGGTTGGCATTCAGATCGTCGCCAACGAACGCTACAGTAGGCAGGACACCAGCGTGACCGGCCAAGTGCTCAAGCTCAAATCGGCGGCGCCGGACGCGGTTCTCGTCGCCGGCGTCGCGGCCGGCGCGGCGCTGCCGCAGATGCAACTCGTCGACGCCGGATATACGGGCAGGATCTACCAGACCCACGGCGCGGCGACCGCCGATTTCATTCGCATCGGCGGCAAGAAAGTGGACGGCACAATCATGGCCGCGAGCCTGATGTTGGTTCTTGACCAAATCCCCGATAGCGTGGTGTCGAAGAAAGTAGCCGTGGAGTACGTATCTGCGTACGAGAAGATGTACGGCGTCAAGCCGGCTACCTTCGGCGCCAATGTCTACGATGCCGGGCTGCTACTGCAGCGCGCCATCCCGGACGCTCTGAAGAAGGGCAAGCCGGGCACGCCGGAGTTCCGCGCCGGCTTGCGCGACGCGCTCGAATCGACGAAGGAACTGGTCGCGACCCAGGGCGTGTACAACATGACGCCAGCGGACCATTCGGGCTTCGACCAACGCGGGCGAGTGTTGCTCACGGTCAAGGACGGCAACTGGCGACTGTTGAAGGATTGAGCGGACCAAAGCGCATGCGTCTTGGTCGCGAGGGCCGAACGGCTTCCCGACGACCGCAGGGCGGCGGGACGAGTAGGGAAAGTGCCCGCGCCGGGGCAGGCTCGTGGATCTGCCGGCGGCTGCTGCAGCGCGGTATAGCGATCTTCTTGATCTGCAACAAGGTCTGACCCGCGCGCGCAGAGAAGAATAGAAATCTGGCGTCCGCCGCGCACGCCCCCGGACGGTCGCGGCGCGCCACAGGAGACAAGCTCTTGCTGCAGATCATCATCCAGGGCCGAGGCGGTCAAGGCGCGCAGACGGCCGGCACCCTGCTGGCGATGGCGTTCTTCGCCGAGGGGCGCGAGGTGCAGTCCTTCGCGAGCTACGGCGGCGCGAGGCGCGGCACGCCCGTGAGTTCCTTCATTCGCGTCGACGACCGACCGATCCGCGTGCGCTGCGACATCGAGCAGGCCGACGCGATCCTGTGCTTCGACGCGAGCCTTCTCGAAAACCGGTTGCTCGCGACAGCCCGCCCTGACACGCAGATCGTCGTCAACTCGTCGAGGACGCGCGAGGAGTTCGCCGAGAAGCTGCCGGGCTACCGGGTGATTCCGGTCGACGGCATCTCGATCGCGCGCCGGCACGGACTGGGACGGATCGTCAATTCCGCACTGCTCGGGGCGTTGGCACGGGCGATCGAGGCGCCGAAACTCGAGGTGCTGACCCGCGCGCTTATCGACGAGGCGCCGAAACTGCACGATGAGAACATCGCGGCTTGCGAAGAGGGTTACCGATGGGTTGAGGCGCAGTTGCAGAAGGTGGCGGCATGAATGTGAAAGATGCGGTTCCGAGCATCTGGACCACCGGCACCACCGAGGTGTTCAAGACCGGCACGTGGCGCGCCGCGTTGCCGCAGCACATCCACGCCCCCTCACCGTGCCATGCCGCCTGCCCGGTGAACGGCGACATCGCCGAGTGGATCGGCCGTGCCCGCGCGCGCGACTCTCGCGGTGCGTGGGAGATCCTTACTCGCCACAATCCCTTTCCCGCGGTGGCCGGGCGCATTTGCCACCACCCATGCGAAGCCGCGTGCAATCGCGCCGGTTTCGACGCGTCGCTGGCGATCTGCCGACTTGAGCGCTACGTCGGCGATCGGGCGCTCGCGGAGGGTTGGATGTTTACGCCCGTCGAAGCGTCGCGCGAGGAGCGGATCGCGGTCGTGGGCGGGGGACCGTCGGGGCTATCGGCAGCGTTCCATCTGCGAAGAAGCGGTTACGCGGTCACGTTGTTCGAATCGCGTCCGGAGCTCGGTGGACTCATGCGCTACGGCATTCCGTCGTATCGCCTCGCGAGATCCGTGCTCGATGGCGAGATCGCGCGCATCGTGGCTCTGGGGATCGACGTGCGCTGCGGCGAATGTGTACCTCGCGCTCGGAGCCCGGTGCCAGAAGCGCCTGCCAAGGCTCGATTACACGCAGCCCTGGGTGGTGGACGGCGCTGACTACCTGGCGCGCACAAGCGCGGGTGCCGCGCCGGCCCTCGGAAAGCGCGTGGTCGTGATCGGCGGCGGCAGCGCCGCCATCGATGTCGCCCGGAGCGCGCGGCGCGCCGGGCACGAGGTCACGATCCTTGTGCTCGAAAGCGTGTCGCAGATGCCCGCGCAGCGCGAGGAAGTCATGGAAGCGATGGAGGAAGGCGTGGCGCTGGTCAACGGCGCAATGCTGACCGAGGTCTTCGACGCGGGCAGTGCAGGCCTCGTCCTCAATTGCACGCGCGTGAGTTTCGAGGCGGGCGCGACGCGCGGGCAATTCATCGTGACCCCCGTCACCGAAAGTGAATTTACGCTCGATGCGGATGCCATCGTCCCCTCGATCGGACAGGACCCCGACCTCGCACCGCTCTCAGCCGCACTCGAAGCCGACGGCGCGCTGCTCAAGACCGATCAGCATCAGGCAACGAGCGTAGAGCGGGTGTATGCCGGCGGCGACGTCGCGAGCATGGCGCGCTTCGTGACCGAAGCGATCGGCATGGGCAAACGCGCCGCGCAGGAGATCGACCGCGTGTTGCGCGGGCGCGCGCAAGGCGCGGATGACGCAGACGCCGAGCCTGTCGTCGAGCTCGCGTCGATCAACACCTTCTACTACCCCCGGCAGGCGCGGATGGTCGAGCGGCGGCTCGACGCCGCACAGCGCCTAGCGAGCGAGGTCGAGGTTCAGATCGGTTTCGAACTCGAGCAAGCGCTCGCCGAAACCGAGCGCTGCTTCTCCTGCGGCACCTGCATCCAGTGCGACAACTGCGTTCATTACTGTCCCGATCTCGCCGTGAAGCGCGAGGCCGACGGCTATATGGTCCTGACCGACTACTGCAAGGGCTGCGGCCTCTGCGTCAAGGAGTGCCCGACCGGCTCGATGAAGATGATCGAGGAGGCACGATGAACGCCCGCGACGAAACGGTTGCGCGGGAGAAGACGATGCTCTTGACCGGCAACCACGCGGTCGCCTGGGCGGCTCGTCTGGCGAGACCCAAGGTGGTCCCGGTCTATCCAATCACGCCGCAAACGCCGGTGCTCGAGAAGATTACCGAATTCCAGGCGAACGGCGAGTTCGATGCCGAGATCATCACACCCGAGTCCGAGCACTCGGTGATGGCCGCTTGCATCCCAGCCTCGTTGGCCGGTGTTCGCGTATTTACGGCGACGGCCTCGCAGGGGTTGCTCCTCATGCACGAACTGCTGCATTACGCGAGCGGCGCGCGGGCGCCGATCGTGATGGCCAACGTCAATAGGACGCTTGCGTCGCCCTGGGCGTTCTGGCCCGACGAGACCGATAGCCTTTCTCAGCGCGACACCGGCTGGATCCAGTACTACACGGAGAGCGCGCAGGAGTCGCTCGACACGGTGCTCCAGGCGTTCCGGCTCGCCGAGCGAGTGCTGCTGCCGGTGATGGTGAACCTCGATGCGTTCTACGTCTCGCACGCGCTCGAGCCGGTGCGTGTGCCGGCGCAGAAGCTTGTCGACGTTTTCCTGCCGCCGTACGCCCCACCGCACCGCCTCGACACCGCGAAGGTCGAATCCTGGGGCAACCTGGTGACGCAGGAGATGTTCTATCGCCACCGCCAGGCGCTGGGCGTTGCGATGGACCAGGTCCCTGCGGCCGCGCTCGAGGCGGACCGCGAATGGAGCGCCCTTACCGGCCGTGGCTACGGGTTGGTCGAGCGCTACCGCTGCGAAGGCGCCCAGACTGTCATCGTAGCGATGGGCAGCATGTGCGGCACCGCGCGCGACGCGGTCGATTTCATGCGCGATGAGGGCTTGACGGTCGGCCTGCTGAAGGTACGGCTGTTCCGGCCGCTTCCGGCGCAAGCGCTGCGCGCGGCGTTAGCCGGTGTTCCCGAGCTGCTGGTGCTCGATCGCAACTATTCGCCCGGGCACGGGGGCGTGCTGCACCAGGAATTGCGCGCGGCGCTCTACGGCATGCCTGACGCGCCCCGGATTCACGGCTATCTCGCGGGCGTGGGCGGCGTCAATGTCTCGCCAGAGAAGATCGTCGAGTTCGCCCGGATGGCGAGCGCGAGCGAGCCGCAGCCGGACTCGGTCTGGGTCAGGTGATTCGCATGCGCAAACTCGAGTTGCCCCAAGATTCCATTCTCTGTTCGGGGCACGCGGCGTGCCCGGGTTGCGTCGACGCGCTGTCGGTGCGGCACGTGCTCTCCGCGCTCGGGCCGAAGACGATGGCGATCGTTCCGCCGTCCTGCATGGCGGTCATCGCCGGCCCACAACCCTACAGCTCGCTCAAGATTCCCGTCTATCAGTGCACGCTCGAGGCGAGCGCCGCTGCGGCATCGGGTCTGCGCCGGGCGCTCGACGCGCGCGGCGACCACGACACGCAGGTGGTCGTTCTGGCCGGCGATGGCGGCACTTACGACATCGGCTTCCAATGCCTGTCCTCCGCAGCCGAGCGCAACGAGAGCTTCATCTACATCTGCCTCGACAACGAAGGCTACATGAACACCGGGGCGCAGAAATCCTCCTCGACGCCGCATCTGGCGAGCACCGGTTCCACGCCCGCGGGAAAGACCTCGAGAAAGAAAAATCTCACCGAGATCATGGCGGCGCACGAGATACCCTACGCGGCCACCGCCAGCGTCGGCTTCCTGCCCGATCTGCTCAGCAAGGTCGAGAAGGCGAAGATGATGCGCGGCACGCGCATCATCACGCTGCTCATTCCCTGCCTCGACGGCTGGGGCCTGCCCGACGACGCGGGTCTGACCGCCGCGCGTTATGCGGTCGAGAGCGGCGCGTTCCCGCTCTACGAAGTCGAGAACGGACGCACCTACACGCTCAACTACACGTCGAAGACGCGCCCGCTGCGCGATTATCTGGCGCTGCAACGCCGCTATCGGCATTTGAGCTCAGCCGACATCGAAACCCTGCAAGCCGAAGTCGACGACGGCTGGGCGAGACTGCTGCAGCGGGTCGAGGCCGGAACGCTAGGCGACACGAGCACCGTGAGCAACTCCGGCGTGCCGAGTTTGTAACGTAACGAATGTAAGGGGTTATCTCGTGCACTCGAATCAGATGCGTGTCTTGATACACCTCAAGCTGAGTGAATAGGAGAACTGAACATGAACCCAACATTGTTCGAGATCGGAGTCGCCATATTCATGGTGGCAGTGAGCGTTGGCCTCATCGTGTGGTTTTCAAGATCCATGGCGGCTGCCTCGGGAAGGCGCTTGATGCACATGCTGACGCGTGCTGGAGTGGACCCCGAAGTTGCCAAGCATGGTGACACCAAGGCGATCATTCAAGATGTGCGGCGCCGTTGCCTCAGGTGCCGGTCCGAGGACTTATGCGACAGGTGGCTCGCCGGAAAAGTCGAAGGCGACCATAGCTTCTGCCCCAATGCGCAGATATTTCGCACATTGACCAGGACCAAGGCGCGCGTCGCACTCTAGCGTTGTGCGGCGGAGTACGCGCAGGCTCCGTAATCCTCCAATTCAGGAGCGGGGGAGTTCCATGTTCGATAAACCGGTCAGAAGCGTGATGCAGCGACGAAAGGTTCTCAAGGCTGTGCCGGAGACCCTCGTCAGCGAAGCGGCCAAGCTCATGGCGGACAAGAATGTCGGCGCAATCATGGTAATTGAAGACGATCATCTCGTCGGAATTTTTACCGAGCGCGACGTCGTATTTCGGGTCGTCGCGCGTGGGCTTGACGCGCAGACCACACGGCTTGCCGACGTGATGACGCGCGCACCGCACACCGTTGATCCGAACAAGTCTTTCGGGTACGCATTGCTAGTGATGCAAGAGAACGGTTTCCGCCACCTACCCGTCACGCAGGACGGCAAGCCGATCGGGATCGTTTCATCTCGCAGCGCGATGGATCCCGAATTGGAGGAGTTCGTGTCTGAAGCAAATCGGCGAAAGCGCCTCGATAAGGAACGCTAGGCCATACTCCTCCTGAGCCGCTCAGGTTCTAGATCCGCGCATGCGCCTCCTCGGCCGTACCAGCGTATGAGATCGACCGGCAAATACATGGCCCGCTAGCCGGTCGGAAGAAATTTCGACGAGGCCCGGATCAGCCTTACAGAAACAACTTTCGCACCGCTTCATGGTTCGACGCGCTTTGCACGATGTCGCCATGCGTCGGGATCAACCAGCTTGGCGGAGCCTTCTCGAACTCCGCGGCGAGCCAACGCTTCAGCGCCGCTTTGTCGCGCACCATGAAAAGCGTCGCGATGTTGTTGAGCTTGAGACCGGGTCCGCTTCCGCTGAGCCTGAACAAAACTTTGAAGACGGGATTGCTGGGAAGCACAGGGAGATTCATGACGATATCGGTGACATACCACACCGGCCCGCGTTCGCTCGCAATCCGCACCAGCACTTCGCCGGTCTTGTAGTGCGGCATGTCGATCAGTTCGAGGCGAGGACCGGTGATCGACGCCGCCTCGGCAAGCGGCCGGATTCCGCGCAACTTCGACTGCCGCTCGACGCGAGCAATCGACTGCGCCGGAGCGAATATGGCCGCCTCGGGGAATCGCGCTTTCCATTCGGCAAGGCCCAGGTAATGAAATGCATTCGGTGCCACCAATGCGCGCACCGAGCCGTATCGGGACAGGTCTTCGAACACGCTGCCGGCGGTCCGGCACGGCGGGCTAACGATGGCGAGCCCGCCCTCGACACCTACCGCAAGTGCATTGGCCGTTCCAGGCCCGAACGAGTACGCATACGTCAATATCGGCGCGCCGGCGTCAAAGACCTTCCAGCCGTTCACAGTCGTGTCCATGCGCTTACCATACTTGATCGGTACGGACAGAACGAGTCAGAGCGAATCCGATGCCGCATGCGATGCAGTCTTGCACTGACCAACGTCTACCGGCGCGGTGGTACGGTTATGATCGCTGCGCTATAGTCTCATTGGTGAAAAGCGTGCGCGCTCCGCGATCCTTGCTTGATGCGACGAATACCGTATCGATCGGTGACGATCAAGCGGTTGCCGACGCTACCGATCGTATTCTCGCGCAATGTTTCGGCGCCGGGAGTTTCGACCGCGAACTGCTTCACGCCAGCTTCACCCTCGTCGGCCGCCTCTTTGCGGGCGAACATGCCGGCTACTTGGCCTGCGACATGCCGTATCACGATCTGCGGCATTCGCTCGACACGGCTCTGGTGATGGCCCGACTCATCGCCGGCTACCAGAGCGAACAAGGCGTCTCTCCCGGTGTGCTCACGCCGGAGCACGGCCTGCTTGGCGTCCTGCTCAGTCTGTTGCATGACGCGGGTTTCATCCGGAAGACTTCGGAAGCAGCGCTCTGCGGCCCGCAGTTGGTGGCCGAGCACGAATCACGCAGCGTTGAATTCGCCAGGAGCTATCTGGGAACAACATCGCTCGCCAAGCACGCGGCGCTGGCATCGTTGATCTTCGCAACTCAGCTGGGGCCGGATCTCAAAGAGTTCTTCACCGGGTATGAGGGCCCGGCCATTACGCTCGGTCAGATGCTCGGCAGTGCCGACCTGTTGAGCCAGATGTCCGATCGCTGCTATCTCGAGCGCTGCTTTTACCATCTTTATCCGGAACTGGTCCTCGGGGGGCGCGACCGCGTGCGCACTGCGGACGGCCAGGAGCAACTGCTTTACCGCGACGCCTTCGACCTCTTGCGCAAGACGCCGGGATTTTACGAGAACATCGTCCGCAAGCGACTCAACCAGGACTTCCAGCAGGTGGACGACGACCCGCAACCTCGCAGCGATCTACCACGCCCGGCCGCCGCGCCCGGCGCCCGCCCATTGACCAACCGCAGGGAACTTGCCGACCAGCGCTGCGCGCCGTTGTGCCACGGCAAATTATCCCCGGAAGAGCTTCAGGCCGTGACCGTGAACGGCCGCATCATGTCGTTGTCCTCATGCTCGACGATGTGGCAGTGGTGGACGTAGCTCTGCGGCGCCGTCAGGCCCGTTGGCAGATCGAACTTGGCGCGGATGGTCGTGAAGTAGCCAGGGTTCGCCTTGACCGTGTCCTTGAAGCCGCGCTCCTCCGGCGCCGGCGGCTCCATCGGGCCGGTCGCGAAGGGGGTCGGGTCGATGCCGCCAGGGACACCGTTTTCATCGCCGTGGGCAGCTTCGTAGGCCTCGACATCAAATGGCGTGCGACCGACCACCTGGAACGTCACCAGATGCACGTGCATCGGATGGGTATCCTCAGTGAGATTCACGTAGACCCAGTCTTCGACCGTACCGAGCTTCGGTGTCTCAGTCGCTGTTCCGCCGTCGAAGTGCGTACCGTTCAGGTTAAGAAACCACCTCGCGGTCTCGGGGGCGACCTCGTTGAGGGTGACGTAGCGCGTCGTGACCGGATCGTGCAGGTCGGCCTTGCGGCCCGGAAGGCTTGACGGAATCGAGGTGGGACCGGGATGGCTCACGCTCGTGCCGACACGGATCTGCATGACCTGCTCGAGCTGAGGGGCCGGGTTCGATACCGGCTTCTGCGGCTTGTGGTTCTTCATCACCAAGGTCGCGCCCGCGAACTTGCTGAAGTCGACGAGGATGTCGGCGCGCTCCGCCGGCGCGAGCACGATCTCCTTCACCGGCACCGCCACGTCGAACATGCCTCCCTCGGCGCCGATCTGCCACAGCGCCGGCCCGCCGATGTCGAGACCGAGGATGCGCGCGTTGCAGCCGTTGAGAATGCGGAAGCGGTACATGCGCGGCTCGACCTCGAGGAACGGCCAGACTTTGCCGTTGACCAGCATGACGTCGCCGAAGTACTCGCCGATCCAGGTCACGCCGGGAATGTCGCTCACCGGATACCGGAACGTCCCGTCGGCGTTGAACTGCCGGTCCTGGACCACCAGCGGGATTTCGTAGGCGGCGCCGGGGATCCCGATCGGGTTGGGCTCCGTGCCGGTGTCGTACCCATCGCGAATGATGTACGCGGCGGCGAGGCCGGCGAAAACGTTGAGTCGCGTTGCGCCGTCGGCATGGTCGTGGAGCCAGAGCAATGTTGCCGGATTATGAGGCGGCTCATTGGGATAGAAGACACTCTGCGTTTCGCCTGGGCCAAATCCGTATGGGCTAACAGCGGGGTTGCCATCGCTGTCGCCTGCCACGAAACCGCCGTGGAGGTGGGTCAATACCCGTACCTGGTCGCCGAGCGGGGTGAGCCGCGTGTCGACCGGAATCCACTGCGGGTATGTCGTGGGCAGCGCGTGCGTGTAGGTCACGTTCAGTGGCGTCCCGCTTTGGGCAATGAGGACCATCCCGAACGAGCCTGCCTGGCCCGCAAGGCCGGACCCGTCGTCATACGCCCAAATCGGGGTCGGCGGCAGGTCAGGGTGAAGCTGCCGGCTTATCTCTCTTTGAGTGAACGAATACGTGTCCGGCGCGCTTGGCGTGGCGACGACGATTCCCGCGCCCGGCAGGGGCAATGGCTGGACATATTTCGCGAGCTTGCCGCCTTTCGCGGCACGCGCCGGCCACGGTAGCGCCAACGCGCCGCCGACACCCAGGCCGTATTGAAGAAAACGCCGCCGTGTGATCTGCCTCATATGTCCCCCATTGCCAGACGTGTCTGCGACGGCGGCTCCTGGACCATCACTCATGGACATGCATCTGCGACTGTTGGTAGTTCGCAATGCCGACCTTGTCGATCAGCTCGAGCTGGATTTCCAGCCAGTCGATATGGTCCTCCTCGGATTTGAGGATGCCCCGAAAGAGATCGCGGCTCACGTAGTCGCCGCAGGTTTCGCAGTCGGCAATGGCAGCCTTCAGGACCGGATGCGCTGCAAGCTCGAGCTTGAGGTCGCACCCAAGTGCTTCCTTGACGTCCTGCCCAACCAGGAGCTTGTGCAGATCCTGCAAGTTCGGTAGTCCTTCAAGGAAGAGGATGCGCTCGATTAGGCTGTCAGCGTGCCCCATCTCGTCGATCGATGCCTTGCGCTCGTGCCTGCCAAGGCTACCGAATCCCCAGTGATCAAACATCTTGGCATGCACGAAATACTGGTCGATTGCGGTGAGCTCGTTGGTCAAGACCTCGTTGAGGCGCTTGATCACCTTGGCATCGCCCTTCATCTAGTTCCCTCCCTGCGTCGACGGCGCGACTTCGCCTGACGCGCCAGTAATCCTTGCGACGGTTTCTAGCAGCAGCGACTTGGCGCAGGAGACGCACCGGCCGCATCCGAGCCCCATGCCCAGACCTTGGGCGAGATCCTCGGCGCAGCGCGCGCCGAGTTCTGCGGCCTGGGCGATCTGCCGATCGGTGATCGCGTTGCAGATGCAGATGTACATGAGACGAACGTATCATTGCGCAAACGGCAATGCAAATCATTCCTATTCACGAATATTGATCTGGCTCAAAGACTGGTCTTGGGAATTCGGCTATGAAGCGGCGCTATTGCTTCGAGGCGCAGCGCTTCTTGGACGCAAGAAAGCGAAGACCAATGGCGTAGTGGCCACCAAGGCGCTCACCCGCAAGCTGGCGCGCGCCTGCTACCCGGGCTTGCCATCGATGCGGGCTCGCGCCAACACCGGCCAATAGCGAAGCGCATACAGCGCAAACGCGCTCGACCAGCATATTGCCGAGGCGATGACGGTCGTGAGATAGACACCTGGCAATAACATGCCGCCGAATACCCTGATCGCCGCGGCGAGTTG
>WNGA01002655.1_pt1 | contig 27125 bp, 30 predicted proteins | sample 5400061 | NCBI WGS metagenome assembly WNGA01 (sample SAMN13153366, study PRJNA577476) | soil metagenome | isolation source: 100 cm soil or saprolite under grassland replicate 2 | place: USA:California | collected 2016-06-15
GACCTTATTAAAAGTGCCGGTATTGGGGCTCTATGGTGCTGAGGATCAAGGGATCCCGCGCCTATGCTTTAGGCCTGGCAGCAAAAGGGGGCAGGGCGTGGGAGTTGCTGGTTAGAATGAAGCGAGGAAATGGATAGGAGCATCGGGAGAGCATTGCAGCGGACATGCACGTGCAGGTAGTTCCTCCAGAGGTAGTGGCACGACATAGCCCGCCTTCTCTAAAGTCAGCCGCGACACTGTCGAGCTTACGGGGTGACCGGGGATGTCTGCGGTCAGATTCCACAACTCTAACGGCTGTTCAAGTCCTTGAACATCTGACTTCTGATATCCCAGGAAGGTCGCCGGAGCCACCGGTCCCATCTCATACATCTGATAGCAATGCCTCCGTGCTAGGATTATCAGCCTGATTCCTACCGGAAAAAGCTGTGGTGCAAGACAGTTGAAGAAGAAACATTCGCGCAATTCACGATCGCTTTGCGTCCCAACCAGGCTAAGATGACGGACACCGGGGAGCAATCTGGTAAACACCTGAATCTAGGCGGGGGAAATACCCTAACGATCCAAGTGGCTGAAAAATAGCAACTATGAGCCTATCTGATAAGCAAATCATCTTTTCCCTTATCGGCGTGGGCCGCGTGTACCCGCCCAAGAAGCAGGTGCTCAAGGATATCTACCTGTCCTTCTATTACGGGGCCAAGATCGGCGTCCTTGGGTTGAACGGCGCGGGCAAGAGCACACTGCTGCGCATCATCGCGGGCGTGGACAAGGACTACCTTGGGGAGGTCACCTTTTCCAAAGGCTATACCGTCGGGCTCTTGGAGCAGGAGCCCCAGCTCGACAAGGGGAAGACTGTCAAGGAAATCGTCGAGGAGGGCCGCCGGGACGTCATCAATCTATTGCACGAGTATGAAGCGGTGAGCAACCGGCTGGGCGAGGAGCTCTCGCCGGATGAGATGGAAAAGCTGCTGGACAAGCAGAGCCGCCTTCAGGAGCAGATCGAAGCGGTCAACGGTTGGGAGCTCGAGAACCAGCTTGAGATCGCCATGGACGCCCTCCGGTGCCCGCCACCGGACGTCAAGGTGGAGGTATTGTCGGGCGGGGAGAAGCGCCGCGTCGCGCTGTGCCGTTTGCTGATTCAGGAACCCGACATCCTGTTGCTGGACGAGCCGACCAACCATCTCGATGCGGAGTCGGTCCAATGGCTGGAACAGCATCTCCAGCAGTACAAAGGCACGGTCATTGCCGTGACCCACGACCGCTACTTCCTGGACAACGTGGCCGGCTGGGTCCTGGAGCTGGATCGGGGGCACGGCATGCCCTTCGAAGGAAACTACTCGTCGTGGCTCGAGCAGAAACAGGCGCGGCTGGCGAAGGAGGAGAAGGCGGACGCCAAGCGACGCCAAACGCTGGAGCGCGAGCTGGAATGGATCCGCATGTCGCCAAAGGGCCGGCACGCCAAGGGCAAGGCGCGCATCACTCGGTACGAGCAACTGCTTGGCGAGCAACAGGAGAAACTGGCGGAAGATCTGGAGATCTACATCCCGCCCGGTCCACGCCTCGGCGACGTCGTGGTGGAAGCGAAGCACCTGAGCAAATCCTACGGCGACAAGCTGCTGTTCGAGAACCTGAGCTTCAACCTGCCGCGGGGTGGAATCGTCGGCGTGATCGGGCCGAACGGCGCGGGCAAGACCACGCTGTTCAAGCTGATCGTCGGCAAGGAGAAGCCGGACGCCGGTTCCATCAGGGGCGGCGAGACGGTCAAGATCGGCTACGTGGACCAGGACCGTGCGCTGGACAGCAACAAGACCGTCTGGGAGGTGATCGCGGACGGCAAGGACACTGTCATACTCGGCAAGCTCGAAGTCAATTCGCGGGCCTATGTCGGACGCTTCAATTTCTCCGGTCCCGATCAGCAGAAGAAAGTCAAGGACCTCTCCGGCGGCGAGCGCAACCGCGTGCACCTGGCGCGCATGCTCAAGGAAGGGGCTAATCTAATGCTGCTGGACGAGCCGACCAACGACCTGGACGTGAACACCTTGCGGGCGCTGGAGGAGGGGCTCGAGCGGTTCGGTGGCTGCTGCATGGTGAGCAGCCACGACCGCTGGTTTCTGGACCGCATCGCGACCCACATCCTGGCGTTCGAAGGAGACAGCAAGGTCGTATGGTTCGAAGGCAATTATAGCGAATACGAGGCCGACCGGAGGAAGCGGCTCGGCAAGGAAGCGGATCGCCCGCACCGAATTCGCTATAAAAAGCTCGCGCGGTAGGCAGACTCCGTTACGCCGATTCAGCCGAGTCCGTGTCTTTCTCCTCCTTGACATCTCCAGGGTGGAGCCCGTGCTTCTTGAGCAGCTTATAGAAGTCGGCGCGATAGCGGCCCGCGGTCTGGGAGGCGCGTGAAATGTTGCCGCTGGTGAGCTGCAACACCTCCTTCAGGTAGTTCCGCTCGAACTCCTCCTTGGCTTCCGTCAACGGCTTCAGTTGTCCTTCAGTGGACTCGGTGCTGGTTGGGAGCAGGTCGGGCGTGATCATGTCCTGGTTGGAGAGGACGACCGCCTTTTCGATTGCATTCTCCAGCTCGCGGACGTTGCCGGGCCAGGAGTAGAGCATCAGCCTCTGCATGGCTGCAGGGAGAATCCCCCGGATCTCTTTGTGCATCCGCCGGCCGCTCTGTTGCAGGAAGTGCTGGGCCAGCAAGGGGATGTCGTCCCGCCGTTCGCGGAGCGGGGGGACCGTGATCGGGAAGACTTGGATTCTATAGAAGAGGTCCTCGCGGAATGTCCCGTCGCGGACCGCCGCGCTCAAGTCTTTGTTCGTCGAGGTGATGATGCGGACGTTCACCTTGGTGGGGCGCTCGGCGCCCACCGCCAGCACTTCGCGTTCCTGAATGGCGCGCAGGAGCTTGACCTGCAGGTTCAGCGGCATCTCGCCGATCTCGTCGAGGAAGAGCGTCCCCCCGTCGGCGCACTGGAAGAGGCCGCGCTTCGCGGACTGGGCGCTGGTGAAGGCCCCCTTGACGTGGCCGAAGAGTTCGCTCTCGAAGAGGCTTTCCGGGATCGCGCCGCAGTTGATCGCGCTGAAGGGGCCCCGCGCCCGCTGGCTGTTGCAGTGGATGACGCGCGCGATAACTTCCTTGCCGGTGCCGGTCTCGCCGGAGATGCAGATCGTGGCGTCGCTCTCGGCGACGCGGGCGACCTGTTCCAACAGGGCCTGCATCTTGGGGCTTCGGGCGACCACATTCTCCAAGCCGTAGAGTTCTTTGACCAGCAGCTTGAGCCGCTGGATCTCGCGGCCCATCCGTTGCTGCGCGAGGGCCTTCTCAAGCGTGGCCTTGAGCTCTTTGTCGTCAAACGGCTTCGTGAGGTAGCCGAAGGCGCCCTTCTGCATGGCCTCGACGGCGCTGGGGATGCTGCCGTGCGCCGTGAGGAGCAGCACTGGCAGATCCGGGTGGATGAGCCGCAGCTCTTCGAGTACCGACAGCCCGTCCCGGTCCGGCAGGCGCAGGTCGGTGAGGGCCAGGTCGAAGACCTCGCGCTTTGCGACGGCGAGGGCTTCCTCGCCGGTCATGGACGTGGTCACGTCGAAACCCATGGCCGACAGCCGCATTGTGAGGAGCCGCAGCAGGCCTTCGTCATCGTCCACGACTAGGATGCGCTCTTGCGTCATTGGGCCCTCAGGGTTGGGTGCCTTTGTCGGCCGGCTGGGGGGGCTTGAGGGGCGGCTTCACAGGCCGCGTCATCTCCTTCATTTCCTGGTCGATCCGCTTCAGGGCTTCAAGTTGTGTGGTGAGCTCTTCCACCTTCTTGTCCCGTGCTTTGACCTCACGAAGCATAACCTGTGCCGACGAGGTCTCCAACTCCAGCAGGTCGCGGACCAGGCGTTCCGTGGCTTCGGCGAAGGAGCGTTGAGGGTTGAGAAAGGTCGGTGGGTTCTGCAGGAACTTGAGCCAGAATTGACTGGAGTAGGCCAGGTGACTTTTGGGAGCCGCGTCGATGACTTCCTGGAAATGTTTGGCGGAGATCGCCTGGTTTTCGTAGAGGGCTAGCAACGCGCGTGTGTAGTGCGCGCGATCGCAGGTGTGGGTCTCCGCACAGGTGCCGAGCGACTGGTCCTGCTCGCGGGCGAGGGCCTGATAGTGCGCGACTAGCCGACCATTGGGCGTGAAGAGGGGCGAAGAGGAGTAGGCCCCGTTGCGCAGAAAAATGCACGCGTGCAAGGTGAGCGCCAACACCAGCAAGAGCCCGCCGGAGACTCGCGTCGTCGGGTTCATGCGGACCCTCCTCTCCGGGCCAGGGGCAGGGTGAAGTGGACCGTCGTCCCTTTGCCCAGGTCGCTTTCTACCCAGATCCGCCCCCAATGCGCCTCGACGACTTTCTTGGCCAACGCAAGACCCAGACCGCTGCCGGCCAGGGTGTTTTTCGTGTACGCACGCCCCTGGTAGAAGCGTTCAAAAATATGCGGCAAGTCTTCTGGCGGAATACCGGGCCCTGTGTCCGCCACCGACACGTGGGCAACCCCCGCCTTGACATCCAGGTGCAGGCGGATGTTCACGGACGCGCCTTCCTGGCTGAACTTGAGGGCGTTGGAGAGCAGGTTGTCCAGGACCTGTTCGATCCGGGCGCTGTCAGCCGGCACCCACACCCGTCCGGACGGCGCCTCGGTCAGGATCTGAATGCGTTTGCCTTCGGCCAGGAGCCGAACTTTGTCCACCGAGGTCTCCGCCAGGCGCAGGAGGTCGGTGGGCGCAATCTGATAGTCCATCATCCCGGCCGCCATCTTCGAGAGATCGAGCAGCGTGGAGATCAGGCGGATCAGCCGCTCGCTGCTGTCCTTGATGATCCGCAGGGTCTCGCGCTGCTCTTTGCTCAAGGGGCCGGGAATCTCGTCCAGCAGCAGTTGTGTGCCCTCACGGATGGAGGCCAGCGGGGTGCGCAGCTCGTGGGAGACGTGGGCCAGGAACTCGGCCTTCATATCGTCCAGTTCCTGGAGCTTTTTGCCCATCCAGTTCACCGTGTCGACCAGTTCGCGCAGGTCGCTGGGGGCTTCGACGTTCACGGAACGTCCGAACGTCCCTTGACCGATCTGCCGGATGTGCTCCTGCACCCGGCGCAACGGATGCATGATGCTGTAGGTCGCGAGCCCGGCCAGGCCCAATCCGAGGAGGACGACGGCGATGACGAGTTGCTGGGTGATGATCTCGGCGCGGGCCGACCGCGCGCGGGAGTCGATGACGAGCGCGTTCGCCCTGGTCTCGTGCAGACTGACGTACGCGTCCATGGCGTCGGTCATCCGGGCGATGAGGGCGTCACGCCGGCCCGCATACCCTGCGCTTGGCCTGGCCTGGCGATCCGCCTCCACGCGGAAGAGGTCCAGGTATTCCTGGTGCAGGCGATCAACCTCCTTCAGCAATTTCTGGCCGTCGGGCGCGGATTCCTGCTCCTGCAGCGTGGCCAGGATTTGGCGGAATTCGTCGACCTCTTGAGCGAAGTCCCTCACGAACGCCAGGTCGCGGACCGCCAAGTACTTCTTCTCACTCCCCAACTGGGTGTAGAGGTTGGCAAGGAGCCGCTTGGTCGTGTCGATGGACGGGTAGTGGTAGGAGACCAGCTCCGTGCTCAAGGCAGTGAGCTGCCGGAGCTGGCTCAAGGCGTAGAAGTTGACTCCCGCCACCACGATGATGATGGCCAGCGAACTCAACGCCAATCGCCAGAAGATCGAGAGCTTCACCGAAGACCTTCCTGAGCGCTCTGCAACTGTCAGGCGCTGCGCACTGTGGGCCGCACGGTCAGTTTTTGCTGCTGCAGGAGAATCCATACACGTCCAATACATTGAAAATCAATGGTAATCTATCGGATCAGTCAATACTACGTAGAAATTCTGAATGCTACTCCCTTCAACCTCCTCGTTTCCTATTGTTAGGGTGAAGGGTGTGAAATCCTTTTAAAAACCGTCAGAAAGACTTCTTCTGGGGGCCTCGACCATGCGGTACTCCCCTTGCTCACATAGGAAGGCGTGTGCCAGAATGCTTTAACTTGTGATGACACTATCGCTCACGTTATGAAAGGGCCATTTCCTGCTCCGACTCGTCTTTGCTTGATCCTGTTCACCGACCTCGATGGGGCACTGCTCGACGCGACGACTTATCGGTACGATGTCGCCTGCTCTGCGCTGGATCGGCTTCGCGAGTACGCTGTCCCCTTGATCATCTGCACGAGCAAGACCAAGGCAGAGGTGGAGCCTCTCCGCAGGGAAATTGACAACCATGATCCCTTCATCGTCGAAAACGGAGGGGCCCTGTATATTCCGGAGGGATATTTTAAAGACCCCCTCGCTGGCTCTACTGGCCGAGACGGGTACCGCGTCATCGAACTGGGTATCGCCTATCCTCGAGTGAGGAAAGCCCTGCGCCGTATTGAGAAAATGGTCGGCGCGACCCTGATCGGGTTCGGGGATATGACGGCGGAGGATATCGTTCGAGTGACAGGGCTTGCTCGTCCAGATGCCGAACGGGCGAGGCAACGCGAATACGACGAACCGTTCCTTATCGAAGGCTCCCGCAAGTCGGTGAAAGCGATCTGCGAAGCGGCTGAGCAGCTCGGTTTGACCGTCTTATCTGGAAGCCGGTTCCATCACCTTGTAGGGGGTACTGACAAGGGACGGGCCTGTCAGCTCTTGATTGAGCACTATCGCAACGAGTGGGGGGAAGTTACCACGGCAGGTATTGGCGACGGCCTGAATGATTGGCCGATGTTGCAGGTCGTCGATCGGCCGTTCCTGGTGGAGCGACCGGAAGGCGGCTATGTGGCCGGCGGCGGCGTCGAAGGCCTCACTCGCCTCCGGGGGATCGGCCCGGACGGCTGGAAGAAGGGTGTGAGCCGGCTCCTCGAGGAGTCGGTGCCGCACCCGCAGGCATTGAGCTAATCCTGCGGGAGGTGCGTTATGGCAGATTTCTACCAATCCGGTTCGATCGCCACGTTACACAGGCTGGGCCGGCCCAATTTGGAACTGCTGGAACAGGAACTGGTCGAGCACGCCAAGACCTGCCCCATCTCGCTTGTCCTTCCGTGTTTGTACTCCGAGTTGGAAGGACCGGCCCTCGACGGGATCGTTGAGCACCTCAAGAAAGTCCCGTATCTGAGCGAGATCGTCGTCGCTTTGGGTCATGCCTCCGCCCTGGAGTTCCGGCGGGCCAAGGACTATTTCAAGGTTCTCCCCCAGGACGTTCGGCTGATTTGGATCGAAGGGCCTCGGATCCAGGAAGCGCTCAACCTCTTGGTCAGTCAAGACATCGATGTCGGCCGGCCGGGGAAGGGGCAGTCCTGCTGGATCGCCTTCGGCTACGTCCTCGCGATGCGGCGAAGCAAGGTCATCGCTCTGCACGACTGCGACGTCGTCACGTACGACCGAGAGTATCTGGCCCGCCTCTGCTACCCGATCGCGAACCCCAATCTCAGGTACGATTTCTGCAAGGGCTACTACGCCCGGGTCACTGACCGCCTGCACGGCCGCGTCACGCGTCTCCTCATCACCCCGATGATCAGAACCCTCCAACGCTTGGTGGGTCCCAATCCCTTGCTCAGCTTTCTGGACGGCTTCCGCTATCCCCTGGCGGGCGAGTTTGCCATGCTGACGGATCTGGCTTGGACCAATCGCATCCCGGGAGACTGGGGGTTCGAAATCGGGGTTCTGGCCGAGGTCTATCGGAACTGTGCCCTGCGTCGGGTCTGCCAAGCCGATCTCTCGGACCAATACGAGCACAAGCATCAGGACCTCTCGGCCGACAACCCCGAAGCAGGGCTCTACAAAATGTGCGTGGACGTCTCGAAGTCGCTCTTCCGGAACCTCGCCAGCGAAGGGGTCATCTTCACCGACGGGATGCTGAAGACCTTACGGGCGACCTATCTCCAGATCGCACAAGAGGCCATCAAGAAATACGAGGACGATGCGGCAATCAACAGCCTTCGGTTCGATCGCCACGAGGAACGGATGGCAGTCGAGGCATTCCTCAAGGGCATCAAACTGGCCTCCGAGAGCTTTCTGGAAGACCCGTTGGGCGTGCCGATGATCTCCAATTGGGCCCGTGTCACCGCGGCTGTTCCTGACATCTTCAATCGCCTGGTTCGCGCCGTCGAAGCGGACCAGGCATGGGACCCGAAGCGGAAGCCTCGCAAACAGCCCACTTCGACTCTCTGACACCGGGGCGAAAGCAGGAAGAGGTGGCTGCTGTGAAGCAGAGCGAGCCGAGCATGCTAGAAGCAACGCTGTTGAGCTTGGAAGAGCGAACAGAAACGCAGATCCGGGAGATCGCGCAGGCCGATATCCTCGTAGGTATCCCCAGCTTCAACAACTCGAGCACGATTGGCCATGTGGTCAAGGCGGTCATCGCCGGCCTAGCCAAATACTTTCCAGAGTACCGCGCGGTCCTGGTGAACTCGGATGGCGGCTCCACCGATGGCACTCCTGACGTGGTGGCCAAGGCCAGTGTGGACCTCGGGGTCATGCTCATCACTGATCGACAGAGCTTCCTGCACCGGATCATTACCCCCTATAAGGGCATGTCGGGAAAGGGCAGCGCCTTCCGGACGATCTTTGAGGTGGCCCGGCGTCTTGGTGTCAAGGCCTGCGCGGTCGTGGACGCGGATCTCCGCTCGATCACCCCCGAATGGATCGAGCTGCTCCTCCGACCGGTCCTCAGCGGAGGCTTCGACTTCGTCGCACCCTACTACCTGCGGCACAAGTACGACGGGACGATCACGAACAGCATCGTCTATCCGTTGACACGAGCGCTGTACGGAGTGCAGATCCGGCAACCGATCGGCGGAGATTTCGGTTTTTCTGGAAAACTCGCTGGACACTACATGGACCAGCACGTGTGGGAGTCGGACGTCGCTGGCTTCGGGATCGACATCTGGATGACCACAGAGGCCGTAGCTTCAGGGGTGCGGGTTTGCCAGAGTTTCCTAGGCGCCAAGATCCATAACCCCAAGGACCCGGCCGCTGATCTATCAGCCATGCTCGCTCAGGTGGTCGGAGCGATCTTTGCCCTCATGGAAGCACATCAAGAAGTCTGGGTCCCGCTTCAGGGCTCCAAGCCGATCCCGATGTTCGGCTTTCAGTATGAGGTGGGCGTCGAGCCCGTGAACGTGAATGTGGACCACATGATTGCGAGCTTTCGGCAGGGCCTCGTGGATCTGCGCCCCATCTGGGAGGGCATGCTGGCCGCGGAGACCCTCCAGGCTCTCTCAGCTACGAGAGACATGCCGTCCCACAATTTCCATATTCCGGACGAGGTCTGGGCCAGAACCGTCTATGACTGCGCCCTGGCGTTTCAACGGTCGGTCCTCAATCGCGAGCACCTGCTCAAGGCGATGACTCCGCTCTATCTGGGTCGGACCGCGTCGTTCGTGGTGGAAACGCAAGGGCTCACCACCCGGGAAACGGAGGATCGCATCGAGCAACTCTGCAAGGTCTTTGAGCAGCTCAAGCCTTACCTCTTGGAGCGCTGGGGCGCCGTCAAGGAGGCGTGACCATGAGAGAATTCGTGAACACCACTCTGCTGGAACCATTGACGACAATCGGGACCCGCATCCTGCAATTCCTCCCGAACCTCTTCGCCGCGGTCATAATCCTCGGTGTCGGCTGGCTCCTGGCCCGGCTGCTGGGACGCGGCGTCGAGCGTCTGTTGCGAATGCTGGGGGTAGATCACCTCGCCGATCAACTCGGAATCAGCGCTGTCTTGACACGCACTGGCCTGAAACCACTGCCTAGTCACCTCGTCGGCCGCATGCTCTATTGGGGGCTCGTGGTCCTCACAGCCATCGCAGCACTGGGCGCGCTGGACGTTAAGGCGATCAATCAGCTTGCCACAAGCTTTCTGAACTACCTCCCGCACGTCCTGACTGCCGCCGTCATCCTGATCGCCGGGATGTTGCTGAGCAATTTTGTCGCGCGGACGGCCCTGATCGCGGCCGTGAATGCGAACTTTCCGGCGGCTGCGACCGCCGCCGGCCTTGCCAGGTGGGGCGTCCTGCTCGCGGCTCTTGCCATGGCGCTGGAGCAGTTGGGGATCGCCCAGAACATCGTCGTCGTGGGTTTCGGGATCACCCTGGGGGGCGTAGTCCTGGCCGCGGCGATCGCCCTCGGTTTGGGCGCCAAGGATCTTGCCAAAGAGTTCCTGGAACGGATTCTTTCCGACAAGCCGCGTGACCGGATGCCCGATGATCTGAAACATCTGTGAGACGTGCGATGAATTTCCATGGGGGCGCATGATCGAGCAGCGTGCTAAACAACCCTTCCGGTTCGTCTCGTGCATGGAGCTACGGGAGATATTGGGCAAGCGCGCGATGGACGAATCCCGGTTGCTGGAGATCATCGAAGAGGCCCCTGCGGACAGCATCTACTATCACACGCACAGCTACTACCTCAGACATCCTTACAGCCAGGGGGTGTTTCCCAACGACTTCGCCACCTGGGCTGCGCTGCACGCCCAGGACAGGGTGCTGGGCGAGCGACTGGGCATTCTCGACCCGTTTGAATTCGATGACATCGAGCAACTCCGAGTCGACATCCTGGCGATTATAGACGACCATCTGAGTCATCTCAGAACCATTCCAAGGTCCGCTACCGGCGAGCCCTTCGAGTTTGTCCGTTCGCACGTGATTGAGGCGGATCTGGGTCTCGAGGCGTGGACGCTCCGGGAGTTCCGCGAAACCATGGCGGATGTGGAGGTGGGGGCTGTGTACAACCACGTATGCGAGGCGCGGTTGCGGAAAGGACGGCTGTCGGGCGATTTTGCCGGCTGGCTGTCCGCCGAGGATGGGCTGGGCCTGCCGGACCTTGCCGCAGAGGTTGTGAAAGTAGGGCGCCTCGGGTTGAGCTTGGAAGGAATGCGGACACGAATTGTACGGTTGTGCGACGGGGTCCTGGGCGCACCAGTTTCCGATGAGCACCGTCTCGGGAGGTGAAGCGGTGGGCAGCCTACTGGATCAGTACAGGGATGTGACCCCACGGGGGACCGTGGAGTTCTTGCGGCGACTGGCTCGGCAGGTCGAAGGCATCCGCATGCTCAATGTCAACTCCACGCGCACCGGCGGCGGGGTGGCCGAGATCCTGCAGCGGTTGCTGCCCCTCTTTGATGAGCTTGGGGTCAAGGCCCGCTGGGAGGTGATGGCTGGGTCCGAGGTTTTCTACAGGACGACCAAAAGCTTTCACAACGCGCTGCAGGGGACTAAGCAACGGATCACTGCGGAGATGTACGAGGGGTACCTTGAGTGCAATCGTGATAACGCGAAGCGACTCGATTTGGATGCAGAGGTCGCGATGATCCACGATCCTCAACCCGCGGCGCTGATTGACTCCCGTCCTCGTGGCGCCAAGTGGATCTGGCGGTGCCACATCGATCTCTCCACCCCCCAACCGACAGTCTGGCAGTTTCTCCGCTCATATGTGGTCCGCTATGATGCAGCGGTCTTCTCGCTGCCAAAGTTCGCCCAGCGGCTACGCATCCCGCAGTTCCTGATCTACCCTTCCATTGACCCCCTGAGCGACAAGAATCGTGAACTCACGGCAGAGGAGGTGAACCGGTTGCTCCAAGGACTGGACGTGCCTTGGGACAAACCGATCCTCCTGCAGGTGTCCAGGTTCGACCGGTTCAAGGACCCTGTCGGTGTGATCGAGGCCTACCGGCTGATCAAGAAGAGTCATGACTGTCGGCTGGTACTTGCGGGCGGCACCGCTGCCGATGATCCGGAAGGTGCGGCCGTTTTGGCTGAGGTCCGGGAGGCCGCGGGCAACGATCCCGATATCCATATCCTCCTCTTGCCCCCGACGGCCCACCTGGAAATCAACGCCCTCCAGCGCGCGGCCACGATCGTGTTTCAGAAATCGACCCGCGAGGGATTCGGACTGACTGTCGCCGAGGCGATGTGGAAGGGCAAGCCCGTGATCGGCGGTGCCACTGGCGGCATCACCGTCCAGGTCATCCCGGGTGAGACCGGTTACACCGTCAGTTCGCCCGAAGGGGCGGCATTTTACGCGAAGCGCCTGTTAAATGAGCCGGATCGGTTGACTGTCATGGGTCGGCAGGCGAAAGAGTACGTCCGTCACCGGTTCCTGATCACCCGACACCTCCAGGAGTACCTGGCTGTGATCATCCAACTTTGCCGTGGTGCACGATGACCCCGGCGGCGTCCTTCAGGTCGCGACTGATCGTCGTGTCGAATCGAGAGCCCTACGAGCACCGGCGCCTCAGGGGCCGCCTGGTGTGTCAACGCACCGATGGTGGGCTCACCTCGGCGCTCGATCCGGTGCTCCGTCGTCTTGGAGGAACCTGGATCGCGTGGGGGAGCGGGAGCGCCGATCAGGAGGCTGTAGGCCCTACCGGCGCCCTCAACGTCCCACCGGAGGACCCCGCCTACCGGCTCCGCCGTGTCTGGCTGTCAGCTGACGAGGTCAGGGGAGCGTACCGTGGGTATGCCAACCAGGTTTTGTGGCCCTTATGTCACATCACCTTGGACCGCGTGGCCTACCGGAAGTCATACTGGCCGCAGTACGTGGCCATGAACCGGCGGTTCCAGAAAGCGGTCCTCGACGAGATGCGGGGACGTTCTGACCAAGCGGTGTGGATTCATGATTTTCATCTGGCCCTGCTGCCCGCTCTGCTCAAGCGGGAAAGCCCAGCGACGGTGGTGTCCGTGTTCTGGCACGTGCCCTGGCCCGGGCCCGAGGTGTTCCGTATCCTGCCCGAGCGGCAGGACTTGCTGGAAGGACTGTTGGCTGCTGATGCGCTCGGGTTCCAAACCGCGGGCTACGCACACGCCTTCGCGGAATGTGCGCAGACCATCCTCAAGGCTGAGATCAGTGCTGATGGCAGATTCGTCCATCACAAAGGTGGGGTCACCCGCCTGTGCGCCTGTCCGATCAGCGTGGACTTCCAGCTCTTCAACGAGGGCGCGAAGAGTCCCGAGGTAGAACGGCGCGCAGCGACGGCGCGACGAAAGTTCGCACCTCGTCCGGGCATGCGCGTGGGTCTGGGCGTGGACCGTCTCGACTACACGAAGGGACTACTGAAACGGCTCTGGGCCCTTGACCTCTTCTTCACTAATTTCCCCCAGTACCGAGGCGCCTTCACGTTCGTCCAGGTGGCTATTCCGACAAGGACCGAGATCGAGACCTACCGACAGTATCGCGACCTCATCACGCAGACGGTGGCCGAGATCAACGGGCGCCACGGCGGGGAGGGCTGGCGGCCCATCGAGTACCACGAAGGTCGCATCCCTCGCGACACCTTGCTCGCATACTACCGCATGGCAGACGTGGCGCTGGTCAGCTCGGTCTATGACGGGATGAACCTGGTGGCTAAGGAGTACGTGGCCTCGCGCGTGGACGAGACCGGCATGCTGCTGATCAGCCAAATGACCGGATCAGCCGAGGAACTGACCGACGCAGTGGTCATCAACCCGTACGACCTTGACGGTGTGGCTGACGCGATCCGGCAGGCGCTGGAGATGCCGGTTGAAGAACAGCTTCGCCGGATGCGCGCATTGCGCGCGCACGTCCGTGCGCAGGACGTCCATGCCTGGGTGAACCAGTGCCTCCAAGACATGGGCTTACCTGCTTCGTCCGTCCACGCGCGCGATGACGGATGACGCGGCATCGCTCGCTACGGTCGCGACTCGCCGACATTCCGGCACGGCAACTCCTGTTGTTACTGGATTTTGATGGGACGCTCGCTCCGATCGTCCTGCGCCCGGACCGAGCGACGCTCCCGGCCCCGGTCCGAGCTGTGCTTCGCCGGCTGGTCCGCCTGATGCCGGTCGTTGTCGTCAGCGGGCGCGCGCTGGGTGATCTGCAGCGACGCGTGAACGTCCCAGGCATTCGGTATATTGCCTCTCACGGGCTGGCGTTCAAGGAGCCCCGGTCTCCTGTCCGCTGGCTGGGGCGGCGCGTGCCCAGACGGGAAGTCCTGCGCTGGGTACGAGCCCTGCGATCTTCGGCCGCAGGGATACACGGCGCCCTCGTCGAGGACAAAGGCTGGAGTGTCGCCCTCCACGACCGGAGCGTACACCACGCGGACCGCGCGATCCTCAGACGTCGCGTGCTGCGTGCCCTCAAGCCCTGGCTCACAAACGGGCAGGCGGCGCTCGTCCGCGGCAAGCGAGTGTTGGAGATCAGGCCAGCCGGTTCCTGGAACAAAGGGACTGCCGTCGCAGCCGTCCTGACTCAGCCGTGGGCGCGGAACCGGATTCCGGTTTATCTCGGGGATGATCGCACGGACCGGGACGCCTTCCGTACGGTTCGCGGACTGGGGCTGGCGGTTCGCGTGGGCGGTCGACGCGGAATCTGGGACGAGGACGCGTGGCTTGCAGGCCCGGCTGCAGTCGTGAGCGTGCTGACATGGCTCACGACTCGTCGTGAAGCCACTCAGGATCCTTGACGTAGGCGGACCGCTACGCTTTCTCTCCGTTGTAGGTGTATTCCTACACGCCCAACACATTGTAAACGCAGGTGAAGCGTGGGAACCACTGAAGGCTCTTTCCTTCAATCCCCCTATGCTTCACCTCAGGAATAATTCGCACGTAAGCCCTCAAAAGATCGCGAGAATGGCATCTTCCGGCGTCCTCCCCGGCCATTCGGCACTTCCCTTGCTCAAGAGTAAAGTATGTTGCCTGACTCGCGCACAGCGAGGGTGAGGGAGTGCACACTCCCGAGTCCGTGAGAGGACCTGTCGTGTGGGTTAGCTGGCGGCGAAGGCAGGCAAAGAGAAGAAAGGAGACCAGACAATGAAAACGTTAGTCATTGCTGTGCTTGGCTTGCTGCTGGTTGTGGGGCTGATGATCGTACCCAGCCAAGCTGGTGGTCCACTCAGCCTGACCGATCCGGTCTTCGCCAAGTTTATCGGAGGCACAGTCGAGGAGATTGATCATGCTGGTCTGCGAGTCACCATCCAGACTGACCAAGGGAAAAAGGAATCCCTCCAGGTCGCGGACGCCTCGTTGCTGAAGGGACTGAGCAAAGGAGATCGCGTCAGTGTCGAGATGGATGAGCAAGGGAAAGCGAGGACGATTGTAAAGACCATGCCCAATAAAAAGGGAGCACCGGAACCAGGAAGCTGACCAGGGCAATCGGTGCGTAGAGGTCGTCGTAGAACACGCCAGCTAACCCACACGGTAGGGTTTATCTTTGGGTCCAGGTGAGGAGGAACAATGAGGTTTCTGGGTGACGGGCTGCAGCTTGTAGCTTTTCTTCTGGCGGCCTTTAACATCCTCCTGACCGTTCTGGTGGTCGCTGCTATTGGGCTCATGTTCTTTCTGTATGTGACCAAGCGGCAGATCGTGATTATCCAGGGAGAGCCGAGCCGATCCTCGCAGGTCCGGGGTTTTCACTAACCTGTAGGAGAATCCGTGCATCCCCATCACATTGAAAGATCAACACAATCATGTTTAATCTAGTAGAAATACTGATTGCACGGTCATGCAGTTTGCTCCCTATTCCATGCTTGGTTTGACCGGTCGTTTAGACATATCTTGTTAAAATTGCAGCGGAATCTCGTGTGGCACCCCCCTTGCTCATGACAAAGGGCGTGTGCCGGTGAGTGGCAGGATACTGCCAGGTCCTGCCCAGTTGGGTGAGCCGCCAGCGAACGGCAGCGAAGGAGGCAGCACCATGAAAGGACACTTATTCAGCATCACGATTCTCAGTGTGCTGTTGGTCTTGGGAGCGATGGTTGTGCCCACGAATGCCGACTTGGCGCCGACCAGTCAGGAAGTCGGCGTGAGCGCGAAAACGCTAAGCGGCACGATCGAAGGCATTGATCCGTCGCAGCGCATCGTCACCATTCAGTCAGAGGAAAAACAAGGGGAGATGATGCTCCTCGCGTTCTCGGATCCCGATGTGGTCAAGGGGCTGTCGAAGGGAGACCGGGTCGTGGTCGAACTGGATGATCACGGGATGGCGAAGAAGATCATCAAGACCTTACCCGAACAGAAGGACATGTCGACCCCGAAAAATTGAGCCACGCCCTGCAGTGGCTATTGGGCCGCGTTAAATCGCTGGCGGCCAACCAGCAACCTTCCGGGTTGAGGGCCAATAAGAGTGTCAGAGGAACACGCGATGTCGGAGACAGACTGGAATCCATGGAAGATGACGACATTCGGTCTCCTGTTGGTGGGAGCGACGGCGTTGGTCACGACGCTCATCATGGGCTACCGGGATGATCGCGAGGACGTCAACCAGACCGGGGCCACGTCGCGTGCCAACGCGCTGGTGCGGAAGACCTTAGTGCCGAGCCAAGTCGATGTGGAGGCCTGCCAAGCCTATGCCCAGCAGCGAACCGGAGACAAGACGATGGACATGGTCAAGGATGTTGCGGTCGGCGGTGTCGTGGGCGCCGGGACCGGCGCTGCAGGCGGCGCCATCGCCGATGGGAGCAGTGGAGCCGGCAAAGGAGCGGCGCGACACGATCCGCAATATCAGGCTGTCTATCGTTCATGCATGCGTCAAAAAGGGTACTGACCGACCTTCAAAGCGAAGGAGGAAGCATGGAACTGTTGGATGACGGATTCCAGCTTGTGGGCTTTGTGGTGGTGACCGCCATGGTCTTGGCGTCGCTGGTGGCAGTCGCCATTGGGATCACGGTTTTCTTGTACATGAGCAACCGGAAGGTCGTGATCATCAAGAGGGGTTCGGGTTCTCACGAGCTCGGACGCGAGTCCGAGAAAATTCCAGCTGAAGCGCGGTCCTAAGCGCGTTCAGCAGGAGGTATCGTATGGAGTATGTTGGCGTGTTCCTGCTCTTTTCAATTTTCATGGGTCTCGTCCTCCGATTCAGCACCGGGTGGAAGCGAGGGAAACGCAAGGGACTCGGGACACCGGCCCGCTTCGTCCACTTCACCGGCCGTCGGCTCAGCATTACCACGCGAGGCGATTAGGCGTGCCAGCAAGCGGGGAGAATGTAGCAAGGATGAGGGTATGGCGTAGGGAGGCGAACGATGTGGAAGTTGGTGCGACCAACTGCGTTCGTGCAGGTAGTGGTGTGGACATTGGTGGTGACGACCTTTGTGACCGGAATCTGCCCGCTGGACGCCAGGGCGATGCTGGCTCCGCCCACCGCGTCGGGTGCCCCGGACGCCGGCCTTAATCGGTCCGCTGATCTCCAAAGTGTGCAACGCGTATTGGAAGCGGAGGTGGTCCGGCAGCGGCTGGCGGATTACGGCCTGAGCCCTGATAAAATCAATGGTCGATTGAGCCAGTTATCGGACGCCCAGTTGCATCAACTGGCGACGCAGATTGACACCATGATCCCCGCCGGCGATGCCGGCTTGGGCATCGTGGTGGCTCTGCTGGTGATCGCGATCCTGGCCGTCATCCTGATTTACTTGTTAGGCCACCGGATCACGATCACAAAGGCATGACGACCAATCGTACGATGCGAGGAGGAGCCGTGCGCGCACGGCGTCAAGGGATCAGTCGAGTGGCGATGGGGCTGAGCATGGGGGCGTGGAGCCTCGCGGTGCTCCTTGGGTGCGCGCGGCTGCCGTTCATGGACCGCACGGACGGCGTTTCGGTGCAGTCCGATGCCGGGCGCCGCCAGATCGCGGTGCCGTTCTTTCCGGACGAGACCGATCAGTGCGGGCCGGCGGCCCTGGCCAGTATCCTGACGTATTGGGGTGTCCAGACCGACCCCATCGCGTTGAAGGAAGAGATTTACTTGCCTCGATTGAAAGGGACGCTGCCGCTCGATCTGCTGTTGGCGGCGCAGGCTCGTGACTTTCAGGCGGACATCTATAGCGGAAGCCTGAACAATGTGAGAGCCGAGCTGGACGCGGGCCATCCGTTGGTGGTGCTCCTGAACCTGGGGTACGCGATCTTTCCCCAAGGACATTTCGTCGTGATCACCGGCTATGACGATCAGCGTCAGGGAGTGTATGCCCACTCCGGTCCGGAACGGGATCTGTTCCTGCCCTACGAGCGTTTCCTGCGGAGCTGGGAGAAGACAGATCACTGGACGCTTTTAATTGTGCCGCCAGAGGAGCGCATGAGGGCGCACGTATGACAGGTAGGGGGTGGTCTGTGGTCCAGGCCGTGTTGCTGGCGGGATGGCTGGGCGGGGTCCAAGCCTGTTCGGGCCTGCCGCGGATCGTGGTGCTGCACGACCCCTTGACGCCGCAGGAGCACGCGACGCTCGGCGAATCCTATCTGGCACGTAGCCTGTGGGAGCCGGCGGCGCGTGAATTTAATGTGGCGCTGCGGCGACAGCCGGAATTCGTCCCGGCCCTTATCGGGCTGGGCAATCTCGCGTTCGAAACGAACGCGCTGGAGGAGGCCGAACGCTTCTATCGGCGGGCCTTGGCCGCCGCGCCCGGGCACCCCGGCGCTGGCAATAATCTCGCGCTGGTGAATCTGGCGCGAGGCGAACGGCTGGACGAGGCTGAAGGGCTTGCCCGAAGCGCCGCTGAGCGCGGCGGCGCGATTCGCCCCTACGCGTTGGATACCCTGGCGAGGATCTATATGCGGCAGGGACGCTATAGGGAAGCCGGCGTCGCGCTCGAAGAGGCCGCGGCCATGGTCCCTGCGGAGAACAGGGACTTTCATCAGGAGTTGAACCGGTCGCGACAGGAACTGGCGGCCGTGTATTTTCCGGAATATCCGAACGAAGGAGGTTCGGGAAATGGAACTGACATCCCATAAGACCTTGACGACAATCGTGAGGGAACGGCGGCTCGTGCCGCGGTTCCATCTCCTGACGCGCGTGGACATTGCGGTGGCCGGCGGTGGCGACCTCTACTGGGGGAGCATGCTCAACCTGAGTCGGACCGGCGTGGCGGTCGTCTTACGGTACCATGTGAAGCCGAATCAGAGAGTCACAGTCCGCTTCCATTTCCAGAGTCTTGATGGCAGGGAAGTCACCGAAGAGTTGATCGCCAAGGCGAACTGGCAGTGCGGGGACAACACAGGGCTGGAATTTGAAACGCCGCTGACAGCCGGCTCGCCTGCGCTACAGAAGGCGCGGTTTCTGGTGACGCACCTCGAGGCGAAAGAAGCGGGCCACTAACAACGAAGGAGGCAAGAGCCATGACGGAGGGAAACTACGTGTTGCTGAAGATGATACTGGTCGCGGGGATTGGCTGCATGCTCGCGGTGGGCAGCGCGAGCGGAGTCGTACTGGCTCAGGGCACGGTGGCCGAGGAGCAGACCTTGGAGAAGAAGGCCATGACCCTCAACGGCATGCCAGCGTCGCCCAAGCTGGATGAAGCCCGGGTACAGGCGCTGGCCAAGCAGTTCAATGTGCCGGAGTCGCGCATCGCCGAGCTACGCAACCAGAAGATGGGCTGGGGAGAAATCACCATCGGCTTGGCAATGGCCGAGCACCTGGCGGCTACCTCCCAGACTCCGATGACGACGGAGCAGGCCCTCACCAAAATCGAACAGCTCCGCGGCGAGAAGATGGGCTGGGGCCGAATCGCCAAGGATTTGGGCTTCAAGCTGGGTCCGGTCATCAGCAAGGTCGAGCGGAGCGAGACCGCGGTCAGGACCGCGGACCGCGAGGTTATAGAGCGGGGCGACGGCAAATCCAAGGCGGACCACCTGGAGAAAGCCTCGGGAGCCGAGCGGCATGAGCGCCTTGATCGCCCGGAGCGCGCCGCGCGCCCGGAGCGTCCGGGGCGCTGAACGCGAAGTGCTCGCATGAGGCGCACACAGACGCTGTTGGCGTGGGTCTTTGCGGTTGGTGTCGCTGTCGCAGTGATCGGGGTTCCCGGCCCAGCGCCCGCCCAGGCTGCGGAATCGCAAGCCGGAACTTGGACGGGCGGTGGCGCGTTGGGTTTCTTGGCCAACACACCCGATGACACCGCCTTCGCTCTCAATCTGGACTTCGGCTACCGTCTAAACCGTGAGCTTTCAGTGGGTCCGTTGGTCCAGTTGGGGTTCACCGGAGACATGACCCTGGTCGGACTCTCGGGGCAGGCCAAATACTCGCTTGCTGTGCCGGGTACGGAGGATCGTGGGAAACTGGTGTTGCAGGCGGGGCTTGGCTTTGTCCATGCGGACTTTCTCCAGTCCGACACCTCCTGGCTGATCCCGCTTGGGGTCGGCTTCGAGTTCGCGGTGGATCGGAGGCTCGCGGTGACCGTCACCTTTCTCCTCAACTTCACGGATCTGGACACCGGAGGGGGAACAGGCACGAACGTGATGCCCGGGCTCACGTTTGGTGTCCGCTTCTGACCGCACGGCGGATCAGCGTTTCACGCTCCCAAGCATGATTTGGACCGATACACCGGACCGACGCACTGCGTTCGGGTCCAGGAGGGGGACATTCGTTGACACACAGATGGCGAGGAGAGCTGCAAGACCTCTTAAAAAGCGCTGCACGTATTCTGTACCACATTGGGGTGGTGACTCTGAGCGCTGGGATCGCGCTGTCCCTGCCGTATGTCGCCAGCGTATTCGCGCTAAATTTTCTGGACTACTGGAACCGGATACAAAACGACAAGAGCGTGCTCATCGCGATAGAAATAGCTGTGGCGCTCTTGCTGATCCTCACCTTCAACTACGTGGGCCGGGCCATCAGAGACAGGAAACTTGCCCAGATGGCGACCGGCGCCGGTCTGGTTCGGTTTTTCCCTGTCCAGGGGCGCCTGACTCAGCGGAGGATTAGGAAATTAAAGGAGAAGCAAGGCATTGCCAGAAATGTCATGGTCCTCGGATCAACCGGGCTCAGAACTTTTGTTGACCCCGGAGGAGATTTGCATGCCGTGCTCCAGAATTGCCTGGAGGCCAAGGTCATGCTCGTGAACCCTTCTAGTGAGGCGGCGAAAGCACGCGCCAGTGCCATACAGCACTCCCCTGCCCAAGCGGAAAGCATTACCGAGCAGATCAGGCAGAGCATAGATTTTTTAAAACGCCTCAAGGGGGCTCAGAAGAATGTCAAACTCAAGCTGTATTCCGACATCCCGCACATCAAATTGGCCATCCTGGGCGATTACATTTGGATGCAACATTATCATGCCACTCTGGATGTCCAGGCGATGCCCCAATATCTCGTGAAGCACAGCCAAAATAACCACGGTCTCTACACCGTGTTCTATCAGTATTTCGTGGAGAAGTGGGAAAGCCCCGAAATACCGGAATATGATCTGGAGGCCGACGAACTGATCTACAGGGGCCAGAATGGAAGCGAGGTGCGACGGGAGAAGTTTTCTCTTGGCGCCCCCGCCGCCGCGGCGCCATCTCCAATCTGCCCTCCTCCATAAAACTCATAAGTCCACCTCGTTCTGTTGGACGGTGTGCTGCCGACTGTGGTAGAAGCACAGCAGCAGGCCCGTGTTTGACCCCAGCAGAGCCGGGGTGGCGGAATTGGCAGACGCCCGGGACTTAAAATCCCGTGCCCCGAAAGGGGCGTGCGGGTTCGATCCCCGCCCCCGGCACCAATTTTCTCAACTCGATACAGCCTCCTACCATTTTCCCCTATCATTGATTTTGCTGACTCCATCTGCCAAACTAGGAGCACTTCGCGGCCCGATTGGTCTGATCCTTGCGCGGTCTTGCTCATACCGAGCGCGGGAGAATCGAGTACTGTCCAGATGCCGGCTTGTCCACATTGTGGAATTTGGCTAGTCAAGAAGGCTCCAAGGCGTGGACTGCGTGAATACCTCCTGAGTGCGCTGACTATCGGCCCATTTCGTTGCCAGGTCTGCACCCACCGGTTTCTGGCTTTCTTGTGGTGGCCAGGCATCAATACAAGTCGAGAGTACAACCGAATCTCAGTCCGATACCCGGTGCTGCTCAGCCCGGCCCTCGAAGACAATCGGGACCTCAATGAGGAAGTAACCTTGCTTGACATCTCGATCCGAGGCTGTGCGATCAGGAGCAATGTGCCGTTGCACAAAGGAAACCTTTTGCGCCTCCAGATTCGGCTGACAGACCAGGAGCCGCCGATTGAGATTGATATCGCGACAGTCCGAACGGTTACCGGCCGGAGGGTCGGCTTAGAGTTCGTCACAATACGCCAGGAAGAGGAAACCCGTCTCCGCAGGCTTCTCTTGACTCTGATGCGCGACCGCTGAGGCGGGAGTTAGTAGAGTGAGCAAAGATTATGCGTGGTCAGCAGCAGACTCACGAGCGCCTAGTCGGGGACGCCGAGAGCCATGGCTCTTCCGATCGGGCCTTCGGTGTAATCTTCGGCGTCGTGTTCACATTGATCGGCCTCTGGCCACTGCTTCACGGCGAGAGGCCTCGCTGGTGGTCCCTTGTGGTCGGCTGGACCTGTCTGCTACTCGCGTTCGTCCGTCCTCAGACCCTATCGCCGCTCAATCAATTCTGGCTGAAGGTTGGCCGTCTGCTCCAAAGGGTTATGACCACAGTCGTGACAGGCCTGCTATTCTATACCGCGGTGACCCCTGCAGGGCTGCTGCTTCGCCTGTTCGGCAAGGACCTGCTCCGGTTGCGTCGAGACCCTAATGCGACGAGCTATTGGATTGTGCGCCGACCCCCCGGGCCGGCGCCAGAATCCATGCGGGACCAGTTTTAAGGGGGTGAGGCGATGCTTTCCTTCCTCGTCGAGTTGTGGCACTTCATGCGATCGCGCAAGAAGTACTGGCTCCTGCCGATCATTCTATGGCTGGCGGTGTTTGGCGGCTTGCTGATCATGGCGCAGGGGAGTGCGGTGGCGCCATTTATTTACACGCTATTTTAGACACGCATAAGCCTGGGAGGCCTTGTGTGGGTGTTGGGGATCTCTGCCTTCTACCACGATAGCGCGGCGGTCTTACTGCGCGATGGGCACGTCGTCGGCGCTGCGCAAGAAGAACGGTTCACACGCAAGAAGCATGACCCGAGCTTTCCACGGAACGCCATTCGGTATTGCCTGCAGGTAGGCGGCATCCGGCTCGATGATGTGGACTACGTGGCGTTCTACGACAAGCCCTTTCTCAAGTTCGAGCGGCTGCTGGAGACCTATCTCGCCTTTGCACCCCGCGGGTTTCGGTCTTTCTCCATGGCCATTCCGCTCTGGCTGAGAGAGAAACTGTTTCAGAAATTCTACTTGAAAAGGCAGCTTGAAGCCTTCTCCCCGAACTACGACTGGGACTCCCGCTTGTTGTTCGCGGAGCATCATCAGAGCCACGCGGCCAGCGCGTTCTTCCCGTCGCCGTTCGAGGAGGCGGTGGTGCTGACGATGGACGGGGTTGGGGAATGGGCTACGACCTCCGCGGGCGTTGGTTCCGGAAACCGACTGGAGATCCGAAAGGAGATTCATTTTCCGCATTCCATGGGCCTGCTGTACTCAGCCTTCACGTACTACACCGGCTTTAAAGTGAACTCCGCTGAATATAAGGTCATGGGGCTTGCACCGTATGGAACGCCGAGGTACGCCAAGCTGATCTTTGACCGACTCCTTGATCTCAAGCCCGACGGCTCATTCCGGCTGGATTTGAGCTACTTCGACTACTGCACCGGACTCCGCATGACCAATGAGAAGTTTCATGATCTGTTTGGCGGTGCGCCTCGCAAGCCCGACGAGCCGTTAACGCAACGCCATATGGATCTGGCCGCCTCTATTCAAGCCGCGACCGAAGAAGTGGTTCTGACGTTGACGCGGGCGCTCGCGGCTGAGACCGGGGCTGCCAATCTCTGCCTTGCGGGTGGCGTGGCTCTCAATTGTGTCGCCAATGGCAAGGTGTGGCGAGACGGACGGTTTCGGGGGCTCTGGATTCAACCTGCGGCGGGGGACGCGGGAGGCGCGCTGGGCGCGGCGCTTTGTACGTACCACCTGTTCAAAGACCAGCCGCGCCCGTCTTGTCGGCTCCAGGACCGCATGCAGGGCGGATACTTGGGTCCTTCGTTTAGTCAGCAGGAAATTGAAGCGCGTTTGGCGAAGCTGGACGCCAAGTTCACCGTGCTGAACGAGGCTCAACTGCTTGAGGCGACGGTTGACGCGCTGGTAGAGGGGAAGGCGGTGGGCTGGTTCCAGGGACGGATGGAATTTGGGCCACGGGCGCTTGGCGCTCGCTCCATCCTCGGGGACGCGCGCTCGCCCACGATGCAATCCGTCTTGAATCTCAAAGTAAAGTATCGTGAATCGTTCAGGCCGTTTGCCCCCTCGGTCTTGCGTGAGGATCTCGAAGACTGGTTTGAGCTGGAGTGCGACAGCCCGTATATGCTGCTTGTTGCCGGGGTGACCCAGCGCCATCGACGCGAGATGACCACCGACGAGCAGGCCCTGTTCGGGATCCAGAAGCTGAACGTCCGCCGCTCCTCGATCCCGGCCGTCACCCACGTGGATTACTCTGCTCGGATTCAGACCGTCCATCGGGACACTAATCCCCGCTACCACGCGCTGCTTTCTCTGTTTAAGGCTCGGACTGGCTGTCCGGTGCTGGTTAATACCAGTTTCAACGTGCGGGGGGAGCCGATTGTCTGCACACCGGAGGACGCGTACCAGTGCTTCATGGGGACCGAGATCGAGGTCTTGGCTATCGGCGACTGCTACCTCAAGAAGGAAGTGCAGCCCTCACACCTGCAGAGGGGCTATAAGGACGCGTTCGACTTAGACTAGACGCAAGAATGCTGCCGTTTCTCCAGGCTGCTCGTCAACGACCTGCGTCGGAAATCAGAGCGTTGCGTAAGACCCTTCTTCGTCCATGGATGTTGAACAGTGGCTTGGCAATAGCAATCTCTCTTCTAGCCCTTCTGGCTCTCGAGACCTATCTCTACGCGGGCCTTGCCTTTCCCAGGCTTTTACGAACACGCCTTTACACGACAGGCACTCTCAACTTTTTACGAGACTATTACCTGAACCACGACAGAAACATAATTCAAGCCCTCCCGCAATGTGCCGTGTACGACGCCCGACTTCTGTACACACCGCGACCAGGGGGATGCCGGTTCAGCAACAGAGAATTTGCAACATGGCTATCGGTCAATGCGATGGGATTCCGACAGACAACGCAGATGGAGGGGCCGCCCCGTATTGCCGTCCTTGGCGATTCTCACGCGATGGGTTGGGGAGTGGAAGACCATGAAACCTTTGCCTCACTTATTGAGCAGAGCCTTGGTGAAAAAGTCGCCAATCTATCTGTTTCCTCCTATGACACGGCTCGTGAACTCATTGCTCTGTCACGAAGCAAGCTGAAGGAAGTCCGAACGATTATCATTGCTTATAACCATAATGATGCAGGAGAAAACACGGACTATTTTTTGCACGGTCCCCGGCAGGCGAGCATCGATGATTTTAGGGTCCTTCAGGACCAGCAACGACAGCCCTACAGACCTATGCAGTTGCTGAAAACCATCAGACCTATGCAGTTGCTGAAAACCATGGTTCACATGGCGCTCGAAAACATGCGCGTTCGAGGAGAGGGATCCCCCGGAGAGGACTATCTGCTCCAGGATTTGCGAGAGGAAGCCGCAACATTTCTTGCGCTTTTAAGACGCTTTGAGAAGGAGTTGAACAACAAGACCATCATTGTACTTGAGGTTAACGAATACAACCAGAATTCTCCGCGGTTCATTCAGCAGGTCCGTACGGAATTCGAAAAGGTAAGGAAGTCCGGCGTTGACATGCGCTTTTCGCTTCACACGGTTGATGTCAGCCAGATTCTCAGTGAGCAGTCATATTTCGTCCTGGATGATCACATCAACGCAATCGGGCATGCTCAAGTAGCGAGGGTGCTTGTAGAGACTATACGGCGTTTGCGATCAAACCGATTGGGGTAAGCGAAAGAAGCTGTGGCGGAAGGGTACGCGGCGGTCCTTCAGACTTTTGGGCGCGTCCTGGCAAGGCCGTTCGTCAAATTCTCTGAGGACAACGGCCCTCTCTTAGCGTCCGGGCTGGCGTTCACCCTCCTGCTCTTTTGCATCCCGTTCTCGCTGCTGATCGTCATGGCCTTGGAGTTTGCGCTTGGAGACCCGCACCGGGCCCTCGATGCGTTGCAGGCCCTCCTGAACGAGTTCCTGCCTCTGACCCGCGAAGCCTTCACGGAAAATCTCGAGATGGCCATTGAGAACCGCAGCCTGTTGGGGATTCTGGGATTCTCGATGTTCTTCCTGATGAGCAGCTTGATCTTTGGTGCGACCCGCACGGTGCTCAACGTCGTCTTCCAGGTCCCCAGGCCGTCGAGCTTTCTGAAGACAGCGGCGTCCGACGTGCTCGTCATGCTGTTGGCCAGCGGGCTCCTGCTGCTGATGGTGGCGCTTACGTCTCTGTTCACGCTGGCGAAGGGGGCCGTGGAGCGCGTTCCGCACTTGGAGGCCCTGATCGGCCCCGGGTGGGTCTTCGCGAGCGACTTGCTCGGCTTCCTGTTCACGTTCGCCCTTCTCTACCTCGTCTATCGGTTCTGTCCCTCCCAGTGCTTGCAGAGACCGGCCCTGTTTGTGGCCGCCTTCGCCGGCGCTGCCCTGTTCGAGCTCTCCAAGTGGGCGTATGCTTGGTACGTCGACCTGTCTCAAAAAAATATCGTCGTGTACGGCGCGGTCGGCGACCTGTTCTTCTTTTTCGTGTGGATCTATTACACCTGTGCGGTGGTGATTCTCGGCGCGGAGATCGGGTGGGTCGTCCAGCAGACGGTGCAGGCGTCCGGAGAGGACTTCTGACCGCCGTTCAGCGGGATGGTCAGGGTTTGGTGAGGATCAGCCCCACCTGGACCGCCAACGCGAGACGTTCGAGATCGAAGGGCTTGGCCATGAATTCCACGGCGCCCATGTTCAGGAGTTCCTCCAGCAGCTTCTCTTCCTGGCAGCCGCTCAGCACGATCACGCCGCCCGCGTATCGCTTGGCGCGTATCTCCCGGAGCACTTTGACACCGTTCATGCCCGGCATGTAGATGTCCAGCACGACGAGCCGCGGCTGTTCGTCGACCAGGGAGAGCGCGGCGGCGCCGTCGGGGGCCGCCAGGACCCGATAGCCGCGCGAGCTCAGAAAGTCGGAGAGCAGGTCCCGAACGACATCATCGTCGTCCACGACCAGGATCGTGGCCGGCTCCTCCGGTCCCACCTGCCTCCCCACCGAGACGGACGGCATGAGGGTGGACCGTTTCTCGGATTGCACGATCGCCCGTTCCACGGCGCTGATCAATTGGTCCAGCGGCAATCCTTTGGTCAGGTACTCGGTGACGCCCCATTCCTTGGCCTGCA
>WNGA01002657.1_pt1 | contig 27113 bp, 19 predicted proteins | sample 5400061 | NCBI WGS metagenome assembly WNGA01 (sample SAMN13153366, study PRJNA577476) | soil metagenome | isolation source: 100 cm soil or saprolite under grassland replicate 2 | place: USA:California | collected 2016-06-15
TTTCCGATCTCCTTTTTGGCTGACCGGACTGCTGACGGGTATGCGTGAGTACCGGCGGATGGTGCTCCGTCATCAAGACGCGGTGGTCGGTCTCCACTCACCTCGGGGACCCCATGATCGCAGGTCGGATCAACAAAGGTGCCACAGATGAGCTCCAGGATGGCCTGCACGCCGGACCAATCCTGCTCGGCCATTCGCGCATGGTTTCGCCGCGCGGCATCGACCTTCACTCGATATGCGGCATGGAGGGCTTCCTTGTCGACGATCTCGCCCTGGTACTGGCCCATACTTGGGATATAGGCACGCCACTGCACAGGTCGCAGAGCGCCGTCCCGTCCGGTGAGGACGTCGCGGCCAAGATACAGTTCGATCGCTCCAGCCAGGCCGTTCACATCGGCGTTCGCCAGTCGGCCGCTGGGCGCGTCGGCTGTTGGCGGCCCAAACGTCGGGTAGTCCGCAGCGAGGTCGAGCCGCGGGTAGCGGAGGACGCGGATGTTGGCGGGCAACTCAACAATGTCGAGATTGCGCAGGGCATCGGTGGCTGCGGTGTCGTTGTCGAACAGGGCAACGACGCGATTGGCAACACCGGCTGCAGCGAAGGCGCGGACCGTGCGTACCAGCGCTCCGGCGCCACCCTCCGGTCGCTCGGCGTAATCCATGAACCGGATCAAGTCGGCAAGGTGCGGAAACAGCAGGTCAAGCGCAGGTTGCAGGACCTGGATGTCAGTCCTGCCCTCGGTCAACACGATGATCGGTGCATTAGTGGCCGCATCTGCTCGCATGGACGCCAACGCTTCGGAGCACAGCTCGCCCGCTCTGTCGTCGAGCCAGCCGCCCTGGACCAGGTCAGTGAGGTCTAGCCGCACCTCCGCATCAGGCAGCGCAAGCAAGACGGCGCGCAGGACGGTTCGGACCTCCCAATCCTCTATGAGGCTGAGCAGCCAGTCCCGGCTTCCAGGCACGAGCCGGTCGCCGCGGTCGGGATGACCCCAGGCGCTTGCAAGGTCGCAGAGCCAATCCTGCGCCGTGTAGCCGTCAAGGTAGTCAAGGACAGACTGCATGGGAGCTTGCGTATCCGGTGACCTCGCCGAGATGGAGGCGATCGTCGCCCATCGCTTCTCCAGCTCCTTGTCGAGCCACACCAGCGCGAGAGCGCTCGGGAAACCGAATACCTCGAGCCGGTCAGCTATCACCCGCCCTGACGCTACCAGCTCATGAACCTGCACGGACTCGTCCCCCAGCGACGCATCGGAGTAATGGTCTGCGGCCCTCGTCTCGCGGCGGCGCAGCATATTGTCCGTAAACAGGGCGAGCAGTTCGGATGGCATCCCATTCTTGATCGCGCTCACTTCGATGCCGTCCACGCACAGAAAACCGTAGCTACCCACATGATCATCATCTCACAGTGCGGTAGGGCCGCCGCAACGGATCGTCCTCGAGACTGCACCTCGGCCGTAGCGGACACAGTCATGGCATGCGTCGGGCTGTCGGCCATGCTGGGTATATTGAAGCCCATGCCGTACGAGGACTGGTGGCAGGCGGCCGAGCTGCTCGACCAATCTTGGGTGCCTCCCACCAAATGCCAGCTGGAATTGACCGCCCGGCTTAACATGCCGCTGACGGGCGACGAGCCCTTTGCTGTGTGGTCGCAGCGATGCTCGAAGACTGACTATGTCCGACGATTCATGGGAAGACCCGCCACCAGCGATCGACGAACAGACTGAGGGCAGACACGCGGTCCAGGCCGTGCGCCGAAGGACGCCCACGACCTCTCGTTGGTGCAGACCAGTTGGATGGAACTGTCGTCGTGGTTGTCTGCGAGCAGGCGCCGATGGGCGCCGACCACCTACAGCGAGAGAACTCCAGGAAACGTTGATTCCGTACGAATCAGCGGGTAGGGGCTGCTGCTACTCGGGCAGGTCGATCCCCGCCCCCGACCCCTCGTCGTCACCCGGAAACCAATCTCGAGCAAGGTCCGGTTCGTCGCGACTGATGTTGGTAGGTGCAGCCAGCTCCAAAGCCACCCCACCGACGCGCGCCCGCTCCACTCGCCGCGCCTGCTCCTGCCACGCCTGCCTGCCGGCCGGGTCAGGTGGCGGCGCCCCGATCGCCTCGAGCAGGCGCTTGGGGGGATCGCGGAGATACCCATCGAGCAGCTCGTCCTCGCGTCGCTGCAGCTCGTGGGTCGCGGCGACCCCGCGGCTGATCACGGCGCCGTGGCTGGCGTCCCAGGCCTCCAGGGTGGCCTCGTATCGCTGGGTATCACGACGCAGCACGGCGTCGGCCTGGTCGACCTCGGTGTCAAACTGTTCCACGACCTGCGCCCGCTCGGCGATCCGCGCCTGTAGGTCTTTGCGGCGTTGCCGGGCGCCAGGCCACCATCGTGGACCCGCCTGCTCCAACTCCGCCGGAGCCCTTGCAGCACCAGCCGTTCCTCGTCACGAAGGTCTCTGAGGGCGTCTGCCGAGTCTTGCGCACTGTAGACATCCAGGGCTTGTGGCCGCGCTGGCTGTGGCAACTGCGCCTGCCTGACCCACGCCAGGAGATCAGCGGTGCTCGCGGAGTGCGCCTGAGCGACCAGCTCTGCACCCGTTTCGGCCGACCGCGTCGCAGCCAGCACTGAGTCAACGTTAGAGGGTAGCCATGGCGTTGCGGCTTCGCTGATCTCAGCCCCGCCCACCTTCGCGACCGCCAGGCTGCTGTCCAGCCCCAACTGCTGCAACTCGTTGCGTCCGATGGTGAGCACCCATTGGGTGTTCGGGGTGTTGAAGAGGGTCGCGGCAAGCTGAGGATTCTTTAGCGCAGCGGCTGCCCGGATTGCCGGGTCCTCGCGGTCCAGCATCCACGAGCCAAATTCCACCGTGAGCAGCCCGTCAACATCAACCTGGGCAGCACCGTAGGGGATGGCCTTCTGCCCGGCGGCTTCCAGTGCCCGTAAGCCGCGCGCGGTGAGCCAAAGGCTATATTGATAGAGTTCGGCGTAGTGCTCCTCGTCGGTGCCGCTTGGGCCGATGTCATAGGCCGGCTCCTGGCCGCTGCCCCAGTCGTCACCGAACACGCCGATGTAGTGGTCGTCCAACGATGACGCCGGCCCCTGCGTGCGCCGACCATACGCGGCGAACACGCCGTGGGCGACGTACTCCTGGTACGTCGGATGTCCACCCCCAAGGTCTGGAGCACCCGGATCCACGCCAAAGCTCCCACGGGCATAGAGCCACTGTTCAGCCTCTGCTGTCGCGTCAAGCAGCACGCCGAGGTCGTTGGCGATCGAGGCCAACTCCCGATAGCGAGTGCTGCCTGGAACCACGCTGGCACGCAAGACATCGGCGATGGACTGACCCGGTTCGGCGTATGACTCACGGTAGATGGCGAGCTTCTCAATGGCTGAACCCGGAAGCGCCACTCCTTCCTTGCCGATAGCAGGGAAGATCTCAGCCACGGCGGCAACGATATCTGACCGGTCCGAAGCCCCCGCAGCAACCTCGACGGTACGGACCGCGATTTCTCGCAGCAGAAGGCTCTCTTCGGCGAACAGGGCGACGTTGTCCTTCACCCAGCGCTGATGAGCAAAGCTATCCTCGACGGTCTCCTTGTCGGCAGCCGGCAAGGTGGAGGAGAGTCGCTCTCCCAGCTCTTCGTGCCGCCGCCGAAGCCATTTCAGGGTGCGGTGGCGGACCAGGCCAGAGCCCGCCGAATCAGTGGTCACCGGATGGCTCCTTTCTCCTCCTTGCTCTACCGCTCAACTTCAGTCCCGCACGGCACCACGCACCTCGTGTCAGACATCGCCTCGACGGCGCTCGGCTGTTGTGAGGTTGGCGGGGTCATCGCATCACCCTGGCTTCTCGGAGAACTCGCGCCCCGCAGAATGACCAAGCCTGCTCACTGACATCCTTGACAGTGATTAGACATTCGACAGAGGCAGCTTCTTAGCCCTCCGGATGGTGCAATTCCGCGTGGATGACACCTGAATGACACCTGTCGGCGACGTCCCCTCTGAACCTGCGCCTCACGGCGAACCGTGGCGGGATGGAGTCAGCGTCACAGCGTCATACTCGGCATCGGCCGAACTATTGGGTTGAGGCGTCAGGGTGAGCTGTGAGGCTGGCTGTCAGCCGGTTACAGGGCTGTCAGTGAGGTCGGTGTGCTATGGGACGTGCTTGGCTTACTGCGGCGTGGTCGCTATGCGGGTGACCAGCACCTGTGAGCTCCTCATCACGTCATGCGTTGCGTTGAACTCACGACTTGCCCGCGCCCAGTGCGAAGGGCAGGAAGGCCAGTTGGATCTCGCGCGCCGGGTCTCCTTGTGCATGCAGCACGAAGTCGACCCGCTCGTCAGACTCATGACGTCCTCGGCGCTTGTAGGTTGGGCTGGCTTCGATCTCCGCGACGCTCTTCTTGATCGCCTCACTGGGATGACCAGAGCGGATGAAAAGCAAGAGAGTGGCCTTGGTGTCGCGCCAGACGAGGTAACTCAAGAGCTGGTCAAGGGCGTCACGAATGGTCTTGGGGCCCCTCCAGATCTTGCATTCCCCGATAAAGACGTTGCGGTCGCCTTCGCGGATCAGGATGTCGGTCCTGCCCGCCCCGTTGAACACCTCCCCGCCTGCTTTTCCCTGAAACTGGGCGTTGAGGCTGACCAGCAGAAGGTCTCGGATCTGCTCTTCGTTGAGCTTCGCGGTCATGGAGGGCGACCGTTCAAGGGCGTTGCGGGCGTTGCGCAGCACTCTCAGTGCAGCCTCGTAATCAGGGTCGGCGAGCATTGGCTCGGGTTGGAACGGGCCACCCGCCGTCGGCCTTGGAGGCGATGCGGAGGCGATGCGGCGTCTTTGCACGGGCACGGTGTAGTTGGATGCGTCGCTGCGTCGTTGCACCGGGAACCCGATGCCGGCCTCGAGTTCACGGTCGCGTAGGAGCTTGGCTCGTCGCTGGGCCACAAGGCCCGGGGTTGTGGTCCTAATGGTCTGGTTGTGGGTGTCGATATCGCGCTGGCACCAGGAAAGGTGCCGCTCAATTTCGTCGAGTTCGCGGTCGAAGTGGGCGCGAACCGCCGCAGCGTCGGCTTCCTGCCCAAGCCACGTCAGTCGCAATTCGCCGTCGGCAACATTAGCCCTGGGTGGGTTGAAGGAGAACTGGCTGGCTCGCGTCGAGAAGACGACCTTTTCTCCGTCGTAGGGGATGACGAGCGTCAAGCGGGTCATCCGGCGCGTCATGCGATCGCCGAAGGGATCCTCGAGGGTCTGGGTCTGCTCCGAGATCGGCAATATCTGCGCCTCGTCCCTGCGCAGGCTTGGGCACGCGACTGAGTGCGCCGCAACCAGGTGATCGGCGACATCTGCTTCGGGCAGGGCGAGCAACTCATCCGGGCTCCACGCGAGCAGGTCGTCGCGCAGCTTTCGGGCCGTCGCCTCCAGCCCCAGACGGAGGTCATTCTTGCAGAACAGCAACTCATCCATGGGGCTGCCATGCTAGCGCGGTGCTGCGACGGACATGCGCTCGACCGACTACGTAGCCGAAAAGGACCCTGAGTGCCCGTCCATGCCGAGGCGTGCTCTGTGCAGTGCAGGAATCTCACGGGAGGGCGACACGCCGATCTTCCGCGAGCAACAACGCTCGAGTCCGATGCCACCACCGTTCCGGTAGAGATGGCTCGGCACCTGGTTGAGTTGAGCGCTGTGAGCCGGGCGGCGAGCCCGTCAGCAAGTGGTGGAAGTACCGGAGTCTTGGCCCGCCTGGTGGCCACCTGTACATCCGTCGGGTGGTGTGAACGCTGCGGTCGGCATTGTCCGAGAAGCACGCGGCCCGGGCTTCAATGCTTGGGCGTTGCAATGCGGCACGTCCTCCCGGTTGAGGGTGTCAGTGAACCTGGCCCGACATGCTTTCAGAGCGCTGGCTGGTGTGAGAGGAGGAGGACCCGATGGCGGCTGGTCATCGCCGCAGGCCGGCACCGTCCACGCAGCGCCCTGACGAGATCGATGTCAGCACGATTACGGTGCCAACCGACTGGCTCGCCGATCCTCCGGCGTCCGGCGGGTCCTCCGGGCGGCTGGCACTGACCGATGCCGCGCTGAACCGTCTGGTGCGTGCGTTGGTTGGACAGCCCGATGGCGATCTGCCTGAGGATCTGAGCCCGTTTGGCATGGCCGCGCTGCTTGATGCCGCGTGGGTGAAGGAGCAGCCCTGGCGCGATCTGGTCGAGGGCCGGCTGGAAGACCGCGGAGAATCGCATCGAGCGGTCCAGGAACATCTGTCTGCGCTGCAGGTCCAGTGGAACAACGCACGGGTTCGCCGGCACGGCGACGACATGGGCCGACACACCGACGGCGCGGGCGCCGACCAGATGATCGAGGACCGGAAAGTGGGGACGGAGAAAGACGATACCGCGTTTGCGGCGCATGCCGAACCGGGGGTTGAGGAGCGAACGCGGGCTGCGCGCGTGGAAGCGGCCGGTCAGGACAGCAACCCGGGGCTGCGCGACGAAGCTGGCCCAGCCCTGGCGGCGCCCCCGCGTGCGCTCCCGGCCGAACTGGCCGAGGAGATGCGGACCGCCAGCACCGGCGACCTGCTCAGCTGGGTGGAGCAGGCGCGATTTCAGGCGGAGCGTCCTCTAGAGCTTGAGGCCGCAGTCACGCGGACCGCATTCGACCGTGCCAGGAGTCACCGCGACGAGGAAGAGCTGGTACTGCAGGGCCTACAGCGACAGCTGGCGGAGGCGGGGCCGTGGTGGCGGCCGGGCAGCCGGAGGCGACGCTCCGATCTGAAGGCCCGGATTGCAGAGCGACAACAGGTGCTGACCCGCCTCAGCCAGCATCTCTACGAGACTGAGCGGCAGGTCAGCGAGCTACTTCCTACGAGGCAGGCGGCCCTCGAGACCTGGGCGGCCGAACAGCGCCGCGTACTCGACCGAGCGGTAGCAGCCGTTCAAGAACTGGAGCGGCGCGAAAGCGGGCTGCTGGATGGTCATCCTTTCGATCCCCCCGAGCAGCTGGAATCGGCACGTGCCGCAGGTCTGTCCGTCGACGAAATCGTGCCCCAAACCGGTTCAGGCGGTGACTCACCGACGCCAGCCGGTTCGACCCAGGAACGGACCGACGCCCACGCACTGATCGCCACCGCCGATACGGCCCGGGAGTCGGTAGGCCTCGCGCCGCGTCGCCGCTTGATAAGCGCCGGCGTGAACGACGAGTTGTCAATAGCGATCGTCGGCGGATCCATCACCGGACCGGTGCTTTCCTTGCTCCTTCGCCAGGCCGGGTTCAACAACGTGCATGTCTACGAAGGGACCCCGAGTGCCGTGCCGCAGGCCGGAGGCGTCATTGGACTGGACCACACCTCCCTCGGTGTGCTCGACACAATCGGCGTTCCACAGGAGGAGATCGTCCCGTTTCCGAGCCAGCGGATCACCTCCATCAAGGTCGCTGATCGGCGTGAGCTGGGCCGTGTCCTGACCCTGTACCCGGGTCGGAACACCACCTGGACGCTCACACACGACGCGCTCACCCAGCGGCTCTCGGCAGACACCTTGCATATGGGTGCGCGGCTTGTGGGTCTGGAGCCCGGTGGCGACGGCCGCGCGGTCCTTCAGTTCGAGGGTGGTGACCACGCCACGGCCGACCTGGTTGCGTTCGCGGACGGCCGCAGGTCCACCGGCCGCAAACTCCTGGACCCGGACCGCCCGCTCCTCTACGCGGGGTACGTTGCCCACCGCGGACAGCTCGACGACTGCCCGCCGGAGCTGCGCGACTTCTGGCGCTACGAACCGGATGGAACCCAGTTCACCCTCTTCCCGATCCGGCAGCCGGACGGGCGCATCGGGACTGACTGGACGTTCTATCTGAACGCGAGTGCTGAGCGGTTCCGCGCGCACTTCGGCGCGGACCCCACGGTCCGCACGTTCGTGCTGCCCGAGCAGGTCAGCCTGGACGCTCGCGCGTACGTCGACGCCATGGCGGCGAAGCTGCTCACACCCAACGCCGCCGACCTCGTGCGCCGCACCGCCCGACGGATGGCTGTACCGATCCTGGACATCGCCCCGCCGACGCGGATGGTGTACCCCGTCGGGTCGAGCCGTGCAGTGCTGCTCGGGGACGCGCTCGCGCCGGTGCGCCCACACACCGGCCGTGGCGCCAACAACGGCATCGACCAGGCCGCCGCACTGGTGACGGCGCTCGCCGAAGATCGCAGGGATGGGGTCGACCTGGACGTGGCGCTGACCTCGTGGCAGGCCCGCTGCCTGCCGGTGGTCACCGAGTCGCTTGAGCTCGGACCGGAGCTTGGGCGTGCGCTGGGATTGGGACCATGATCGTCACCGGCGTACGTACCGGCCTGCCAGCCATCGATCGGGGTTGGCAGGGCCCGTGTGGACAACGCGGACTGCATCTCCTCTGAGAAGCCTTGCTGCTCGTGTGGCATGACCGGCGGATCCCGAAGCGCCAGTAGTCCTGCAACGAGCGCGCCGGAGCCGGAGCCTGCGCTCACTGACCTCGGACGCCGGTAAGGCGCGGATGAGGCCGTCAGGGCGGTCCCCTACCCTGGCGGGTGATGGCTTCGATGGCGGCGAGCGAACTCACCCGTCTGGACGAGAACCTGGCGCAGGTTGTCATCGGGTGCGGGAACCAACCCGGTCGCCTCGACGGACAACTGAACGGAGATCGTTGCGTGGGTCTTCGGCACCGGGTCGCTCTCCTTGCTCCGGGCGGATCGGTCCCGCTTTCGTGATGATCCGATCAGTACAATTTGTCGCTAACGATCCGCCAATGCCCTACCGCCCAACCCAGCCGACATGCTCGGATGCCCGCTGCGGTCAATCTGGCTCTGCCGGTTCGGGAATGGGACGCCCCGGAGCCGAGGGAGCCGGGCTCCGGGGCGTGATCGTCCGGGACCTTGGCTGTAGCCCTGGGGGAACGGGCCGCCCCGGACGACTCTGCGGCTACAGTGAGCCACCCTGACTCGCACCTACCGGCGTGCTCGCGTGCTGCTCGGTCATGACGGCGCGGAGCCTTTGCTCCCACATCCCCAACGCCTCGGCCACCACTGGATCGTTGCGGAACAGGAAGGGCGGCTCGGCCGGGGTCTCGTGGCCGCGCTCGAACGCCAGCCGGCACAGCTCGGCCATCCCGCGCAGCGCGATGCGCAGCAGCTCGGGGCTGAGCGGCCGAGGCTGCTGGCGCAGGACGGCGGCGGCCTCCGCAAGATGCCGGTGGACCTCGGCCGAAACCGTGATGGGTGTGCCCTGGCCTGGGTCTGGACTGGTGGCGCTGGTAGTGGTCATGGCGACTTCCCTGCTTGGTGGCGGTCAGGCCGGGTGGATGGGCGGGCTCGCGGCCTGAGTAGCTCTCCGGGACAGCGTCAGGGGTCGCGGCGAGCCCGCCCATCCACCCCGGTCGCCTGCATGCGCGGTGCGGATGTTGGTATGCTCATGGTAGGGCTACCATAAGCACACCTAGCGTGTCAAGCCGACAAGCAGGCAGATCCGATAGCCTCACCACAATTCGGTATGACAGGACCACGGCGGCGTCCCCCACGACCAACACCACCGCCCACAAGGAACCACCGATGCCGAGACCACCCACCAAAGCGCAGCGCGTCGCCGACGCCATCGCCGAGCAAATCGACGCCGGCACCCTCGAGGAAGGCGCCTGGCTACCATCCGAGCGCGACCTCGCCACCACCTACCAGGCCGACCGCTCGACCATCCGACGCGCCCTGCGCATCCTCCAAGCCCGCGGCCTGATCGCGCTGCAACGCGGCATCGGCGCGCAGGTCGGCGAGCCCGTTCGCCGCAACGCCGCCGACGTCACCCGCCGCACCGGGAACTGGCGCGGCTTCCACGTCTCGGCCGAGCAAGCCGGCCGACAGCCCTACACCCACACCACCGTCCGCGAGACCGAGCTTGGCTCGGTGGCTGCGCGGTGGCTCGGCGTACCCACCGGCACCCGCGTCCTGGAACGCGCCCGCGTCCAAGGCGTCAACGACGAGCCGCCCGTGCAGCTCTCCACGACATGGTTCGCACCGGAAGTCGCCGACCGACTGCCGATCCTCACCCAGGTCGATACCGGGCCCGGTGGCATGCTGTCCAGAATGGAGGAGATCGGCTACCAGCTCCGCTTCGAGGACACCGTCACCTGCCGCCTACCCTCACCAAGCGAGCGAGAGCAGCTCCAGCTCCGAGCGGACCAGCCGGTCTTGAACGTTTGGCGACGCTGCTACGACCAGCAGGGCCGTATCCTGGAGGTCACCTACCGCGTCGTCGTCGGCGACCGCAACGAACTGATCTACCGCTATGACGCCTCCACCTGAGCCGCGTGAGCTACACCCCTCCGGCCGTGCGGTGCCGGTGATCCAGCAGCTTGCAACGCGCACGGTCTACCGCAACCCGTGGATGACCGTCCGCGAGGACCAGATCCGCCGCCCCGATGGTTCGCACGGAGTCTACGGGGTGATCGACAAGCCGGACTTCGCCCTCGTCATCCCCGCCGATCGCGGCGGCTTCTGGCTGGTAGAGCAGTACCGATACACCGTCGGCGGCCGGTTCTGGGAATTCCCACAAGGCACCTTCCCGCAAGGCCAGGACGGCGACCCGGCAGAGCTTGCCCGCAGCGAACTTGAGGAGGAGACCGGCCTGCGCGCCGGGCGTCTGGAGCATCTGGCGCGGCTCCACGTCGCCTACGGGATGAGCAGCCAGGGGTGCAACGTGTTCCTGGCGACAGCACTGGAGCACGGCCCGGCGCGACGAGAGCAGGAAGAGCAGGACATGCGCCAGCAGTGGGTCACCCGCGGCGCGTTCGAGCAGATGATCCATGACGGCGCAATCACCGACATCGCCACCATCGCCGCGTACGCGCTGCTACACCTGCGCGAAGCGAACTGATTCGGCCGCGTAGTCCTCGCCGCGTGCGCTCTACGCGGCGAGCCCTGCGGCTGAGGGCCGCTCGTCCTGGGGTTTCCGTAGTGGTGAGCACGTGCTTTCCGCTGATCGTCCGCAGAGGTTGAGCACGACCTGTCAATGGCTCGCTGAAGAGAGCAAGCAGATCGGGAGGTCAACCGATCCATCCTGGTGATCTGACGAGCGAACCTGACCGAGGTGCAGGTTGTCAGCTCGCCACCAGCGTGGGGTCTATGCGCACGACGCCGCCGACGCTGTTGATCGCCCACACCTGGCCGCCTTCCGCCAGACCCCGCGCCGGGCCGCCCTCCGGGAAGGCGACGGTCCCGGTCACGTCACCGCTGCCCGGATCGATGCGGGCAATCCCTCGAGGAGCGGCCAGCCACAGCGCTCCCGCGGCGACCACCCCGTCGTTGGCGCCGAACGACGCCTGGACCGTGGCACCGTCCCAGGAGCAGGTGAGGACCGGGTCACCGCTGGCCGGGTCCAGCCGCAGCAGCTCGATGTCGCTTGCGGCCCAGACCATCCCGCCACCGGCGACCAGGTGCCGGTTGGCAACCGCGCCGTCAGGACCCCAGTGCAGTGTCGCGGCCAGGCGTGTCACGTGGTTGCTGGTGGCGTCGATCCGCCACAGCGTTCCGGCCTGGTTCTCGGCCCAGACCCAGCGGCCATCGGCCGCGATGCTCCACAACTGGAACCCGCCGGGAACCGCAATCCGGGCGGTGACCCGGCCGGACCGCGGGTCCACCCGGGTGACCGTGTCATGGTTGCCGGAGGTCTCCCCGCTGGTCACCCAGACCGCCCCGCCGCCGGTGGCCACCCCGCCCACGCTGCCGATCGGGATCCTGGCGGTGACGCGCGCGCTGGCCGGGTCGATCCGCACCAGAGTCGCGTCGGCGTAGTTGGCGACCCACACCGCACCAAGCCCCGCGGCGATGGAGATCGGGCCCTGCTGAGGCCCGCCGACCCGGATCCGGTCGGTGATGCGTCGGCTGATCGGGTCGATCCGCACGACCTGGCCGTCGTCCCACAACGCCACCCACACCCCGCTGGCGTCGACGGCGAGCTGGCGTGGCCCGCCGCCTGGGTTGATGGGGGTGCTGACGGCTGTGGGCAGGGTCCGGCTTGAGCTGGTGGACGTGGGCGCGGAACGATGGGATGGCCCGGGAGTGAGGCTGCGTGCGGTCAGCCGGCCGGCGACGACCAGTGCCAGCACCACGAGCAGCGTGGCGGCCGTGACGCGCCCGCTCAGGCGTGGTTGGCGCAGCATCGAACCGGGGTTCACCTCGGATGGCGGCATCGCCGCGGTCGTGCTGTCTCCGTCACTGGGAGATTCGTGAAGGTTGCAACCTATCGGATGCTCCGATTGTATCGCCAGAGCTCGGTGGCCCTGGGGACGGCATCGTGAGGACGACTCGTCACGATCAGCACCTGACGGTGTTCGGCGGGGCCTGCTGCTTGGCCGGTTGCGGCTGGCCTGGCGCACCGCGGGCGGGACCGAAACGTCCGCCACGGCCACAGACCCCCGCAGCTCTGGCACCCGCGCCGAGAACAACGCCACCTCGCACACACCCGCGGCGTCCCGAACCTGCAGAACCGGCGCAACAGCAACCTCGGACACCGCCGGCAGCGACGACACACACCCCTCAATTGACAAGGAAGCCGCTACCCTAAACTCGTCCCCGGCACATGAGCAAATGCTCAACTGCTGTTCTGCTGTTCATCTCTACGCGGACGTGGTTCAATGTACGCAGACCCTACACCACCACCACAACAACAATTTCTTCTCAGCTTAGAGGCCTGGTAGCGCCAATATAGCCCGTCCAATAGACGCGGCGGACCTGGATGGTAGCCCCTGTATGCGGAGCGTCCACCATCCAGTCGGTGCCGGCGCTGTCGCGGCCCAGGTAGGTGGCCACATGGTGGATGGTGGCCGGATCACTGGTGTCGTATGCCCAGAATAGCAGATCACCTATTTCGAGGTCGTCTTGGCCGACGTGCGGGCTTGCCAGATATTGCAAGCGAGAAGTGCGGGGAAGCTGCACGCCGGCCTGCTGGTAGGCGCGCATGGTGAACCCCGAGCAATCGTAGAACCCGTCGCTGCCGTCGCCGCCCCACTCGTAGGGCGTGCCGATCTTGGAGTAGGCAAAGCCGATCACCCGGGCCAGCAGGTCGCCGGCGGGCAGGTCAGTGGTGCTGTCGGCCGCGTAAGTGGCGGCCTGGGCGAACACGTCGCGGACGTAGTCGGCAGTCTCGCAGAATCTGTCGAGGCTAGTCGGATGCCCTTCGGGGCACAACGCCTCGTGGGGGGTGCCGCCGGCCCGCTGCACTGCGGTCGGGCCGGTGTTGTAGCTGGCCACGGCGAGCCGCTGGGTGTCGGGGTTACCGGCGCCAAGAGCGCACAGGTAGCGGGCGGCGGTGAAAATGACGTCGGCGACGTCGGAAGGGTCAACGGTGGCGTCCTCGTCGGGGTTGGCGTTGACCGCCCACTCGGCCCAGGTGCGGGGCAGAAACTGGGCCATGGTGAAGGCGCCGGAGTCGGGGTTGACGGCGGCGTTGCCGAAATTGCTCTCCACCTTGAGGACCGCCGCCAGCAGCGGCGCGGGCAGGTCGCAGTAGGCGCCGGCGGCCCGCTCGATGATCGGGACGAGCTCGGTCGGGATCCTGGAGGTGGAGCTGAGCCCGGCCGCGTTGGTCGCTTCGCCCATCGCGGCGGCCGCCGCGGCGAGGAGCAGCACCATCGCCACGGCAAGCCCGGCCAGCAACGCGGCGAGCTTTCGCATGACGCTCCTTCCAGTGAGAAGGCCGTGGGGTTGCAGGCAGCCTGGCAGGCGCCGCTCACCGGAAGGCTCACTGAGTAACTGAAGATCGCTGCGGGGGCGTTGAGCGATGCGCGCGTGGCCATGCACCTGTTCATCGGCGGCGCGCCACCGGGCGGTGTTGAGGGTGTCAGTGAGTGGCGCAGGGCATGCTGCTACCCGCTGCCAGGCCCGGGGTGCGTCCGAGGAGGATTCCAAAGGATGGCCGGCTATCCCTACAGTCGGGGACCGTCCACGCACGGTCCCGACGAGATCGACGTCACCACGATCCCGGTGCCAGCCGACTGGCTGGCCGATCGGCCAGCGGCTGACGAAACGTCCGGGCGACTGGCCCTGACTGGGTCTGCGCTTGACCACCTGGTGGCTGCGCTGGCTGGGCAGCGCGCCGTCGGCCTGCCCAAGAACCTGAGCCCATACGCCATGGTGGCGCTGCTGGACGCGGCATGGGTGCGGGAGCAGCCTTGGCGTGAGCTGGTCCAGAGTCGACTGCAGGAACGCGGGCGGCGGGCTGGCTGGCTGCCGCATCGTGACGTCCGGCAGCACCTGGATGAGCTCCAACAGTGGTGGGATCGCCTCTGGCTCGGCCCTTCCGGCAACTACAGGCTGACCAGCGAGGAGGTCACCGACGAGATGGTTGACGGGTGGTGGGCAGCCTGGACGGACGAGCAGCCCGATCGGGAACTGCGGATCCTGGCCAACCCCGGTCGGCTGAGCGTCGAACAGATCGCCCAGGTCACGCGTGCTGCCATCCAGCGGCTGGCGCGCAATCCCGGCGATCGGCTGCCCGACGACCTCATCGACGACGTGCTCGCAGAAGTCGAAGCCGAGGTCACCGCGGTGCCGGCACGGCCCGAGGCTGGCGACCCGGATGCCTCGCCCGCCAGCGTCGTCCCCGACATGATCGATACGTACTTGATCGCGCGTCAGGAATGGGGGTGGCCGGCTGGACGGAGTGGCGCGTGGGCGGTTGGGCAGGTGGTCGACCGGCACCAGACCTTGGGCATGGCCGCAGCTGCCCGTGCGGAGGGCTCCACGGCGTTCGCGGCGCGGGCGGAATGGGATCTCGAGGAACGAACCAGGGCGGCGCGGATGGCATGGGAGGCGCAGGACAGGGAACCGTGGCTCAGTGCCGACGTCGACGTGCTGCTGGCCGCGGCGCCATCGCCGGACAGGATCCCGCCCGAGCTGGCCGAGCAGGCGCGGACCATGAGCACCGGCGATCTGCTTGTCTGGGTGGACGAGGCGCGACATCCGCCGGAACGCCCGCTGCTGCTGGAGTTCGGCGCGGCTCGCAGCGCGGCCGAACAGATCAGACACCACCTCGACGAGGAGCGGGGGGTACTGCAGGGGCTGCGGGGACAGTTGGCGAAGAGCGGGCCGTGGTGGTGGCCGGGCACCTGGCGGCGACGGGCCGACCTGCGTGCTCGAATCGCGGAGCGGGCACGGGTCGTGTTCAAGCTCCAGCAGCGGTTCACGGAAGCTGACGATCGGGTCTTGGAGTCGCTGCCTGGGAAACAGCAGGCGGCCGACAAGGTGTGGGAGATGCAACGTCGTCAGACCCTCGAACAAGCGGCTGCCGCGGTGCAGGAGTTGCAGCTGCGGGAGCAGGGATTGCTCGACGATCGTGTGGTGGATCCTCCCAGGTATCTGCTCGAAGCGCTCGGGCCGCCGCCACCGGGTGCGGCCAGCCGGCAGACATGGCAGGCTCAGGCCCTGCAACTGGAGCGAGCGCGCGCCGCGGGCTTGGCTATCGAAGGAACCGCCGCCCGCGCTGCTTCCAGCGCTGCGCCGCCGATGCTGTCCGGTTCGGATGACGACCGGGCAACTGCTCGTGCTTGGATCGCTGCGCGCGATGCGGCGGGCTGGCCCGTCGACGACGCAGTTCGTGGCTATGCGGCGAGTGGCGAGCCGCCCGACGATCTCCGGCCTACTGAGCCGACTCTGCGATTTGGCGGGATGGCCCGACCGGCGCTGGAGGAGAACGGCCCACCCGCCGGCTATGTCCGCCTGTACCGCGGCGAGCAGGCCACAACAGTCACGAACATTCCCGAGTGGATGCAGGCGAATCAGGGGGGGTGGTTCACGTCGGACCTGGCGATGGCGCAGGGCTACACCCAAGGCGGCAGGCTGGTCGCAGTTGACGTCCCCGAGCACATCGCAGAGCAGTGGAGGGTCACCGAGCAAGGACGCCCAAGTGCGGGGCCGCGAGTGGAGTACCTCCTGCCCGAGAACGTTGCCAGGCTGGCAGTGGAGATCACTCCCGGACTGCCGGCCGATCATCAGCGGTCAGGACCTGACCTGCCAGCGCATGACCTTGGTGATGACCTCCCACTGGACTGACCCGGCAGGATGCCCAAGTCATCCTCCGCCGCTGCGGTGACCAGCCGTCCTCGCGCCAGAACCCTGACAGATTCTTCGGTCGAACCGAACTGTGCTCGGCTCCGCGATCAGATTCCCGAAACGGGCCTAACGAGCCCAGCCGCCTGCGCGGCGAGCTGCCACATGGGCGCTTCTTCCCTTGGTTCGCCGGGCCAGACGAAGGCTGCCAGGGCACTCACCGCGAACGTTACCGGACGGCTCACCGGCATGGGCAAGCGTCGCCGGCCGGCACCGGTCGCAACCTGGGGCCCTGACGCCTGTGATGGTGGTCGAGCGCTGCGAGCTGGGTGGTGACCCTGTCAGTAAGTAGCCAGTGCGATCGTGTCCGGCAACGGAAGGCGGGGTCGGCAGACGGCCCCGCCGATGGTCAATGGCCGCCCGTCACGGTGCGCGGGCGGCGACTGTGCAACAGGAGGAGCGGATGCATCGACTGGTCGTCGTGCTCGCCCAGGCCGGTGGCGGGGGCACCAGCGGCGGGAAGGTCTCCTACACCCCGGACTGGAGCCTGTTCAGTTCCGGGCAGCACCTGGTCCAGCAGGGCCTGAACCTGCTCGCTGCGCTCGGGCTGGCCTGCTGCGCGGGCTTTTTCATCTGGGGCGCGATCCTGGCCGCCGGCGGCGTGTCCAGCCAGATCCCCCACAACGTCGCCCGCGGCAAGCACCAGATGTTCGTCTCGGCCCTGTGCGCCCTCGGCGTCGGGATCGGCGCCTTGGTGATCAACACCTTCTACCGCGCCGGGACCGGCGCCTGACCCACCATGCGAGGCACACGGCAGAGGGGAGCGAACGTGAACCGTAGCAGCAGAGTGGCAGGATGGGACGTTCGATCCAGGCACAGGCCGCGACTTGGCTGGCTGGTGCTGGTGGCGGTCGTCGGCCTCGCGGTCGGCGTCCTGGTTGGCCGGGGCCTGCCAGGGCCCAGCTCGCCGGCGCCACCGCTGGCGATCATCCAGCCGTCGCCGGCGTCGCCTGATTCCGGCGGAATCGGCCGGCCGGTGGTTCGCTGGGACGACGGCGTCCCGGTCGGCTGGCCACCAACCCGCAGTGGGGCGGTGGCGGCCGCCGCCGGCTACGGCAAGGTGCTGTCGGCATTGTGGTTCCTGACCGATGCTGCGCGTCGCGGCGGGGCGGTGGCGCGCATGGCCGCGCCCGAGGCGCTCGGTGGGCTGCGGGCCAGCCAGGACGCGATCGCGCGGGGCGTCGCCAAGGGGCCCCTGGGTGCGGGCCTGGGCCGGCGCGGCGTGGCGACGCTGTTGCGGACCAGTCTGCTCGGCTACCAGCTTCAGTCGTACTCTCCCACCCGGGCCCAGGTGGCGCTGTGGGCGCTGGTGCTGTACGGCAATGACGGTGGGCTGGCCCCGCAGGCGCTGTACGCCACCTCGACGCTGCGGCTGCGCTGGACGGGCGACTGGAAGCTGGTCCAGGTCACCACCGTGCCCGGACCGGTCCCGGTACAGGGGCAGGCCACGCCGAGCGTGGCGGCCGAACTCATCCAGGCGGGCCAGGACTTCAAGGAGTTCGACGATGCGCCGCGGGGGTAGGACGGTGGTGTCCGGGCTGCTGGTGGCCGGGCTGGTCGGCTGGCTGCTCCTGATGGCCAGACCCGCCCGCGCCCAAACACCGCCGCCACCGATCGGCCCAGGCAGGCCGCCGTGCGCCGCCGGCCCAGGCGGGCTGCTGGGCTGCATTCCCGGCCCGGGCGACCTGCTCAGCGGCGCGGCGAAGTCGGTGGGTGGCGGCGTGATGAAGGCGTTCACCACGTTTTTCACCGACGGCGCCAGGTGGTTCGTCGAGCAGGTGGAGTCGTTCCTGGTAGCCGCCGACCGCCCCGACCTGTCCGCCGGCTGGTGGGTCCACAAGTACGACCTGATGCTGGCGCTGGCCTGGGTCGTCGCGGCCGCGACGCTGCTTTTGGCCCTGATCGACGCGGCTGCCAAGGGGAGCTGGCAAGGCTTGGGCCGGGCGGTGCTGGTCGACGTGCCAGTGGCTGGGGTGGTCGGCGGGTTCGGACCGCTGGTCATCCAGTACCTGGTTGACCTGGCGGACTGGTTGAGCAGCCGCCTGCTGCAGGAGCTGGGCGCGGATGCCGGCAGGGCGCTGGGCAGCTCCGCGCAGTGGTTCGCGAGCTTCGGCGCCGCCTCCGGCAACCCCAACGTGCCGCTGCTGGCCGGCTTTGTCGCCGCGCTGGTGACGATTTTCGCGGCCTTCCTGGTCTTCCTGGAACTGCTGCTGCGGGCCAACGCGATCTACCTGATCGCCGCGCTGGTTCCCGTGGTATACGCGGTGCGGATCTGGCCGGCAGCCAGTGGGGTGGCCCGCAAGACAACCGAGGTGCTGGTGGCGGTGGTCATCGCCCAGCCGGTGGTGGCCCTGGCGATCGCAATGGGCGCCGCTGCCAGCGCCTCGCTGGACGGGGTGGGCAGCGCCTCGCTCAAGCAGTTCGGCACCGCGGTCGCCGGCGCGGTGTTCCTGCTGCTGGCCGCGTTGGCGCCGTGGGGAATGCTCAGCCTCATGCCGGCGGCGGAGGCGGCCATGGCTGCCCACCGGCAGCGGGCCGCCATTGGCGGCGGCGCCCGCACGATGGTGAGCACCGCCTACACCGGCACCTACCTGGGGCGGCTGGCGCAGGCCGGCGCTACCCGGGCAGGCGGCGGCCGTGGCGACACCGCCGCGGCGGCGGCCTGGGGTGCTTCACCAGCGGCGGCCGGTGCCGCCGCCACGCAGACGGCCGCCGAGACCGGCAAGGTGGTGGCCGCCACGCAGAAGCAGCTCGGGGCGACAGCGGCCGGCTCAGGGGCGCAGCCCGCCAGCCCGCCGGCGGGTTCCGAGCAGGGACCGCCAGGCCGGCCGGGGGCGCCGGGGCGGCCGGGCCGTGACGGCTCCCCAGGCCGCGGCGACCCAGGCCCACCCGGGTCAAGCGGCCCACCCGGACCGAGCGGCCCGCCAGGACCGACCGGTCCGCCGGGACCTGGCGCGGGGAAGGGACCGCAACCGTGAGCAACGCGGTGCGCTACGAGTTTCCGCCGCCCGAGCACAGGCACATCTTTGGCCCGTGGACCGCCGGGCAGCTGGCGATCGCGGTGGTCGTGCTGGGTGTCGCCGTGTTCGGCATCATCCGGCCCGACCCGTCGGTCTCACGCGTCACCCTGGCCGTCGGCATGGCGGTGGCCGTGCTGGTGCCGGTCGCGGTGCCCTGGCGTGGCAGGATCGTGACCGAATGGGCGCCGATCGCCTGGGCGTATGGCCGGGCCCGGCTTGCCGGCCGCACCGACTACCGCTCGGCCGCGCCGCGGCTGGGCACCGCCGCCGCCGGGCGAGTGCCGCTGCCGGCCGAGGTCGGCGAGGTCGAGTTCCTTGCCCACCCGCACAACGGCGGCGTCCTGGGGGTGGCCGTGGACCGTCGCGCCGGGCTGTACACGGGCGTGTTGGAGGTGGAGTCGCCGTCGTTCCTGCTGGAGGACACCCGTCGCCAGGAGGAGCTCATGGCCCGCTGGGGGGTACTGCTGGCCCGGCTTGCCGCCGGTGGCACGTCGGTGCATCGCTTGCAGTGGGTGGTCCGCACCGCTCCCGACGACGGCAACGGGCCCCGTAGCTACCTCAAGCGGGCCCGGGCGCGTGACCTGGATCAGGCCAGCGCGTTGGTCCGCTCCTACCTGGAGCTGGTCCGCCTGTCCGGTCCGGCGTCCTCGGGGCACACCACGCTGCTGGTCGTGCAGCTCTCCAGCCGCCATTCGGTGCGGGCGATCCGCGCCGCCAGCGGTGGCGACCAGGGCGCCTGCGCGGTGCTGGCCGAGGCGATGGCCACGCTGGCCGACAGCCTGGACGGTGTCGACGTCGCCGTCCGCCGACAGCTTGGCGTTCGCGAGTACCAGGGGATCATCCGCACCGCCTTCGACCCCGACGCGCTCGCCGCCTTGAACGTGCTGGCCAACCTGCACCCGGACCGGGAATGGGGCAGCGACGCGCCGTGGCCGTATGCGACCGAGGAACGCTGGGGCTACTACCGGACTGCCGACCACGCCTGGCATCGCTCGTTCGAGCTGGTCATGCCGATGACCGACGTGCCGGCCGACTGGTTCGTGCCGCTGATGCTGGAGGGCGGCGTCAGCCGCACGGTCAGCATGACCCTCAAGGGCGTCCCACGCCAGGAGGCCAACCGCGAGGTCAAGCGGGCCCTGACCAGGATCCGGGCCGACGAAGAACGCAAGGGGCAGCTCGGCCAGCTTGCCACGGCCGAGGATGACAAGCGGGAAAGCGCCGCCGCCCGGCGGATGCGGGAGCTCGCCGAAGGGCATGCGGTGATGGTGTACGCGGTGACGGTCACCGTGACCGCCCCGGACCTCGCGACGCTGGAGCGGGCATGCAAATCCATGGACGACCTGGCCGGCCAGTCCTACTGCGAGCAGCGCCTGCTGGAGGGCCAGCAGGCGGCCGCGTTCACGTGGACCCTGCCGCTGGGAAGGGGGCTGCAATGAGGCCGAGGACCTTCCGGCACCCCTACCGGGGAACCACCCGGCACGTGCAGTCGGCGTTCCCGTTCATGGCCGACGCTGGTCTTGGCAGCGACGGCGCCATCATCGGCCGCGACGCGCTGCAGCGAACGTTCTGCTTCGACCCGTTCGTGCTCTACCAGCAGGGCAAGCTGAACGGCCCGAACATGCTCATTCTCGGCGACATCGGCTACGGCAAGAGCGCCCTGACCAAGAGCTACCTCTATAGGCAGGTCGTCTTCGGCTACACGCCGCTGGTGACCGACGTGAAAGGCGAGTACGACCGGCTGTGCGAGGCGCTCCAGGTCAACCCCGTCCGCTTTGTCAGCGGCGGCCATCTGCGCCTGAACCCCCTGGACCCCGCGATCGGCGGGGCGGCCCGCCTGACCCTACTGCGCTCGATCGCCGAGCTGCTGGTTGGCCGCCAGCTGTTCCCGCGGGAGGGCGCCGCGCTCGAGCAAGCCTACGGGGAGGTCGAGCTGGTCGCCCGCCGGCGCCAGCGCCAGCCCCGCATCCCCGAGCTGGTCGGCCAGCTCCTGCGGCCATCCGAGCAGGCCGCACAGACGCTGGAAACCGGCGTCGCGGAGCTGCAGGAATGGGGCCGTGACGTGGCGTTCTCGTTACGGCGACTGGTCACTGGCGACCTGGCCGGCATGTTCGACGAGCAGACCAGCCCCGGCCTGGACCTGGACGGATGGATGGTGTCGGTCAACCTGCGGCAGGTCACCGACGCGGCCAAGCCGATCCTGATGGCGTGCGTGAGCACCTGGCTGAAATCGGTGTGGGGCCGCGACGACGGCCGCCGCCGCATCGTCGTCCAGGAGGAGGCATGGCACCTGCTGCGCTCCCCCACCTTCGCCGACATGCAGCAGGAAAACTTCAAGCTGGCCCGCCAGTTCGGCGTGCAGAACATCATCGTCATGCATCACCTGGGCGACCTCAAGGCGGCCGGGGACGCCGGCAGCCGCACCGCCGAGCTCGCCCAAAACCTGCTCGCCGACGCGGCCACCCGGGTGTTGTACCACCTCGACGAGGGGGAGCTGCACGCCACCGCCGAGCTGCTGGGCCTCAACCTCGCCCAATGCCGGGTAGTCCCCAAGCTGTGGCGCGGATCCGCACTCTGGCTGGTCGGCGGCCGCCCCTTTGTCGTGCACCATCGGCTCGCCCCGCCGCCGAGCCCTGAGTGCTGGATGATCGACACCGACCGGGCAATGCTCGGGCACCGCGAGGACCCGGCAGCATGAGCGCCGGCGGCCAGCAGGGCGGTACCCGCGGCCCTGGCAGCGGCATGGCGGCCGCGTTTGTCCCCGCAGGCATCGCGGTGGCGGTGCTCGTCGGAGCACTGTGGGTGACCGGCACGGTCGGTGCGCTGCTGATCCACGGGCAGCGACCCGGGGCCACGCTTTCGGACATGGGTGCCGTCGCCGTCCGCCTGGTGCGTCATCCTGGCGAGCCGGCGGCGGCCTGGCCGGCACCCGACCAACGGCTGATCCCCGGCCCGGCTGGGTTCTACGCGACCCTGCTGGGGGTGGCCTGCCTGGCCGGCGGGCTGGCCATTCTCGGCTGGCGCGGCTGGCGGCGCGTGGAGGCGGTCCTGCCCGGAAGCGACGACTACGGGGCGGCTTGGGCCACCCGAGGTGACCTGCGCGACCTGGCGGTGCGCAAGCGGACCGACCTGACTGGCCGGATCGTGCTCGGCCGCACCACCTGGCGGCAGACGATCGCCTCCACCCTGCGACACAGCCTGCTGCTGTTCGGGCCGACCCTGTCGGGCAAGACCACCTCGTTTGTCATCCCGACGGTGCTCCGCTGGCGCGGCCCCGTCATCGCCACCTCCAGCAAGGTCGACATGCTGCTCGCCACCATCAAGCGCCGCAAGCAGCGCGGCCGCACCTACCTGCTCGACCCCTTCCGCGCCTCCGGGCTGGACGCCATCCGCTGGTCACCACTGGTCGGCTGCGCCCACTGGGCCGACGCCCTCGACATGGCCTACTGGCTCACCCAAGCCGCCTCCGTCTCCCACTCGGTGCAGAGCGCCGAGTTCTGGGAAACCCTCGCCAAGAACCTGCTCGGCCCCCTGCTGTACGCCGCCGCCAACAAACCCGACGGCACCATGCTCACCGTGGTCGCCTGGGCCAACGAGTACGACCGCGCCGACGAGGTCCTGGCGGTGTTCGCCGCGATGGAGCGACACGACCCCGACGACCCCGGCCCAAGGCTGGCGCGCAGCGCCTTTGTCGCCAGCGTCAAGGCCGACCCGCGCCGCAAGGACTCCATCTACGGCACCGCCCAAGTCCTGCTCGACGTCTACAAGTACCCAGCGGTCGCCGAGACCGCCTCCGGCTGCGACATCGACCGCGACGCCTTCCTGCGCGGCTTCGACAGCGCCGGCCGACCCGTCGACAACACCGTGTTCGTGTTCGCCCCCGAGCACCGCCAAGACCAACTCCGCCCCCTGTTCGAGGCGTTCATCTGCTGGCTGGTCCGCGCCGCCGAGGACCGCTACGCCGCCACCGGCGCCGCCCTGCACCCACCGCTGTTGGTGATGCTGGATGAGGCGGCCAACATCGCCCCGCTGCGAAAGCTCGGCACCTACGCCTCCAGCCTGGCCAGCCAGGGCGTGCAACTGGTCGCCGTGTTCCAGAACTTCGGGCAGATCCGCGACCGTTACGGCGGCCAGGCCGCCACGATCGTGACCAACTTCCTCGTCAAGGTGCTGATGGGGGCGACCACCGACCGGGAGCTGCTGGAGCTGCTCACCGTCCTGATCGGCAAGGAGGAGATCGCCCAGGAATCGCTCACCTACGGCGTCGACGGCGCCCGCGTGGCCACCGCCTCGATTCGGCAGCGGGAGCTCGCCCCCATCCACTCCCTGGTCCAGCAGCGGCCCGGACAGGCTCTTGCCCTGCTCAGCCACCGCCGCCCGGTGCGGCTCCGCGTCCGGCCCTACACCGCGTTGCGCGAGTTCCGCACCAAGGCCGACGAGCCAGCCTGATTCTCGCGGAATCACGGGTTCGGCCGCCGCCGCCGTCTTGTGACTGATCACGTTAGGTGGCGGACGGGGAGCATGGTAGTTGGCGGAGGGTCGATCTGAACAACGAGCACCTGTCGCTTGCCTCGGCTCTGCAGAAACCCAGGTCGGCATAGCGATACCTCGCGCTTACTCGCACGTAGGAAGCCGCGGGTTCTGCTCCACACTTGCATCGACAACGACTACTCTGGCCGACTACGATCCAAGGCTCCTTGATCTGCTGGCCCTCCTTCATAGAGAGCCGGGCGTCGAGCACGCATGAAGCGGCCTGCATGCCTCGTTGAGGCACCGTCACCCTGCGGGCTCCGGCGGCCGGCTTTCCGGACTGGTCGCCCCGGCCGTCGAGATACTCTTACCGGCATCGGCGGCAGATTCGTCACGCACATGGTGCGGCTTGTAGATCGCATGGCGCGCCGCCTCGAAGGTGTCGTAGGTCTTCGGCGTGTACCCCACCGACTTGACACTCCCGCGCGTTCCGCGCTCCATCCAGTAATCGCCCTCAAGATGTAGCTGTGGCCGGCGCCCGACCTTCAGGATCGCGGCGCCCCGTGATGGCGGGTTCCCGGCGCGGTCCATGGTGTGCGCGTCGGTGCGGAAGATGTACGACAGCACACAGCGGCTCTTCCCGACGCTGAGGTCGGCGCTGAGCGACTGCGACTCGGAGATCGCATAGAGCCCGTCGACCCGGATGGTCGAGTACGTCTGGTGGACGACGAGATACGACTCCATCGTCTCGTGGGCTCGGGGCTCGTAGGTCGTCCGCTGGATCATCTTCCACGTGCCGTGAAGAACGGGCCTGCTGACCGCCCAGCGGAACGGAGCGTACCGCCACAGCCAACGGTCGAAGGCAAGCAGGAGCAGTGTCACGGCGCTGGTTGCGGTCACCGCCGCCTTCGCATACGTGGTGTCGAGCTTGCCGCTGGTCGCCCAGACGATGCCGAGCGTGATCGCTGCGGCCAGGGCGATCACGAGGCGGGTCCAGTTCGAGGTCGGCATTGCTATTCGCTAATCCGCCGCCAGGCCTTGTCGATGAAGGCGTGGGCGTTCTTCGGGATGCGGTCTGGTCGGCCGCGGAAGATCCACTGCAGCTCGTTTACTTCGACCAGCTTGTCCGCCTCCTCCTGGCTGTTGGTGACATCCCACAGGTAGTCGAACACCGCCTGCATGTCGGCGTAGAGGGTGGAGTTGCCGAACTTCCAGTTCGGGACGTTATAGACGAGACATTCGATCAGGTAACCGGGGTACTCCCTGGGGATCCGGCCCTCCTCGAACATCTCGGCCTCGAGACGCTTGACGCAGCGGACGATCTGCTTATAGCGCCGCCTCGTCGCGCTGTTCTTGGTGACCCCATTGTCGTAATTCTGCTGCGGGAAGTTGTCGATCTTGCCGCCGCTCTTGGGGAACAGGCGCTGGCCGACCACGTAGCTACCCGGCCCGTCGTAGCAGTGCATCTCAAAGCAGGGGACGACGTCGGCGTCCAGCGTGTTCGAGCCCGCGCCGACGTCGATCGCCTTGTCCCCGCTCGTGTCCACCAACGCCGAGCCGAACCGCCGCACCAGCGCCCGCTCGACCCGCGTCCGGAACTCGGTCGGCGTCATCGGGTTCGTCGAAGGCGTGTACCTCAGCTCGACCGGGCCCATCCCGGCGGCCCTTCCCACGGTGTCCACATAGGCGAAGTCCGTCCACTCGACGCAGACGTCGACGTCCGCGTCCTGACGCACGTTCGTATTGGTCTTGTACGAGCCCTTCACGTAGACGCGGACACTCGACGGAATCTCGCTGCTGGCACCGATCGCCTCGCGGATGCGCTGTTCCGTCCGGTCGCGCTTGGCCTCCTCCGTCGCCGAGGCCGGCCGCGCAGCCGACTGAAGCCAGGGCTCCCAGTTACGTGCCATCGGCTCCTCCATTCCGCGCGCCGAGAAACCAGAGCCTCTCATCGCGGTGACTTGCAAGGGGCCGGCTCGTGGGGAAGGCCCGAACCGATGTGCGAGTGCCGACCTCGCCGGAGCGGTACCTCCGGACGAAGCGTTTCAAGCTCCCGTGCATGGTAGCGCATCACTACGGCAGGTAGCGTATCCAGCTTCTACGGAGATCTCGGGAGATCACCTACGTGCGACGAAATTCGTGCAGTCGGCTCGATCCGGCGAAAGCGACAGGGTGAAGACCACGACTCACCTGAGCTGGCTCCACGAGCCAGAAGCCCACGAGCATCTCTGTGCCGACCGATAACGAGGAACGGCCGTAGCCTACGGTCGGCACTGATGATGGGACCGGCGCGCGGGCTGTCCGATCGCGTCAGGACAAGCTCATGACCGATGAGCGAGTCCCCAACCCTTGCTGCGCTTCGAAGAGATAGCTGTAGGCACCCGCAGTCTGCCCCGAGCTGGCCAGGCCACCGACGATCCCGCCGCCCAGAGCAAGCAGAGCGGTAACCAGGTCGTGGTGTCCGACCGCCTCCCATACCGCGCCGGCTGCGCCCAGGGCGAAGATGGCAAACGGCTGGCGCCACGCACGCCGAGCCGCGCGCCGAAGGTCGGCTGCCTGGTCGGCTAACTTCTCTTGGCGGTCGAGCAGCAGGCGCTCGCGGTCCTGCTCGGACAACGGCCCGAGTTCAAAGAGCAGATGACGCAGGTCCCGTGCGTACTCGCGGTAGGACCGCCCGTGTTCCCTTCGGAACTCGAGCACCTCATCGAGCGGCACGGTGGCCAGGTTGACTGTAACCGTCTCCAAGTCCAGCGCGACGACGTGCCCGGCCGAGGGCAAGGGAGCGCGGGCCAGCGTCTGCACGAGCGCGGCAACAGGCGCCTGCCGGTTGGTGGTGGGATGTAGGTTCAGGCCTTGCCGCCGACCCGCTCCGCGAGCAAGCTGCGACAGCAGGACGAGGGTCGTGGTACGAACGACCGGATGGAGGGGCACGGACACTCCATCCTGTGAGGGCCGGGCGAGCTTTCGCGCCTCGAGTTCCTCGATGACCATGCCGGCCAGGTCGACGTCAGCATCCCAGCCCATCCGGCTGCGCGACAGCTCCGCGTAGCGGCCGGTCGTGTCAAGATCATCGAAGGCACCGCCGGTGATGAGTTCAACCATCACCTCGCTGAGTTCCTCGGTCATCTGCTGGTCGATGAAGACCTCCGGCTCCAGCACCCGCAGAAGCCCCTGCTCGTGCAGCGGACCGGCCAGCACCGGATCAGCGGCGGTCTCGCGGCCCCGCATGTAGCGCGGGAGCAGGATCGCGATCTCGTCAAAGAACAAAAGTAGCGTCTTGAGCGAGTCGACCTCGCCGACACGCCAGTACGGTTCGGGATAGTAGTACGCAACCTCGCGGCCCGCTTCAGCTGCATCTGTCGTTTCGGCCATGCGCATGCCTTCACTGGCAGCTTCACGTGTGAGGCCGAACGTATCAGAACAAGCGACTGTACTCAAAGAGCGCCATTCAACCCCCGGAACAACGCCCGATCCGCCAACTACCGTGACCCGCCTCCGCCATCTACCGCGATCCGTCACACGTCTCCT